>Ga0272443_10002186_pt1 | contig 25782 bp, 24 predicted proteins | sample SSMAcet12_FD_193581 | JGI IMG/M metagenome (GOLD analysis project Ga0272443, IMG submission 193581) | Marine sediment archaeal communities from Little Sippewissett salt marsh, Falmouth, MA, United States - SSM-Acet-12 | ecosystem: Environmental > Aquatic > Marine > Wetlands > Sediment ...
TCGATGTCGATCGCTTCGATGGCATCGATCTCCCACATGGTCGGGTTCGTGCACAAGCGGTTTCCAGTGCGGTGGAAAGCGTCGCGTTCAAACACATACAGGCAGGAGTTTTCCACGTACAGCGGGGGCAGGTCCTGGGTGCGGATGAGTTCGGTCGGATCGTGATTGACCGGCTTGCCCTCCTCGTCCCACAGGCGGGTCTGAAAACGGGTGACGGAAAAGAGGGCATCGTGCTGGGGATGGGCCTTCAGGAATGCGTCCAGGGCGTGCTTGATGGTGGCGGGTTTGATCAGCGGATTGGTGCTGTGGGTTTGCAGATAAAAGCTGGATTCAACTTGCTGTGTATCATACAGCAGGATGTCGTTCATGGGCACCATCCCACCGCGCAGATGCTCCGGTCGCTCAAGGCGAATAACATCCGGAAAATCCTCGGCAAGTCCCTGAAGGATCACCGGGCTGTCAGTGTCCACCACAATGGCATCGATGTCGGGGATCTGCTGGAGCGTTGTGAGGATATGGGCATACAGCGGACGACCCGCAAAGGGACGGTAGTTTTTCCCCGGCACACGCTCCGAATGATGACGCATGGGAACCAAAGCAGTGATAGCAAACTGGGATTGCGGCATAAAACCCGCTTTCTGTGACCTCATGGCGAACGGACGCTTGGATTATACTCCCTAGCAACGGGCTCAATCAAAACGATAGATCGACCCCGAAGCGCTCTCCAACACGGGCGTCATCCCCTCTGTGAGGACCGATCTCTCCGGGAAAAAGGGTTGCGCTTCCAATGTTGAGAAGAGCACCAAATACCCCTGCTTCGCATGGAGCGATTGCCGCATTTTCGTCAGCACCTCCTCATAATCCTCCCTCTCGAGCGTGGTGACAGGATCCCACTGCACAGGAATGAGATAAGCCATCCGACCCGTAAGCAGGTAAAGGGCGTCGATCTCGTTGGAATACAGCAGCGTGTCGACATCGAGTTCCTGCACAAATCCTACGACCGGTGAATCCTGCCATGTCGCGCTGGCGAAACCGGCGGGATACCTTGCAGCTTCGTTCGCCGCACGAGCTCCCCTGAAACCTATCCACAAGGTTAAGAGAATCGCCACAAGGAGCAGGAGACGTTTCCCCGGCAGTCGGTCCGCAGCTCGACGTCCAAGTACCAGGAAGGCCATGAGCAGAAGTAGCACATAGACCGGAGAGAGAATGCGATCATCGAGGGGTGTGCTGGCATCAAAAAGGGAAATCGATACCACTAACAGTGCGAGGTATGAAAGCACACTCGCAGACAGCAGCAACATCGTCTGGCTGGATCGATCCCGCGATTGCGGTTCTCCTCTCAGAAACCTCAGCGCCCAGGTGAGAAAGAGTACGCCCACCATCAACAACAATGCGCCCAGGAGAACTAGATCGACGATTCCAGGAAAATCAACTGGACTCAACCAGTGAACCATTGTCTGTGCTGCCCGGAAGAGTTGAGCTTTCGAGAACGGGTGCCACCCAAGCACGCGGTTCGATGTCGAGCCGGTTAGCCAGAAGTTTCGCAGCGCCCATACACTCGGCAGTGCCAGGCTTGTGAAGAGAAACAACAGAAGCCGGGTAATCCTATCCAAAACCTTGCTGCGCCCATCGATCAACAGGAAAATGATGCCTGGAAGGATGAAAGCAGCCCCTGCGTAGCGGGTGAGGTAATTGAACCCCACCAACACACCGGCAAAGGCGATATCCACCCAGCGGCGGGTTTGTGCATACGTCTGGAAGTGAAGCAGAAACAACAAAATCATGGTGAAGGACAAACCTTCACTGAGCACACTGATCTGCTGCCGCAAGAGCACCGGTGAAAGGCTCCAAAGCACACCCGCCAGCCAGCCGGATAACCAGTGTCCTGTGGCACGCTGAACAAGGTGCCCTGCTAGGACGGCATTAATCACGTAGAGCACAAGGTGAAGGGCTATGGCCGCATCCGTCGATGGAAGGAACAAACGCGGCAGCGAGAGCAGAACGGCATAGAACGGCGGGAAGTGTGTGATGATTTTCCAATTACCTTCAGCAGCTGGTCGCGAAAAACCTTCTCCGGAAAGGATGCCTTCTGATCCCCCAATGTAGAAAAAGCTGTCGCTGACCAGGCCAATGCCAGAAGAAGTAGCGAAAATAAACATCCCTGCAGCAAGGATGGGGATGAGCAGCCAAACGACGGTTCTTCCCAGACTGTGCTTTCTTCCTGACTCCTGCCTTTGCGTGGTGCCCACGATTCGGTCACTCCTCTCGATCTGAGGACAGCTTGCGGTAGTCCAGGGGGTCCATTTCACGACGATAGGCTTTGCGCGCTGAATTGATGCTCCGGGGATAATAAAAGGCGCGCTTCATCTCACGCGTGAGCGGACCCACGTAGCGGAAACCCTGGTAGGTCCCCCAGAACTGCATCCAGCGGAACCAGAGAATCTCACGCCAGACCTTCCAGAACGCGCCCTGATGCAGCGCGTGCCACAGGTCGCTGAACACATTGGAGAAGAACAATCGCACAAAATCAAGCAGGGAAAAATGCTGTTCTGGTTGGATCCAGTTGAGGGCAATGGCTTCCCGCCTGTACCTGTTGAACACCTGCTGCGGCGTCTCATCATGCACATGGATGATGGTCGCTTCCGCGACGTAGCTGAGCCAGTATCCCTGCGACACCGCCCATGTCGCCCAATCCAGGTCCTCCAGACCGGGCAGTTCCTCGTTGTAAGGATGCTGCTCCCACAGGCTTCTGCGGATGGCGGCGTTGGCATTGTTGCAGAGCGGCGTGGTTTGCTTGAGGTTGGACACATCCGGATACATTTTTGCGAAGTGCTGGTGCTCACTGAATTTGGTAGTGGTATTGCCGCGCTGCTGCCCGTATGTCAACGCGACCTTGGGGTTCTGAAAGGGCTCGATCATCCTTTCGAGCCAGTCTGCATACACCGGGTAGACGTGTGCGCTGGCGAGGACAAGGTACTCGCCAGAGGCAGCTCGGCAGCCAATGTTCAACGAACGCCCAAAGGTGAACTCCTCAGGCGTGATGGAGACAATTTTCACCGGATAGCGTGAGGCAATCGACACCGTCGCATCTGTCGACCCCGAATCGACGAGGACAATCTCGACATCCTTCACGGTCTGCTCCATGATGCCGCTGAGCAGCCGAGCTATATGCTTCTCTTCGTTGAAGCTCCGGATGATGACGGAGCATGCTGGTTTCGACATAGCCACCTTGATCTAGCGCGTCGCTTTGACTTTCCTGACTCCGACCGGCTGGTACTGGGGATCCCAGACCCCGCCCGGCATACCGCTGTTCGACATGCGGTGATAAAAAGGCGCCAACTTCACTCGCAGTTCATCACTGCCTTTGATCTTCTCAAAGAGCACATCATGCTGATCATAGTTGGACGGTGCTTCGGGCGAAAGATGGTACAGCCTGCGAAGCGTCGCCTCAGAATAGCACCAGCCTGATGAAGCTTCATGGTACCAGTCCTCACCGCCGGACGCGCCAACCGTCGCAAGCAGGACGCCGCCCGGTTTGAGCACACGCATAAGTTCATCATAGACGCCGGGGAACGCCTCCATAGTGTTATGTTCCAGCGCAGAAACAGCCACAATTGCATCGATCGTTCCATCCGTGATCGCATCCAGCTGTGAGAGATCCTGATTGTAGATGGTGACCGATCCGGCGGCTTTGGGTGTCAACTGGCTGACCAGCAAACTGGCGAAGGCGCGCGAAGCGCCGGGGATGTCACCTGCTCCAAGACGCTGCATCGCGAGCGTCGTCCGTGGAAGCAGATCCTCGCTGCGCAGTCCGCGTATCGCATAGCGGTTGTAGAAACGCACCGAGAGCTCTGCGCGGCTGACCTTATCCACGCTAACGACGTCGACTCCATGTTCTGCAAGCCACCACTGCATCACGCCAAACCCTGCGCCAGCATCCAGAACGGTCATGCCCTCATGGAGTGGTCCTAGTTCTGTAAGGATCCACATTAAATCAAGAATGTAATGCCAGCCAAGTTCAATACCCCAGCGTCCTGCAAAGGCGTACAGTTCATCGGCCAACGCACGCTGCTCTGATAGAGCATCGGCGCTTAATATGTCTATCCGATCATCCGTCATATCATCTCTCCAGAAGTTCAGTTTCATCTGCCCAGGAAGTCTTCCTTACGCAGGATAGCTAAAGGTACCGCCTTCGAGGATGCCATCCGCGATAATACGCCATTCTATCAGTCCATCCTGAATGGCATGAAGAATAGGATCAACGGCAACAGTCACAAAACCCGGTTTCCCCGGATACGGTTCCAGTAAGCGACTGAAATCCAGGGAGGCTTTATACAGTTCGTAATACAGGAAGCGGCGCGCATGTTTGATGAACACAGGAGGCTGTTCCACCTCAGATGCCTCCAGGAAGTCTTCCACCAACTTTCGATACGCCTTGCGCGTGGTGGGAAAATACACCGTTTCAGCCTGGGTATAGCGCCCTCTTCCGGCGCAGATAAGTGGCTTCCCCATGATGGATGCTTCCAACCCGATGGAGGAGTTGTACACCAGGCTGAATTTGGCCTGCCGGATGAGTTCATAGGAACTGACATACACCGAGGGCGCATAGAAGAGGAGATTCTTACGACGGCACACCCCACGATCCGCAGCCCACATCGCTACGCTCTCCCGGCTGGCTTTCCCCGGCCGGTCTTCATCCGGGTGCGCCCGGATGACAAACAGCGTACGCGGGTGCTCATCAGCAATGGCAAGCACTTCATCCAACCAGGCAAACATATGCTCAAACACCACGTTGGCATGCACCTGGCTGGTGTCGAAAATCACGTTGGGAAACACGACCACCATCTGCTCGTGCCGCTCAAGCGCAACGTCTACCTCATCCGGTAAATCTTCCATCTGCGGCCAGAACTGGATCCCCGCCATGGTGAATTTTCCTTTCCAGCGGGCCTCCAGATAGCGGTCCAAGCGATCGTTTTCCTCCTTGCCAAGTTGAAAACTGTCCGGTATGTGCACCTCGCGGAAGGTTGCGTCCCGGTCTGTGAAGAAGGCCGAATGAGGCCGCAAACCAACCTCATGCGTGATGACGGGTATGCCCAATGCAACCGCAGTATGCCGGGCGACGGCCTCGGGATACGTTGTCCCGTTGAACACGACCAGCGCACGCGGCTTCTGTTCCTGGAAAATGCGCTGGAACTGCATATGTAAGTTCACAGCCGAAACAAGGTACTTACGCATCAGTTCACGATGAACCGCTGTGTCACCGAGATGATGAATGCGCATCGCCCAGCGGAGCGTGGGAATGCACAGCCTCCCAAAGGGCACACCTGCATGCTCCCACGCAATCAGCTCTGGCAGCGAGCGGCCTTCCAGTTGCGGCATGATCTCGGCTACATCGGCGTGCATGGGCAGACCAATACTGAGGTCCTCGGGGAAAACCTGCTCACTCAAGCGCATACACTGCTTGCAGGGCGGCTGGAGATGCGGATTGCGCCAACTCGTTGCCAGCATACACTGTTGCATGCCCGCCCGGCAGACCAAGTAGCGGACCGGAACCCCACGGGAGCGTACGGCCAACGAGGCCAACAAGCTGAACGCGGCGTTCAAACTCAGGGAGTGGGTACGCGTCGAAGCATTGAAGAACAAAACGGGATGCCCGGCAGGAGGGTCAGTGAGCTTTGCCCTGAGGGCTTTCTCGATGATCGTCATCCGGCCGGCAAGAAGACGATTCTGCTGCCAGCGACGAACGCGTGAACGAATACGAAAACGCCTCAAAGTGCCAGCCTCCTACCTACTCACACGGCGAAGCTTGCGCTGCGAGCTCTTCTCACTCTCGTATACGCGTTTCACGCCGTCGCCGACGGCCTGCTCGGTCACCCGGATGTACTTCACCAGCTTCGCGAAACCTCCTGGCTCCACAGAGGCGGCTTGATCGCTGCCCCACATGGCACGGTCAAGCGTGATATGACGCTCCACCAGGACGGCACCGAGCGCGACGGCCACAGCGCTCGGAACCAGCCCGACTTCATGCCCTGAGTACCCGATCGGCACGGGAAAGCGCTCCTTCAACGTCTGGATCATCTTCAGATTTAGTTCCTCCGGGTCACAGGGATAGCTGCTGGTGCAATGCATAATGGCCAGTTCCTCAAGCCCGACGACCTCAACAGCAGTATCAATTTGATCCTGGGTGGACATGCCTGTGGAGAGGATGATGGGGCGTCCCTTGGAGCGAATGTGCGTCAGAAGCGCATGGTCGGTGAGGGAGGCTGAAGGCACTTTGTAGCAGATAGGGTCGAATTGCTCCAGGAAGTCAACCGAATCCTCATCCCAGGCTGAAGCGCACCAATCGATCCCCTTCTCACGGCAGTAGCGGTCAATCTCGGCATACTCCTTCTCCCCGAATTCCACCTTGTAGCGATAATCCAGGTAGGTGATGTAGCCCCAGGGTGTTTCCCGCATTTGATTCTGCTGCTCTTTTGGAACACAGACCTCAGGGGTGCGTTTCTGGAACTTGACCGCGTCCACGCCGGCCCGCACGGCAGCATCAATGATGTCCTTCGCAACAGCGAGATCGCCGTTGTGATTAATGCCGATCTCCGCGATGACGTAGGTAGGATGACCTTCGCCGACCCAGCGGCCGCCGATCTTAATTTCTTTCCTCATGATTGTCCTTTCCAGCCCGCAGGCTGACAATCTCGTCACAGAGTTCCCGCACCGCACCCCAACCTCCGCGTGAGGAAAGGATGCGATCGGCTTTTCGTTTCGCTTCAGGATGGGCATCTGCAACCACCGCGGCGTAGCCAACCTTGTCGAAACAGGGGATGTCATTAATATCATTACCGAGAAAGACGGTGTGCTCTGGTGGTACCCCAAACTCATCCATCATGGCAACAACCGCCGATCCCTTGTCTTCCACAGCTTGCCTTACTGGCAATTTCAGTTTGCGGCAGCGAGCCGTTACCACCGGATTCTTCTCCGTGGATAGGACGGCGGTTTTGCAGCCCGTTTTCCTCAATTGAGAAAGACCCATGCCGTCCCCACGGTTCGCAGCAACCCATTCAACACCCTGCTCATTGACCCAGACACGGTTGTCGGTGAGCACCCCGTCGAAATCCAGGATGAGGAGATCAACCCATGCGGGAAAGGGACGTTTCAAGGATCCCGGCAAAACCGGGTCGAGGTGACCTTGCTGGAGGAGCCATTCCGCCCGTTCCCAATCACGTGTCGTATCGATATCAACCGTATAGTCACGATGGATCCGCAAAGCAAGAATGATATCACCACTCATGGAATGCTTCTCAAGAATTGTTCCCGCGCGGATAACATCGATATGGCCTGTTTGCCAGAATGTGGGAGGCAGCTGCTGGCGGGGCATATTGTACGGCTCGTGTAATTCGTTCGTGAGCAGCGGCTGCATGCGGTCCTCATCACCCAAGCGCCACATCTTATAGGGGTTCTGACCAGAGGGAACCACCCCCCGTACTGAATCTGCGTCGGGATGCTCACGCAGGATGGCAATGGCATCATCCACACAGGTTCTCGGCCGCAAGGGCGATGTCGGCCTCAGCTGGATCACCATGGCGGGTCTGTAAGCTTCCTCGTCAGCCAGCCATTGCAGGGCATGTTGAAACACCGGCAGGTCCGTGGTTTCATCCCGTGCCAGCTCTGAGGGCCTCAGGAAAGGCACCTCCGCCCCATAGGCTCGAGCAACTGCAGCGATCTCCTCATCGTCGGTGGAGACAATCACGCGCGTGACCATCTCCGACTGCACTGCTGCGGCAATGCTGTAGGCCAGCAGGGGGTGTCCGGCAAAAGGACGTATGTTCTTGCGGGGGATGGATTTGGATCCGCCCCGTGCAGGAATGATTGCCAGAATCTCGTCATTGGTCATTCGCTCTTCCTTCCACCACATTCGCTCCGTAGGAAGCCGGCATCTTGCGAAGGTAGGCTCCTCACCACGCCGTCCAACCACCGTCCACGATCAGGTTCGCCCCGGTCATGTAGGAGGACGCATCCGACGCCAGGAACAGGAGCGCATTCGCCATCTCATCCTTATCCGCCATCCTGCCCAATACCGTGCGGGCGGCATAGCGGCGCACGAATTCGTCATCGTGATCCGCAAAGACACCGCCTGGCGTGAGGGTGTTCACACGGATACCCGTGCCAGCGAAATAGGTTGCCAGATACTTGGTCAGACCGACGGCGGCAGCTTTGGATACGGTATAGGTCACAGGTTTGTATTGCGGTGGCCTGCCCTCCCGCTGATAGAGGCGCTGGTCCGGGCCGGCGATGCCGTAGGTGGAGCTGATGTTAATGATGACCCCTTTCCCGGCCGCCCGCATGACAGGTGCAACAGCCTGCGCACAGAGGAACATGCCGCCTACATTGACATTAAGCGCCCGCTGCCATTCATCAAAGGGAAAGCTTTCAAATGTGATCCCATGATCGTTAGCATGTTCCGTATCGAACTTGGGGTTCATGGCTGCATTGTTCACGAGGACATCGACGCGTCCGAAGCGCTCCACCACTGCATCGAGCATAGCCTTCACGTCATCCGGATTGGCGATATCCGTGTGGAGACCGAGCGCCTCCACACCACTTTCCGCACTGATGGTGTGGGCGGTAGCTTTGGCACCTTCACCATCCAGATCTGCGAGAACAACGTGTGCGCCGGCTGAGGCTAGAATCTTGCCGTAGGCCCGACCCAGGAGACCTGCCCCACCCGTCACAATGACAACGTTCGCATCCATTGAAAAGGCTTGAACTGCTTCCAGCTTCATGACAAGGTCTCTCCTTCACAAGCGTGCAGCTTGACCGTCGCTCTCGCCCCTTCATGCTGGGATTCATGGGCTGCATGCGTAATTTCCAGCGCGCGGATTCCATCCAGCAGTGAGCAGCAGGGTTCTTCCCTACCTGCGATGATGTCCAACATATGGCGCGTTTCCTCCAGGAAGAGATGATTGCGCTCAAAGCCGACGGGGGGCTTTGCCTCGCTCCACCTATCCTCGCCAGCGCTCCACCAACGCGCCATACCTGAAGCATTCTCCCAGCGAAGGGTCCCCCGCTCACCCACGATCTCGAGGGCGTGGCGCGGCGGGCGTTGAACGTAGTTGACATGGACCACGCCATGTACCCCATTGATAAAGGCTAGGAGCATGGTGGCGGTATCCTCCACATCGATGTCCAACCCACCGGAGTTGGTCAGGCTGGCGGTGACATGCTTCACATCGCCAAAGAGCATGCGCAAATAGTCCACCGGGTGGCTGAGGGTGTTCACAACGCCGCCACCGAGATCACGACGAGCGCTGTAAGACATGCGATAGTCTTCCCATGGATGCCAATCGGGGAGGTATTCGCCCCAATGTGCAATCACGCTAATGGGATCCCCAATCACGCCTTCTGTGATCAGCTTGCGAATGCGCTGCAGGCCGGGATGAAAACGGAATTGAAAACCGACAAGCACCCGTCCAGGGCTGTTCTGCTCGGCTTCTAGCAGGGACAGCGCAGCGTCTAATGAATCGGATACCGGCTTCTCCAGCAGGACATGGCAGCCGGCATCCAGCGCTGCAGCTGCAGTCGCCACATGCATGGAGGTGGGATTGGACACCACGACCGCATCAGGTTTGTAACGCTCCAGTGCTTGTTCAAGTTCGTATTCAACAGGGAACCCTTTTAGATCATCATCAGGCAATGTGCCTTTCCCGCTCCTCAAGAGGATGATGTCCTTCACGCCCAGGGCTTTGAAGTTGCGAAGATGCCTCCTCCCAATGGAGCCAAGTCCGCATATCAGCATGCGAGGTTTCTCAGTGCGATCCTGCTCCATGATCATTCCTTCTTTCCCATACTTAACATCATTCCTCGAGCTCTGGGAGCGGCTTCCATGTGCGAGAGGGAAGATACTCGGTAAGCGTATCGTACACCGCCAAGCCAATCTTTCGCCTTAGCGGTGTGAGGGCATTGAAGCGTCTCAGGCTCTCCGGTGGCCGAGCTCCACCTTCCACCTGAGAAAGCATGGTGAGATAGAGGCGTAAGAGTGAGGAGCGTGGTGCGCCGTGCGTCCGCATGCGCATCATGCGGAATCCAGCTCCTTGCAGAAGGAGTCGCAAGGTCCCCGGCGAAAAAGCCGTAAGGTGGGTGAGTTCATAGGCGTGATGTCCGTATAGATTGGGGACTTCCAAGAGCAGGTATCCGCCCGGTTTCAACCATGTTCTTCGTACGTCTGCCAGGTAGGCAAAAGGGTCCGGGATATGCTCAAGCACATGTGACATACTGATCAGATCGAACCTTTCTTCCCCTGCCTCCTCCAGCGCAGCCAAAGATGGATAAACCTGCAAACCTTGTTCATGGCAGGCCGCCCTGTAAGCATCGCCGGGTTCAACACCGATGGAAATACCATTGCTGGCAGCCTGCATAGCCCTCAGCAGCTGCCCACTGGAACAACCAATGTCCAAATGCCGCGAGATATCAGCGGCCACTCCATGACAGAACGTGGTGAGAAATCGAGCCCTACCCGTCTGAATTCGCAGGTCCTTCATCGTGACCTGCTCCGTACCCTGCACCTGTGTGCGGTAGCCTTCTTCATAAAACCTTGCCAGGAACTCCTGCGTGGGTCTCGGAGATTGAAAGACGAGACCACACTGAAGGCAACGGCGATACACAAGTTGCTCGCCGCCATCCTCCCAGGTTTCAAAGGGAGTATGGCGACCCCGACAGATCGGGCACCGCTCAAGAACCTCGCGCGCTTTCACTGCTCATCCTTTCGGCCGAAGCCAATCGCCTGATTGGTCGCTCAGAATCCAGAACAGACGATTATAGATACCCTGTAGCAGCCAGCGGATTGGTTTCAAGCGTAGCAAGGCCCGCGCGAGACCACCGGTGGATTTTCGCGCCCTCACATCAGATGCCTCGACATGGATGCCATACCGCTTCGCCTCCTCCGCCATGCGAGTGCTAACCAGGTTGCCCATGTGCTGAGTAGTGCGCTCAGGCGTCGACAAACGCAGGTAGCCGCGTTGATCGACGGCATTGTCCAGTTCCACCATCTGCCCCATCAACCGACCGCTCCACTCATCCGGGAGCACCTCCTGGACAACCTTTTTTGGAATGAGAAACTGGTTGTGATTAGCGACCGCAAACGCCTTCACACCCCGGTGTTCGATCACCATATCCTGCATTTTTTTCAACGCTTCAAGATGATCTTGAATATCACGGCCGTAGGATTCTGCCCAAGCGATCTCCCATTCTTCTTTGGTAAACTGCCCTCTTTTGATGGTCGTTTCAGAGTCCGTCTCAGCCAACTTCTGGTTGCTTGTAGTGCCATGGTCAAACAGCGTGCGTACCGCACAGCCGCTCACCATGCCCACATCGGGATAGGAATCCAACAGCCTCAGGTGTTCTTTCAGCCAACCCGGATAGAAGAAGATATCGTCGTCGCAGAAGGCGATCACTTCCCCGGGCGCAGCGTTGAAGAGAATATCAAAGGCACCAATCTTACCGATGTTTTCACTGCTGGTGATGAGGTAGCGAATGGATCCCGCATCGACCAGCGACTGCAGATAGGCTTTAACCTCATCACAACTGCCGTTATCAAAAACCAGCAGGTCATACGGTTCCTGCGTATTTTGAAGAAGGCTGCGAAGGCACAGCCGCAGCACATCCATGCGGTGCTCAAAATACCCGTGAAGGTAGGGGATATAGACCAGCACAGCTGCTGTTACTCGTGCGGGTTTGTATTCCGAAACCCTGTTCCTGGCCGGGTTCATGCCGATTCTTGTCATTCCGTGCTCCTATCCAATCATGCTGAAGCTCTACTTTAGGCGGTGCGTTGGCCCATCATGCCGCAGGAATGTGCCAATCCGGACGATCATCTCTCTATGGTATTTCCAACCAGGTCTTTCGAGCATCGGTCAGAAACCAGAAAAGACCATCATAGACTCTCTCCAGCATCGATTTCGGTGCATCCGTGATCGCATAACCATCAAGCGGGAGCGCCGCTTTCACATACGTCTGGAGCATGGTATCGATTCCCTCACGTCCATACACAGCTTTCCATCGCAACCTGGTCCTATCCCCCTGGTCCAATACATCACTCCGGTTAATCAGCCACAATGAATGCGAATCAAACTGGGGTCGGGAGTGGAGGGAGAGTTTGGGACTATCACTGTCCACGAACATGAGCGCCTGATCACGGGCTTGTGCAAAGTAAGTCGTCACAACATCCAGCCAACGATGCTGGAACGTGGATGTTGCAGCGCAAAGTAGCAGGTAATCACTGAGCATGGCGTCGATCAAGATCGTAAGTGCTTCCTCCATCGGGATGGGCTCCGCATACAGAAAACAATAATCGATCCAGCCTTCCGATTGCAAACGTCCAAGGAGAGCATGAACCTGCGGAGACGGGCTTTGAGCAAACACATAGACATCTACTGGAGCGTTAGCGCCGTTGAGGATACTCATGAGGGAAGCCCGGAAAACCTGAAGCCGGTGGATGCCTGCGTCATCCAGGCGGGGGACATTGAGCAGAATGCCCACCCCAAGTGACGAAGGTGCATAGGTGCCGTCAGTTTCCCGTGTGGGGCTGATTCCCACGCGGCTCATGGCTTTCCTCCTGCAAACCGTGTGGGACCTCCCTGCCGGTTTGCACGCTGCGCCAACACAGCATAAAGGCGCTTGTTCACCCGCGCATTGATGCGTTTTATGCCCGGTACTTTGACGATAACCCGCCGCAGGAAAACCACCAACGACGTACGCCCACGTTGGACCGGCTGAAGCCCCACATTTTCTACCAGCGTTCGCAACGCGGGTTCAAGCCGGTTTCCTAGATGACGGGCGCAGCGCTCTATGGTGCTCAGACGTAAGTATCCCAGTTCATCAATGCGCTCGTCCAATTCACGCATTTGCCCCATCAGCCGGCCGCTCCACTCGCGAGGTATCGCCTCCCGCATCACAGCCAACGGGGCGACAAACTGAAAGTGATTTGCCGCTCCATAGGCTGCAAGGCCCTTGAAGTTGAGCATGAGATCGAGGACATCTGCCGTTTCCGATTGGTAGCGCGGCCACCAGCGTCCCGTGCTCTCAACAAATTCACGCTCTGTTTCCTCGGGGATGAAACGCCCTCGAAGCAGCTGCACTCCCTCGTGTTCCGTCGCAAAACGCAGATTACTCTTAACGGCGTGTGTGAAGCGCTCACGGATGCCCACACCACTCACCATCCCGACTCCTGGAAACGTCCTTAGAATGTCCAAATGCGATTCAAGCCAACCAGGATACACATAGACGTCATCGTCAAAATAAGCAGCATAGGTTCCCTGTAACGACCTAAACATCATCTGGAACGCGCCAATTTTACCGATATTGTGCTCACTGCGAATCAGGCTGTGGATGCGATTTGAAGCCAATTCTTCACTCAGGTATCGCCTCACAAACGGCGCGCTTCCATTGTCGAAAACCTGCAGCCGATAGGGCAAACGGGTATGTGCGCGGATGCTCGCCAGACACACCTTGAGCACATCGAGCTTGTGTTTGTGGTAGCCGGAAGCGAAAGGGATATGCGTCAGCACGACGACATCCACAACCTCATCCTCCGACACCCTACGCTGCATCTCACGCATCACGAGCCCCCGCACGTCCCCTTCGCAGACGTTGCTTGATGGCTTTCCAATAGTAATGGAATGTATCGACAGGATGGAAAGCTTTGCGAATCCATTGCGCCATCCTACCCGCTCCCACATGTGCAATGAAGCCTCTCTCAAGCACTCGTGAAACGTCACGCTCCGCTAATGCAAAGCGACGCAGGTTGGATTCTGTCATCATCCAATTGGCATCCTCCAGGGTGAACATGGCTTCGCGTCCACCAGCCAAGCGCACGTTCTCATCGCTTTCCGGCAGTCGGTAGTGTGGTTTTCCATCCGGAAGGTGATGGTAATCATGATTCTGATGGATGATGGTGATGGCATGTGTGGCATCCACCACCGGAAAACCAGCGTGACGTCCTGCGTAAATCATCCAGTTATCCCACCCCGCGCGCCCGAGCGCAAAAGGTGGCATGTCTTGAAAAAGGTCCTTCGGAAAGAGAAAGTAATCGCTTCCCATAGGAGGGTGCAGCCGACCCTTGTCCAGGATGCGTTCACGGAGCCGGTCGCTCCAATCATCCGATAAGTCAAGGCGCTCACGGATGTCCATGTCCCAGCGCTGACCCACGGCTAAGAAGTTGTCAAAGCGTTCCTCTAACCTTTCTGCAGCTGGAAGCAGATCATCGAGAAACAGAATGTCTGCATTTGCATAACACAGCACATCATAAGAAGCACGCTCGCGGACGGACTGGAAGATGTCATTGAGCAGTGGGGTTCCGAGTTGATTGCGTTTGATGACACCAATACCTTTGTGGCCGAACTCCCTGGCTGCTTTCTGAATGCCCTCTTCATCGCCGACGACAAACACTTCGATCGCCGGGTGGAGATGGCGCCAGGCATCCAGCGCGTTGCGCTGAATGGTGCAGATATGAGGGTCAAGAAACGGCTTGGGAGCCGTAAATAGCGTAATCATGCTTGCTTACCCATGCCGCGCGAATCCACATTCCTGTATCCCTTATGCTTAACGTCAGCGTTGAGCGCAGCAACCTCGGGGTGCGCCTCAACGAATGCCAAGACATCCTCCCAGGAGAACGTCTCATCCGGCGCGAAGTGCTCGAAAACAGCCCGTACAAACGCGAGATCTTGTGGTGTATCCACCGTCCAGCGCAGATCACCATAGTCCACGGGATGGCGCACGTGCAGCACCCGGAAACGACCTGGCTCCTCGTAGAGAAACGGGAGGACATGCTCGCGCTGGTACGTTTCTTGCGCTTCCTCCCACGCCCTCTGGAGAGCTGCATACGTGCACACCTCCACATCCAGGCCGATGGGATAGGTGCGATCGCCGGGAATCCGATTGAGGGCGAGATCAACCGGCGGATCAGCTTCCAACAACGCTTTGATAACCTTATCGATCACATCAGGATCCAGCAGAGGGCAATCGGCTGTCAGGCGCACTACAACCTCAGCCTGATGTTCACGGGCAGCCTGCATGTAGCGATCAAGCACATCGGAAGGGTGTCCGCGTACCACCGGAAGTCCTTTCTCAACCCCGAACGCAGCGATGGGCTCATCTCCATCAGCCGTCGTTGTGGCAATCACGGTGCGACTTATCCCCGTGGAGCCTGCGGCGCGCTCGATGACACGCTGCAGCATTGGTTTGCCTTGTATGTCCTCCAGGACCTTGCCCGGAAGTCGTTGCGAACCCATGCGAGCCTGGATGATGGCGACAACCCGCGTCATACTTCGCTGCCTCCAGCCAGGCTCCTCGCGAGATGATATCCCTCAAGGAGCTTCGGGAAATTGTCTTGCCAGTTCGCCCGCGCTTCAGCGATGATACGGCTCCGGGCTCCATACGCACTCAGCGCCTCACCCATCTGGACGGCCTCAGTGAGCGCCTCCCCCAGCGCCTGATCATATCCATCTGCAAACCACCATCCGTTCACGCCCGGTTCGACCCACTCGCGATTGCCGGGTATATCCGAAACCACAGCAGGGAGACCGCAAGCCATGGATTCAAGGAGAGAAATCGAACTACCATCACTGTGCGAGGCACTCACATACAGATCCGCGGTTCGGAGATGGGCGGGCAGGTCCTCGAAAGCCACCTGACCGGCAAAATGAACCCGCCCCAGGAATCCAGCGCCCTCCAGCAGATCCCGCAGCATGGATTCTTGCGAGCCGCTGCCCAGCATGAGCAGGCGCAGACGGGGGTTTTCTTTTGCAGCAGCGATCCATCCTTTCACAAGTGTATCCACACCATAGATGGGCTCGAAAGAGCGCGATGACAGCACAATAAAAGTGTCTTCCCAGCCCAACTCCCGGCGCAGCTGCACCCCATCACCGGGTGAAAAGTGGGTGAGATTCACACCCCAGGGAAACACGATGATACGGTCAGGGGACACGCCCAGTTCCATCGCACGCTGCCGGACGACCTCGCAATCACAGAGAAAAACATCGCTTCTGCGCAAGGCGTAGGTCGCCTGCCAGCGCCCCCAGCCACGCTCTGCATCCACCAGCATATCGGAACCCCATGACATGGTCACAAGGGGGTGCGCACCGGCAAGCGCAGCGGGAAAGGCGCACGCCTGCACTGGACCGGCATGGATGATGTCCGGCTGAAGGGTACGGAGCAGCTTTCCAATGGCGCACGTTTGCATCACAAGGCTGCCTTTCGATCCAGACAATTCAACCGGCTCTATCCCCTCAGGCAGTGGGCGCCGCTCCAGTAGCGATTGTTTTTCCAGGCGCAGGTAATGCACGTCATGCTCCGTCGCGGCGAGCCCATCCAGAAAGCGGTGGTCGTGAGAGGTGTAGTCCCTCGAGAAATACAGAATGCGCACTAGTCGCCCAGTTCCTTCCAGCGCAGTTCTTTCCCAATGGGAATATCAACAATCGCCCGGCTTCCGACCACTTGGTCGATCTCTACTGGCCGGATTCCACCTTCCGTAGCCGGTCGGAGCACATCAATCATCTCGCGTGTGAACACCTCCCCGGCTTTGATATCGCGCGCAGCACGCAGGCAGCGCCGCTGCACAACAAAGGTATCGATCTCGTTTCCGGCTATGGCCTTATCCGCATACCCGAGCGCGCGCTCAAGTTCTCGCGTGCGGTCGACCATATCCGCCCAGGTGTCGGGATCCATGGCGAATTTATGATCGGGACCATCGCGTGTTGTATCGTCCGTAAAGTGCTTCTCGATCACGCGTGCGCCAAGTGTGACTCCACCGAGCACCGTGGCGTGTCCGCTGGTGTGATCGGACAAACCGAGCACCGTATCGGGGAACATGAGCGCATATGTCTTAAGCACATTCAGGTGAATGTGGTCAAAGTTTTCCAAGCTGGCGGTGTAGTTGGTGTTGCACTGCATGAGGACAACCTCCTTGTTGACCTTCTGCACCGCCCGTACCGCATAGGCTACATCGCCAATGTCGGAAGCGCCTGTGGACATGATGAAGGGCTTGTCTTTTTTCGCCATGTAGATGAGCAGGTCTGGCCAGGAAATCAGCCCGGAGCCTGCCTTGTATGCAGGCACATAGGGTTCCAGCATGTCAACAGCTTCTTCATCATAAGGCGAAGAAAAATAATCAATTCCAACCTTGTCGCACTCCTCTTTCAGAATCGGTGTCCAATCAAAAGGAACACTCGCGTCGTCGTACACCTCAAACACACTCTTTTTCCAGGCTGCCTGATGGGAAAGCTGTCCGCCAAGATGCTTGAATCCGTAATCGGAAACAATCTTGGGAGCCTGGAAATTTTGGAACTTGGCCGCATCTGCGCCTGCTTCTTTCGCCAGTTTAATCAGGAGCTTGGCGCGCTCAAGATCACCGTCATGATTGGCGGCAATATCGGCGATGAAGTAAGTGGGATGATCAAGGCCGATCCAATTCTTTCCAATCTGGAATTCTTTACTCATGATGGGGGTCCTCCTTCAATCCTGGCAGGTCAGTTTACATCCAGGTATGTTTGGCCACGAACATCACGGTACCATCTAGCCACCTGCAGTGACCAACACTCTCTTCAACTCATCCTTGAAACCAGTTTCGTGCAAGGAATGCATCAATTGAATGCCGTCCTTAATACATGGCATGACTTCGCCCAACTCAACTTCAATCTTGTCCACCTTCAGGCATAAACACTTGCTGCGCCGTGCGCTGAGGTTGACATCATCAACGCTCACGGGCTGCAGCAGTCCGGTGTCCAACTCAAACGCATCACCAAGCGCACAGCCAAAATCGTACTTGGTCATACAATCATGTCCGGCGACATGAAAGACACCTGCAAGCCGTCGCTCACTCATCCTGAGCAACACCCGCGCGAGTTGATTGACCAGGATGGGCGAGAACCACACATCCACAAAGCCGTTGAACGGCTTCCCTCGCCGAAAGTTGTGCAGGAACCACTCCGCCAAACTGGCTTTGTCCTGTGCGTTCCAGCCAAACAAGTTGGTGCGTACAATAGCGGCTCCATCATGAACCTTGGCAACCGCCTGCTCGCCGGCCAGTTTACTTTCCGCGTAGACATTGATGGGTCTGGGCTGATCCTCTTCCGAGTAATTCCCTTTTACACCATCGAAGACCGCATCGGTGGAGATATGAACCAGGTACGCGCCCACGGATTTCGCCGCCTTCGCCACGGCGCGGGCCATGTCCCGATTGAGTTTATAAGCCAGCTCCGGATCCCGCTCACAGGCATCCACATTCGTAGCTGCAGCGCAGTGAATGACCACATCGGGGCGTGTCTCCCGGAACAGAGCTTGCGGTACATCAGACGCCGCCAGGTCACGGCAGTAAACCACAACATCATCCAACTGGATGGGGTGCTGATGACAAATCGCCACCACGCCCCAGCCAGCGTTAGAAGCTTCCAGTGTTAGGTTTGCGCCAAGTAAACCGCTTGCGCCGGTGATCAAGACACGTGGCACGATCAGGCTCCAGCCTGTTGCAGGGTCGGATCGAACGGCGCAATCAAGGTGCGGATTTCCTCCTCCGTCAACCATTGTTGATTGTTATTGCTTGCGTAACAGAACCCTTCCGGGAGGGTGCTGCCCTTTTCCCGCCAGCCATGGCCGAACCAGAGTGCTCCGCTCGGTTCCACGACAAACATGTCCGTCATTTCAACAGAATGACGGGCTTCATCCTCAGAAATCAGGACTTCATGCAACTTCTCGCCTGGCCGGATGCCAATATGGTCAATCTCGCACTCCGGCGCGATCGCCGTCGCCAGGTCGACGAGTCTCATCGAGGGAATCTTGGGCACGAATACTTCCCCGCCTTGCATCTGCTCAATGCAGCGGATGGTAAACCGCACGCCCTGTTCGAGAGAGAGCCAGAAACGAGTCATTCGTTCATCCGTCACGGTGATGCGGCCGCTTTCACGCTGCTTGATGAAAACTGGCACCACGCTTCCCCGGCTTCCCACCACGTTCCCGTAACGGACACAGGAAAAGCGCGTCCCCATCCCCCCAGCGTAGGCGTTCGACTGCACAAACAACTTTTCCGCAGCCAACTTGGTGGCCCCATACAGATTGATGGGATTAACCGCCTTATCCGTACTCAACGCCATGACACGCTCGACATGCTCATCCAACGCGGCTTCGATGACGTTTCGCCCTCCGATGATGTTGGTATTGATAGCCTCCATCGGGTTGTACTCACAAGCCGGCACCTGCTTTAATGCCGCCGCATGCACCACAACATCCACCCCGTGCATGGCGCGGCGCAGCCGCAGCCGGTCGCGCACATCTCCGATGAAGTAGCGCAGGCTGGGATGATCAAACCCATCTGCCCGCATCTCATGCTGCTTGAGCTCATCCCGGCTGTATACAATCAGTTTGGAGGGGTTGATATCTCGCAACATGATGTCAATAAACTTCTTGCCGAACGATCCGGTCCCCCCGGTGACTAAGACAACCTTCTCTTGCCAGTTCATGCGTCGCTTCCTTTGTTTGAAGATGAATCCGGTTTCTGGAACCGGACCAGTGCATACTGACCATTTCTCCCCATCCAGTGCGGGAAAGCTTCTTCTATACGATAAAGCACGTTCAACCAGAATCGTCCGAATAATCTGCGGTGAATCATCGCACGTAAAAACGATGTGCTTACACTGCGCCAGCTACGAACCTCCAGATCTGGAAGGTCGCTGAGGTTTTCTTTCAACCAGCCATAACCATAGCGATAGACATGCGTACCCGTCTGGTCACGCTCTCCTCCAGCGATCCGGGGCTGTTCCTTCGAAGTCCCTCGCAAACGCCTATACACACGAATGAGAGCAAAATTCAGTTGAATAAAAGGTGCGACCAGCCTCATCAGCGGTGAATGCGGACCCCAGCTATTGATCACCACAGCCGTTGCCCCTGGCTGCAAGACCCGCAAGAAGGCGTGGTAGGCATCGACCTGCTCTCCAGGTGGAAGGTGATGAATTGTGTGCATCGAGAGCAGCGCGTCGAAGGCTTCTCCTCGAAACGGTAGCCGCGCCGCGTCACCGACGACGTACCACCCGCGCTCGCCAAGCCGCGTGCGCGCTTCCACAAGCGCGCGATGTGAAATATCGAGACAAACCCGCTTCAGAAAACCTTCTGAATAGGCAAGATAGGCAGGATATTGAATCGGACCAGATCCAGCATCAAGAATGTACGTCCCCTTCCGGGGAAGAAATCGGGAAACGCGTTCATGACAGCGCTGGATGTACTCCTGTGACACAGGACGCAGGTCTTCGTAGCGCGCATTCTGATACACGCCATCGCCGACTTGCGTCCAACCAATGGCGTCGTAGAACTCACGCACCTGCGCCTTCACGTCAGCGTTGTAATCGCTCAATCTACCCACCTCTCCTCTTCAACATGTACCCGTTTCCAGTCCACGGGATGACCAACCAGCGCATTGAGTGTGCGGCGGTACTTCGTTGCATTCTGCTCTAGCACGATGGAGGTGAGTGAACGCGCTTCGAGATCCTCCCAGAAGGAAATCAGATGCCAGGGAAATGGGAAGGGATATTCAAAGAAGAAACGGTGTGCGTACCGCCAGGCAAGCTCTATTCTGTCCTCTGAAAGCTGCTGGCTTGCCTCTTCGCTCAACAACGTCTCCAGCATACTCCGGTATGCATCGAAGGTATCCGGATCGTAGGTGAAACCCTTGCCCCGGTAATGTGTCGCGCCGGAGACGATGACCGGCAACCCCGTCATCGCCATCTCCATGCCCACCGTGGTTGTATACACCAAGCCAAGCTGTGCAATTTCGATCAAATCATAGGTGTTCACATCCGACTCGGGGGGCACAACAACAACATGGTCGGGAAGCTCCGGCAAAGCTTGTTGGACGATGTCCACCGAAGGATGCCCTGCACCGAGCAGTTCCCCGGGATGAACGCGGACGACAAGCTGAACATCGGGACGATTGTGGAAGAAGCGGACAGTCTGGGTCAGCCAGTCTTCCATACCCTCAGTGAAGAGTTGCCGATCCAGGGCCAGGCTGTCACCGACGACGTTCGTACAAAGCAGCACAAGCGGACGCTCCGGATCGAGTCCGAGCTGTTCACGCACCTGGCTGGCACCGGCGCTTTCCTCAGCCTGCCACTGGCGAGAGAAATTCTTCCATATCCGCGCGCCGCGCCGGGCCTGATAAAGGCTGTGAATAGCAGCTTCCTCGTTGTCCCTCAAGGGACTATTGCCGCGCGCCTCCCACAAATCATCTGTGCCCAGGCGCATCACTTCTGCATCCTGAGCAAGCCACATCCGCTCTCGCTGCTCTCCGAACTCGAACGTCACGGTCCGTAGGCCAGCATACCGGGCTGCGCGGTACACCGCGCCGAACTCGAGAATACTGCCGTTAGGGATGATGACCACATCGTAGCGACCGGTCTCAAAGCAGGACAACGCCGCAGCGGCGGCCTGGCGGTTGCGAGCAAGGCGCAGTTCATAAAGCTGCCTGCCCTCCGCACCCTGCCAGTCCACATCCTCCCGCTGGAGTGTGTACTGCACATCGATGCGACTCTGGGTCTGCATGGCTGCCTCAAGATCTGGCGGCACGCTCACCTTGCCACCAGCGCTGAGATCGTTCCACCCCATCCAGCCTGACAGGGGCGTCAGTGTGTTATTGATCAACGTCGACATGCGTTGAGCGTCAAAAGGCGAAACGCTTTCCGTCCACCGTCGGTAGGGGAGCGTGGCTAGGTCAACCCGATGACCTTGCGAGCGCAGCAGCACGCCCAGCGCTGTGGCGTACTCCAGCCACCAACGCAGGCTGCCCATCACCAGCACATGCTTGCCTTCGTCGGATGGAGCAGCCGTCTTCAACACGGACGCCCATGCCGGCACAACACTGCCCAACCGGTCGAGGTCATAGCCTGCAGAGGGATGTCTCCCGCGCGCAATCAAGCGCTGATAGCCAGCAGCCACGCCCGGAATCTGAGCCGTCAAGTCTTTCAGCGCCCGTTTCGGCGACATTGCCGTCATGAGCGGATCTCCCATGTGAGCGCAGGTCGAACGGAGCCCATGCGCCGTTCCGGCCAGTGACTGCCAGGGGCACCAGTTGGATCTACATCAAACGTGAGTGCATGTTCGTCGGTGAAGTAAGAGCGGATACGGTAGCTGCTCGCATTCACCCCCAGCACAAAGCGCCCGCCATTCAATAGGTGTCCAGGGATGGTGCAGCAACTGACATACTGGCCCGCTTTGCGTTCTGTGTGCTGCTGGAAAGACTCGCCGTCATCGGTATCAAAGGAGTTCAAAATCGGCTCGCCACGACTGGTATAGAGATACAAGCCAACACGCAAGCCGGTAATGTCCTCAAGCAAATCATATTCGAACTCGACCTGAAAACCTTCTGCAGAATACACCTGACTGGATGAATTTCCCTGATGGTCAATCAGGCGGAGCTTACGGGGCACAAAAGGCCTCGCTGCGCGCACACGGGGATCCTCTTCCTCCCAGAGCGCAACACCATGATCCGCCATGCCGGATGACATGTAGAAATCCACTGCTTCCGGCGTAGGGGCACGCTTCACCAGCGATCCTTGATCCAGGACGAGGGCGTCTTCCGTCAGGCGCAAGATGGCAGACATATTGTGGCTGACAAAGAGGACCGTGCGGCCTTCTGCAGCGACAGCGCTCATCTTGCCCAGACATTTCCGCTGGAATTCGGCATCGCCTACCGCGAGGACCTCATCCACGACCAGGATTTCCGGCTCAAGATGAGCGGCTACGGCGAACGCGAGCCGTAAGTACATACCGCTTGAATAGCGCTTCACGGGGGTATCAATAAAGGTTTCTACCTCGGAAAAGGCGACAATGTCGTCAAATTTGCGCTCAATCTCGGCTCGCTTCATGCCCAGAATAGCCCCATTGAGGTAGATGTTCTCGCGGCCGGTCAGTTCGGGATGAAACCCCGTCCCCACCTCGAGGAGCGATCCCACACGGCCATATATCTCCGCATAGCCCTCCGTCGGTTCCGTCACACGCGAAAGGAGTTTGAGAAGGGTGCTTTTCCCGGCCCCGTTACGTCCGATCACGCCCAGCACCTGCCCCTTATGAACGTCAAACGAGATATCGCGCAGCGCCCAGATGGTTTCATGCTCACGTCGTACGGCTTCCCCCCGGGCGCGGGCAGCCATCCACCGGAATGGCGCAGTCGCAGTGTCAACGATCGTGTCGCGCAACGTATGGTACTGTGTAACACGCTCCCCGATCTCATACTGCTTGCCGAGGTCCCGCACTCGAATGGCATAGTCCGTCATGCGGTATCCCTCCAGGCATGCTCCGCATTACATCCATCACACCACATCAGCAAACGTCCTTTCCATGCGGCGGAAATACATCACGCCGGAAATCATCAAGAGGAGTGAAATGGCAACGGAACCGATCAACACCATCGATGGAGGAGAACCCACGCCAAGCATCGCCCAGCGGAACCCTTCCACCACGCCGACCATCGGATTCAAGCTGTACAACAGTTGGAAACGCCCGGGGACCAAACTGGATGCGTAGGTAATCGGCGTGATGAAGAACCACACTCGCAGAACGAAAGGAATCAGGTAGCCCACATCGCGGTATGCAACGTTTAAGGCTGCCGTCCATAGGCTGACACCAATGGCTGTCACCAGCGACAACAGAATGAAAAGCGGGAGCGTCCAGATGGCGCTCGTTGGGCGCATCCCATAGAAAATCATCATGGCGATCAAGACCACAAAGGCCAGCATAAAATCGACAATGCTTGCAAGGAGGGGTGCGAGCGGAACGGTGATGCGTGGAAAATACACTTTCGTCAGCAAGTTGCGGCCGGATACCAGGCTGGTTCCCGCTTTCCGGATGCCGTTTTCAAACATCTGCCAGGGCAGCAGTGCGCTGTAGGTAAAAATGGGGTAAGGAATCCCATCCGATGGCACACCGGCCAAGGTGCCAAAGAAAACACTGAAGACCACCATCGTGAAGAACGGCTGAATGATGGCCCAGGCCGCGCCCAGCAAAGTCTGTTTATAGCGTACCTTTATCTCGCGCCAGACAAGGAAGTAAAGCAACTCGCGGTACGCCCACAGCTCCTTAAAGTCGATCGCCCGCCAGCCCTTGACCGGCTTGATGATAAGCGGCGGTGATGCGTCGCTGGACGTCTGAACCTCAGGCATGATCCTGCCCAGCCTCCCTCGCTTGAATGCTCTCACGGTTTGCGCGGAACCATGCGATGGTCTCACGGATGCCCTCATCGAACGGTGTCGGAGCACGAAAACCAAATCGCTCCTGCGCGCGGGATACATCCAGCGCTCGACGGGGCTGACCATTCGGTTTGCTGGTGTCCCAGACTAACTTGCCCTGGAATCCCGTTTCACGTGCGATTAATTCGACAAGATCCTTGATGCTGATTTCATATCCCGAGCCGAGATTGACAGGATCGCTTTCGTTATAGCGTTCGGCTGCCAACACAATGCCCTCAGCAGCGTCTGCTGCATACAGGAACTCACGCGTCGGAGAACCGTCACCCCAGACAACCACCTCCGTATCCCCACGCTCGCCGGCTTCAATGCACTTGCGGATTAACGCCGGAATCACATGTGATGTCCGCAGGTTGAAATTATCGCCGGGTCCATACAGATTTACCGGAAGAAGGAAAATCGAATTGAAACCATATTGCTGGCGATAGGCCTGGGACTGGACCAGGAGCATTTTCTTGGCGAGACCATACGGCGCGTTGGTCTCCTCGGGATATCCGTTCCAGAGATCGTCCTCATTGAAAGGAACCGGCGTGAACTTTGGGTAAGCACAAACAGTGCCAATGGCGACGACTTTCTCGATACCCTGCTTCCAGGCCTCATGCATCAGCTGGACACCCATCATGAGATTGTCGTAGAAGAACTCTGCCGGATGCTCGCGATTGGCGCCGATACCACCGACATTGGCTGCCAGATGAATGATGACATCAGACCGGGCGTCCTCCAGCATGCGTTTCACATCGGCGGGGTCAACGAGATTGTAGTCCTCGATGGTGGGAACAAAGATGTCCTTCACACCGCGCTGGCGAAGTTTTTCCTGCACATAGTGCCCGAGAAAACCCGCACCGCCCGTGACACAAACTCGCCGCTCAGCCCAGAAATCGGTATGGTTCTTCATCTTTACTCCTCAGACTCATCTCCACCGATGGTTTCTCCGGTGGTTTCAGGTTTCTGCCCGGGCAGTGCCCCGGTTTGGAAATGAATTTCCTGCCCCTGGATAGACAGGCAGGCTGTCCCATCGCCGTTAGGAGATCCAACGACCTCCATGCCTTGCTCCAGGCAGGTCAAACGACAGACATCTGCGATGTCGCCATCATCGCCCTGGATGCACACCAGCTCGTAGCCCTGGGCGCGAGCTGCCTGGATGACCTCGCGCGCCTGATTGCGTACCCTGCGATACAGCTGCATGGAAGTCTCCACATAGGCGACGGTCAGGCGTGCCCGCAGCGCTAGCCCTTCCGGTGTGAGGATATACCGCAGTTTCCTGCGTTCTGCACGCTTGACCTTGACGTACCCTTTGGCAATCAAACGTTTTATGTGCCAGTTGACCGTACCCACCGCCACACCCAGTTGATCGGCGATCGTCGCCTGGGTCGTATCGGGGTCCTGGTGAATTTCCTCCAGCAATTGGAGCTCGCGCGCAAGCTCACGTGGCTCATCCATACTTGCTCCTGTCAAAATTCAGCGGCTGAATTATAACCCGCCGGGCCGCAGGGTCAAGCCCCTGGTACGGGCG
>Ga0272443_10002187_pt1 | contig 25782 bp, 25 predicted proteins | sample SSMAcet12_FD_193581 | JGI IMG/M metagenome (GOLD analysis project Ga0272443, IMG submission 193581) | Marine sediment archaeal communities from Little Sippewissett salt marsh, Falmouth, MA, United States - SSM-Acet-12 | ecosystem: Environmental > Aquatic > Marine > Wetlands > Sediment ...
TGATGCTTCCAATATCTGCAAAATCAGTCGGTGCAGAATATCTGGTCTTCACTGAGGTAATCTGCAATCTTTTAGACTGTTCAGAATTACAGATATCGCCGCCTTTCCCAGTCGATGTTAAATCCCAAAAATTTCTAAGCCTTTTTACCGGACGGTTATATCTAAATTTAATTCTTCACCCACTTGGGAAAGTTCACTTTCTAAATACTCTAAAGAGATCTTTTTAGGAATTTGAATGTGAATTTCCATAAAATAGATTACTGTGCCAGATTCGGGTGAGGTGATCCTCCGTGAGGTTAGATTTTCAATATTGATATTGTTGTTTGCAAGGAATCTGCTGACTTTAAAAACAATTCCGGCCTGGTCGATGCCCTCCACGTTTATGGTCTTTGTAAAAAAATCAATTTGTTTTTCCTTGTCTTCAGCTTCCACTGACCTAATGAAAGCCGTAATCCCTTTTTCCCTTTCAAGTCTCCGACAATCCTTTAAAAGTTGATCTTTTAAACGATCTCCTTTACCGATAAACAGGAGAATGATTGCGAATTCATCCAGTATACTTGTCATTGTAGAGTCTTCAAGATTACAGCCGTTTTCATAAATCACCTCAGTAATATCAGCAACGACTCCGGGCCTATCCTTGCTGAAAGCAGTCATAATAAATTTCTTTTCCACCCTTTGCCTCCTATACATTGCTATTAATCATGGACTTCATTCTAATCTAAGCTGCCGAAATTTGGATCAAGATGCTTCTAATTCACTGCCTACGATGTTTTTTTTTAAACCTGTGACATCCATAAAAAAAATTTTATCAGATGACAGATTTGTAGCTAAAATTACAAAAGTTTTAACGCTCCAAAACCTTGTATTTTCTTTCAATACCCTAACCTACTGAAAATATTATATATCAGGTGTATATCTCTGGGCCTTCAAGATTACAAGACCCTTAATAAATAGCAGATGCCATCAGGGGCAAATGCCGATCTGTGATGCACTAGCCCTCAATTTGTCCGTGAGCAACTACCGCCCAGTATTAAAGGCGGACACTGATTAAAGAAATGGGATGGGTTTTCCGGTTTGATAGGCCAATGCACGCATAACTCCTGATTGAGGCTTGCCTCAATCAGGGTTAACCCTGATATTTTATACCCGAATCTTACGAATTACATCCATTGCACATGAAAGATCCTTCAGGACATAATTAGCCTCTGTTTCCAGTAGAGCGTCATAACTATACGGTCCTGTCGAAACTGCAATTGAAACCGCCCCGTAGGGCTTTGCGCACAGAACATCACTGGGTGTATCTCCAATGACTATACAGTCATGGGAATTAATCCTGATATCTGTCATCTTTCTGAATTTTTCAATCGCTATGGGGAGAAGGTGATTTCTATTCTCATCATCATCACCAAATGCACCCACTGAAAAATACGCATTCAGGTCGAATGCGCCGAGCTTTATCCTTGCCCCTGGTTCAATATTACCCGTTAATAGGCCAAGCCAGTAACCGTCCATTTCCTTCAACGTATTCAGAAGCTCAACCACGCCTGGGTTGATATGTTTTTCCTTATTCAATATTTCTGTCCTCAAGTGCTTAAGATATACGGAGAGTATGGAGGGCAGGTTGTGATCATCAGAGGACAATCCATGCGCAGTTAAACCTTCTTTTATTATTTTGATATCGGTTTTGCCCGCCATTTTTATCCTACCAAAGGCATCCCTGATGTTAAAAAGTTCATTAAACGTGTGACCAAGAGATTTCCTTCCAGCCCCACCGGGATCTATCAGGGTGCCGTCTATGTCAAATAGTACTAGTTTTTTCATAATATGATTCGATATGCCTGAAAACTCCTAAAAATTTTTCACAAGCCCGAATGTTGTCTTCAATTTTAATATCTATACTTTTAGAGGGACTCAAATAAAATAGCAAGCATACTTTCACAGGGTGTCTAACCGTAAATTTCAATGGGCTTTGATGACACCGCTCATTGATTTTCCCATTTGGGTTGAAAATTTATTTAGGAACCTGTAAATTTACAATTGTCGGAGGATACAATAAATGAGACCTTCATGGCCACTCTCTGTTTTAATTCCATCATTTCTTCTTATAACGCTTGCAGCTGCCATCCTTATTACGCTGATCCTGCAATCAAACTGGGTCGGTTTAGGCGCTATCAGCACGGCAGGTGCCGTGCTATGGGCAATCTATCACCAATGGTTCACAACCTATTTAAATCGCCCAAGATTGGAAATCATGCCTTACAAACAAGAGCCTCCATTTTTTCGGAGTGCCGCTGAAATCTTTCAGGGCACCGATCGAGTGAGCGGGATTGGTTACTATATTAATATTCACGTAGAAAACACAGGAAGAACGATTGCCAGAAATTGTCAATCCCTGGTAACCGCCATAGGCCGCTTTGAAAAAAATGTGTGGCGGAAAGAAAAAAACTGGTTTGCTTGGAATCTTCGCTGGAGCTTTCAACCTGACGCTGAAAAGGTAGATGTAGCGCCGAACAGACCTTATGCCATTAGTCTGGGAAGAATAAGTACCCGGGAACCAGACACCTTTCTTCTGTCTGTCTTGAGTCCCACTACAGGGCAGAAATTTTTCTTTCAACCGGGCAGATATTGTTTTGAGGTAAGCATTATAGCAGATGAAACGGATCCTGTTAAAAAATACTTTCACGTTTACTGGGATGGTGGATGTAACGAGGATTTTGAAGAAGTCAAAGAAAAGACGAGGGTTTTTTCGGAAAACCACCCCCCCTGGCCCCACGATTCATTTACACCATAAACCCTCCACTTAGCTGATAGTCCAAACTATGCTATGCGGGTAATTAAAAGCATGTTTTAAACCGCCCGTTTTGCTCGAGACGCCAAGATCACAGAGAAAAAATATTTTCTTTTTTGCTGAGAGGACAAAAAAGAAAATGTCCCTATCCGAATGAACTACCCCGCCGCAGAGCAGCGGGGTATCTATAAAGGCAATGAAACGCCGCAAGCGGTGGGGAATTAACCCTCGTCCGCCTCTGGCGGATTAAATCAGAATGCTTTTGCAACATGGCCCTGCTTTGGTTGGTGACATGATAACATTCGCCCTATAATACTCCCTAAGGGATAACGTTTTTCCCTTTCTGTCCTCTCAACAGAAAGGGAAAAGATATCATACGCTCAGCGCACTCTGCGACTCAGCGGTGAGAAATCTAGGCCCTTTTAGAGGTATTTGTTGACTTCAAGACTCATCCCCAACCGGACGCGTCTTTATCCTGAATCATGGTTTTGTGATACCCTACCGTCAATGGGGTCTGGGTGAACCGCCCAAGGCCTTTACCATTTTGGGTAAACCCTTTTTAACCTATCTCCCGTATATTTTCACAGTGATTCACCATGTAAAGTAAGGTAGCCTTTTTTTTCAAGGCTTCTTTGAGTTCAGGAATTTTAGTCCTGCTTATGCCAATTATACGCATATAGGCCTTGCGGTATCCTGCTGTTACATTTTCGTAGGAAGTCAAAAGGCTTACCAACCTCCCACCGTATTTCCCTATAATATCAACAAGTGTTTTTATTGACCCCGACCGGTCTTCTACCTGAAACCCGAACTGCACCCCCTCTTTTTCAAGACCGGTCAGTGAAATCATTACCCTGAAAAGATCTGTCTGGCTAATTATCCCAACGATCTTTCCTTCATGATTAACGACTGGTGCACCGGATATTTTGTGTTTTAAAAGTATTGAGGCCGTCTCTTCCACAGTGAAATCAAATGGAATGGTAATTGGGTTCTTGGTCATGATAAATTTAACTTTAATTTTTGAAGTGAGATGGACAAATGCATGTGCATCTAATGCGGTTGAATCAGATACGGATGCCATTTTGAGATCCCTGTCCGTGATCACCCCAACAAGTTTATTGTTTTCCACAACGGGTAATGTCCGTTTATCATTTTCTAATAACAAATTTACGGCATCCTCTATGCTGTCGTTTACATCTATAGTGATCACATTCTTGCTCATCCAATCTTTGACTAACATGACATTCCTCCTCTTTTTGAGGGTCCTTCGGTTCTGCCGGCTTCAATCATTTTTTTGATTCAATGACCTAACGGCGACCAGTCCAATACTCTTCTTTCTGGTAATCTGTATTTTGTTTGCACCCCTATCGGGCAGGCACTCAACAAATTCAGCAGAAGAGAAATGTGGCATCATCATCAAGACGCTTCAAATTTCTTCCTGCAGGGGATTACAAAGACAGGAAAGGGGCTCTCCCTCAGGATCTTTTCGGCAACGCTTCCGAAAAAGACATGGTCTATTCCTGTCCTCCCATGTGTGCCCACGACAATGATATCCACCTCCTCATCCTTCGCAAATTTGAGTATCTCCTCGTTTTCCCTGCCGGATTTGGTAACGAGTTTATACCTGACCGCATCCTCTATCTTTTCTGTATAGTGCTCTTTGTAACTATCGTCCATTTCCCGCTCAAGGTCTTTTTGTATATTTACCCATGTATCCATGGGCACATATGTTTTTAACATTTCCTGGTTTGGAATACGGGGTATCACATGTAAGATATAAAGGAGCCCATCGTCTCGTTTAGCGATACCAAAGGCAAACTCGAAGGCATAATCTGAGTTTTCAGAAAAATCCGTGCAGAAAAGCACTTTTTTGTATTTCGGATATTCCATCATTTTTTTCTCCTTTTTTTCATTTATATTGAATTGTTGGCATGTCCTTCATCAATCTCCTGTCCATGACTTTCGATTAACCGGGTCAAAGACCCTTCAATGGTCTCTGTAGTAAAGGGTTTTTCAATAAAGTCCTGGATACCGATCTTTAAAGCCTCTGAAACAACCCCTTCACTTTTGTAGGCTGTAATGAGCACCTTTAGGGCATTAGGCTGTGTCTTTTGAATTCTTCTGAGAAACTCCAGCCCATCCATTCCCGGCAATCTGTAATCCACCATGATGATATCATAGTCTTGCTCTTTAAGTTCATGAATGCCTTCTTCCGCTGTCTCAAGTGCGAGCAAATGACATCCCTCCCCTTCAAAATACAGTCCAAGGGAATCCCTTATCCACTCATCGTCGTCTATGAGCAATATTTTCATTTGCCTTAGCTTACTAAACAGTGTCATCTTTCACCTAGATATGCTCAAAATAGCCTTGTGATATTTCATTCGCATATAACATGCCATTTTATTTGATTCATTCAAACATTATAAATCCAAATAGTTAGCTTTATTGGTGCTAACAAAGAACGTTTCACTACACCCTCATTTAGAAAAACTTCGAAATCATTTTTCGTAAAACTTCGAAATTTTATCTATCAACACAAATCAGCGGAAAAGGTCATTTGAATAAGGACAAGAAAGCGTGTTCCCGATAAAATGTTTTTTCAGGAGATGAATATGAATGAATAGGGTGCTTTATACACAGAGCGGGAAATTATGCCACGGGGTCCAGATCAATGAATGAGAATATCTCATGGCAGGCCGGAAAAGAAATGATGGGCTGAAATGACGAAGACCTTCTCACCCAGTTTTCTGAGTGTTTTCGGTCTGTGGATCAGTTGAACGATTGGAATGTCGCCCAACTTTTTTGCCAGATTAATGCCGAAAACGCGGACCTTGAAATCCTTTGTTTTGGTTTCTATCAACAGAACCGGATCTTGTCTTTTAGCAATCAAGAAATCGACCTCTCGCTTGTTGAGATCTCTTACGAAATACAATCCATAAGGTCCAAGGCCGTTTTCATTCAATGTATTACACAGCCGGGTAAGGCCAACCGCCACCATATTCTCAAACCGTGCACCCTCGTTTTTTTTAGGGATGTAGGACCAGTCTTGCAGGTAGTATTTTCTTTCTTTTTTGATGCTTTTGTGAATTTTTTTTGCCATGGCGAAATTGAAGCAATCAAGTAAAGTCGTATTAGAGAATCAAGCCACGTCCTGACCGTCCCGTGTGAAACATTCAGGTCTCCTCCAATTTTTCCAAATAAAAATTTAACTATACCCTTAAATTTTCATAAGCCCCATATAATCAGATTTGACTGAAATCTAAAAGCGAAGACGTGATATTTCTAAAGTTCTTTGATCCAACTTAGGAAATGAAATTTCGTAGACAAGTCTTTTTTGTAACTTTTTTAAAATGTGGAGCGACTAATAAAAGTAAGGGACGGTTTGGGCATGAAAAATGTTCAAACAGACCAAAAATCAATTTAAATCAACAGGAGGGTTAAACATGAAATCAAGAAAAAAGATAATTGTGGTAGGGATAGTCGTTACAATGGTTTTTGCCGGAGCAATGGCTGCAATGGCCGGGGATTTCCCGTGTCGTCATCGCAAGCCCGGTTTTGGGCCCGGTTTTTTGGGGTTAAAGGCCGTGTTGGAGCTCAAGCTTTCAGAATCTCAACAGACTCAGGTGTTGGACATTATCGGGAAGTATGAAGATGAGATGAAGAATAACATGGATACCATCCGTGAAGCCAGAAAAAATTTCATGACCGCCATGCATGCCGAAGTGTTCGATGAAGGGCAGGTTCGAGCGGCATTTAAAGAGCTATCATCGATCCGGGAAGAGTCGATCGTATCCAGAGGAAAAATGATGAGTGAATTGAAGGCGGTACTCACACCCGAGCAGATGGCCTTATTGAAGGAGCGGAGAGTCCAAAGAAAGGATAGGATAAAAGCCCGACTCGGTGCTCGTCTTGAGAACCTGGGTGAATGAAACATCCCTTAAAGACATTAACGGATTCTAAATAGAGGGATTCGGGAAAGGTATGTGATCAATTGTTCAAATCACGTCATTCCTGAATCCCAAATTGATGATCACTTAAAAAGTCATTATTTAGACGGCACAGTAAAAAGCGCCAAATGCAAGGCTTGCGAATCTTGAGGAATGAGGCGTACTTACAATACGCTGCAATGACGAAAGATGAAGCCTAACGCAGCAGTTGGACTTTTTACGAAGCCGTCAAAATTCAGTTGTCAGGCGTGGATAAACCATATATTTATAGCGTTAGCCCCAAAAAAAACCAAACCAGAATCAATACAATATGCCTGATGATCCCCTCACTCCCAATGATGCTGATATTGTTCGACGGATTGTTGAAGGAGACGTGAATGCATTTGAGGGTTTATTGACAAGATATAAGGACCATGTTTTGCAAATTGTCAAAAGACATATGCCATATCAGGAGGTAGAGGAGACCACGCAAGAGGTGTTCATTCGGGCGTATCAATCCTTACCCAAATACAAAGCCAAAGGGGGTTTCAAACAATGGCTGTCTGCCATTGCAGTGAGAAGCTGCTATGATTATTGGCGAAAGGCATATCGATCCCGAGAAATTCCAATGAGTTCGCTTTCTGAAAGACATGAGGAGTGGCTTGAAGAGGTCTTATCAGATGAATCCAATCAGTCTTTTTACGAAAAAAGCTCTCAGCAAGAAACCATCGAGATATTGGACTGGGCCCTGGGGAAATTGTCTCCTGAAGACAGAATGGTTATGGAATTGGTGTATCTGGAAGGTCTTTCGGGGAAAGAAGCTGCCCGTCTCCTGGGTTGGAGTGTTGCAAACGTCAAAATCCGGTCGCTTCGGTCTCGTAGAAAACTGGAAAAATTGTTGATGGGGCATGGGAAAGCATAGAGGGAGGACATGGGACCCATGACAAAAGATCAGAAAAAGCTTAAAAAAATGCTAACCGCAGCGTATTACGAAAAAGAAAAAACTGCGGTCAATGCGCATTGGCAGAACGGGGTGATGCGTCATGTCAGGAGCCTGGGCCCTCTGAATGTTAAGACAAACTACCTTGAACTTTTTGAAGGGCTTGTTTGGAAACTAGCTCCTGTGGCCTGTCTTCTCATCCTTGCCTTGACTATCATCCTGACCAAACTTGATTTTGTCTCAGAGTATGAAATAGCGAAGGCCTTTATGGAGGATCCGCTGGATTTTTCTTTATTCCAGTTCCTTCAGACATCATGAGGAAAAAATGACTAAAATTAAACTGGCCGTAGGAATAGTCCTTTTGCTTCTTCTGGGCGCGGTAGCCGGCTCTGTAGGAACGGGTATTTATATTCGACACAGAATTGAACACATCGGGCCGCCCAAACCTCACAAAGCCCGTTTTCTGTTAAGAAGACTTTCCCGTGAACTTGATCTGACGGAAACACAGCGGGATGAAATTGGGAAGATCCTGGAAGAATCCCATACTGAGATAACGGCCCTCAGACGTAAGTATCTTCCTGAGATAAAAGAAATCACGGATCAGAGTTTCGCACTCATAAAAGTGAAACTGAACAAAGAACAGAAACAGAAGTTAGACAAGCTTCACGGGAAATTGAAGCGATGGCGTAAGAGAGGCCACTTTCCACCGCCACCTATCGAGAAATCCCCCGAGCTGATCTTTTCTGATTTAAACAAACGCCTTAAACTCTCTGAAAAGCAAGAAACAGACGTTCGCCCAATCATTGTAAAGGGTATTGAAGCACAGCGTGAATTAATTGAAAAATATAAGGAGCAATTTCGTCTGGAGAGAGACTCGTTAATAAATGAGATAAAGGAGAACCAGGAATCCATGGCAACCCGGCTTCATACGATTTTGACAGAGGAACAAATGAAAGCATTCCGGAACACGCAAGAAAAGCACCGCAAACAAATCAATTCAGAGATGCGTCTGCTCAGATCACGCGGTGAACCAAAAAGAACAAGCACTTTGACAGGATCATTTTACGAAAAACCAGGCTGAGATAATTTAAGATGGCAAACATAGCTCCCAGATCCGTTGTTCCAAAAAGAAGGCTCTGCTTGAACTTAAAAACGAGGTTATCTCCCCTCCTTTTCGTGGAAAAAACGTCATGGTCCCGATCAAGACCGGTCCCATTTTCCAATTATATGCCTCCTTCTTTTTCGATACTACTTCAGCATGATCCTGGCATCCACGATCCAGTACCCCTTCCCTCGCGGCATCACCTTCACTGGATTGAAGTCAAGTTCCGCGATCTGCGGGATATCTTCAACTAATGCCGAGAGCCTGAGTAAAAGATCCTCCACTGATTCAGTGTCACTGGCTGGTGCGCCCCTAAATCCCTCAAATAACTTTGTCATTTTGATGGATTTTACCAACTCTCTGGCATCGGAATCCGTAAGCGGGTGCAGCCTGACCGCCACATCCTTCATCAACTCTGCATATATGCCACCCAGGCCAAACATGATGAGCGGTCCAAAGGATGGATCCAACGTTACCCCAACGATCGCCTCAGTCCCTTCCTTTACCATGTGCTGAACCGTAACGCCATCCATCTCATTTTGACGGCCCATCTCGGTAAGCCTGGACTTAATATCGTTGAAGGCGCGTTTTACCTCTATTTCCGATTCAAGATCGAGCTTAACCCCACCGACATCGGTTTTGTGTTGAATGGTGGCCGAACTCAGCTTGACTGCAACGGGAAAGCCCACCTTTGCGGCTGCGGCAACTGCATCGGCTGCGTTTTTTGCCATCAACATCTCGGCAAAGCGTATGTTATAGCAGCTAAGCAGATGGGCGATTTCCTCGGGTGAAAGCCAGAGCGGTCTATCGGTGCTCCGCGTCATTGCTGTTTCGATTATTCTTTGTGCCTTCTCGCGCTTGATCCCGCGAAATTTAGGAATGCTCCCTTTTGGCTTTTTCAGCCATTCGCCGTATTCTACGGTCTTGGCAAGGGACAAGACAGCATCCTCGGGAAATGAATAAGAGGGCACTAATTTGTCTTTAAAATCCAGTTTTGCCGTAAACCCCCGCTGTCCCATAAGACAGGCGAGCAGGGGTTTACGATGCCGCAGAAAAACAGGGGCTACCCGCCGGATGGCGTTTTCCATTCCCTCATATGAAACAATTACCGGTGGTGCAAATATGACAATAACCGCATCATTGCCTTTGTCAGAAGCCAAAAGTTTTAAAATCCCCTCATACTGATCATCGGTCGCATTACCCGTCAAATCAAGGGGATTGTGAATCCCGATATCTCTTTTAATCATCGATTTAAGTTTTTCTGTGGTCTCAGGCGTGAATTCATGCAACTCGAGTCCACGTTGTTCACACGCGTCTGCAGCAAGGATTCCCGGGCCGCCTCCATTGGTGACGATGGCCACCCTTTTCCCCCTGGGCACCGGCTGATGCGAGAGCACAGAGGCCACTGAAAAAAGTTCTTCCAAGGTGTTTACCCTTATCATGCCGGCTTGGCGAAACAGGGCATCTGACGCTATTTCCGATGTCGCCAGGGAGCCGGTGTGCGAAGAGGCAGCGCGTGATCCGGCAGGGCTGCTGCCACTTTTGACGACGATGATGGGTTTTGTGGTCGAAACCCTTCTGGCCAACCGCGCAAAGGTCCTCGGATTGCCAAAGGATTCCAGATAAAGCAAGATAACCCTTGTTGCCGGATCCTGTTCCCAATATTGAAGCATATCATTGGCTGAGATATCGGCACGATTCCCCACGCTGACAAAGGTGGATATCCCAAGATTCAGGTTTTTGGCATAATCTAGGATGGCCAGTCCCAATCCACCACTCTGGGTAAGAAAGGCAACATTGCCACGCGGCGGGTAGGTCTGTGAAAAAGTGGCATTTAAATTTGTGGCGGGGTCCGTGTTGATGATTCCCATGCAGTTTGGTCCGACTAACCGCATTCCGTGACCAAATGTAATATCGCGAAGGTCTCTCTCACGGGCAGCCCCTTCAGATCCTCTTTCCTTAAACCCATCCGATATGACTATGATGGATCGAACTCCCTTACGGCCGCATTCATCCGTTACCTTCGGGACAAATTGAGCCGGGACGATAATGATGGCCAGATCTACGTGACCCGGCACATCGAGCACTGAAGGATATGCCTTTACCGACATGACAGATTCGGCATTGGGGTTTACCGGGTAGACAACGCCGGAAAATTTGCTTTCCATAATGCACTGGAAAGGAAGCTGTCCGACAGTGCCGGGTTTTGTTGAAGCACCGATGACGGCTACAGAGCGTGGGTATAAAAGAGACCGAAGAGAGGTAACCGTTGCAATACGCTCTCTTTCCGCCTCTTTTTTGGCGACTTTCCGGGTGCGGGCGATGGGAAATGTGATGTGATAGACACCTGACTGAAATTCACCGGTGATGTGAAACCCATAATCTCTAAAGACGGTCATCATCTCTTTGTTTTCACCCAATACGTCGGCTTCAAAAGTGGTAATGCCGTTTTCACGTGCCACGTTAGCCAGCCACTCCACGAGTTTGGTTCCGATACCCTTTCCCTGATAAGCATCCTCTATGGCAAAGGCTACCTCCGCGGCGTGCTTATTGGGAAGTCGATAGTAGCGCCCGATAGCGACGATATCCTTTCGCTGATCCCCACGTGCCTCCGCGACAAAGGCAAAGCTGTTATTGTAATCCACCGTGCAGAATCGAATGGCGTCATCCCGGCCTAAATTTGGCAAAGAATGGAACCGCAGGTATTTCGTCCGTTGACTAAGCCTTGAAACAAACCCAAGCCATGCCTCAATGTCATCATGTCTTATTGGCCTCAAGACAATTCTTGAGCCATCTTTTAAAAGGACCTCCGTTCTGTACTGTGATGGATATGTCATGCTAACCTCCCCACTCAATTTTACAGACCCTTTCATAAGTCCTTATCTTGTCTTTCACAGACTCAAAAAAGGGTTTTATGCGTTTATCCTAACTGTTATCCAATTTCTTTTTACACGGGATTACAAAGACGGGAAAAGGGCTTCGCCGCAAGACCTTTTCGGCAACGCTTCCGAAAAAGACATGGTCTATTCCTGTTCTACCGTGCGTGCCCACGACGATAATATCTGCCGCTTCATCCTTTGCAAATCTGATTATTTCCTCATCTTCCCTGCCGGACCGGGTAACGATTTCATATCTGATCCCGTTCTCTATCTTTTTCGCATAACGCTCCTGATAGTTACTATTGAGATCTTCTTCTATCAACTTTTCAATTTTTTCTATCTCTTCGTTGGTTATCATTGCCGTCGCGAATGCCTGATGTGGATTTTCAGGTACCACATGCAAAATATAAAGGAGGCCGTCGTCTCTCTTTGCTATACCATAGGCAAACTCAAAGGCATAATCTGAGTTTTCAGAAAAATCCGTACAAAAAAGCACTTTCTTGTATTTCGGATAATTCATTTTTCTTGTCTCCTTTCAGCCAGTAATCCAACTCCCTGATAGCCTTTCATAGTCTTGATAGACTTCCTGTTTCTTCTCAATCTGATCCATCAGGTAGAGCATATTTGACTTCTCCTTAAGCTCCGCTTTCAGTCGCTCGAGATTTTCCCGATCGCAATCGCACGCCCTAATATAGACATGCCGATAATTCGATTTAACATCATAACTACTCAAAATACTCACGACACGGCAATTGTACTTCCGAAAAATATCAGCGACCTCTTTGATGGAACCGGGGCGATTCTCCAACAGAAATCCTGCCTGGATACCCTTTTCCCGCACACCGCTTAGAGCGACCATCACACGGAAAATATCGGTCTGCGTGATAATCCCCACTACCCGACCCTTGTCGTCTATGACAGGGGCGCCGGATAATTTATTTTCCAGAAGGACCTCAGCCGCTTCATCAATAGTGGAATCCACAGGGATGGTAATCGGATCTTTGGTCATGATCTCCTTGATCTTAATTTTGGAGATCAGATACAGAAGTTCGTGAATTTCCAATGTGGTGGCATCTGAAGCAGAGGCCCTTTTGAGGTCTCTGTCCGTGACAATTCCCACGAGCTTTCCGTTTTCAATGACCGGCAGGCCTCTAATATTATGCTTTTTCAAAAGCCTGGTTGCATCCTGCATTGAATCGTTTACATCCACAGTGACCACATCTTTACTCATCCAGTTTTTAATTAACATTTTTTTATCTCCTTTCTACTTATTTTCAATAATAATTCTGATGACGCATTCCCAAACATGTTGCCCTATTTTGATAAGTGCTCGTCGACATCCATGTGTGAATTTTCAATAGCATCAAGCATGCCATAAAGTATTTCAATGAAAACCACATAATTTTCAAACGGTTATAATGAGTTCCAATTTTAGGCGATTGTATTGTACATGAAAATTTAGAAGAAATTCGAACTCTTTCTTCGCAAAATTTCTAAATTTCTTAACATTTTGGCTATTTGAAAATAATGGGACAGGGGCCGCGGGGGCCTCCCGTGGCCCTGTAATTTACCAATGGTTCTTACAAAGCGCTAGCGTGTTACGAAATTTCAAGGATACGGGCAGACAACAATGGGAATAGATATGGGTCGGTCGTGGAAAATTTGGGTTGGGCGATAGCTAACTTGTGAAATCAAAGATTTGAGAAGCGTTTTGTGGATGAAATTTATTCGAGCAGCAGTTTTTTCTTCCGATAACGAAAGGTGTGGTGGTTCATACTCAGAAGCTTGGCCGCCTTGCTTTCATTGCCATCAGCCATTTCAAGTGCCTGTATAATATAATGCCTTTCGAGCGTTTCCTGAACAGAACGCAGGTCGATGCCTGTGTCATTAAGTGAGGGAAATGAGAGTTCACCATCTGCCCGTTTTGGCTTCTCGAGCTTATGCCCACTTTCTATGCCGAGATCTTCGATCTGTAACTCTGGTTTTTTACCGATCAAGGTGGCCCTTTCAATCATGTTCTTTAATTCACGAACATTACCTGTCCACCTGTACGCCATCAATGCGTTCTCAGCCTGGGGAGATAGTCCAGTAAATGAGCGATCAAACTTACGGCTAAATTCTGACAAGAAGTGGTTGGCAAGCGGTAGGATGTCATCGGGACGTTCATTAAGCGAGGGTATCTGTATTTTAATAACTCCCAGCCGGAAATAGAGATCTTTTCTGAAAAGCGCCTTTTCTATCATGCGGGCTAAGTCTTTGTTGGTGGCAGAGACCACTCGGGTCTGTATTCGTAATTTCTTTGTTCCGCCTATACGGTAAAATTCACCCGTTTCTAGAAACCTAAGGAGTTTAGCCTGGGCCTCCATGGCCAGGTCCCCAATCTCATCGAGAAACAGGGTTCCCTTTTCGGCCGCTTCAATCAAGCCATTTTTACCTGATGGACCCGCGCCACTAAAAGCCCCTCTTTCATATCCAAAAAGCTCGCTCTCAATAAGGTCCTTCGGGATGGCTGCACAGTTCACGGTCATAAAAGGTCCTTTGAAATTGGGACTCCTATAATGTATGGCATTGGCAAGCAGTTCTTTGCCCGTGCCAGTCTCTCCGATAATTAGAATCGGGGTATCCGGGCTTTTTGCCACCGTCCCTATAAATTCCATCACATCCTGTATGGCCTCACTTTCGCCCACAAAACAGGGAAGATTTTCCTTAAGATATTTTTCATGGAGAGACTGAACTTCTTTCCTTAGCCGGATGCTTTCCAAAGCATTACCGATCGTTACCTCCAGGGCATCCATGTGAAGGGGCTTGACCACGTAATCGTATGCGCCCAGCTTCATTGCCGAAATCACACTGTTGATATCTTCATAAGCGGTTATCATGATGACCAGGATATCCGGTGAAAGCTCCTTAATTCTGCCAAGGGCTTCGATTCCATTCATGCCGGGTAGTCCGATGTCGAGCAGAACCAGATCCGGAAGAGTCTCTTTTATGGCATCAATTGCGGATTCGGCTGTCGCAAAAGCCTTCACTGAATAGTCCGCCTCAAGGGCCATGCTCACCCCTTCCCTGATGGTCTTCTCGTCATCGACGATATATATGGAATATGGCATCATCCCCGATCTGCTCCTTTTGCTATTTGAATGGCGATCGTGAATTCGGCCCCCCCCAACTGACTCTGAGATAGGGTCAAAGCCCCCCCGTGATCGGCGGCTATCCGTTGAGCAATACTGAGACCTATCCCTGTACTGTCATTCTTCGTGCTAAAAAAGGGGTCAAATATTTTGTTTCTGATATCCGAAGGCACGCCCGGTCCTGAATCGGAAATATTCACGATGATATGATTTTTTTCAACGGATGATTTTATCTCTATTTTCTTATCTCCATCAATCGTTTTCATGGCTTCGGCGGCATTGGTAATCAGGTTCAGGACTAACTGTTCGATCAATTGCGAATCTGCGCGGCACGATGGCAGATTCTCAGACAGGCAGGCTTCAATCTTTATCCCTCTTTTTCGAAGGCTTACAGAGGAGAGTCCGATGGCTTCCCGAATAGGGGTATTCATGTCTATTGAAACCAATTGAGGTTCGCTCGGTCTGGAAAAATCCATCACCCGTTTTATGACAGACTCAATCTTGCCTGAGGCCGATTGCATCTGCCTGAGAATTTGTTTTACTTTATCCAGGCTTCCCGCTTTAGCGTAAATCTTTTCCAGGGTGTTTAAATATATATTGATGCCTGAAAGCGGATTTCGTATTTCATGGGCAATGCCTGCTGCCACCCGCCCTAAAGAACTCATCTTATCCTGTAGCATTACGACACGCTCCAGCTCCTTGGCCTTTGTTAAATCCATTATGCTGGTCAACATGGCGTCTCTTCCCTGATATTCGATATGACTCACGCGACAGTATACCCATTTCATGTCAGGCCTGAGGCCCTTGTGGCCGGACGGATAAAACCTGAAATCCAGATCCAGGGGTTGAATTTTACCCGAGGTGATCCCTTGGTAAAACTGCTTTACTTTTTTTAGGTCTTCAGGGTGTATGATTTCAAGATCCGCAAGTATGGCTTTCCGGGGTAATGCACCAAAGAGTCTTTCCTGTTCGGTATTTTGAAAAATGACCTGGTCATCCTGGACGATTGAGATACCGGTGAGGGAGGACTCAATCATATCACGCAAACGCTGCTCGTTTCTGTAAATGACCTCCTGGGTACGCTTGAGATTCGTGATGTCCTGAAAAGATCCGATGCTTTTCTTTGTTCCGGGTACCACAGCAACGGTTGCAAGAATGTATTTGAGGACACCATTTTTATCCACAAATTTGAACTCATAGTTTCTCGGCGCATCATCAGGATTGACTCTTCGCCGGGCATGATATGTTATCATTTTCTCCAGGGCATTCTTTTCAGCTACAAAGTCCGTCCAGCTTTTTTTACCCTCAATGTCTCTTTTGGAATAGCCGGAAAGTTGCTCGAATTTTTTGTTGGCCCGGGAGATAATGGTATCTTCCTCGATTATGATTGTCGCGGTTCCGGTGGCCTCAAACAGGGTCTGGTAGGTATCCTTCGCCTCGTGGAGAGCTTCATCATCAATCTTATCGTCTGTGTCTTTTGCCATCATTTATAAAATTTCAGCCGTTAGAAATTCCTCACAATGATAAAAAATCCGAAGGTGTTCGTTTGTGGGTTATAAACCATGAACAGGGAAGATCTCTTTCTGGATATAGGAAACGACTCTTTGGGCCTCATTTAAGGCCTTGTCTTTGTCTTTACCTTTTGTGAAGTAGGGATGATCATAGAGACTGCCTACCTCGTTTTCCGGCCCGAACATCATTCCGCCCACAAGACCGGCAAACTCATCCACCGGCTCCACATGGTTTAGGATACCCCATGCCAGGGTCCAACATCGGGAGGTTCGATAGAGGTCGTAGCCTCCCCCGCCAAGGCCTAAAATTTTTGGGCAAAGGGCCATGATTCCTTTGAGAGCCTTCTGATACCCATTGTTAGTTAATTTAAGGTGGGTGAGCGGGTCCGAGATCAGGGTGTCAGCCCCGAGTTCAGCTACAATGAAATCCGGTGAAAAGGACGTCACCAGCGGTGGGACCACTGCGTCAAAGACAAAATCATAGACCTCGTCATCGGTCCCAGGCTCCAGGGGGACGTTGACGGTGAAACCCACACCTTGGTTTTCTCCTATCTCGGTTTCATCGCCTGACCAGGGGTAGAGGGTCCTTCCCGTTTCGTGGAGAGAAATAAAAAGAACCCCTGGATCATCATAAAATGCCTGTTGAACGCCGTTTCCGTGGTGGGCGTCGAGATCGATATAAACCGCCCTTAGTCCTGGCGACCCGCGTATGACGTCCTTAATGGCAATCACGATGTCATTGATATAGCAAAAGCCCTCTGCATGGTCAGGCAGGGCGTGGTGGAACCCACCCAGAGGGTTGAACGCAACCAGGGCATCACCCCTGATGATTTTTTGGAGGGCAACATGGGTGCCACCGGCTGCCCGCAAAGACCATTCGTATATTCCGGGAAGAATTGGGGTGTCTTGGGTCCCAATCCCTCGCTCAAGCATTTTGACAACCCGATCGGGATGCATTTGCCCTGAGCTGGCATCCTCGAGAAGACTGAGGTACGCGGGCTCATGAAAAAGGGTGAGAAGGGCCTGGTCTATGGGCTCAGGATCCAGGGTTGTCATCCAGGGGTATTTCAAAATGCCATAGCGCGTGCACAGGTCAACCGTTTTGGATGCCCGTTCCGGCTTGAACGGGTGATCAGGTCCAAAGTCAAACCGGCCCATTTCATCTGAATAGACAAAGATTGACCCCAGTGCTTTAACGTCATCTTTTCCCGAAGGTGTTTCTTTCATAGCCAGACGATTTCTCAGGGGACTCTGATTTTTTCGTCTGAAGATTAGCAGACCGGTGTCAGGACGGTCAACGAAAAAGGCGGACGCAACTGCGCGAGAAAAGCATTCATTCCCTTTTTTTTGACTTCCCTTAAAAAATGGGCTAATTTAGAATATGGATGGAGATGACGACGCATGCCTTGGATTCAAAGAATTAACCGCCTGTCACCCTCTGAAAAGGAAGGGTTTTACCGGATCCTCATTCCTCCTTCACTGTATCATCGTTTCGGGATTGACCCCCTTTTTTTATGTAACCAAAAGGGGGAAAGAGTTGTACGGTTTTTCTGTCCACGAGGCGACAGAACCTGTCTGGTGGAAATAAAATTACCAGGATCAGAGCACGCGCTTTACTCTATACAGCTTACGGATTTAAATGACTTCACCCAGATTGACTGGGATTTTCTCGTTGTTAATGACCCGGCTTCCCCCTTATTCACAACACATATTGACCAGAAGGGGAGAGACACATTGTTCGGGTGGGCATCCAGAAACATTGCCGAAGAAAAAAAAGCTGTCGAAGCCGGTCTATTTCCGGGACAGGTAGCCAAGGGCCTGGGGCTGACCCGTGAGGTGATTCATGTTCTGGAGTTTTTCTGCCGGATCTTTGATATCAAGAGTATACGACTGGAGGCCCTCTTCTACCACAATGCCATTACCTATGAAAGACATGGCTTCAGTTATTTTGACGAATACACCCAGATGAAAAGAATCCATGAACTTTTTCAACCGGGGAAAGCGCTCTTCAACAAATTGGATAATAGCTCGCCCTTCCGTAAACCTGAATTTGCGCATACCATAAGGGGCCGTAGCTGGGCCATTCATGACGGCATTCTTGTGGATATTGAAGATGACGTGCTCGAAGAGGGCTGGACTTCACCTGTGATGTACCGGATGGTGGGAAAACCCAGGGGCATGGTCACATTCCCTGATCCGGTATATTAGGATCTGATATCTTTGAAGGAACTTAAATGTTCGTATCACATTTTCGAGATTGGAGCATCCGCACAAAGCTGATCAGCGTAACCCTATTTCTGGTCTTGCTCCCCCTTTTGTGCGTTGCCTATCTTTCAATGAATCGTTTTGGAAAAGCCCTTAGAAGTGCATCCGAGGAAGATCTGGACCATCTCGTCAGAAATGTTTATTCCATGTGTAAGGTGCAGCAGGAGATGGTCCAGATGAAGGTCGTCTCGGATCTGAACGTTGCCCGGGAACTCCTCTATCTCCATGGTCGTACCATCAAAATTGAGCCGGAGGAAAAACGACATTTTAACGCCGTTAACCAGTTCACCAAAGAGCGTTTTCCGGTCACTTTGCCCGTCTGGAAGATAGGGGATACGCCTCTGAGCCAGGACACCCATTTTGTAGATGAGGTACAGAAGCTTGTAGGGGACACCTGCACCATATTTCAAGTAATTGATGGGAATCGACTTCTTCGTATCTCCACCACTGTAAAGGAAAAAGACGGGAAAAGGGCCGTCGGGACATTTATTCCACCGGACAGCCCTGTCGCACAGGCGATTCTGTCTGGACGCTCCTACAGTGGTCGGGCCTATGTGGTGAACGATTGGTATATTACGGCTTACGAGCCGATTAAGGGAGACAATGGGAAAGTCATCGGTGCCCTTTATGTGGGTGTCAAGGAACAGAGTGCCCAATCCTTTAAGGATGAGATAAAAGACATCAGGGTGGGTGATACGGGATATGTATACATTCTGGATGGCAAAGGCACACTAAAGGCCCACCCGGCCAAGGAAGGAAAAAACATCATTGATTCCAAAGATTCCTCTGGATTTGAATACATCCAGGCCATGATAACGGACGCCGTCGCCCTTCACGAGGGTGAAGTGGGCACCATCCGTTATCCCTGGATTAACCCAGAGTTGGGGGAAACCAAACCGAGGCAGAAAATCAATAAATACATATATTTTGGGCCTTGGGACTGGATTATTGCGGCAGGGACCTATGAGGAGGAAATCTATCGATCCCTGTATGAGACCGAACGATTCATCATCATCATGGTCCTTGTAGGCCTCGTCCTGGTATTTGCCCTGACCCTTACCCTTTCGAAGGTGCTGACACGGCCCATTAAGGAGCTCACAGAGGTAACCACCCGGATGGCCGGCGGAGACCTTTCTGAGAGGGTCATTGTCCGCAGTGCAGATGAAATCGGCGTCCTCGGCGTGTCGTTCAACAGGATGATCGTGCAGGTTCAGCATTACACATCAAATTTGGAAAAAATTGTATCGTCCAGGACAAAGGAGCTTGAGGAATCAAGGGAGAAATATCGTGATATTTCACGATTTCTAAACAGTATCCTGGATAGTGCCACCGAATATGCCATTATGGCACTGGATTTTTACGGTAGGATTATCGAATTCAACAAGGGTGCGGAGAAGATTTTTGGATGGAAAAAGGCCGAGGTTCTGAATAAAGAAAAATCAGACGTCACCCTCGTCCCTGAGGATTGTAAAAGAGCCATTCAGAAAGAGATGTCAAAACGCGCAAGGACAGAAGGGGTCTGCGAGCTGGATATGTATCGGGTCAGGAAAAACGGGGACCGCTTTCCTGTCCACTCGACGATTACGGCCATTAAGGATCCTTCGGGCAAAACCACGGGTTTTGTGGAGATCGTTCGGGATCTCACACAAAGAAAAAGTCTCGAAAAAGAACTCCGGGAGACCAAAGAGCTACTCGAAAATATCATGGAGAGTTCTGTTAATGGCATCGTGACCACTGATCTTAAGGGAAAGATAACCTACTTGAACCGGGCCATGGAGGAAATGATCAAGTACCGGAGAGAGGAGATCCTGGGACAACATATCTCGCGTGTTTATGCCAAGGGTATTAAAGAGGCCAGAGATATCATGGCCCTTCTACAAAAAGATGAGAGGGCTGATAACTACGAGATGGAAACAAGGACCAAAGATGGGGAGATTCTGATTATTTTGAATTCACTGTTTCTGGTTCGAGATGAAGATAACCGGGTGATCGGTACGGCTGGGATCTTCAAAGACATCACAGAGCAAAAACATTTGGAGGCCAAGCTCAAGGCGGCTCAGATTCGTCTTGTTGAGGCATCCAAAATGAGGGCTCTCGGAGAGCTGGTTGCCGGTGTGGCCCACGAGTTGAATAATCCACTCATGGCCTCGCAGACGATCCTTCACGTCCTCCTCAAAAACCTCGGTGAGGATAACCCGGAACGGGAGCGGCTGGAACTCATAAAAAAATGCAACAATCGAATCGAGAGAATCGTTGAGCACTTGAGAGGATTTTCCAGGCAGACCAAGCCTGAGTTTAAAGAACTGGATATTAACGAGCCCATAGAAAATGCCCTGATGATCACCGAACAACAACTCCTCAACCACAACATGGTAATCAAAAAGAGACTGGCACAAAACCTGCCAAAGGTCATGGGCGATTCAAACCAGCTCGAACAGGTTTTTCTCAATCTTATTTCCAATGCCAGAGACGCAATGGATGAAGTGACGGGGCCAAAGGAGTTGATCATCGATTCGCACATCGCAAAGGATGAGGGGAACCCCCGGGTCGCCGTCTCAGTGAAAGATAGTGGGGAGGGGATTCCTAAAGAAAATCTTGACAAAGTCCTTGAGCCGTTTTTCAGCACAAAACCGGTCGGAAAGGGGACCGGTCTGGGTCTTTCTCTTTGCTTTGGTATTATTGAGGCACACGGGGGGAGGATCGAAATTAAAAGCCAACCTGGTAAAGGGACCGAGGTAGTGATCCTTCTGCCAATGATACAATCGGAAAAGGAGTAAACCAATGGCAAAACGCATACTTATCGTTGATGACGACGAAATGGTTCTTATCGCCTTAAATGAGCTCCTCAGACCGGAGGGGTACGAGGTGCATACAATGTCCAGGGGTGCAGAGGCCCTCAAGAAGCTCGATCAGGATGGATATGACCTCCTGATGCTCGATGTGATCATGCCTGAAATGGATGGTTTTGAGCTTTGCAAGAAGATCAGGGAAAAGGAAAATTACAGAGAAACACCGATTGTGTTTTTAACGGCCAAAAGCCAGGAAGAGGACAGGATACACGGGATTGATGCGGGGGCTAATCTGTTTCTATCAAAGCCTATATCCCCGGAAAAACTCCTCGGGATCATAGCGGATACGATTGGGTGAGCCCAAGGGCGTGCAGAAGCCTGTCAAGGGCCCCATCGCGATCCATCAGTTCTGTAGCACGCTTTAATTTGAACTCATCTTTTGATGCAAGACTGGAAGTCGTTTTCTCCAAATGTTCAAGGACGGCAAAAGTGTCCTCTTTCACCAGCATAAGGGGGGTCTTGGCTTTTTTGGCCACCTGTAAAAGCTGTGGCGCTGGAGTTCGGCCGCCTGTCAGGAGAATCGCTGCAATAGCCCGTTGGGCCGGTGGCTCACCTGTTTTTTCGTCTACAGAAGATGGCTTTAGAAGAACAATCTTGTTATAGGCTCTCTTAAAGAGACGCAGCTCACCCGTTAGGTCTGTCGAACCCACGGTCATCCCTCCGACGGACTCCCCTAAATGGTCCCCTCCCCAAAGGATTTCGCCATCAAGGATATCGACTATCTCCCCAAGGCTCCGAAAGGAAAGGACAGGATCCTCGGGAAGGGCCATTATCATTGGAATCCCTCTCTTTGCAAGGGAAGGAATCGTCTTATTGTGCACTTCTTCAAGCTTTTCCGGCATGACCCGGTTAAGAATAATTCCCTTGACTCTGTCCTTAAGCAGAGAACCGACAGACAGAATGGAGTAAATGGCCTTAGCGTTGTCTCTGAATCGACTGACGAGCACAAAATCTGCCTTCAATTCATTGATAAGAGAGACATCGGGTATGGGACGGGAGGAATCATCAAAAAAAATGTGCTCGGAGCCCATGACAAGGAGGACGTCTTTTCCAAGGGACAGATCTCTGGCAAGGGATTTAATCTCAACAAGAATATCCTTATTCTCCCGTTGCCGCCATGCCTCTTCTGAAAGGAGATATGGGCAAATTCGCTCAAACGGCTCTTGAAGATTCAAGACCCCCTTAAAAAGAAAGGCATCGCAGTCAGTCCAAACCCCGTCGATGTTTACAGGATAATTTCCAAAGGGCTTTAGGAAACCCACACGGCTTCCTCTCTCCACAAGCCTTCGGGCGATGGCCCAGGTAATAAGGCTGTGTCCGGCCCGATCGCCTGTTGCGCCAATAAAAATAAGAGACATTCAGAAAAACCCCCTAATCCAAGGTGATTGACGCTTATGTTCACATTATAGGAACTTTAATCTGAAACATCAAAGGGAATTTCCATTACGCCTCAAGCCAATTGAGATGGCAGAGATCCCTGGCCCTAATGGGGCAGATAATAGACAGGGGTTCAGAGGCTGGTCCTTGAAAGTTGTCAATAATCTGACGGGATCCTCAGTAAAACCATTTTGGACCACCTAAGTTGAACCCCCTCCCCTTTCAGTCTTTTTTGCCTGGATTAAACTAATATAAAATTCAATAAGTTGAATACACAGGGAGTACACTGTCAGAATGGCATTGATTTTGCTGATATGAACCTATCGGGAACTCTATAACGCACAGTGAGGGCCGGGGCATTTCTTGTTCATGGAAAAAGAAGGACGTAAGACGGAAGGCCGAGGGCCTCAGGTGAACTGAAAGGAGATCGTGGGATATACCCTACACCATGAATACTCAAGCAATAGAATATACCCCTATAACCGACTATAAACGTTACAGACCCATAAGGCATAACCTAAAGCTTGTCTTTTTCTGCCTCACAGCCATCCCATTTGTCGTATTTGCATTTATCTACCTCAGAATTGGGGCATTCACCACTGCTTTGTCCGGCTTCCTTGTGGCACTGGTACTGTTAATTGTGCTTGAGGGATTTATGATTTTTAGAAAGATGGCGGATCAGGTTGAAACGCTATCTTCAACGATGACAAAGGCCATAGAAGGCAAGGCTGAAAAGGTTCAAGATGACGGCGCAACCCGGGAATTTGCGATTATTGCAGATACGTTTAACCGAACCCTTTTCAAATTGGAAGATACTGCCCAGGAGCTGGGGGTACGGGCGGTTCAGGCTGCGACGCTAAATGAAATACGAGAAATCGTTTCAAAGAGCATTAAAATGGAGGAAATTGCAAAGGCCATCCTTTCAAGGGCCATGAGGGCGGTCAATGCTAAAGCCGGATATCTGGCAGTGAAGAGGGGCGAGTCCTCAGCGCTGCGCATCGCAGCCTCATTAGGGATATCCGAAGAACTCCCGGATGAAATATCCATTGATGCGGACAAAACTTTAGCAGGACTGGTTGTCGACCAAAAGACCCCGATCTTGATCGAAGACATAGAAGAGGACCCTTATAAGAAAAACCTTAATTCCCCTGAAATTGGACTTTCACGTCTGTTATATCTATCAATTGTTGCAAAAGGGACTTCCATTGGCGTGCTTGCCCTTGGAAGGGATAAAGAGCAGTCTCCTTTTGAAGAGGAATATGTACAATTTCTCCAGATATTACTCCAGCAGATCGCCTACAGTGTTGAAAATGCCATGCTCTATGAAAATCTGCGTCGCTCCAACAAAAAGATGGAGGCTGCCATGGAATCCCAACGGAAGGCCCAGGACCAGATGTTGGCTTCAGCCAGAATGGCTGTCTTTGGTGAGCTGTCCCTCAATATTGCCCATGAGCTTAATAATCCCCTGACAGGAATTCTGGGGTATACCGATCTCATTCTTGGCGCCTCTGTGGATAACGATCAGACGGGAGAGATGCTTCAGAGGATTCGAACACAGGCCGTTAGGGCAAGCAATATTACGAGGAATCTTTTGGATTTTGCCAGCATCGAGCCGGGATCAAAAATCAAATCAGACCTAAATGAACTTGTAAAAAAGACGTTTTTATTGGGACGGGGAAGATTGCGCGACAGTGGCATCCAGCTTGAAATCAAATTGGCCGATAAACCGCTTCCCACGGTGGTGGAGCCAGCTCAGGTTTTGCAGGTGTTTTTTAATCTTTTAAGTAATGCCCTAAATGCAATGACCGGGGCATTTGAGGTATCTCTGGGGTCGAAGGAAAACGGCCAGGACAGAAAAGCAAGGGAATTTCTACTAAAAGTAGAAAGTGGGTCAAAAAAGGACATGGCTTTTGTATCCTTCAACGATACCGGTCCGGGGATACCGTCTGACCGCCTTTCAAAGATTTTCGAACCTTTTTATTCAACCCAGGATAAAATGAGTGAAGTGGGTCTTGGTCTTTGGGTCAGCTATAGAATTATCAGGGCGCACGGGGGTACCATCCAAGTCAAAAGCACTCCGGATAAAGGGAGCACCTTTATCGTTATCTTGCCATTGGCCGACACAAAAGGGGACGAATAGACCCTGCAACGCCGTGATCATTTGCCATCCAGATAACCATTATTAAGGCGCGAAAAGATCGTATGGCACAGAAAAAAATCCTTGTCGTAGATGATGAAGAGATGATTGTTGATTTGTGCCGGCGTGTGCTGAGGGGTAAAGGGTACCACGTCCAATGGTCCTCCAGCGGACAAGAAGCATTGAAGCTTGCCGCATCCGAACCATTCCATCTGGCAGTGATCGATATGTTGATGCCCGGGATTGATGGGCTTGAAACGTTTTTAGGCCTAAAAAATCAACAGCCCGGGCTCCTTGGTATATTGATTACGGGTCATGGGACAATGGATACTGCAATCCAGGCCATGGAACTCGGGTTTACCGGTTTTATCAGAAAACCTTTTTCGCCGGTCGAACTGGTCCATGTCGTCAAAGAATCCTTTCGAAAAGCCCAATTATTTGAGGAAAACACGCGTCTTAAGACACTCTTTCCTCTTTACAGACTTGGAGAAAAATTTATTTTATCCCAGACAAAGGAAGATGTTCTCGGTGAACTGATCCGAACTGTCGAGAGCCAGACTGGAACGCAAAGAATTTCAGTGATGCTTTACGACGAGAGTGAAGGGTCTCTCAGGATTGCCGCTGCCAAGGGGTTAACAGAAGAAATCGTCAAAAAGGTTAGATTGAAGCCCGGAGAGAGAATCGCAGGCAGGGTATTCCAAAAAGGGGAGCCCATCATCATGGGCGGGGATTCAGAAGATAATCCTCGGATCGTATCCTTTTTGAAATCCAGGAACATTGTTGCAGCCATATCGTTCCCCCTCAAAGCGAGGGGCACTACGCTGGGCGTGCTCAATGTTAGCCGGATTAAAACCGGATCCCCTTTTAGTCAGGCCGACAT
>Ga0272443_10002188_pt1 | contig 25781 bp, 15 predicted proteins | sample SSMAcet12_FD_193581 | JGI IMG/M metagenome (GOLD analysis project Ga0272443, IMG submission 193581) | Marine sediment archaeal communities from Little Sippewissett salt marsh, Falmouth, MA, United States - SSM-Acet-12 | ecosystem: Environmental > Aquatic > Marine > Wetlands > Sediment ...
CTCATTCTTGGCGTAGTCAAACACCCCTTCACCGGGCGAGATGACCGAACCGCCGGCGGTCGAGGAGATGACCAAACGCGGGATGACGCAATAGTCGTGCAGGAAATTAATGCCTGGGTTGTTGGCCTTGATCTGCGGGATGTGCGTGGTACAGGCCACGTCGTTCAGTGAGTTCCCGTAGAGATCCAGTGTTTGCAGCGTCGTCAGATGCGTCAATGGCGAGATGTCACTGATCTGGTTGTTGAACAGATACAACCTCTTCAGGTTCGTCAGAGCGGAGAAAGACGGGATGCTGCCGATCTCATTATTCCCGGCGTCGATGTGTTCCAGTTGTGTCAGTTGCGACAGTGTGGAGATACTGCTTAGGTGGTTGGTGCGCACCTCGATCTTGCGCAGCTTCGTCAATGAAGACAGGGGCGCGATGCTGCTGATCTCATTGCTATAGAGGTAGAGCCTTTCCAGATTCGTCAGCCCGGAAAGACTGCCGATACTGCTGATCTGGTTCCTGCCCAAGTCGAGATGGCGCAGATTCACCAGGTTCGACACCGGCGAGATGTTTTGAATCTGATTGATGCGGAGGATGAGCGTGGTGAGGCCCGTCAATCCGGAGACGGCCGAGATGTTGCTGATTTCGTTGCCGTGAAGATCGAGATGTTCCAGATTGGGCAAACCAGACACAATGGCCATGCTGCCGATCTGATTGTTGTTGACGATCAGAGTCCTCAAGGCGACCAGGCCGGACAGCGGAGAGATACTGGTGATCTTGTTGTGGCAGAGTTCCAGCGTCTGTAGATTCTCGGCGTATTCCAGGCCCTTCAGGCTGCCGATTTCCTGGAAATTCGCGTGTAGCGACGTCAGTTCCAGCATGTCGGACGCCGTGGGGTTTGAGACCCAAAGGGCGTCCTCGACGGCTGCTTTCAAGTTACTGTCCGAGAACGTGACAGGGTCTTCCGCGCGGGCAACGCTCGATAGCATTCCCAATAGAAGCGCAGCACACAACGATCGCATGCACATGACGGGCCCTCCACAGCTTTCCGCTTCGCAATGACGACGGCTGGCCCGCGCGCGAACGTACACAGTCCGCTCTCCCTGGCAGACTCTATGGCGATTGCCTCCCGCGGTCTTTGTGCCCTCCGGTGGTCCAGCCTCCAGCCTCAACGCTACTGAATATTCTACCAATATCGCCCGGTGCACGCAACGAAAATACCCGTGGTTCCTGGGGGTATCTAAAGGGTCTGTGAGTTGCTCTTCTTCTACTGGTATGCCGCCCCGGGGGGAACTGTGCTGCCCGGGGCACCTGGCCGCAGCGGCCGCCAGTCGGAGCACCTGATGCTTCGACTACTGGCGATTTGCGTCGGGAAAGGCGGGGAGGTATCCGTCGTGATCTGGCGAAAAATATCGCCGAGAGCGCGCCAAAGTTTTCCAAAGGGCGGCCGGGGGTTACATTTCCCTAGAGAACTGTGGGAACAGAAGTGTCCTGATTCGCATCGTAGCAAGGGCTTAGAAAGGCAGGAGTGGCCGGGTGGTCGGCTGGGCATGGGCGCCATCGGAGTATCCCCTCATACTCGGCTATGGCGCCAAGCGTATAAGGCCGGACCGATACGGCGGCATGGCATAGGCGGATATTTAGGAGAGGCACAGATGGGCGCGCGACAGCAGATGGGCAGTCCAGGAACACCGCCGCGGGCGGCCGGCCCAGTTCGGGCCTTTACCCTGATCGAACTGCTGGTCGTTATCGCGATTATCGCGCTGCTGATGGGCATTCTGATGCCCGCCCTCCAGCGGGCCCGCGAGCAGTCGCGCAAGGTCGCCTGCGCCAACAACCTCAAGCAGATCGGCCTGAGCCTGCACATCTATGCCAACGCGAACGACGGCAGGCTGCCCCTGAACAGGCAGGAGGGCTGGCTGTGGGATATTTCGTACGCAACGACGGATTTCATTATCAAGAGCGGTGCCACGCGGGATACGTTCTACTGCCCCTCCGATCCGACCAAGACGGGCGATATGGCCAATTTCTGGCAGTATGGGCAGAATCCTGGCCTGGCGTCGACGCCTGATGAGGTCGATGAGAGCGGCGTCAATCGCGAAAGCACGTATCGCGTGACCGGGTATTTCTGGCTGATGGATATTGACACCGAGGCCGGGCGCGCGGCTGAACTGCTGTACGAGCCGGGGACGCCGAAGAAACGTTGGGTTCGAAACATCACGGAGAAGGGGGCTGGCCAGGCGGAAATGGTGGTCGACGCGACGCTGAGCGACAGCGAGGATCGTGACGGCAACTTCACCGAGGTTGTCGGGGGGTCGTTTTCGCGCCACCAGATCTACGACCGGAGCAACCATTTGCGCAACAACCGGCCGGCAGGAACCAATGTCGTCTTCCTCGATGGCCATCAGGAGTGGCGTAATTTCTCCGAGATGGAGATGCGTTGCGAGTGGGGGCCTTATCATTGGTGGTAGACGCCGTTCGAGGGGCGAATTTCAGCCTGGATTCCGGGGTCGGGTAGACTTCGAAGAAGGGATTTAAGGGCGGTTTGTGGTCATTTGAGCGAAGGATCCGTCCAGTCGGAAGGGGATCGGCTGGATTTGCAAAATGGTTAAAAAAAAACGCAAAAGTGCATTGTCTATCGCCCCGGGAAAGGACGATAATAAGAGATCGACACCGTCGCATTTTCACCGTCCCTGGGTCAGGACGCGGTAGGCCTGAACGAATGGCGTGCGGCGGCGAGACATCACGGTGGTGTGTGTGGCGGGAGAGGGCTTCGGGGTGTGGTTACGGATAGGCAGAAGGAGATTCATTTATGCGCCTGTACAGGTATGCGGAAAGTAAAAGAGGACGGTCCGGTGACGGCCGTTCGGCTCGTGCGTTTACACTGATCGAATTGCTGGTCGTCATCGCGATCATCGCGCTGCTGATGGGGATTCTGATGCCCGCCCTCCAGCGGGCCCGGGAGCAGTCGCGCAAGGTCGCCTGTGCCAACAATCTCAAGCAGATCGGCCTGAGCCTGCACATGTACGCCAATGAGAACGACGCGGAACTGCCGCTCAATCGCAGTGGGTACTGGTTGTGGGACATCGCCTACAGCACCACGGATTTCATCATCAAGAGTGGTGGCAACCGCGACACGTTCTATTGCCCGGCCGACATCTCCAAGAATGGCGATATGTCCATCGTCTGGCAGTTCGGCCAGTCGGGAGGGGGCAAGGGCATTGGCATCACCCCCGACCAGGTTGAGGAGCCGGAAACCGGCCGCGACGGGATCTACCGGGTCACCAGCTATTTCTGGATGATGGATACGCAGACGCCCCGCAGCTTCAAGCCGATCTACGAGCCGGGCACGGCTGTGAAGAAATGGGTCAAGAAGATCACCGACAAGGGCGCCGGCCGCCTTGAACTCGTGACCGATGCCACGCTCAGCACGACGAACGATCGCGACGACGGCAATTTCGTCGATGTAGCGGGTGGCCTGTATACCCAGTACCAGCTTTACGATCGCACGAACCACCTCCGCAACGGCCGTCCCGAGGGTTCCAATATGGTCTTTCTCGATGGTCATCAAGAGTGGCGCAGCTTCGGTGAGATGGAGATGCGCTATACACCCGCCAACGGTGGCGGCGCTCCGTTCCACTGGTGGTAAGCCGCACGCGGCGACCCGATCATCTGATCGGATCGTCATCGTGCTATTCGCTTTGTCCTAAGACAGCGGCGGCAGCCTTCGGGCTGTCGCTGTTTTTTTTGCGCGATGGCGTGGCCAGGCATTGTCCGACGCTTCACGTGTAGGGGCTGGCCACCGTGCCTGCCCCACTCATGGGATTGTGTCGAATCGTGCGAATTGCCCGATGGCTGGCTCATGACCGATGAGAAGGGCGATCACAGTGGATCGCCCCTACGACGCGCGGCGGGTTGTCGGGGCGGGGGTGATTCTGGTATAATTGAGGTGTGGGACATGGAGGATCTTTCGTGCGATTTGTTCTGGAGTGGGTGCGGATGAAGGTGATTCGGCGTTTCTCGGCTGGTGGGTGCATCGCGGTTGTTCTGTTGCTGGCGGGGGCGGTGTGGGGGGCGGAGGTGCCGTTTAGTCGCGGGGTGAATCTGACGGGGTGGTTCCAGGCGTCGGGGCCGCGAGCGATTCAGTTCACGAAGTTCACCAAGCAGGACCTGATTAACATTCAGAGCCTGGGCTGTGATGTGATCCGGCTGCCGATCAATCTGCACGCCATGACGAGCGGCGTGCCGGAGTATACGCCTGACCCACTGTTTCTCGGTTTCCTCGATCAGGTCGTCGATTGGGCGGAGGAGTTGGAGATCCATCTGATCCTCGACAACCACACCTTCGACGTGGATAGCGACACGGACCCAAATATTGGCGAAGTGCTTCGGCCCGTGTGGTCGCAGATGGCCGAGCACTTTAAGGATCGGTCCGAGTATTTGTACTACGAAGTGCTCAACGAGCCCCACGGCATCGACGACGCGACGTGGAACTCTATTCAGACGAGCGTTATCGGTGCGATTCGCAAGGTCGATCGCAAGCACACGATCATCGTCGGACCGGCCGGGTGGAACAGCTACAATAACCTCGACGACATGTCGTCCCACCGCGATCGCAACCTGATCTACACGTTCCATTTCTACGATCCATTCCTGTTCACCCACCAGGGCGCCACGTGGACGAACCCGTCGATGGAATCCCTGGCCGGCGTGTCGTTTCCCTACAATGCCGATCTGATGCCCCTCTGTCCGGCTGACCTCGCGGGCAGTTGGGTCGAGGGGGCGTTGAATGTCAGCTATGTTCGCGAAGGGACGGTCGAGCGGGTCAAGGAACTGATCGACATCGCGACCGCGTTCAAAGAAGATCGCGGCGTGGCGCTGTTCTGCGGCGAGTTCGGCGTTTACATTCCCAACAGTGACGCCGCCGAGCGCGTGTACTGGTACAGCATCGTCCGCGAGTATCTGGAAGAGAAGGGCATCCCCTGGACGACCTGGGACTACACGGGCGGATTCGGGCTGTTCGAGCGCGACGGCCACGATTCATTCGAGCACGATTTGAACGTCCCGCTGGTCGAGGCACTGGGTCTCACCGCGCCGGAGCAGACCGAGTTCCTCATGGCGCCGGACACGGAGGGCTTCGAACTGTACACCGACTACATCGCCTCCGGCGTCCAGGCCTCCAGCTATGTAGGTAATGGCGCGCTTGATTACTATGACGCGCTGAATCCGGCTGATGGCCAGTACTGCCTCTCCTGGAGCGGGTCGACCCGGTACCATCACATCGGATTCGATTTCAAGCCCAACAAGGACATGAGCATGCTGGTGGCCGAGGGTTTCTGCCTCGATCTCTGGATTCGCGGCGATACGTCCGGCTCGGCGCTGGACATTCGCTTCATGGATACCGACACGGGCTCCGACGATCATCCCTGGCGTATGCGTGTGACAATTGCCGAGGGGGGGGCCGTCTGGGATGGCACCTGGCAGCACGTGCAGATTCCACTGGCCGACTTCACCGAGCACGGGGCGTGGGAGGGATCGTGGTTCAATGCTCAAGGCCTCTTCGACTGGACCGCTGTCGACCGGATGGAGATCGTCAGCGAGCACCACGACCTGACCGGCATCACCTTCTGGTTCGATCAGATCCAGGTGCTGGACCCGTCAGGACGTCGCTAGGTCCGCGAGTTGCGAGCGTTCCAGCGGGGCTAGCCCTCGTTCTGCTTGAGGAGCATGTTCACTTCGAGGCGAAGCTGCTTGATCTCGCGTTGGATGGTGAGCTTGGTCTGCAACTGCCAATACCAGAGAATGATCATCGCGACGGAGATAAATCCGACGAGCGCGGTGAACAGGGCCCAGTCCACGTAGCGCCCCGTGTTGTAGCGGAGGCCCACCATGCCATAGATGGTGATGGCGGCGGCCGCGACCAGGCGAAGGTAGCATTCGCGCGTCGCCTTCTTCATGCTCTTGTCATAGAGTGCTTTGACTTCTTCGGCCAGTTGGGCGTCTTTTTCCAGATTGTGGGGAGGGGCCGAGAAACAGCCTAGCAGCCTTTTCGTGAAATCATTCATGAGATTCTTGCTCCACCAGGGTTCGGAGTTTGTCAATAGTTCGTTGCAGACGCGACTTGACGGTTCCTGCCGGAATGCCGAGAACCTCTGCGATCTGCTCGGCCGAGAAACCCTCCTTGTAGCGCAGCGCTATCAGGGCCTTACGGTCGGCCGGCAGCTTTCGTATGGCAACCTCCAGGAGATCCTGCTCTTCGTTGTTCGGCGGATCGCTGTTGGGATTCGCACGTTCCGACAGGGCTCTGGTCTTGCGGATTCGACGCTGCTCTTTGCGTATCCAGTCAACGCATTTGCGGTGGTGGATACCGAACAGCCAACTCGGGAATGCGTCGACGTCTTTGAGCTTGCGCAGGCCCACCACAGCGGCGCACCAGGTCTCCTGCGCGATGTCGTAGGCTGCGGCGTCCGACAAGGTCAATCGATACGCATACTGCCACAGTCGCTCCTGCCAGTTCGCCACCAGTTGGCTGAAGGCTACGCTGTCGCCTTGGCAACATCGCAGGACCAGAAGCTCATTTTCCAGTTGTTTTCGTCGTGTCTGCATTGTCATCCTGGTAGTCGAGCCGGAGAGGGATTTGGGTCCCTACCTTCGAAGTTTTTCTGCGTGACCGTTCGCCGAGATGCTGACCCTGGCACGCCAAGCGTGGCCCGACATCGACTGGAGGCCCGAATATCAACGGGCAAAGTCCTGGGCCTCGTCGGGGCCCGGGTGGGCGTAGCGCGGGTCTTTGGCTCGGATGAACACATCGCCATCGACGAGGCGGACTTCAAGCGGAACGAGCGTCAGGCCTTGCTCGTTGATGGTGAAGGCATCGGCGGAAAGATCGCGGTTGGCGATATCGTCGTCCGAGATGGGCGGGACGTTGGCGTTGAAAAAGGCGGTACACCACCAGCGGCCCTGTGTGTCCTGGAAGGGGGTGCCATGGCCGAGAAAGCGCCCGGCGAATTTTCGCTCGCTATACGGTCCAGTGATCTTGGCGGCCGTGGCGTAGTAGAGATTGTAGGAGCCCTTGCGCATCCGGCCTGTGGACCAGCCGGTGCCGAAAAGGACATAACGACCCTCAAGCTTGCGAATCAGGCAGCCTTCGTGGCCCATCTTGGCCGTGGCACCGGAGGGACCGATGCGCGTCGGCTCGCCCGCATAGTCTGAGAAGTCCGGTTTCAGCGGCGCGATCTGCGTGGCGCCCCAGATCATCCACCAGGTGCCGTCGTCATCGCGGAAGAGAGACGGGTCGTGACGCCTGCCGATGCGTGTACCGAGCGGACTCGTCCAGGGGCCTTCAACGTCGGCGCCGGCGCTGAGCACCAACGTACCGCCGACGCGTGGCGCTAACGGCTGTGGCGTCGTGTGCATGAGGGCCCAGCGGCCGCCAATCCAATGAAGTTCTGGAGCCCACACGCGCCAGCGTTCTTCCGGAACCTTGTTGAAGACCTCGCGTTCGGTCTGATACCAGATGGTGTCTTTGAGCGTGTAGGGCGAGTCCAGTGATTCCCAGGTGACCAAGTCACGACTGCGCCAGACGCGAACGTGCCAGCCCACAAGGGAGGTTGGGCCCAGACCGGTGTTGTACGTGGCGTCCGCGGGCTGCGGCACGGGCATCTGAGTCGTCGCTGTGTAATAATACCCATTGGGGGCGAGTATGATGTAGGGATCGCGGACCCAATTGTCATGAACGTGGATCGCGCGATTGTGCGTCGCCAGAGCGGTTCGAATCTCCGCTGGCGTCTCGGCGGCGTGTACCGGAAGAGCGATGGCGCACGTAGCGAGGCTCCAGACAAAGTGAATAGGGCGAGTGTATCTCATGAGAGAAGTCCTTTCTGACGGCGGAGAAAGCAAGGGCTCTGAAGACCGGGGATGATTATCGGCCACAGAAAGGGATATGTCAACGGCGCCGGCAGCATGTCGAGCACGCGAATTCAGGACCTTGACGTTTCTCGGTTTCGATGAGGTTGGCTCTTGACAAACACGGTCCTTTTTGTATAAGGGAAAGCGGAGGATCAGGTGGACGATGGCGACCCAAAAGGTCTCCCGCGGAAGGGACGCAGTGGAGGCAATCAGATGGTGCGCGTCAGGTGGCTGCAGAAGTCTGCTTTGCTGATCTTATCGCTGGTGACGGTATCGGTGTGTGCTGAGTTCGCCTTGCGCCGGCACTTGCGGGCCTGGCCTTTCGAGCCCGACCCGGTCGTACTGCCGCATCTGACCGAGAAAGACAGAACGCTGAGGTGGCGCTTTACCGCGACCGAGGGACGCAATCGCCTGGGATTGCGGAACCGGGAGATTGGCCCGAAAGCGCCGGGCGTCTTCCGTATTCTCTTCCTGGGCGATTCACTGGTCTACTACGGCGAGACTCCGTCCGGCGCGTTGTATACGGAAATGCTGGAAGAGAATCTCAACCGCGTTTCATTGCGACCGGTGGAAGTGATCAACGCCGGCGTGCCCGGGTACACGACGTACCAGGAGCAGGAATTCCTGAAGATTTACGGCCTCGCCATGGAGCCCGATCTCGTGGTTCTGGGCTTCGTTTTCAACGATTTGCATTATCCGTACGAACATCGGCCCAAGCTCGATAGCGTGACACCGGACCCGGCGATTCGGCGCGACCATCTCAATCCACACAGTCTGTTGGGTCGGGTATTCGGCCGCAGCTATTACATCCAAGGATGCGCGGGTCTGCTGGCGCACCACGCATACTGGTGGGAACAGACGCCCTACTGTGCTTTGGCCTGGAAGCCGTGGGGGTGGGAGCACAGCGAGAGATTGCTGGGTGAAATGGCGGCGTTGCTGCGCAGCCGTGGGATACCGCTGCGCTTGGTGGTGTTTCCCATTCGCGACCAGATGACTGAGCAATGCTGGGCGGCAAATCCGGATTACGTGCTCGGTCCCCAGAAGCACATTCATACCATTTGCGAACAGCTCCAGGTTCCTTGCCTCGACCTGACCGAGGCCCTGCACCGGGCCGGAGGAACGCGGCTGTTCACCGATCATCTCCACCTGAACCCGGAGGGCAACAGCATCGTGGCCGAGCAACTCGCGGATTGCCTGGCCGATATGGACATCCTCCACGCCACGCACGAGCATCATCTCGACGATACGCCAAAAGGCCAGAGCAGGCTCTGATCGGCCGGATCGGCGTCGCGCATGCCTGACGCCGAGTGGTGCTGCCTCGAAGCAGGGCAAGAATTGCCATCTGATAGTCAAGAATTGCCATCGTTCGCTGGCGGCTGCCGGGCGATACTGATAGGCTGGCCCGGTGGGCGGCATCCGGTCGCTCGTGGCAGGCTCGCAGAACCGACAGCGCATGTACACTGATGGAAGGACAAGACGATGGCACGTACCCGGAATTCTATACTTCTGACGGCGGCATTGGGGTTGCTTTTTGTCTGGCCTGCCTGGGGGGCCGATGAGGCCCACATCGCCAGGGAATTGAAAGAGATTGACCAGGTCAACGCGCAGGGCGATTGGGACACGACGTGGGAATCGCTGACGCAGCACGAAATCCCCGAGTGGTTTGCGGATGCGAAATTCGGTATCTATGCCCACTTGGGCGTGTACTGTGTACCGGCCTTCGGGACCGAATGGTATCCGCGGCTGATGTACCAGAAGGAGCAGAAAGCGTTCGAGCACCATCGCCAGACGTACGGCGACCAGTCGGAATTCGGCTATAAAGACTTCGTGCCGATGTTCAAGCTGGAGAAATTCGACCCGGCCGAGTGGGCGCAGTTATACCAGGACGCCGGGGCGCGATTCGCCGGCCCGGTGGCCGAGCATCACGATGGTTTCTCGATGTGGGCCAGCACGGTCAACCGCTGGAACGTCGGACAGATGGGGCCGAAACGCGACATCGCGGGGGAGTTGATTCGCGAACTGCGCCGGCGCGATCTGAAGATCATCACGTCGTTCCATCATGCGTTCAACATCCAGGGTTACTACACGCCCAAGGAAGGGTGGGATACGGCCGATCCGCAATACGGCGACCTGTACGGCTTCCCCACGATGGCCGACCGGACGTTGGCAATGGATCGCTGGCTGATCAAGCTCAAAGAGGTGATCGATCGCTATCAGCCCGACCAGATCTGGTTCGATTTTGGCCTGGCCAAGATGCCCGACGATTACAAGCAGCGCATGGCGGCTTACTACTACAACCACGAGAAGATCTGGGGCAAGCCCGTGATCATCACACGCAAGGGCGATCACCTGCCCGAAGGCGTCGGGGCGTTGGACATCGAGCGGGGCTGGACCAAGGGGATTGCCCGCGATCTGTGGCAGACGGATGATTCGGCGGCTCACAACAGTTGGTCGTGGGTTCAGGGGCTGCGCGTCAAGACGCCCACGGAGATGGTCCACGAACTGATCGACATCGTCAGCAAGAACGGCGTCCTGCTGCTGAATGTTTGTCCGAAGGCGGATGGGACAATTACGGAAGAGCAGCAGACGGTGTTGCGTGAGATGGGGCGCTGGCTGAAGGTCAATGGTGAGGCGATCTATGCTACGCGGCCCTGGGAGGTCTACGGCGAAGGACCCACCCATACCGAGAAGGAGGGCGGCTTCCTGGAAACGATCCAGTACACGCCGCAAGATATTCGCTACACGCGATCCAAGGACGGCAAGACGCTGTACGCGATCGCCATGGGCTGGCCCCAGGACGACATCGTTTTGCGTTTCGTGCAGATCGACCGAGCCGGCCCGAATGCCCGAGTCACGCTGTTGGGGCGCAATCAGCCACTGTCGTTCAAGGTCAACGACAGCAGACAACTGGCGATCCAGATTCCAGCTTTGTCCGAGGCCCAGCGCCCTTGCCGGCATGCGTACGCGTTTGAGATCACTGGTTTCGATGTGAGCTTAAGCCCTGAGGCCCGGTTCGCGCTGCCCGGGGCTGTGACGCTGAAGGCTGAGAATGCGGTGCTGGAAGGTCAGAAGATCGGCATCGAGGAGAAAAGCGCGGGTGTTAGCAATATCGGCTTCTGGGACAACCCGGCCGAGCGCGCCCACTGGCTGCTGTACATCCGAACGGCAGGCACCTATAATGTCGTCGGTGCATTTGCTACGCCGCACAGCGAATCTCTGCTGACCGTGGAAGTGGCGGATCAGCGCTTGCCGTTTAGCGTAAAACGCACGGGCACTTGGGATAAGCCGCAGACGGTGGACATTGGCACGGTTCGCTTCGACGAGCCGGGCGTGTATCATCTGGTGCTCAGGGCGACGGACCGCAATAAGTGGCACGCCGCGAACGTCTGGAATATCAAACTGGCCCCGCAATCGTAGGGACGATGCTGCGGGCCTCGAGATGACGCTATGACAGGGAGACGACGATGATCGATCGTGACATGCGTACCTCACGCCGCAGCTTTCTCAAAGGTGCCGGCCTGCTGGCAACAGCTTCGACGCTGCCGACCTGGTTTGTAGAGGAATGTGCTGCTCAGCAAAGCGCGCGACGGACTGCATCGACCGCGCCGAGCGACCAAATTCGTCTGGGCCTGATCGGTTGCGGCGGGCAGGGCCGGGGCGATGCCCGCAACGCCCAGCGTTATGGCAAGGTGATGGCCGTCTGCGACGTGGATGCGCGTCACATCGCCAATGCCAAGAAGGACTTTCCGGACGCCGAGGGCTACGAGGATTTCCGTAAGCTGCTGGAACGCAAGGACATCGACGCGGTGATTTGCGGGACGGTGGATCATTGGCACACGTTGGTTTCCATCGCCGCGATGCGCGCGGGCAAGGACGTGTATTGCGAAAAACCCCTGACGTTGACCGTTGCCGAGGGCCAGCATCTGATCGAAACCGAGAAGGAAACCGGCCGCATCCTCCAGACGGGCACCCAGCAGCGCAGCAGCATCCGCTTTCGGCTGGCTTGCGACCTGGTTCGTAACGGTCGAATTGGCAAGATCGAGAAGGTTGAAGTCTGGTTGCCGGCGGGGTTGCGCCAGGGGCCATTCCAGACGTCGGCGGTGCCGGACGGATTCAACTATGATTTCTGGATGGGGCAGACGCCCGACGTCCCGTACGTCAAAGAACGCACCCATTTCAGCTTTCGCTACTGGTGGGAATACTCGGGTGGGACCATGACCGACTGGGGTGCCCATCACAACGACATCGTCCTCTGGGCGCTTGGCATGGATGGCTCCGGACCGGTCAGCGTTGAAGGCAAGCAGCTTGTTGAAATGATCCCGGGCGGGTTCACCGCGGCCAGCGAATACGAAGTCACGTGGACCTACGCCAACGGCGTCGTGCACGAGTGCCGGAGCACCACGGCCAGCGCCTGGCACGGTGGGGTGATCGACAAGAACCGCCAGCAGCACGGGATCAAGTTCATCGGCTCCGACGGCTGGATCTGGGTGACGCGGGGCGTGATCGAGGCCAGTGATCGGGCGCTGCTGACGGAGAAGCTACCCGACAGCGCGCCGCGTGTCTACGCCAGCAACGACCACATCGGCAATTTCATGGGCTGCGTGCGCTCGCGCAAGGCCCCGATCTGCCCGGCGGCGGTCGGCCATCGCTCCGCCAGCCTGTGTCACCTGGGTGTCACGGCGATTCGTCTGGGCCGCAAGCTCCAATGGGATCCGGAGGCTGAGCGATTCGTGGGTGACGCCGAGGCGAACACGTATCTGTCCCGCCCTATGCGCAAGCCTTACGATTACAGCATGGTCTAAGACAAAGGCGGCGCCGGACGCATTTGTGCCATTTCGTTGGGAGTCGATCCATGAAGCGTGCCGATGCGATAGTGACCTTGTTCCTTGGCGCGTTGGCGCTGACGGTCAATGTGTGCCAGGGTGCCGAGCAGGAGGACGAGGCCCGAGCCCGAGCGGAGCGGCGCCGCCGGTGGCGGTTGTCGATCCACGATCCTTCGACCATCGTCAAGTGTGACGGCCGGTATTGGCTCTTTGCCACGGGCCGCGGGATCAAGTCGTTCCACTCGGAGGATTTGAAAACCTGGACCGTCGGACCGGCCGTGCTGACGACGCTGCCCAAGTGGCACAAGACCGCCGTCCCCGGCAATCGGGGGCACCTCTGGGCGCCGGACGTCATCCGTCACAACGGTCGCTATCTGCTCTACTACTCGATCTCGACGTGGGGCGTCCGAACCTCGGCGATTGGCCTGGTCAGCAATGTCACGCTCGATCCGAACGCGCCCGACTATGAGTGGATCGATCAAGGCCCCGTGATCCAGTCCAGTGACGACGTCGATTTCAACGCTATTGATCCGGCTCTCATCGCGACGCCGGACGGCAAGCTCTGGATGAGCTTTGGTTCATTCTGGAGCGGAATCAAGTTAGTCCAACTCGATCCGAAGACGGGTTTGCGGATTGCCCCTGATTCGCCGATCCACGCGGTGGCCCATTCGGATGCCATCGAGGCGCCGTGCATCTGGTATCACGACAAATACTACTATCTCTTCGTCAATTGGGGGCAGTGCTGTCGCGGTGTCAACAGCACGTACAATATTCGGATCGGCCGCAGCGCGGATATCACCGGTCCCTATCTCGACAAGTCCGGCACCGACCTGCTTGACGACGGGGGCAGCCGTTTCCTCGAAACGAACGGGGATTTCATCGGGCCGGGCCACGCGGCGATCTTCGCCGAGGGTGGCACCGATTGGCTCGGATACCATTACTACGACGGCGCGCGGCGCGGGGTGGCGTCGCTGGCCATCACGCCGTTACAGTGGGACGCCGAAGGCTGGCCCGTAGCGACGGAGTCGCCTGTTCGAGTGGTCCTACAGGACGGGCGATCCGGCGATAATCGGCTCGGAGAAGGCCTATAGCCCTCTCCGAGCCGCGCCGGCTGCGATGCGAAAAGGTGGGATTCTGGCTCGCATTGGGCACGGCGGCCCGGTAGAATAGGGCCATGAAGTTGTGCATGGTGTCGAAGGTGGCAAACATCGCCGGCCGGAGCGATGCTGGGGTTTGTACCGGCCGGTATCGCGAGCGGAAGGATGAGGGTTTGGATATGGCCGGATCGGGGGTCCAATGAGCCTCTGGGCAGCGCTATTTCCGACGAAGCGTAGACGAGGTAGGCCGCGGGCGGGGTGGCTCGTGCTTTCGGCATGGCTGGGGGTCGTCGTTGTCACCGCGACGGTGATCGACGCGGCGGAGCCGACAGTGGCCGCGGAGGCGGAGGATTTGGGGGCCTACCGATCGCAGGATCTCGAAGCGGCGCGCACCCGACTCAAGACCACGCTGGTGGCGGTCTTTGCCGGTGCCCGGCACGGTTTCGTCAAAAACCAGCGCGTTCCTCTCGATCCGGACAATTGGCGCACCGAGGCGATCGTGGTCAAAGGCAATGTCCTCGTGCCCGAACGTTTCGCGCTGAGGGCTTTCGGCCTCAAACGTTTGCCCTGGTTTGGCCTGGGCATCGCCCAAAAGAAGGGCATGGTGTCGCTGGCCGATCTGGCGGCCAAAGAGAAGAAAGAGGTATTCACCGACGAGCGGGGTTTGGTGATTGTGACGGATGAGCCACTAACCCTCAGCGACTCACAACTGATCGATTCGATCGTCGCGTTGTTCGATACGCCGGAGAAATTCGCCGATCCGCAGATTGCCTATCGCAATCTCCCTTCGATCAAGGCCTGGGGCAAGCTGGTCAATCAGATCAAGATGACAGACGAGCAGGTTGCGTTGTTCGACGGACCGGAGACCCGGTGGCGCTGGACACCCCGGAAGGCCTATGATTCGGCGGGACTGCGCCTCCAGGAATTGGCGTCGAAGGTGCCGCCGTCGGGCGAGCATCCGCGCGTGCTTTTCAGTCCGGATGATGTGCCGATCCTTTCCAGCCGCATTCGCTCGTCTGTCACGGGGAGCCGGTCTCTGGTCGAGATGGAATATCTGATCAGTCGCAGTTTTCTCGATCCCAACACTTCGGATGGGCAGATCTTCTCGCGACTGGCGGCCGGTGATGTTGACGGATTGGCCTTTGAGAACCACCTTTTCGTCGGCCAGGTCCCGACGTTGGCGCACACCGGCATTGCGTATTGGCCCAACAGCCTGACGTCAATGGCGCTGTACTGCCTGGTCACGAACGATGATGTACTGGGGCAGAAGACCGCGGCCGCGATTCATGATTACTACAAGCTTTTGGAGCCTGATATCGACCGCCTCAATGGCCGACCCGAGGTATATCGCACCTATTGGCATGATATGAAGGAAGTGGTCGGGCATATGGATCTGGCCCTGGCCTACGATTTCGCCGCCAAGTGGATGACGGACGAGCAGAAGGCCCTGATGCGGCGTATTATCGCCAAGGCGGTCGGCGGCCGGCGGGGCTATGGGCAGAACGGGCCCGTGCGCCTGCGCGACCGAAGCCGGGTGACTCAGGACCTGACGATCTTCCTGGCGAATCTGGCCATCGAGGGCGAGGACGGCTTCGATCCCGAGGTTCATGCGGTGGGGATCGACACCGTCAAGGCGTTTCTCCAATGGGGCATCGATTCACACGGTTTGCTGCACGAAGCGGACGTTGCTCCCGGTGCCGGTCTGGAGTTCCAGTTGCTTTCGATGGTGGCACTGGCTCGGCGGGGTGAGAGTCTCTTCGGGCATCCCCACTGGCGCCGGATGATGGAGGCCCAGGCCCAGTGCACGGCGCCCGATGGCACGCTCACGGCTGCACGCGGCGGTGGCGGAGACCGGCCCCTGAGTTGGCCGATTCTCAACGCCTTCAAAGTGTTCTATCCGACGGACAAGCGGGTGGACTACCTGCTGGGGCATCCCGGCAGAACGAGCGACTTCGACGCCGAGTCCTATCGGTTGAAACTGTCGGAGAACCTTGACCAACGGTATCTGCCCGGCCCGACGGTCCCGGGTTTGACCGCCAGTGTGCTCTACGATGCGGACGGGGCGACAGCGGCGCGGGCGGAACTGGATCTGCCGTTGGATTTCAGTGACTCGGTGCAAGGGATGTTCTCGTCGCGCAGCAGCGACAGAGAGGACGCGTTGTGGGTCAATATGCAGGCCCGGCCCGACCTGTATCTGGGCAGCGCCGGTGGGCATCACGACGCCGGCGCGTTCTACCTGCAGGCGGACGGGGTGACCTGGGGGCGGGAAGGGCTGTCCCCGGAGGAGGCAGAGTCGCGACACCATTCGATCGTCCTGATTGACGGGCAGGGACAGGACCGCGGTCTGGGCGCCGGCCCGGCAAAGGTCAAGTACCTCGGCGCGGTGCTGGAGGACGGTGGAGCGCTGGCGACGGCCGATCTCAAGTACGCCTACGATTACGTCTGGACAACGCAGATCGACAGTTGGGACCAGCCGCACGCCGCGGGCTATGAGTGGGAGCTTGAAACGGACCGAGACGTGGTCAATATTTTCAAAGGCACGCAGCGCTACCGCGTCTGCTACGAGCGAGCGCCGCTGAGCAATCCGTGGTTTCCAACGCTCCGGGCGCCGTGCAATCCCGTGCGGTACGCCTTTCGTTCGATCGGACTGGTGCGCGGCGCGCATCCCTACGTCGTGTGCGTCGATGACATTCGCAAGGACGATGAGAGCCATCGCTATGCGTGGCAGATGATCGGTGGGTTCCACTCCGTGACCTTGCCCGGGCTGGGCGCCGAAGAACTGGTCCTGGCGACGAAACCGGGGCCGGATGTGAAGGTCGGAGATCCAATGTTGTTGGTGCGGGAGGTGGGGCCTTCGTCCTGCGATATCGAGAATGACCGGGCGGCTCAACGAATGGTCGTTTCGGTCGACGCGGTGGATCCGCAGTTTCGAATTGTGATGATTCCTTTCCGGATGGGCCAGGCGCTGCCGCAAACCGTCGTTGACGCAGTCACGGGGGCGGTCGAGCTGCGCTGGGACGATCAGGCCGACCGCCTGGCGTTCGAGGTGGGTGGCGATGGGCGGACGCGCCTTCGCCTCACGCGGGGCAAGAAGGAAATCTTGCGCAGTAAGTAGTAGGTTTGAGGAGAGATTATGCGAACTACCTGCCTGTGTGCGGCAATCGCCGTGATGCTGTGCGCGTCGATGGCGCCAGCCCGAGGCGAGGATGTGTCGGCGCTGGCTTGGCCGGCCGTGACGAATCAGACCAAGCCGTGGACGCGCTGGTGGTGGATGGGCAGTATCGTCAACGAGCGCGATCTGACAACGGAGATGGAGAAGTATGCGCGAGCCGGGTTGGGTGGGCTGGAAATCACGCCCATCTATGGCGTCAAAGGCTACGAGGACGAATTCATCGATTATCTGTCGCCCCGTTGGATGGAGATGCTCGTCCACACCTTGAAAGAGGGCGAGCGACTCGATCTGGGCATCGACATGGCGACGGGGAACGGCTGGCCCTTTGGCGGTCCCTGGGTGAACGCCGACGACGCGTGCCGTAACGTCGTGCACAGAGCCTACACACTGAAGGACGGCGCGCGGCTGGGCGAGGCCGTGACATATATCCAAAGACCGATGGTGCGCGCCATCGGCCGGCGGCTGGACATCGCCGAACTGAAGGAGCCGATTAGCGCGAACGAAGACTTGCAGTCGCTGGCGCTGGAACAGGTTCGCTTTGAAAAACCACTGCCTTTGCAGGTGCTGATGGCCTATGGTCCGGAGGGGCAGGCTTTGGATCTGACGGACAAGGTCGATGCTCAGAGCCGGCTCGACTGGACGGCGCCGGCCGGGAGGTGGACGCTGTACGCGATCTTTCAGGGCTGGCATGGCAAAATGGTGGAGCGGGCCGGCCCCGGTGGAGAGGGCAACGTCATCGACCATTTCTCGCGGGAAGTGCTCGGGCGGTATCTGAGCCGCTTCGATCGTGCCTTTGCGGGCTGTGATGTTACTTCGATGCGCGCTTACTTCAACGATTCGTACGAGGTCGACGATGCGGCCGGTGAATCGAACTGGACCGGCGCGTTTCTCGACGCATTTCAGCAGCGCCGCGGGTACGATCTCCGCGAACACCTGCCGGCGCTGTTTGGACAAGGCGACGAGGAGACCGTTGGCCGGGTACGCTGCGATTATCGCGAGACAATTTCCGATTTGCTGCTGGAGGAGTTCACGATTCCGTGGCGCCAATGGGCGGAGAGCCACGATGCGACGATTCGCAATCAGGCCCACGGCTCGCCCGCCAATTTGCTCGATCTCTATGCCGCCAGCGGCATCCCCGAAACGGAAGGCACCGACATCCTCGGGTTCAAGCTGGCCTCCTCGGCCGCCCATGTCACGGGCAAGCCCTTGGCGTCGTGCGAGGCGGCGACCTGGATGAACGAGCATTTTCAGGGCACGCTGGCCGAAGCGAAAGAATGGGCCGATCGCTATTTCCTCGGTGGGATCAACCACATCTGCTACCACGGGACGACCTTCTCGCCACCCGATGAGCCCTGGCCGGGTTGGATGTTCTATGCCTCAGTCCATTTTGGCCCAACGAATTCGTTCTGGAACGACTTCGCGGCCCTGAATCAGTACGTGACGCGCTGCCAGTCGTTTCTCCAGGCCGGAAAGCCCGACAACGATGTACTGGTTTACTGGTCGATCTACGATTCGTGGTCGCAGGTCGGACGCAGCCTGCTGCAACACTACCGGCAAACCGTGCCCGCCGAACTCGATACCGTGGCCCGCACGCTCTGGGATGCGGGCTATACCTTCGACTACATCTCCGACCGACAACTCGCCGATCTTTATTGGGATAACGGTGTGTTGCGTATCGGCGACGCGACCTACCAGACCGTGGTCGTCCCGAAGTGCCGCTATCTGCCGTTGGAGACGCTCAGAGGCCTGCACAACCTGGCGCGGAAGGGGGCTACGGTTATCGTGTTGGATGAGTTTCCCAGGGATGTCCCCGGACTGGCCAACCTTGAGCCACGGCGCGCTGAGTTCAAGAGGTTGATGTCCAGGCTCAACTCCACGGAACAGGCGGTCTCTCGGGCCCTGTTGGGCAAGGGCCAATTCCTGTGGGGGAAGGCATTGCGGCGCATGCTGGCTTACGCGGGCGTCGAGCGCGAGGTGATGGTCGATCTCGGTCTGGAATTCGTACGTCGCAATCTCCTGAACGGGAGGTGCTATTTCATTCGCAACGGCACCGATCGCGCCTTCGACGGTTGGGTCCCGCTGCTGGTCGACGCCAAGTGTGTTGGCGTCTTCGACCCCATGCACGGAGCCGTTGGCTTGGCGACGCTGCGTGACTTGGGGAAGGGAGGCCGCCGCGTCTACCTGCAACTGGCGCCGGGGCAGACCTGCATTCTCAGGACGTTCGATTGGCGCGTCGATGCCCCGGCGTACACCGCGTTTGAAACGGCGAGGCCCGCTCACATGATTGAAGGAACGTGGACGGTGCGATTCGTGCAGGGTGGGGCCGAACTGCCGGCGCCGGTGCAGACCGAAACGCTTGGCTCCTGGACCGATCTGGAGGGTCAGAGCGTGAAGGCCTTCTCAGGAACAGCCTGCTATACGATCATGTTCGAGAGGCCGGCGGGTGGCGCCCGCGCCTGGCGCTTGGATTTGGGGCGGGTCTGCGAAAGTGCACGCGTGGCCCTGAATGGAGAAGCGTTGGGCACGCTCATCGAGGCACCGTACCAGATCACCATCCCGGCCGGGAGGTTACAGCCCGAGAACAAGCTCGAAGTCTATGTCTCGAATCTGATGGCCAATCGCATCGCCGACCTGGACCGGCGCGGCGTCAACTACAAGAAGTTCTACAACGTCAATTTCCCGCCGCGGCGGCGAGAGAATCGCGGTCGCGATGGCTATTTCAGCGCGGCGCAATGGTCGCCCCAAGAGTCGGGCTTGATGGGCCCGGTGACGTTTGTGCCGCTGCGGGCCATGGACTTCTGATCCATGCCTCGCCAACGAGAAACACCAATCGGAGAAACGACTGTGATCACCAGGAGAGCGTTCAGGGCCGCGGCGGCGGTGGCTCCTCTGACACGCTGCCGGGCCGCTCGGCGCCGCATGGGGGGCTGGCGCAACTGCTCGGAGATTGCACACAGCGTGGCGGACGTTTCATGAATACCTCGGCATTTGTCTTCCGAATCGGATAGACTACTTCACGCCAAGGCAGTGAATTTAGGAACCAGCCGGAATGATCCCGGTGCACGTGTCTTTATGGAGGTTGGCATGCAATCAGCAAGAATCATATTCGTTGCACTTATGATCCTGATCCTGGCGGGGGCGGGGCAGACCTGGGCCGCCGAAGGTCAAGGGTATCGTCTCGGCCCCCGCTCGGCGATTTACGAAGTCCCCTCTCAAGAGGCCCTCGATCTAACCGACGAAGTGACGCTCGAAGCCTGGGTCAAAGCGGGCGAAATGGGTCGCGGCGGTGGGCGCATCCTCGACAAGTCCGTGCCGGGCACCCCGGACGCCTACATGCTCGACACCTACCCGGGCAACGCCCTGCGTCTCGTGGTGGCCGAGGGGGCGTGTACATACGATGCCCAATTGCCGTCGGACCGTTGGACCCATGTGGTCGGTGTCTACAGCGCCTCTCAGGGCTTCATGAAGCTCTACGTCAACGGGGTGGAAGTGGCCGGCTCGAAGGGCGACGCCTTTGCGCAGATGACACAAACCCAGGTTCCGTTACGCATCGGCTGCGATCCCAAGGGCGACAATCGCTTCCGGGGTCGTATCTTGCGGGCCGCTGTCTATGGCCGGGCCCTGACGGCAGCAGAGATTACCGCCCGCGCCGAAGGCACCGCGGCGAAATCCCTGGCGGGAGTCCTGGGCGAATGGGTCTTCGCTGCCGAGCCTGGGCCGAAGATCGCGCCAATCGCTGGTAAGCTGACGCTGGAGGTGGCAGGCCTCAGTCTCGAAACGCGTTTCTATGGCGAACTCGAAGGAAAGGCGTCACCTCCTGCCGAGCCTTTGAGTCTGTGGTATCGCCAACCGGCGGTGGAGTGGACCGAGGCGCTGGCAGTCGGCAACGGGCGGCTGGGAGCCATGGTGTTCGGCGGGATCGACCGAGAACGTTTGCAGCTCAACGAGGACACGCTCTACGCGGGCGGGCCGTACGATCCGACGCATGACGAGGCCCTCAAGGCGCTGCCCGAGGCGCGGCGACTGATCTTTGCGGGCAAGTATCGCGAGGCGAACGACCTGGTCGGTGCCAAGATGATGGCGCGGCCGCTCAAGCAGATGCCGTACCAGACGGTGGGCAATCTACTGCTGGCCTTCCCGGAGGCGGAGAAGGTAACAGACTACCGCCGGGCTCTCAATCTGGATACGGCGATCGCATCGACCCGCTACACCATCGATGGCGTGACGTTCAAGCGTGAGGTCTTCGCCAGCCCCGTCGATCAGGTGATCGTGGTCCATCTGACGGCAGACAAGCCTGGGCAGATTTCCTTTTCGGCCGGTTTCCAGACCCCGCAGCGCGCCGCCGTGTCCATTGAGGACGACCATACGCTGGTCCTCAGCGGCGTCAATGGTTCGTCGCAGGGGATCGAGGGGGCCTTGAAATTCCAGGCCTACGTGCGGGTGCTGACGTCCGGGGGCACGGTCAGCGGAACCGGCGATAAGCTCGCGGTCGACCAAGCCGATTCTGCGACACTGCTGATCGCGATGGCGACGAGCTACAAGAACTTCCAGGACGTCGGTGGCGATCCGGAGGCGCTGACTCGGGAGACGATTGCAGCGGCCAGTGGGAAGTCGCTCGCGGCCCTGCGCGCTGATCACATTGCCGAACATCAACGGTTGTTCCGACGTGTGACGCTCGACCTGGGTACGACGGTGGCGGCGCAGAGGCCCACCGACGAGCGCATCCGCACGTCGATGACCAGCAACGATCCGCAACTGGCGGCGCTGTACTTCCAGTTCGGGCGTTACCTGCTGATCTCCAGTTCGCGGCCCGGCACCCAGCCGGCGAATCTCCAGGGCATCTGGAATGACAGCATGTCGCCGCCGTGGGACAGCAAGTACACGATCAATATCAACACCGAGATGAACTACTGGCCGGCCGAGCCGACGAACCTGGCCGAGTGTGTTGAGCCTTTGGTGAGTATGGTGAAGGACCTGAGCGTTAGCGGCGCCCACACGGCCCAGCGCCACTGGGGCGCCAGCGGCTGGGTGACGCATCACAACACCGATCTCTGGCGGGCCTCGGCGCCGATCGACGGGCCTTTCTGGGGTTTCTGGCCGACGGGAGGCGCCTGGCTGAGCAAGCATCTGTGGGAACGCTACGAGTATGGTGGCGACCAGGCATTTCTGGCCGAGGTCTATCCGGTGCTCAAGGGTGCCGCCCAGTTCTTTCTCGATACGTTGGTCGAAGAGCCGACGCACGGTTGGCTGGTGACGTGTCCCTCGCTGTCGCCTGAGAACGGGCACAAATACGGCGTCTCGATCTGCGCCGGTCCGGCGATGGACAGCCAGATTATCCGCGACCTGCTCAGCAGCTGCATTCACGCCGCGACGATCCTGGGCGTGGATGAGGAGTTCCGGGCCGAAGTCGAAGCGGCGCGCGCCCGGCTGGCTCCGGATCAGATCGGCAAGGAAGGGCAACTTCAGGAATGGTTGGAAGACTGGGACATGGAGGCCGGTGATATCCATCACCGCCACGTCTCGCATCTGTATGGCCTGTACCCGAGCGACCAAATCAACGTGTATGAGACGCCCAAGCTGGCGGCGGCCGTACGCAAGTCGCTGGAGATTCGCGGCGACAACGCCACGGGTTGGGGCATTGGCTGGCGTCTGAATCTCTGGGCGAGGCTCCAGGACGCCGAGCACACCTACGGAATCCTCCACCTGCTGCTTGGGCCCGAACGGACCTATCCGAACATGTTTGACGCGCATCCACCGTTCCAGATCGACGGCAATTTTGGCGGTACCTCGGGCATCGGCGAGATGCTGCTCCAGAGTCGCGTACGCTTCGACGGTCCGCAAATGACCGCCGAGATCGAACTGCTGCCCGCGCTGCCCAAGGCCTTCGCCACCGGTTCGGTCAAGGGTCTGCGCGCCAAGGGTGGATTCGAAATCGACCTCGAATGGGCCGACGGGAAACTCGTCCTGGCCACGATCCGTTCGCTGGCGGGCAACCCCTGCCGGCTGCGCCGTGGCGACGTTGTGCTGAGCGCGTCACTGGAAAAGGGTGGTACACTGCGTTGGGACGGACGCTGACGGAGACACATTGCACAGGAGTACTCGATGTCATTGAGAAGAATACTTGCGGTCTCTGCATTTGTAGTCGTGCTTGGCACGAGCACCGGTAGGGCCGAGAACATGCTTTGGTACGAGCAGCCGGCGCAACGCTGGCTGGAAGCCTTGCCCATCGGCAACGGGCGATTGGGGGCGATGGTCTTTGGCGGTGTCACGCGCGAAAGAGTGGCTCTGAACGAGTCGACCGTCTGGTCGGGCGCGCCGAGCGATCGTCATGACAACCGCGGTGCCCGCGAGCATCTGGCCGAGATACGGCAACTCTTCTTTGCCGGCCAGTATATGGAGGCTCGGGACCTGTGCGCCAAGCACCTGCTGGGTCGCCGCGGTTCGTATGGAACGCATCTGCCCATGGCGGACCTGTTGCTCGAGTTCCATCATCCCAATGGTGCCGTGACCGACTACCGGCGGCAACTCGATCTGGCCGAAGGCGTGGCCCGCGTCGAGTACGCCATTGGCGGTGTCCGGTTCGTTCGCGAGACCCTGGCGTCGAATCCGGACAATGTCCTTGCTATCCGACTGACGTGCGAAGAGCCGGGCCAATTGTCCTTTTCGATGAGGCTCGATGGCGGGGATCTGCCCGCGAAGGTCCAGGCCAAAAATGATGGGACGCTGGTCATTCGCGGTGACGCGCGCGAGACCAAGCACAGCGATGGAACCACGGGCGTTTCGTTCGAAAGCCGGGTTCGTGTTCTGGCTGAGGGGGGGCAAGTCAAGGCCGTGGGCCAGAACTTGGAGGTCCAGGGGGCCGACGCCGTGACTTTGCTGGTGGTGGCGAATACGACGTTCGGCGATCAAGATCCGACGGCGTCGTGCGCCGCTCAAATTGAGAGGGTGGCTGGGCAGTCCTTCAGTCAGTTGCGGCAGACTCACGTGGCGGACCATCGAGAGCTATTCGATCGCGTCGCTCTGGACCTGGGTGGCCAAGACGCGACATCGCGGCCTACGGATAGACGAATCGCTGATCTGCACGCCGGGGCGAACGATCCGCAACTGGCGGCGCTGTTCTTCCAGTATGGGCGGTACTTGCTCATTGCCGGTTCGCGCGAAGACTCGCCTTTGCCGACCAATCTCCAGGGCATCTGGAACGACAATCTCGCCTGCAACATGGGCTGGACGTGCGATTTTCACCTCGATATCAATATGCAGCAGAACTACTGGCCCACAGAGATGTGTAACCTGGCCGAGTGTCACGAACCTCTGTTTCGCCTGATCGAATCGTTGCGGGCGCCGGGGCGCCGAACCGCGCGAACGATGTACGGGGCGCGGGGCTGGGTCTGCCATGTCTTCACCAATGCGTGGGGCTTCACCGCGCCGGGCTGGGGCCTGGGATGGGGAGTCCATCCGACGGGGGGCATCTGGATCGCCCGGGATTTCTGGGAATACTACCGTTTCACGGGCGATGAGGAATTCGTGAGAACGCGGGCGTATCCGTTGATGCGCGAGGCGGCGGAGTTCTTCCTGGACTATATGGTCGAACATCCCAAGTCCGGCTGGCTGGTCACGGGGCCGGCGGTGTCGCCCGAGAATGCGTTTCGCACCCCGGATGGTCAGGCGTGCAGCGAGTCGATGGGGCCGACCTGCGATCGCGTGCTCGTAAATGATTTGTTCAGCGCCTGCATCGAGGCGACCAAGATCCTCGACAGTGACGCCGACTTCCGAAAAACACTGGAAGTCGCCCGCGCCAAATTGCCCCCGCTCCAGATCGGTAAGCACGGCCAGTTGCAGGAATGGCTGGAGGATTACGATGAGGCGGTGCCCAACCATCGTCACAGCACGCACCTGCTGGCGCTGCACCCGACGAATCAGATCACACGCCGCGAAACACCGGAACTGGCGGCGGCCGCGCGGGTGAGCATCGAGCGCCGTATCGGACAACCGAACTGGGAAGACGTCGAGTGGAGCCGGGCCAACCTCATCAACTATTTCGCTCGTTTGGGCGACGGCGAGCAGGCCCACCATCATCTGTTGGGTTTGTTACGCGAGGACAGCGATAAGAACCTGTTGACGTTCTCCCGAGGTGGGATTGCCGGTGCGCAGGCGAACATCTTTAGTATCGACGGCAACTACGCCGGGACGGCGGGGATCGCCGAGATGGTGCTCCAGAGTCACAACAACGAAATCGAATTTCTGCCTGCACTACCCTCAGCCTGGCCCAACGGGTCTGTGCGTGGCCTACGGGCACGCGGTGGATTCGAAGTGGATATCGAGTGGCGCGACGGCCAACTGCGCCTGGCGACCGTACGTTCGTTGCTGGGTAGCCCGTGCCGGTTGCGTCATGGCGAGGCGGTCCTGGACGCGCATCTGGGGACAGGCAGAACATTGTGTTGGGACGGACGCTGATCGAGGGAAGGGCGTGACATGATGTCAAGGTGTGGTCTGTCTATGGGAGCGCTGGTTCTGATGGTGGCTTGCGCCACCGTTGGGCAAGGCGCCGAACGTCTCGGACGTGGCGTCGTGGCACGGACCACGACTGAAGGCCATGTCTACATTGGTTGGCGGCTGCTGGCTTCGGACCCGCCGGAACGGGGCTTTCACGTCACGCGGCGAGCGACGATCGACGAGCCACGCCGTTTGCTCACGGACAGGCCGATCACGGATCGGTGCAGTTTCGTCGACACGACGGGAGCGGGAAAGTGCTGGTTCTACAGCGTCCACCACGACGGCTTTCTGGAGCGGCCCGA
>Ga0272443_10002189_pt1 | contig 25780 bp, 9 predicted proteins | sample SSMAcet12_FD_193581 | JGI IMG/M metagenome (GOLD analysis project Ga0272443, IMG submission 193581) | Marine sediment archaeal communities from Little Sippewissett salt marsh, Falmouth, MA, United States - SSM-Acet-12 | ecosystem: Environmental > Aquatic > Marine > Wetlands > Sediment ...
TGGACTTCCCCCGAAAAAACGGACACGGAGTTAAGTTAGTGATGTCGTCAGCTCGAAGTCAACTGGACTCTTGTCTCCAAGACTCGAATGGCGACGTTGTCTGTTGTAAAACACCTCGATGTACTCGAATATCCTCGCTCTAGCCTCTTCTCGCGTCTCAAACCGCTCCCGGTACACGAGCTCAGTCTTCAGGGTCGCAAAGAACGACTCCATCGGTGCGTTGTCCCACGGATCGGCCCTGCGGCTCATGCTACAGATCATCCCACGTTCATACAAAAGCTCTCGGTAATCTTCGGCTGCATACTGTTTCCCACGATCCGAATGATGAATCAGTCCGGGCTGCACATCTCGACGTCCCACGGCCTGTCTCAATGCCGAAAGCGTCAGCTCAGAGTTGATGCGGCTCCCCATCGACCAGCCTACAACCATTCGTGAACAGAGATCCACCACTCCTGCAAGATACAGCCATCCCTCCGACGTCCAGATATACGTGATATCGGATAACCACACAGCGTTAGGACGCTCAACAGCGAAACAACGATCCAGCAGGTTCGGTGCAACTGGACTACTGTGTCTCGAATCGGTCGTCACTCGATACTTGCGCCTCAGCTTACAACGAATACCGTGCTTTCTCATCAATCTCGCAACTCGATTCCTCGAACAGCTATATCCTTCCGCTCGAAGCTCCGATGTCACACGCGGGGAACCGTACGTCTCACGACTACGCCTGTGGATCAGCCTGATTCTGTGAGCCAGTTCACGGTTCTCCATGCTCCGCTTGCTCTCCGACCGCTTACTCCACGCATGGTAACCACTTCGAGACACATCCAGGACCTCACACATCTTCCTTATCCTAAACAGCTTCCGATGATCGAAGATGAACCCGTACTTCACTTGCGGCGACTCGAGAAGATAGACACCGCTTTTTTTAAGATATCTCGCTCCTCCCGAAGATCCGTGTTCTCCTTCCGGAGACGCCGAAGTTCTTCCTGATCCGGACTCAGCCTCCCCTTACCGGGAAAGGCGGAATCACCATCCTCGGTCAGCTTACTCTTCCACTTGTGAAGCAGGTTCTCGTGAATCCCAAGCTCCCTGGCAACTTCAGAGACTCGACGACCTCCATCCGTCACCAGGCGAACCGCTTCTTCCTTGAATGCTCGGTCAAAGCTCCTACGGATTGATTCCTTCCCCATATGGACTCCTCCTGTGAGTACCATAACTCTATCCTTTCGATCTGTCCACTAATTCGGGGCAAGGACAGAGCGCCGTTTCAGTGAGGCGATCTCAAGTGGGCATTCTTTCTCCGTTGATGTTTCATGTACTTGACTCCAGATAGCGTCGATCGATGAAGTTCTTATTCCCTATGGCTGGTTTGATCCTAAGATGGTGCTGAAGTCGGGATAATAGTTAGAACCCTACATATTTCTAAGTACATGCCAATTGTACTGATTCCATCTCCCTGTACGGGAACGTCGTGCGAAACGCTTTCTTTGGTTGTACGGCGGTGCTTATCGTATATCTGAGTTGTCGTGAAGTGTCGGTGGCCAAGAAGATCTTGGATATTGCGAATATCTACGCGTACATATTGAAGCAAAGTCGCTGTTGGAGCGCGGAACGAGTATCTGGTAGTTTGATTTTCAACGGTCCTCCTTCATAGCAAGTTCTAGAAGTTCTGGAGTAGGGTTAGTCAATATTGAAGTCTAGGCAAGCTCCAAGTTTCACTTTCGCCACAATTTCTCCAAATTCATCAGCATCGATTCGTTCTATTACAATGTAGTCCGCGACAGATTCTATACTGAGGTCTAATCTTCCTATCTCTCTAATTGCTTCTTCTCTAGATTTTCTATCTGGAATTCTTCCAAGAGTCATATGGGGTACATATTGGGAACTAGTGGTCTGGGTGGGTTTGAGAATGCCGGTGTAAAGCTGTTTATGAAGATCAATTACTTGTTCATGTCCTTCACTTACATTTAGTAGAATATAGTCTGGATTTCCAGAGCTTATACCTTTTAATTTCAAGTCGAAACCGCAGTTCTTGCTAGCGATGCCTGCAACATGCAAAAGAACCTCATCGTCAGATAAACCAGAGCTGAACGGAAACACAAGTGTAATATGTGGTGCAGTCTTTCCATATAGAGGATCATATAACGAACGCAACTGCTCTACTTCTTCCATATTCGCGAATTCAGGCTGAATTAGAATAGCACGAGTTGTCATTTCATCCACCATTTACTAGAGTCCACGTGCCGCGCCCCTAGTCGAAGGGTAATGCTCGTAAATAGTAGTTATCGCATCTGAGCTCTGCATCTTCAGATAAAGTAAACTTGGTGTCTTAGAAGTCAAGTCGCAGTTCACTCGGCGGATTCGCTTCTTGATTGGCCGACCAGACAACCGGCGACGAGGCAAGCGATATACCCCACTGAGCCGCCACGAGTTATAGGCAATGGCTTGCCATTGTGACCAAAACGTGCCCCCAATCGTTCTAAGTTATTGCACGATATTCGGTGATATAACAAAGGGACGGGGGAATAGTAAGATCGTCCGGGTTTCTATTGTGTTGTAAGTGAATGAATTACAGGGGAATACAACAAATGGAGGTGGGGGGAATCGAACCCCATACTCGCATTGCGGCACAAGGACTTACTGGTTATTGTGACCGTTTTGTGACCACTTTTGAGCACCTCCTGGATGCGGTATCGTCTTCGCTTCACATGACTGAATTCCTCCTGTGCGATGTCTCTTGAACATAGAGATAATTCCAAACCAAAGTTAACCACTAGCCCCATTTACATAGCGGAGAATCCGAGGCGCACGTTTCAGCTAGTCCTGACAGCGGATCAGAAGTCATCGTAGGCATCATGGCGACCTAGGTTGAAAACTCTATACTTCTAATGATCTGTGATCTGCAGACTTCTAGTTATGGTACCTGATTATCTGGAAATCCGAGTCGGACCATCGAGGCTCAAGGTGTCCTTCAGAGGAGATCTGATGGACGCGAACCCCAAGTATGAGTAAATGCAGATCTAGACACATCCTCTGCTATCAGGACTCCAAAACGTAAATCTGCTTTCGTTTCCCTTGACTGTGATGTGAATCCTGAGTAACTTAGAGCTATCAAGATTCTGAGACGCACCGAGATTTTGCTTCCTGACTTGATCAGTGTCCTATAGCGTTGTTGTTTCTCTGATGCGCGCATTCTCACTTGCCGTGGTTGAGGGGAATATGCCTACATCGCCGCAAAAAGAGCTCAGATGCAGGAAATCGCTGGCGACAGATGATCGAGAGCATCTCCATTCCTCTGTAGCTGCCTGCTTTCTGTTAATATCGGTTTTATTTCACATCTGCAATCCCGTTATGGTAGAGGCAGCGGACTTGAACACCGGCTCCGGCTTGTACAAAGACGGACAGAAGATCATCAGCTTTGATGCTATGCTCTCAGGTGTATACCGTGACGACAGCACAGCAGCAATGAAGTCGGTAAAAGGCCAGGCTTTGCGCGAGTACATACTGGGAGATCGTGGTGAGTCGAGAAGAGATGCCTTCCTCCTTGCAGTCCATAAACTCAAGACCACACTTAACACGGCTCAGCTCAGCGACCAAGAGTTAGCACAGCAGGTCCTTGGCATTGAATATGATTTGCATCGGTTATTTGAAACACGACTCCGCAAGTTGGAAGATTTAGAGCAGTCCCTCCTAGCAAGCGGGTACGGTTCAGAGAAGATCAGTCGACATCAGCAGGTCCTTGAAACGTTCCGGTCAGCATCTGAGGACTTGATTCAATCACTACAGCAGCTGAAAGAGGCTGTAGACAATGGCGATGTAGTTGCCACATCATCCTTGTTGGACAAGCTTCGAGCACATACAGGGAACCACTTCAGGCGTTTTGAACTCGAGCCCCGCGTTCAGTATCCTCTACTCAGCACTATTGATACAAAGGTAGCGCCCGTTCTCAGCAGAGAAGGAGGTGGTTCTGAAACTCCAGAGCGATATCCCTCTCATGCGATGCAGAATAGATTGCCCGACCCGGTAGATTTGCAGCCAACCGCGGACGTACAGTTCACCGACGATGTCGTGAACAAGGCCGCCGAGCTAGGCAACTCTCCTGCAGACATGTTCGATTTCGTGCGTGAGAGCTTCGAATTCGAACCGTATCTAGGATCAAGGAAGGGGTCTCAGCAGACACTCGTCCATCGCAAGGGAAATGACTACGATCAAGCATCGCTTCTTATAGCCCTCCTTCGGGTTTCTGGGTTTCCAGCGCGTTACGCCAGCGGAGTTGTTGAGATGACAGTTGACCAGGCAACTAACTGGCTTGGGATTAGTGATCCACAGACTGCTGCGAATCTGCTGGCCACTGCCGGATTCGAGAGTGTGATCTATAGCTCTGGTGGGGAACCGGTGGCGATCAGATGCAGACGGGTCTGGGTTGAGGCCTACCTGCCATATCAGAACTTCCGCGGTGCGATCAATGACAGCACTGGATCTATGTGGGTACCCATGGATCCAGCATTCAAACAGTATACATATGAGGTCGGAATCGATCTTCTTTCCGAGATCAATTTCGATTCTGAGGCTTTCGTCCGTGACTATTACTTGAACGGTTTTCATGCTGAGTCTCCCCTTGATGATCTCAGGCAACTATTCACTGACTCACTTGCGGTCTACCATCCGGAAGCTGTGTACGATGATCTTATCACGACGCGATCTGTTGTCAAGAATTTGGATGGATACATTCCTGGTACGTTACCTTATGTATTGATCTCGAAGGAAAGCGACTTCGCAGAGATACCTTCTAATAAGAGGTACTACATTCGCTTCCATCTGTCAGGTTCGGGCGTAGAACTAGACTACACAATCAGCTTGCCAGAGATCGTCGAAAAGCAGGTCACGATCTCCTATGTCGGGGCAACCGCTGCTGATCAAGAGATAATCGACACCGCCGGTGGTATGTTCAACATAGATCTGCCGTATCTGGTCGATCTGAAGCCGGTTCTCAGAATCGACGGCTGCGAAGCGGCGATAGGGACCGGCTCAGTCATGATGGGCACGCAGCAGTACTCAGATATGTACTTCTATCCACCATCCGGAGCACCGAATACGATTCCAATGATAGCGAACTGGATCATTGCCGGTAACTACCAGGGCATCGGTGTTGATTCAGAGGATGCTATTCCTGCCTTCTTTGAATTGCCTGAAACAACATGTGATGAGGGTTATCTCGGACAAGAACTTCATCAGACTGCATTGTACTTCTTGAACAGCTTCGACATTTCCGGCGATGAGCTGTCCGACCTGCTGCATCAAGTGGTAACCAATGACGTGTCCGAGGCGATTGTTGAGAATACTATCAGCATCGATGTTGACAGTCTGGGATTTCCAATCTCGTTTGAGTGGACAGGGCTGTCAATTGATGCCGATCGGAAGATCATGGGACCTTTTTCGATGGACGGCAGTGATAGAAGATGCGACTACATGCGAATTGCCGGGACGGAGGGATCGATCCGGGAGAACCGAGTTTTCGAGGACAGGTTCGATGAAGAAGCGGTCTCGACAATGAAGTTACTAGCGTTGGCTAGTGATTCAGGGATAGCCATTTGCGAGATCACATCCTCTATCTCGCATGACTGTCCAGGTCTGAACCAATATCCAGTCGTCGTAGATGCTGTTAACGCTGCACTTGCAAACGGTCATCACGTAATTATACCAGAGGAGAAGTTGGCCTACTACGACTGGATGGGAACTGGCTTCATTGATTTGGATCCATCAACTTGTGCAGCAGGATATATCATTTCCGGGGAGCACAACATTTCGGGAGGGAGCACCGTCATACAGGGTTGGAACTACCCGATTCCCGATGTTCGCTGTATGATCCCAGTTGGCCCGATAACTGTAACACCGATTTCTCAATCCGGTCTATACTGTGCGGAGAGCGAGCAAGTTTGGACCTTCGCAGTTCCGAGTATTACGTATGTGAATGTGAATTGCGATACGCTACTCACGGAGTACAGGCAATTTCCTGTAAGCCTTTCCATCAAAGATCTGGCCCAGCAATTTGGAGTAGGAGAGTATACGTTTACGTGCGGTAAGGATACATCCGTTTGCGACTGCGCGGCTATAGATACTACTGTGACAATCGTCTCCGTCGAATACCCTGATGGGATGTTCGCCCTGTGTGCAGGACAGGATCGCAGCATGAACGTGACTGTTTTGCCAGAGACCGTGGCTGTGTCGTTTGAAGTCTCGGAAGATACAATCGCATCTGTGTCAGGCTCAGCACCTGAATTGACCGTACATGGTCTCGCCTACGGAACCACACAGATAGTGGGTTTTCTCGGAGGGGATGAGACCGCTGAGTGTGGAACTAAAGACATTATGGTTGTGGAGATCGAGTTGCCGGATCCGGATTTCGTCGTCTGTAAGGGAGAGAGCAAGGGAATGAGCATGACGGTCAATCCTCCTGGTGCTCCGGTGTTCTTTGAAAGTGAAAACGATGCTGTTGCAAAAGTCTCCAGTGTTGGAGCCCATTTCGTCATGGTAGAAGGGATTGGAAACGGCTCCACGCGAATCTGGGGCAACCTAATGTATGATGAGAATGCATCTGAAGCAGGTTATTGTACCTCGAATGATGTCTCGGTAGTCGACATAGAGTTCCCGGAAGATCCGATTCTTGTTTGCCAGGGTTATGATCGCGTACTGACGGTTTCTGTCACGCCTGAGGAGACTCCAGTAACATTCTCATTCAACAATCCTCAATTGGCTTCGGTGGTGTCTTGGGATCCACCAGAGCTAATCGTCCATGGTGATGTTAATGGACATACATCCCTGATTGCTGAAGTAGGTGGGGAAGCCTGCTATTTCAAGGATTTTTCAGTGGTTACGGTCGAAGTAACTTCTGTTGGATTTACGCACGATCATGACATCACACAGTGGCCAACATCAGGACCGCGGAGGAAGGTATATGGCAGGAGTTGGAATTGGGATGATACACCCGTCTGGAATCCGAGTCAGGGAATCAACGATCCAGTGTGTTATACTAAATCTGACAACCTGATCATGTTTGCAACATTCTCGATAGAGCCGGAATTCGATGAACCTGTGGAATCAGGTGTGTGGTTGAGAAGTGTGATAGACTCATATGTGGTCGGTGAAGCGTTTGACCTAAGAATTTCTGGTAATACCATTACTGACAAGCACGACAGTGATGGAGATGTCGACAATATCACAAGTGGAGCATCTGTCCCAGGCAGCGATGCTGTGGTGACGCTCAATAGGCAGATTGAATGGAAGGTCTCGTTTGACGGAGGTTACAGCTATTGTCTTGTTGGCAATAGTGGCCCTCACAAGTTCCATTTCATCGAAGCCGAACCGCTTGAGGAACCGTTGTACGATGAAGGTCTCAACTGGGCATGTTTCTATCAGACACTAATTCCAGGAACGCAGAGCCCTGTTGCCAAAATATGCATAGGTGTCGATAACACTCTGACTTACAATCCGGGTCTGCAAGCCATGTCTCAATTCACTCATCCTCTGAAGATTTTCGATGGAGAGCTGGCTGCTCAATGTCAAGACCACTCACGATTGATGCGCTGTCTCACGAGATCAATAGGCATTGATGCCATAGTTAGATACCTGTGGGGCGGAAGGGATGTCACCAGATACGGAGGATACAAGCGTCAGACGGATGACCAGTGGTGGCTGGATGAAGGATTTCCGACGATACAGTTCTTGGAAGCGATTCACGATGAAGCCCCATTGAATCCACACTTCAGCTTCCACGCAATAGTACTCTCCGGAGGATTCTACTTCGATCCTTCGTATGGCACTGCAGACATAAGCGCTATCGGTGAATACCAGATTGGATGCTTGGCAAAAGCAAACTTTCCTTATGATACCCTACAAGATGATGGAACCTGGATACCTGCTGGCACTTACCCAGTTGACGCAGAAGTGCAAGAAGACGGCGCCAAGCCATTGAGAAAAGACAGGGTCGACTACATTTGTTCGGAGATCGATACTCGGGAGCAACGTGATCTTCTGCAGAGCAGGTTTCATGCTTCGACACACGATACTGGTCCTGAGAAAGCCGTGGCTCGAGAAGAAAGCCTTCTTGCCGCATTGAACCCGGATCAACTTTGGTCAGCTCTTGATATTACAGTGATAGAAACCGATGTCTGCAGGTCAGGCAGGATGTTTCTATTGTCAGACTCACCCGACCCCGTTCGAGTCAGCAAGGCTATGTTAGGAGTTTACGGTAATGTGGATCTTGCAACGGAGGGATTCCGATCTGAAGTTGCGGAGATACCGGGTGCACCAACTACAACTGGTCTGCTGTTGGGTAACGAAATCCGTATCTGGACTGGTGCAAGCGGGAAGAGCGGCACTCTTATATTTCGAAGGGTCAATGTCTTGGTGCAGTTACTGTGGTCTGGTGACCTGCAGAATGTCGTCACTTTCGCCTCCCGAATTGATTCCCTCCTGATAGCGGAGCAATCGTCTATGGTGGGGAACGGATTTCACGAGCCGCCACATTCTCTTGATACCCCCACTTCGGTAGGTGGTAGGGCTGGCTCGTCGATTGTGATATTGCCGCGGTTGACGGGTTTCTCGGCCAGCGATACAGATGTTAGAGCTTGGGCAAGCGATTTGACAGTGAGTTGCGATGTAAGAGACAATGAGATCACACTCCACGTACCGGAGAATGCAGAGTCATTCAGCGTTTCAATAATAGCTGTGAGTAACAACTGTGCTATTTCCAGAAAGGATGTACAGATTGCGGTGCGGGATTGATATTTCCCAAGGGTTTGGCAAAGATGTTCTTGTGTATTCGCTGTATTCACTCAGAATGAGTGCGCTAGATGATCAGCGCTAGATCAATCGGAACGGCGATAGTGATTGTATATTGTCTGGTTGTTTCTGCCATGGCATCAGGGGACAGGTATCTTGCGGATGCTATCTCATGGCTTGAATCCAGCCAAGATCCATCCGGCTTCTGGGGTACCGACAAACAAACGCCCTTCCGGGATGCTGCTGTAGTATTAGATGTCTTATCTGTACTGGACGCAGATTCTACAGTCATGTCTACTGGCCTTGACGCAGTCTACTTTCATCCAACAAGTTCGTCTCACTACCTTGCCCTGAAGATAATCGCCGTTGCGGCGAATAATGACGGTTACGTTCCGCAATCATGGATTGACAGCCTTGCCCTGATGCAGAATGACGAAGGCTATTTTGCGGATGATGGCTGGGGTTTTCAGAAGGGTTACGGCAGCAATGTCCTCGATGCCGCTATTGCGTTGAGGGCGCTGAAGGTGGCTGGATACACGGAGACCGCCAAGTTGCAGGCTGGGCTTGGATACTTGATCTCAAACCAGAACACTGACGGCGGTTGGTCCTTTGTGCAGAGTGACTCAAGTAGCGTATATATCACTTCTCATGTCGTCAATACACTGGCCATGTTTGCAGATGAGTTCTATGTTGCGCCGCAGATTGAGGACGGTACAGGTTGGCTTAAGTCACAAGCCAATGCAGACGGAGGATTCGGATACGGCGGAGTCAGCAATCCGTACGAAACCAGCTTGGCGCTCGCGGCTATAGTCAGGGGTGATCCTTCAGCGTCGGAGATTCCAGAAGCGATAGCATATCTCGAGTCCACCCAGCTTCCTAACGGTAGTTGGAATGACGATGCTTACAGTACCGCCCTGGCGATATACGGTCTTAACAGTGTGAGCCCTGACCTCTCTGTCGAGACTTCAGACATAGTGTTATCACCTCCTTCACCAGCCGATTCTGACCAAGTTGCAATCAATGCAACGGTTCACAATGTTGGACTCAGCTCGGCTGACAGCGTCTTCGTCGAGATCTACGACGGCGACCCAGATTACTACGGCCTGCGAATCGGCGATTCAGTGATGATTTCTAATCTTGCCCCGGATGCAGACAGCATGATTCAGGTTACTTGGGATACATATGGCCTTGCTGGAGATCACGAAATATTCGTGATCGTTGATCCTTCGCAGACGATTCGCGAGCCTGATAAATCGAACAACATTGCATCGAAGTCGGTCCATGTGCTGTTCCCTGCTGATCTGACTATTGATTCCGGCGGTATAGCCTTCATTCCACCAGAGCCTGAATTGGGTAATGACATAACGATCCAGACTACTGTCAAAAATCAGGGTGAGATCACGGCTTCAGACATACCGTTGCAAGTGTGGGATGGTGACCCTGACTTTGGAGGCACTCCTCTTTTGGCGACTCCATTCATCATTCCATCGATTGGTCCTGGGTCACAGGCTGTCATCAATCTCCAGACTGGTAGCTATTTCGCGATGGAGGGCGACTACGAAATACACGCATGCGCTGACATCGACAATGAAATCAGAGAGATAGATGAATTCAATAACTGTAGCTGGGACACATTGACTGTTGGTATCACGGCCGACGAGATAGTATTTACATCACCAAGCCAGAACGAACTGAACGTGATTGCTTCCACAAACATCAGCGTGGTCTTTGGCACCGATATGGATCCTTCAACCATCAATGACACGACGTTCGTGATACATGGAAGCTTGACAGGCCTCCACTTGGGATCGATATCGTATGACAGTCTATCCAGGAGAGGCACTCTTGACCCTGTTTCCGATTTTGACATCGGTGAGATCGTAACCGTTGTGCTAACGACAGGGATAGAAGCAGTAGCAGGAACACCTTTGAATGCCGGATATGTATTCTCGTTTACGACCGCAGTTGACTCTGGAGTCGGTATCTTTGCCGCAAATGCCGCTTACTCAGTAGGCGATACTTGCGTTTCCGTGTGCGCGGCCGATTTCGACAATGATGGTGATGTAGATATCGCAGCCGCTTGCGCTGGTTCTAGTGACATATATGTTCTGTTGAATACTGGAGGCGCCGGTTTCAACTCACCAGTGGGTTATTACGCCGGTATTCGGCCAAGATCCATCGTCTCGGACGATCTTAATGCCGACGGGTACCAAGATCTGGCAATTGCCGATAATGAGTCAGACAGTATTGTTATATTGACTAACGATGGAGCGGCCTCGTTTACAGAGAGATCTTGCTACTCTGCTGGCACCTACGCGGTTTCGATTGAATCTACCGACTTCGATGGTGATGGAGATTTCGACATCGTCACCGCCAACTTCTCATCGCAGAAAGTCACAGTAAGTCTAAACAGTGGCGATGGAGCCTTCGAGTTCAGCTCCTCGTATCAAGCGGGTCTTAACCCGTATTCTGTAACCACACCTGATATAGATGGAGACGGCGACTTTGATATCGTGACAGCGAATTCTGGATCTGGCGATCTATCGATATTGAGCAACTCCGGTGACGGCACCTTTGCTTCAGAGTATTCTCTGTCTATTGGTGGCCAGCCACACGCAATGTATGCAGCGGATCTGAATGCCGATGGATGTCTTGATCTTGTCGTAACCGATGCAGCATCCGATAGCATCTGGGTTCTTACGAATACGTGTTCAGGTACGTTCGACACTGCGTCGCGGTATAAAGTTGGGTTGCATCCACATTCTGTGGTGTGCTCGGATCTTAACGGCGATGGTTCTCTTGATTTGGCAGTGTCAAACAGTGACGCGGATGACCTATCGATACTCTTGAATTGGGGAGACGGAACCTTCCAAGTTGAGAGAACCTACGAAGCAGGAAGTCATCCTTACGGGATCACCGCGGCTGACTATGATCAGGATGGCGATGTTGATCTTGCATTAGCCAATGTTTGGTCTGGTACGGTGTCCATCTTATATAATCAACAAGATGTTAATGACTCGGATGCCGACGGCATCCCTAACGTAGTCGATAATTGTCCCAACATCCATAACCCAGGTCAGAATGACGCCGACGGAGACGGTATTGGCGATGCCTGCGAATGCTCCAATCCTATGTTCGTTTTCGATGGGGAGATGGAAAACGACCTTTTCGGTAGATCTGTGGCTTTTGCCGGAGATGTCAATGGTGATGGCTATGAGGATATTATTGTCGGGGCATACTTGAATGACTCTGGCGGAGAGGATGCTGGTCGAGCCTACGTCTATTCAGGTGAGAGCGGTTCACTGCTTCATACTTTTACGGGTGAATCTGGGGGAGATTACTTCAGTCACACCGCTGTGTCCGGCGCTGGCGACGTGAACAACGACGGATTCGACGATCTCATAGTCGGAGCATACCACAATGATGCTGGAGGAGATAACGCTGGACGGGCATACGTATACTCCGGGATAGACGGCGGTCAACTCTACGTCTTTACCGGAGAAGCAGCTGGGGATAAGTTTGGTTGCGCAGTCGGATGTGCAGGAGATGTTAATTCTGATGGTTATGACGACATAATAGTGGGTGCAGTTGGCAACAATCACGGTGGAAATGATCGCGGAAGAGCTTATGTGTACTCCGGGAATACGGGTGCGATCCTCTTTGCTCCGACTGGTACAATGGCAACAAATGAAAACTACGGGATTTCTGTCGATGGGGTGGGCGACATAGATAAGGATGGATTCGACGATTTCATTGTAGGAGCTGCATTCCACGCCGCCTATTATTCTAGCCCAGGTTATACATACTTGTATTCCGGAGCGGACGGCTCAGTGTTACACATTTTCTCAGGAGAAGTGAATGCAGATAATTTCGGAAGGAGCATTTCTTCTGCAGGAGATGTTAACAATGACGGTTACACCGACTTGATAATGGGGGCTCCATACAATACAAATGGCGGGACATACAGCGGCACTGGCAAGGCATACGTCTACTCCGGTCTAGACTACTCACTTCTCTACAAGTTCGCCGGTGAATCAGAACTGGACCGCTTCGGCTACTCAGTCTCGGGCGCAGGGGACGTGAACGACGACGGATATGCAGACCTGCTTATAGGAGCACACGGATACGACCCCGGCGGCAGAGCATATATTCTCTCTGGATACGATGGCTCGCTGTTCATGATTCTACCTCCTGAAGTGGACGGGGATGCTCTCGGCATATCTGTGGACGGTTATGCCGATATCGACAATGACGGTAACCCAGATATTGTGATTGGAGCAAGCTATAGCGATGCTGCTGGCGATAACGCCGGACGCGCATATGTGTTCTTGTCCGGAGACCCTGACATGGATGAAATACACTCAGTTTGCGACAATTGCCCGTATGAATTCAATCCCGGCCAAACGGATGGAGACCTTGATGAGATTGGTGACAACTGTGACAATTGCACAACTGTCATGAATCCAGACCAAGAGGATTCAGATCAAGACGCAGTGGGAGACTCATGTGATAACTGCCCATTCGTCGCTAATCCTGAGCAGGTCGACAGCGACAGTGACGGAAGCGGCGACGCCTGTGATGGTGATTGGGGTACCGCCCTAAGATATGACACTGAAGATTCGACATATTGCAGAGTGGAACACAATTCCGTGTTTGATCTGGTTGATGAATTCACATTCGAAGCTATGGTCTATTTGGATGCTAGCGTTGATCAGTACAATTTCGCTTTCCATAAGTGGAACTACGGTGTGGAGAACAAGAACATTGCCGTGGATCCATCCGGGCGTCCATTTGCGCGTGCGTTCCCGCTCCTCGGTGACAATAATCTACAGTCAACCACCGTACTCTCGCGCTGTGTATGGCACCATCTCGCTTGCACCTATGACGGATCGGAGTTCATCCTCTACATAGATGGAGTTATGGATACGGCTGCTGCCGCAAGTGGCAATATAGGCAATTCCGATCAGCCCATGTATTTTGGCTATATGAACTATGGTGAGTATGCACAACAGTACTCAAGTTTCGTCTGTGATGAGCTTCGTATTTGGAATATCGCTAGGAGCCAATTCGAGATCCAAACAGCAATGAACTCTAGACTCGATGGTAACGAGCTAGGACTTGTTGGATACTGGAACTTTGATGAGGGATCAGGGGATACCGCATACGATCTGTCAAGCTATGGTAATCACGCAAGACTAGGAAACGCTGTTGGCGAGGACTGGCAGGATCCCGATTGGATATCCGTGCCGATACCTGATGGAGACGGTGACGGGATCGGAGATCTCTGTGACAACTGCCCAGAGCATCCGAATGAGAATCAATCTGACATCGACAGTGATAGTTTGGGTGATCTATGTGATAACTGTCCAGATTCGTCCAACGCTGATCAGGTTGACGCTGATCAGGACGGCATCGGAGATGCATGCGACGAGTGCGCCAACGATCCGGACAACGACGTTGATAAGGACATTGCCTGTGGAGATACGGACAACTGCCCGACCATCTACAATCCTGATCAGAAAGATTCTGATGAGGATGGAGTGGGAGATAAGTGCGATGTCTGCCCGTTTCATGTAGAGGATGATTGTTGTAATCCAGCAGATTCAAATCAAGTGCCGGATATTGTCTCAGTTGAGGCTGACACCGTTTCTCCGGGAGATTCGTTCCTCTACATTGGATCCGCCATTGATCCAGACTGTGATGGCGGTGAGTTGATCATCAGCTATGCCGACATCCCATCGTGGTGTGCAGTGTCGGGAGATTCTATCACCGGAATTGCAGAGTGCGAGTATTCTGATACGTCTTTTAAGGTGGTTGGATGGGACGGTGATTTAGCAGACACACTTGAGGTGCAGTTGTTTGTTCGAAACAGTCCTCCGGAGATTGTCGGCTGGCAGGACACCGTAGCCGTTAGGAATCAATACCGATTCGCCTATTATCCGGAGATCTCAGACGAGGATGACACCCTTCACATGATTGAGTATCTTTCTATTCCGCATTGGTGCGAGATATTGGGCGATTCAGTCGTCGGAACCGCACCGGATACTGTCTCTGCGGAAGAGCTGTCAGCAGTTGTTTTCGATCCATGCAACTCTGCTGACACAGTGTCATTTGTAGTAGAAGTGTTTCTCTGCGGTGATGCCGATGGTAGCGATGCGATTGATATTGACGATGTTGTTTTCCTTATCAGCTACATATTCGCTGGTGGACCTCAACCTGAACCGTATGAACAGGGAGAGGCCGATTGCAGCGGTGCGATTGACATTGACGACGTAGTCTATCTCATCAACTATATATTCCAAGGCGGGCCTACGCCGTGTGATGGTTGCTAAGTATGCACAGCAATCTCTTATCATTAACTTGAATCGAGGACATTTGCCTCTCAGCTATGGATCTTCAAGTTCGTCGATCTGATTTGCCATTGTTGGTCCATTTCTTACATTCCGATCATTAGAGTTATCCCCCGAGTTCAATTGAAGTCCCCAAAAAAACTGCGGGCAATTGCGCTCAAATCGATGTTTCCGAGATCTTCTAATTTGTTGTCCCACATGGTATTATCTGATGGCTCCCTGGATGTGAGAATCGAACCCCATACTCGCGTTGTGGCACAAGGACTTACACCCTATTGTGACCATAACGTGACCACTTTTCGGTACCTCCTAGATGCTGTATCGCCTTCGCTTCAAATGACTGATTTCCTCCTGCGGAATGTTCCTTGCACATTTAGAGATCTCCAAACAGCAGCTTACCACTTGCTCCAATATAGTAGCGGAGGAATCTTGACGGCGGTTTCAGGTAATCCAAAGAGCGGATCAGAAGCTTTCAAGAATTGTGGTGGCGCTTAAGCTAATCAGTTGCCGCTCCTCAACATCCAAAACGTATACACTTAGGAATAACGGGGCGAATATCTGTACATTCGATTTGATACAATTAGATTGCACCCGATATTTCCACGGCGAAGTCGGATGGGCGAGAATCCCAAGTTCTCGCCCCAAAATCGCAGCTTGCCTACAGAGAGAGTTCTTTACATATCGCGCATCTGCATCAGCCAAAGACTAAACTCAATGAGATCGTTTACTGTATTTTTAGTACTGCTCCTGCACGACTCATCGATCAACTATACGCTCCTTCAAGGCAAGTGTCGACCGTAGACATCCTTCGAAATTGATTCGTTGACAGTCAATAGATGCAAGTGTATCTTTCATACAACTTATACCTATCGGTCCATTATGAAATAACTGATACATCTATCTGAGGCTGCAGCTTGGTATCAATGTGTTTTGATCTCGGGAGGAATCTATGAAATACGCATTAGTCTCTATCTTGCTGTTGACCACGCTTTCAGTCAGTCATGCAGCAACTGTTCGTGTTCCTCTGGACGCAAATGATATCCAGTCCGGACTAGATACAGCAATTGCTGGTGATACGGTGCTGGTTGCACCAGGAATTTACACTGGGTCAGGCAACTGGGATATCAGCTTCGGCGGGAAAGCCGTGGTCCTCAGGTCGCAGGATGGACCGCGCAGTACTGTGATCGAGTGCTACGATGCCGGAGTGCCGCATCAGGGGGTACTCTTCGTAACCAACGAGGGTGCTGGTTCCCGAATCGAAGGACTCACCATCCGAAACGCTGCTTCGACAGGCAGTTCTATAGAAGCGTCTGGCGGTGCAATAAACTGCTACAGATCATCTCCTCGAATCTCGGACTGTATTCTCCAGAACAGCAGCGGTATTCGCGGCGGTGGGATATACATGGTCGATGCTTCTCCAGCAGTCGTCGACTGCAGACTGGAGAACTGCAGCGGATCTGGAATGTACGCGATGAACTCCAGTCCCAGTGTTATGCGCTGCCATTTCTATTCAAACTCAGGTAGTATGGGTGGAGGAACACATCTTGACTTCGGCTGCAGCATAGTATTCTCCAGCTGCGTTTTCGCAGGTAATTCGGGATCAGGAGGCGGTGGCATTTACTGTCAGAACATGACACCGGGTGCACCCCCTGTCGTTCAGATAAATAACTGCACATTCTATGGGAATTCAGGATATGGTACCGCTGTCCTCGTCGATGGCTACGCGGCGATGCTGAATCTATGCATAATCGCATTCGGGACGGGCGGGGTTGCGGTTCATTGTACACCAGCCGCTCCAGCCAATCTCAATTGCTGTGATGTCTATGGCAACTCAGGTGGGGACTTTGTCGGTTGCATTGCCGGGCAGGAACCAGCAAACATCTCTGCAGATCCGCTGTTCTGTAATCCCGGGCTCAGAGATTTTCACATAAGCAGCAGTTCACCATGCTCTCCGGGAAATAACTACTGCGGCTTGATCGGTGCGCTCGGGGCTGGGTGCCAGAACCGAATCTGGACCGTTAGCCCAGATGGCTCCGGGGATTCTCCGAATATACAAGCCGCCATCGATCAAGCTACAACCGGTGATACAATCTTACTCGATCAAGGAATCTTCCAGGGTGCGGGAAACCGTGATATCGTCTTCGAAGGCAAAGAGCTTGTCATAAAGTCGCTATTCGGCCCTGATCTCACGTCGATCGACTGCCAGGGGTCGGAGAGTGACAATCACACGGCAATCACGATTCAATCCGGAGTCAGCAGCTTGTCCCTGATAGAGGGAATTACGATCATAAACGCCTATGTAACTTTGCCCGAAGAAGGAGGTGCGCTGGAATGTAACTCAGCCTCGCCGACAATTCGTCGGTGCGTCTTCATGGACAACACGTCAATAGGCGGCTCAAACGGCGGGAGCGCGGTCAGACTTCTGAACTCGTCGTCTTTGCTTGAAGCATGCGTTTTCTACGGAAACCGTACACCGCAGGGACTTGGCGGTGCTTTCTTTGCCTCGGGTTCAACGTTTCAGCTTGACGAATGCACGTTCGTCGACAACATGGCTTGGTATGGAGATGCCATCGGGCTAACAGGCTCATCTAATCTCAGCGCAAGTCAGTGCATCATCGCATTCAATGGAAACGTGGGATGGGGTACGTTTCAGGGCTCCGTGGTCAGCTTTTCCGGTGGTGCGAGCTTCGGCTGCTCGGACATCTTCGGTAATGTAGGTGGTGACTGGGTAGGTGGAGCTGCCGGTCAGGGATCAGTAGATGGCAATATATCATCTGACCCCATATTCTGTGACTTGCCGGAGGGAGACTTATATCTAAGCGATTATTCGCCGTGTACATCGCTACACAATGACTGCGGTCTACAAATGGGAGCACTTCCAGTATCATGTCAAACGCCGGTTCCCGGACTCCTTGCACCGGATGACGGCGGTGTATTAGTCACGGAAGATGATGTTTCGTTCCAGTGGGACAGAGTATCATGGGCTGACGAGTACACCGTAGAGATATCAACAAGCGACATTGTCTCTGACATCCCTATTGAAGATAGACCCACTGGTAGCTTTGGCACCGTAGTTACCTATGTGCCGCTCGGCGACACAGATACGTGGACTCTCGCAGCCGGCGGTCTGCAAGAAGGAAATTACTTCTGGCACGTTATGGCAAGCAACGAGTATGTAGAAGGCATATTCAGTGAGATCCGCGCTTTCTCTATCGAGCCGCCTCCGGACTATTCGGAGTGGCCACTGTTCCTTCACGACGAAAACCGCACTGCGAGGACCGACATTGAGATTCTTCCTCCGTATCGCAAGTCCTGGGATGAGACTTTTTTCGCGACTGGAGGCGAAGTGCGAGCCCCTGTCTGTGTTGCCGGCGACACTGTCTATGTCGCGAATTGCAAGGGGCAGATCTATGCTCTGGATATTCACTCAAAGTATGTCTACTGGAACAGGTATCTTGGCGGCCAGTACCAGGTCTGGGCTGCTCCCCAGTACTCCGATGGTAAGATATACATTGCGGCGTCAACTGAGTCGAGTAGCGGTCTTGTGTATTGTTTGAATTCATCAGATGGAACCGACGTCTGGGGACCGGTCAGCTTTTCAAATGGCATAATGACTGCACCAACCATCGTTGGGAATAAGCTGCTCATCTATTCCGGCGAATCTACAAGTGTGCTTGACGGCAACACCGGTGCTGGTGTGAATTCATATTCTCCGGGCGGATTGTGGGCTCCGGCTGCTGTCTGGAACGGAAAGGCCTACTTCAATTCCTACAATCTCGTTGAATACGATCCTGCTTCAAACAGTTTCAATCAGATATTTTCGACCGACCGTAATTCACCAGTCGCAATATCACCGGATGGCCACCTGTACTACTGTCAGACCGCAAGACTTGCATCGTTCAATCTGAACACGCTTCAGCCCGACTGGACAAGTGGCACATACTTCATTGGCGAGCAATTACCTCGATATCTTGCAGTTGGAGACGAAGTGGTACTCGTGGTCTATGGCAACACCGTTCAGGCAGTCCGCAGGTCGGATGGAAGCAGTGCCTGGTCGACATCGGGAAGTCAGGGAGGATCGCTCGCCACAAACTCTGCGATAATAGCTGGCAGTACTGTGTTACTGTCCAGCCAACCCGGTTTCATATACTGCTTCAGCTTGGAGACCGGCGCGGAAATCGGCTACTATTATCTGGCTAACTACGTGTATGGACCGCCTGTAGCAGCAAAAGGGAAGATTCTGATCGGGTCAGATGACGGCAACCTGTATGCCCTCGAAAACGGTCAGGAGACGATGACAGTCCTGACTGTATGGGCATTCAACGACGCGAACGGCGATGGACTACACGGAGGTTTCGAGTCGGATCTGGCAAACCTGACAGTCAGTATTTCAGACGGGCAATCGGGTACCACCAGAGCTAACGGCCGCTGCTCATTCAACGTCGTGGGAACGCAGACCTACACGGTGTCCGTTCAGACTCCCGCGAATATGTCGCCCACGACTCCTAACCCCATAACCGTGACCGCTTATCTGCAGTCCAACAACATCGTGTTCTTTGGATTTCAGAAAACACCTGTTGTGTCGATCAGTCCGCCAACTTTCGGCCCTCTGACTGAGGAGAATCCTGACATCACGTTTGATATTAGCCTGCTCGGCGACGAAATTCCACTCGCGGATCAGACAATAGAAGTCTGGAGCTACATCGCCCCGAGTGGTACTCCCGGATGGCAAGCTCACCTTACAACTGACGCTAACGGTTACTGCTCTCATACGTGGTCCACAGCAGGAATCGATGAAACGCCTGGATATGACGTTAACTTCATCGCTCGTTTCACAGGAAACAACGAATGGGGTCCGGATGCCGATACCAGCTTCGGTTCGATTTCCCCGCGTCTTTTAGTTCTGACTCTCGATGATCCCGCGGAGGGTAGCACAATATCACTACCGTACACATTCCGCTGGCATACCAATAAAGAAACTGGAGAGATTGACCACCGAATCCAGTTTAGTAATGACTGTACTTTTGAAAACCCGGTTTATGAAGCTGTATTCGCATCGACCTATGCCAATATTGAGCTGACTGTCGTAGGTGGAACTTTAATAACGAATCAGACCTACTACTGGAGAGTTTTAGTCGAGAGAGAGGGCTATGCAACCGCGGTCTCTGATACCCTTCACTTCGTGCTGGAAGAAGAAGCGCCTCCGACGGATGACGGTACAAATAACCTCGCTTGTTTTAACGACGTTATCTTCGATCCGGGGACGAGTCAACTTGTAATGGATACAATCAGGCGTTTGGATGGAACGCTATATTCTGACTATCCATACGAGGTGACACTTAAGATCATCGAAGGAGTGAATTATGGTCATATAGATAACTCTGATGATGAAGATCCAAGTACAACAGGAGTTCAAATAACACCTGTCAATGGAATCCTGCAAGTAGCTTTGACGGCAGATCAGGTCGGCAGCTATGTTCTAATTGAGGCATCAGGCGAGTATCTTGAGCCAGACACTATCATGATCTATATCGGCGGCTACCCCGATATGAGGTGTTCAATACGTTCCAACACTGAGACACTGTGGCCCGGAGATGAGGTCAATATATTTATAGACTATGGGAATGTAGGGCTTTGTGCAGCTCGCAACGTAATCATGATTGCCAGCCTTAACAATCCTAATGTCGAATACATGTATGGAAGCGCAACGGTCTCTGGTACTTCGTCCCACATCGAGTACTCAACTGATTTCGGAGCCAACTGGTTGCTCTCCGAGCCATCAACGCATGTGACTGACATAAAGTGGGTCATACCGAAATACACGGTTACCGGTAGCCCGAATTCATCGGGTGTTCAGTACAAGTTAAAGGTGATTGACAATCCGGATCTTGGGAGCACGATCAACAATTGCTGTTCAATAGCAGCAGACTATATCGGGACAATGCGCGATTTCCTGGAAATGAAAGTGATACCAGAGGATGAATTTATGGCGGTCAAGTTTGCACCAGTTTACGTATTTCATCCTGAAGAAGAGTATCGACCAATAGCAGTTGAGACATTTCTTGATAATGGGAGTACATCGCTCGCAACGTGGACAAATGAGAACGACTGGTTATGGCTGAATCAGGAAAGCTCGCTTATTGACGCCAGTTCATATACCATTGGAGAATATAATTCTGTCGAACCGGGAACGATGTACTACCTGCGTGTCGGGAATGACAGGTACTACAACAGAGATGACTTCTTGCCTCTAATGAGTGACGATGAGACTCCAGTATATTGTCGCATTGTTACTTCAGAGTATGGAGGAACACAACGCAAAGTTATCCAGTACTGGAGCTTCTATGCGTATAACGACTTTTTCAATCGTCATCAAGGAGACTGGGAACTTGTCGAAATCGTATTTCAGAATGACAGCTACGACTATCCTCAATATGTTACCATGTCTGTACATGAGGGGGCTATCCGACGGTCTTGGGATCAGCTCATTTCTGATGATCCAATCGAATTGTGGCCGGGAACATGCCATCCAGTTGTATATGTGGCAAAAGGTTCGCACGCTGGGTATCCGATAGGAGGTTTGCACGGTGAGTGGCCACACGAGCTTCTGGAATTTATCAGTTGCTTAAAAGAAGCTGCAGGATACGTAAGTAGTTCGCTACTAATGGCTGAGGTGTTCAGCTATTGGGTGCAACGAGAAGGCATACTTTTTGCAATTGGAGCTACCGGCTTGGAAGGCGCTACGGATTTTGTTCAGGGTCTACTAGTAGCTATTCCTGTCACTTCAGTCATCAACTACTTCGTATCTGTTCTTGATAATTCTATTGACAGATGCGGAATCGATTACTCGTTTCATCTGTTGCCAGAGAGATCCGGCATCACAACAGACTACTTCTACTCTGTACATATGATTGATAAGCCGGGGGTCCGGGAGCCGTGGCTCGATTATGTCGGTAAGTGGGGACGCCGTGATCCTTCACAAGATCAATGGACTCTTACTGCAGAGATGTCTCAACCTCTCGTCTTCGATGCACGGCAGTATGGTTCTGGTCCATTCGGACCAAATATGCAGTCGGAGAAATGGAACGAACCAGCTCGATGGGGTATTGAAGGACGCCTTGATTGGCTCATAGCGATCCGCGGGGCATCTCCTTTTGTTATGAGACTGTTTGATGAGAACGGCAATTCGTCCGGAGCATCACCGTCGGGTGATATCTTTGAACTTCCGAATTCCTATGCCCGTGTGGAAGGGTCGGAGCCAATGATAATCCTGCTGGAGAATCCCACAGGCGACTTTAATCTACAGCTTATCGGAGAAGAATCAGGTACATATCATCTTGACATAACTCTCATCGATCCTGTCGGTGACACTGCATTCAACCAGTATTTTGAGGGTGATATACAACCTCAACAGATTCTGGAGCTGCCTTTCGAGTGTTCTGTTACTGGTGAAGTCCACACGATAAGTATACCGTCGCCCCCAACTGCTCCTACAGACAACACACCTCCCGATATTTCCATCTTGGGATTTCCAGATTTTTCGGTATGTGATTCGGGTTTCGAGTTCAAGTTTGCGATTTATGATGGAGATGGAATCGTCGATCGATACAGTGTAGCGGCTTATGTGGATTTAGACAGTGTCGATACCGGAAGGTTGGATCCCTCGGGACAAATCCTGACAGTTATTTTGCCGTGCAGCATTAGCAACAATCAACACCAGATTGTGGTTAGAGCCTCTGATATATCGGGTAACAGTTCCGAGTTCGAACTCAGCTTTTTCCCTGGTAATTACGGATCCCTGTCCGGATTCGTAAATTCTCAATCGGGATGTGGGCTTCAAGGTGTTACATTGGACATTTATGATTCGATGGACTCCTACTGGCAATCATGTACCTCTAACGATTCCGGCTACTATCACATCGACAGCATACCAAACGGCGATTACAGCATCTCCGTCATTATACCTGAGGGATACAGTGCATATCAGGAGACAAAACAATTCATGGTTGCGCATGTCCCGGTGGAGGTTGACTTCGAACTTTTCATCTCACCACAATGCAATCTCCTCCCCACCTCTTGGTCTTCTTCCTGGACCACAGACCCACGAGGGACAATCCGAGCATACATTGGCAACATAGCAGGTGACAACAGCGCGGAAGATATCGACCCGACGACGATCATGTTGAATCATGAGGTCCCGATCTATGGTGGCCGGTATCGGATAAGACCGTCAATGACTGGATTCGATGGTTCAGTGCTTGAGATATCATTTAGCAGACAACTCGCCGTCCAGAGTCTCGGTGAGGATGCAGAAGCCGGAACGCATACGGTCACGATTACCGGCGAATTCAATGACGGCAACAAGTTCGTATCCGAAGTCGAGATCACACTCGATGGTACACCACCGGCTAAGATCGAAGCCGAAACCGATCAACCAACTGTACCAACTGAATTCTCACTCGGAAACGCGTACCCGAACCCGTTCAACCCGACGACAACAATCGAGTTCGGCGTACCGAGTGACGGCAATGTCAGGATCGAAGTGTTCAACATCAACGGCCAGAAGGTCAAGACACTGACCAACCAATACTACACCGCGGGATCATACACTGTCGAATGGAACAGCACCGATGAATCCGGCAATGAGGTCGCGACCGGAGTCTATCTCTACCGCATGACAGCCAGTGACTTCACCGAAACCAAGAAGATGGTGCTGATGAAATAGGTAAAAGAAACATCAGTTGAAGGATCGGGTAGCGAATTCGAGAGACGGGAGCGTAAGACCCTCCCGTCTCATCCGTTTGAACCGAAACCTCACACTAGATATGCAGCAGTATTTCGCTTGCGCTTCCGGAACATGGAGTGTATACTATTCGCATACCAGTCCCAGTCAGGCTCTTGTTTACCTGCCTGAATGTCTGTTCCGGGCTATTTCTTGAGAGGGATGCTGTACTGAAGGGTGGGTAGTTTCTCTGTTGTTGTGAAACGGCAGCTAGAAAAGAGTCATTTAACAGTACTCACCGCAGAAGGTGTATTCAGTCCGAAGTAGTTAGCCATGAACGTTCATTTACTTAGGGAAGATACCTTCTACAGTACAACTGTAGATGATATCCCCGGCTACAGCCCGGAATATGTATCACCTGATACACGGTCGGTCTGGTACAGCTATGGCCAGAATTTCGATAAAACACATCTCGACAGACTTGGATTCATTTTAAGGGATGCTATTCTCGGTACAACAATTCTTACGACATATTTTATTTACACTTTATTCAGATCGATCTCATCAGCTGCATCGATAGGTCCTGCAGTCAAGCGCGGTATCGATATCTTCGCATCTGCAATAGGTCTAATACTACTATCTCCCCTGCTTGCGGTAGTTGCTCTCGCAATCAAACTCGATTCACCGGGGCTGGTGTTCTATTCACAGAGACGAGTCGGTAGAGATAGACGCTGTAACAGATACAAGTCTTATCGAAATGGTGTAGTCGACCGCCGCTGCGAGTCAACCTTTGGAAGACCATTCCGCGTCTACAAGTTTCGAAGCATGCGAGCTGACGCTGAGAAAAAGAGCGGTCCGGTGTGGGCAAGCGAGAACGATCCGAGAATCACGCGTGTGGGAGCATTCATCAGACGAACCAGAATCGATGAACTCCCGCAGTTATTCAATGTGCTCAAAGGAGAGATGAGCCTTGTCGGACCTCGACCAGAACGTCCACATTTTGTTGTTGAACTGTCGAGACAGATTCCGGATTATCGAAATAGACTAACTGTTAAGCCGGGAATCACTGGATTAGCCCAGGTTGAGAACGGCTACGACAGTTCTGTCGACAGCGTGCGAAAGAAAGTCCAGTATGATCTCGAATATATCAAGGACTGGTCCATCACCAAAGACTTCAAAATTCTGCTCAAAACTGCTATAGTAGTTTTGACAGGGTTTGGAGCAAGATAATATGAACGCAACCAAAGAAACGGAAGATAAAGGAATAGCAGCTATACTCACAGACTCACAGGAGGTCTCACCATGAGAACAGTACTTCTAACCTTACTCACCTTTTTGCTGGTTCTTCCAGTTACGGCATTCGGCCTGTCTTACTCATCTGCACCCGGCTATTCGGATGCCTCACACTACGATGACTGGCCGGTCGAATGGCTCGGTGATGATGCAGAAGTTGCTGACGGCATAGTGTTTGATGATTTCATCGCCGGCAGTTTCGCAGAACTTCAAATCACGGTCAATCTGGATGAGTGGCTCGATCCGGGAGATTTTGAGTACCTGTCGATCTGGGTCGACTGGGACCAGAACTTCAGCTTCGATGCAGATGAAAATATAGTCAATCTCGAGGACTACTGGTTCGATGCGGGAGTAAATGTCCTGAATGAATCATTTTACGTTCCCGATGACGCCGTTCTCGGCGATACCTGGATGCGTGCCAGATTGACATTCGAAGGTCCACTCGATCCGGGTGGCGACTATTTCAGCGGCGAAGTCGAGGATTACTCTGTCAGTGTCGGAGGCGATGGTGCAGTTCCCGAACCGACAACCCTGGCTCTTCTCGGACTCGGACTCGCCGGCCTTGGAATGCTGGGATATCGAAGAAGCTAATCTGATGGCTTACATTTACGACACACCAACCAGATCCAGA
>Ga0272443_10002190_pt1 | contig 25777 bp, 20 predicted proteins | sample SSMAcet12_FD_193581 | JGI IMG/M metagenome (GOLD analysis project Ga0272443, IMG submission 193581) | Marine sediment archaeal communities from Little Sippewissett salt marsh, Falmouth, MA, United States - SSM-Acet-12 | ecosystem: Environmental > Aquatic > Marine > Wetlands > Sediment ...
TGAGCTCCTGTCCCGACGGGATCATGATGCTTTTCCCGTCTCTCTCCCAGTGAATTCCGAGCTTGTTGAAGGCGATTTTGGTCATGCGCAAATGCTCGGGCTCAACTTCTTCGATTTCCAGTTCTCCGCGCGTCACGGCTGTCAGGCCTATGTAGGAACCGACCTCCATGAAATCAGCCCCAATGGAGAACTCGGTGCCGGAGAGACGTTTTACCCCTTCAATACTGAGAATGTTGGATCCTATACCTGAAATGTGCGCGCCCATGGAGTTGAGCATCCTGCACAGATCCTGTACATGCGGTTCGCTGGCGGCGTTCCGGATTATCGTCTCGCCATCCGCACAGACGGCCGCCATAATCGCATTCTCGGTAGCCGTAACCGAAGCTTCATCGAGAAAAATGTCCTGTCCTACGAGTTTATTGGTGCTAAGGGTAAAAAGTCCATCTACCTCCACCCGAACTCCGAGTGATGAAAAAGCCAGGAAATGGGTATCCAGTCTCCGGCGTCCGATTACATCTCCGCCGGGAGGCGGAAGTTCCACTTTCCCGACCCGGGCGAGCAGAGAGCCTGCGAATAAAATGGAAGCCCGTATATGCCTGGCCAGAGAAGATGGAATCTCATGGGTTTTTATATCCGATACCTGTACCCGATATTCATTCCGTCCAAGACGTTCGACCTCTCCCCCTAGATGGGTGAGAATATCGAACATGACATGCACGTCTTCGATATCCGGAATCCGTTTGAGAATTACCGGTTCATCGGAAAGGACCGTTGCGGCTATACAGGGAAGGGCGGAGTTCTTATTGCCCCCCGCACGAATTTTACCTCTGATCGGAAAACTGCCATCGACTACATAGATGCTCATGGAATAAATCTATCCCAGAGAGTCCCTCTTGACAAGTGGCGCGAACGAATACTACTCCCCGGCATCCCGTGCTTCGAGATAGAACTGCTGGGATGCGAAGGGATTGCTGTTCATCCGAACCAGACATTCCCGGACCAGACTGCGTCCGTCACGAAAAATGAAGCGAACGGAGAAACGGGTCTGATATCCACTGCAGCAGGTCCCGTCACCGGCAGCGAACGGATTTTCCAGCACCTGCGGGAAGACAACCGTATTGAAAACCCGTTCATCCGAGGCGAGCAGGCTTCTGAGCTCCTCTTCATCGATGCCGCCTGAGAGCCTGTTTGGTTCTCCAGGCTGTTTTTCGACAGTCCGGGGCGGAAAGACCTCGAGGAAGAGGTCCTCCGCAGCAGCGGGCTGCGAATCTGAATACAACTGCGCAGGCAGGATGTGTCGAAGTGCCTGGTCCCATTTCCCGCTGGAGAGCAGATAGCCGGCTTTCTGCATGAAGCGGTTGAGGTTCCTGACGATATTCGTCGAATCGTACTGTGCAAACTGGACTCCATCCCATCGATACCAGGTCAGAAACGTTTCATACCCCGTCCCTTCTTCGAAGACCTTTCTCCACTCGATAATATCAAGGACCCCGTTCCGGTCTATGTCACGCGTTTCCATCGTGATGGAAATGCTGTCCTTCAGGGTAAAAAATGAGAACTTATTGTATCGGGAAAATGCTACCCACTGACTCTCCTGACCCTCGTGGGTCTGAAAGTTTATGCGGATACAGAAAGGCATTGCCGCATCCTCTTCGAGCGGAAATCCCTCGAAACGGTCGAAAACATACCAGGTGCCGAGCGGAATCCTGTACATGGAAATCAGTTCATCGGGAGTGCGAAGGAAGAGCGCAAGATGGAAGCTGTAGGGTTCACTTTTTTCAGAAAAAAGCCGCGCCATGTCTGAAAGATAGGCTGAAGATACCCGGCCATTCTGTATCGGCAGCATGGCCTTTCCGGCTTCGCCCCCGGGGATCTCTACAAGCAGAAAAAAGATGTCCTCGAGCCCATTACGGTCGATGTCGTGATACACGGTAAAAGGCATTAGCTTCTGATCACAGACAAACCCATACGTATCGGGAATGTTCTGACGGGCCATCCGGACCAGCTCGTCGATGGCAATTTCTCTGGTGGGAGCCGGTTCCTCTTCGACCGGCTCGGGGATTTGCTCTTCTTCCGTAACGGAAACGCTTTCTACCGGATCCTCTGTACCTGCAGCGGGTGTTTCAGCCCCCGGAGGGGGCTCTTCAACTGCAGATTCATGTCCGGAAGTGACGCAGGCTGCGGTTATTATAAGTATATTTATAACAATGAGATACAAACAGAGTGTTCTCATGACGGTGCGAAGCATATCTAATAGTACCAGCAGGCAGAGGAATTATCTATCACTTTTTTCGGTTTCGCCGCTACTCCACGAGCAGACGCAGCCGTTTCTTTCCGTCGGAATTCCGAAAGGGGTTGTGGGAATGTTTCAGATAGTTTCGATAGGTACGGCAGGCACGATAGTAGCCCTCCGGACCGCGGTAGGTGGAAGAAATATCACAGCGATATAATTCCAGGAGATCAGGGAAAAGCGGAGAGGCCATAATGTTTTCCGTCCTGTAGACAGGCAGGCGGCTCACAGCTCCGGGAAACATGTGATTTTTCACCAGAAAATCCACCGTATCAATAAGACGTGGAGAAAACTTCAGCTGTTCCAGAAATCGGCGGGCTTTGTATGCCCCAATCTGAGCATGGCGGTCGAACCGGTTCCCATTCTCCTCGTGGGAAAAGGGCTTTCCGCAATCGTGAAGCAGGAGGCCCAGCGACAGCGGTAAATCGTAGATTTTGCGGTGAGAAAACGTCTCCATGGTGTGCTTCCACACATTCCCTTCGGGATGATGCTCCTTCGAATGATGAACTTCGTTCATCGCTGCGAGTAAAGGCCAGTGGGCGCTGATGAACCCGCTCTCCATCAGAACCGAGAGCCCCTCCGCAGCATGCGGGCCGACGAGAACTCCCGCAAGGAAAAACCGCTGCTCCAGAGGAGTCAGCCTCGCCGAGTGGGCAGGCTGAGCGCCGGCCCTTCCCGGCTCTCCGATACTATCTTCACTCAGCAGGCCCATCAGGGCTCCTGGACTATAGGCATGATTAGCTGTCAGAAGGGCTGTTTCCCCTGCGCGGTACCAGCGCAGCAGATTAGCCGGTACTTCTTCAGAAGACGCAACCCCATCATTTTTTTCATGAAAAAAAGGAACCAGCTCACTGCCTCGAACAGCACCGTAGGCATCGTCCGGATCGAGAAAAACCCTGCGCCGGATATCGTACCGGAACGTCCCCTGCAGACTGGCATGCAGGGAAGTGCGGCGATCGTACGGCTCAATACAGTGAAACAGCACCAGCCCGTCATCCAGATCGAGGGCGGCGTCGAAGTAGGCGCTTCCCGGAAACTGGAGGTCCTCAAAAAGCCGGCTCAAATCGACCAGAGACCCCTCGGTTTCGATCCACAGGCAGGAGCCTGCCTTTCGATTATGGTACATATACAGGGATGAAGGCCCCGCCAGATATGAAGAAAAGCCGGCATCAGCCAGCGTGGATATCACATTCATAGATATAAGATATCGCTTTCCCCCGTGCAGGTTCAAGTTCATTCGGCATCTTTCATCAAGACCATTTTTCCCGATTGCTTTCGCTTATGCAAGTTATTACACTGCGTGTAGCAACGGAGGTAAAACATGATTCTGTCCGGAAAAGAGATTGAAAAGCGGATCGGCAGGGATATCATAATCGAACCATACGACCGCAGTCAGCTCAATCCAAACAGCTACAATATGCGTCTTCACAACCGGCTGCTCTCCTATACTTCCACCACGCTGGACATGAAGATCGATAATCCCACCCGGGAGATACTGATACCGCCTGACGGAATGATGCTGCAGCCCGGCCGCCTCTACCTGGGGCGTACAGTCGAATATACCGAAACCCACGGAGCCGTACCGATGCTGGAGGGAAGATCGTCGGTCGGACGACTCGGTCTGTTCATCCATGTAACCGCCGGATTCGGTGATGTAGGCTTCAAGGGATACTGGACCCTGGAAATTTTCTGCGTTCAGCCGATTATCATCTACCCCGATGTACAGATATGCCAGATATACTACCACGAAATCTCGGATGATTATGAAGAGTACAGCAGTGATAAATATCAGGGGAATACCGCTATTCAGCCCAGCATGATGTACAAGGACTTCCTGGAAAAATAAGCATCCGTAGGCTCCGGCGGTTTTAAAGTCCGGCGGTTTTAGAGTCCGGCGGTTTTATAGCCCAGCCGTACAAAGTTCAGCCGCGGGCTCCGGCTGTCTCAGAATTCACATAGGGCACGCTGTCCCGAAGCTTTCCGTCGCTGCCAACGGCTTACTTCAGGGGTTCTACTGACATCCACTTCGACTCCCTCCAGCTGCGCATCCCCAGCTCAGCCAGCTGAACCCCTTTGGCCCCCTCCAGGAGACCCCATCTGAAGGGAGCATCCCCGGCCACATGCCGAAGGAAGAGTTCCCACTGTACCTTGAATGCATTTTCATACGGATCCCGGCTTGGGACTAGGCTCCATCCGTCGTAGTAATCGATCGGACTGGGAATATCCGGATTCCAGACCGGCTTCGGCGTAGCCGAATCGTGCTGAACCCAACACTCCCGGAGCCCCGCCACTGCACTGCCTTCAGTTCCGTCCACCTGCAGGGTCAGCAGATCATCCCTCCGAACCCGGACCGCCCAGGAACTGTTGAACTGACAGATGATCCCGTTTTTCAGGTTGAATATCGCGTAGGCAGAATCATCGGCGGTACATTCATACTCATCGCCTGCTTCATCGATCCGTCTGGGAATATGCGTCGATCCGAGACTGACGAGGGAATCTATGTCGCCGAAGAGATTGTCGATCACATACCGCCAGTGACAGAACATGTCGATCATGATGCTGCCTCCCTGCTCGCTGCGGTAGTTCCAGGAAGGCCGCTGCGTTGCCTGGTGGAATCCATCGAAGACCCAGTAGCCGAACTCCCCCCGAACTGAGAGAATGCGGCCGAAAAATCCCGTATCTATAAGGTATTGAAGCTTCCGCAGTCCCGGGAGCCAGAGCTTATCCTGTACTACTCCATGCTTCACTCCAGCCTTCTCAGCCCGATGATAAAGCCCCAGTGCCTCTTCCAGAGTGGTTCCGGTGGGTTTCTCGCAGTAGATGTGCTTACCGGCATCGATCGCCCGGCTCACACCCTCAGCCCTCAGCCGGGTCAACTGACTGTCGAAATAGATTGTGTTTCTGGAATCCGACAGTGCTGCGTCAAGATCGGTTGTATACTGATCCAGCTGATACTTCCCGGCCAGGGATGCAAGCTTCCGTTCATTCCGTCCTACCAGGACAGGTTCCGGGTAGAGCACATCTCCGTTCGAGAGGGGAACCCCGCCCTGCTTCCGTATCTCCAGGATCGAACGCACCAGGTGCTGGTTGGTCCCCATCCGCCCGGTTACGCCGTTCATGATAATGCCTGTCTCACGTATAGCCATAGTTATGCTCCTTAGCATGCTTACCCAAATCTTCGGGACACTTCCATCTTTTCAGGTATACTGCAGGTATGATTCCCGAATCTCCGCCAGATTCCGTGACTGGTCCATGCTCCACCGGCGGGTGGAAAAAATCTCCACCTCGATAAACCCGTCAAAACCGGCCGATTCCATCCAGCCGCGGATCTCGGGGACCGGGATACATCCCTCGCCCATCAGGCCCCGGTCGTTGAGAAGATCAGTGGTTGGAGAGAGCCAGTCACAAACATGAAAAGCGAACAGGCGGCCGTGTTCCGCACTTCTCTCGATCTCCGCCTGCAGCGATGGGTCCCACCACAGGTGGTACACATCCACAGCCACCCCCACATTCGGTTCAGCCAGCTGGTCGCACATTTCGTTGGCCTGGGCGAGGGTGTTGATTGCCGAACGGGTATCGGCATACATCGGATGAAGCGGTTCGATCGAGAGCTTCACTCCCGCTGCTTCCGCCGCCCGGTTGATCCGGCCGATGCCCTCTCCTATCTGCCTGCGCGACTCTTCAAGAGGCTGAGCAGGATCCGCCCCCGGCACCAGAACAATGGAAGGCGCTCCCAGTGCTTCCGCCTGCCGGACCGCCTCCAGATTGTCCTGCACTGCCGCCTCTCTCTGCGCACTGTTCGCCGATGGGAAAAACCCTCCCCTGCACAGTGATACAATCTTCAGCCCGGCGTCTTTGATTCTCCGACGAAGCTTTTTCAGGTCCCGCCCTTCCAGGGTATCCCGCCAGATGGTGATACCATGCACCCCCGCCCGGGCGTACTGTTCGACCGCGATTTCAATACTCCAGGGTTTGGTCGTGATCGTGTGCAGACACATCCTGTCCGTATTCTTCAATCTGCTGTTCATATTTTTTTCCTATATGTGAAAAAATTCATAATACAAATCTCCAGACGCCAGTCTCTGCAGGTAGACCGCCAGCTCGAGCAGATGATAATCCCCCCACAGACAAGACTCCCCGTTGGGGACCTTCTGTCCCTTCTGCACATGGTCCCACCGGTTCGGATGGTGGTAGATGGTATGCAGCAGCAGCCCCTGATGGTCCTTCTTCTCGGAAAGATAGGGCGGGGAAAAAAGAGATCCTGCCGTAGTAAGCCCCGCCTGGACGTATCTGCCGCCCTCCGCAGCCCCCTGTACAGCCCCCGCTACAGCTCCTTTTACAGCCCCCGGTACAATCCCATCCCGGCCGCCCGGCTTCCGCTCCAGATATCTTCCCAGCCGCAGCAGTCCCTGCGCGGCGATCGCCGCGGCCGAACTGTCCAGCGGCTCCCAGTCATTGAACGGGTCCGCCGGCCTCGACAGATAATCGCCGAGCTCCCTCAGGCCCGGCGCCCCCGTGTCCCAGTATGGTATCCCGTCCGCGGGGGTGTTCTCGATGTAGAAGTCCGCCGCCGCTCTTGCCGTCTCCTCGAAGCGGGCCATAACGCTCTCTTTATCAGGAAAAAAGGGCAGCTCCAGGGCTGTAAACTCCTCTTCGGGCAGCGAGTCCAGCCACTCCAGCTGCTCTGCATAGCCCGCAAGAATCCAGGCCAGCCCCCTGGTCCATGTAGAAAAGGGAGAGTACCCCTGCTGGGTGGAAGGGCATCTGAATGTTCCATTGTTCACGTTGAAAACCGCCTCATGGACTGTCCGGCCGCGCACATCGTAGCCGTCCCGGCCGGTCCCGAAGTAGACGGTGTACCTCGACGTTGTTTCTGCATGCCGGAGGATCCGCCGCAGCAGAGAGATTTTTTCATCTCCCTCCCCCATCAGCACGTGTCCCAGCTGATGGGCAGCCGCGAGGATCCGCATGGAGCGGATGGTATCCACGAAGAGAGAATGGGGACCGTTGAAGGTGTACACGTAGCCCAGCTCGCCGGGGAGCTCTGTCCACCGCGAGGCCTGGACAGCCCCCGAGACCTTGAGTGCAAGGCGGTAGAATTCCGCCTCCCACCGGTCTTCGGGGATCCGCCCCTCCTTCATGAGACGCAGTAGGTTGCCGTAGGTGCTGATATTGTTGAACCCGTGGTCATGCACCCCGGTGTGAGAAAGGTGGGGAGCCATCCGTTCAACCGTCCGGTTGCGTCCGAGTTCGAGGAATTCTCCCTCGGAGGTCCCGTCGAAAACCAGAATGGGCATTCCGTATTGAAAGCCCTGGGTCCATTCCGTCCATCCCCGGGTCGTGTATTTTCCCTCAACGGTAAAAACGGGGGTCCCGTCCGCAGGATTCCAGGCTTCATCGAGAAGCAGCACCTTTTCAGCCGCCAGCTCGAACACCCGCTGAATCCCGGGCCCGAGATCCGCCGCCGTCTTTCCGGTATCTGTACGTATCATAGCTTTCCCCTACAGCTCCCTGATATGAAATCCGCCGTCCACGTAGAGCACGCTTCCGGTGGAAAAAGCCAGATCACCCTCGAGAATCGACCGGACCGCCCGTCCGATATCCTCCGGGTATCCCCAGCGCTTCTGCGGAACCATTCCCCCGGCAATCAGAGGGTTGTATTTTTCCTTGACCCCTTCGGTCATGTCCGTCTCGATAATTCCCGGCCGCAGTTCGTAGACCTGTATACCCTCACCGGCCAGCCTCCGGGCCCACAACTGGGCCGCCATGGCAAGACCTGCCTTGGAAATGCAGTACTCGCCGCGGTTGAGAGAGACCGTGTCGGCGGAGATAGAGGTCACGAACACGACCTTGAAGCCCTCCCGCAGGAGAGATTTTTCCGAAGCTTTGAACCAGTACCGTACTACCGCCTGAGTCAGAAAGTAGGGGCCCTGCAGATTGATCCTCATCAACCGCTCGAAGGACTCCTCCGAGGCTTCCACGATATCGAGACGCTCCTTCGGCGCCACCCCGGCATTGTTGACCAGCGCGTCGATGCGGCCGAAGCGATCGAGGGTCTGCTGCAGGATCTCATGCCGCTGTTCCGCTTCGCTGATATCTCCTGCAATGGGAAAAAATTCCTGCCCTGTTGTCTGTCCCGGACCCTGTTCCGAACCCTGACCGGCTGCATGCCCGGACGTATCCCCGGCTTTATCCCCGGCTTTATCCCCGGCTTTATCCCCGGCTTTATCCCCGGCTTCCCGGGCTATCCTGCGGCAGTCCGCCGCCGTCCGCTCCGCCGCTTCGACATTGCTGCGGTAGTTTATCGCCACGGAGAACCCGGTCCGCGCAAGCTCGAGAGCAATCCCCCTGCCGATTCCCCTGCCAGCGCCCGTGACCAGGGCTACGGGATGTTCCGTCTTCATGGTACCTCCACCTCTGCTCCTTTCCGTTCGGCTGAGAGATAGCCCGCGTAGACGACCGCGATAGTGTCCGCCGCCAGAAGGCTGTCAGCCTCGACCGGGCTGCCGTCGGCGGCGCATCGGTAGAAGGCTTCCATCTCATGCTGGTAACCGGTGAACCAGTCCTCATCGGGAGAAGTGAACGCCCAGCCCTGTTTTGTACCTGTTTTTTCGACCACGTACACATCGTTGAAATATTCGTCACGGGGGTTATAGGTTTGGAAAGCGGTGTTGGGGTTGATATTGCAGATGCCCCGATGATTGTTGGCGGAGACCTCGATCCAGTTGTGGACACCTCCGAGTACCAGTTCGGAGGCGAAGATGTCGGCGAAGGTCCCGTCTTCGAAAACGACGTGAATAGCGGCGAAGTCTTCGATGTCCGTGTAGGTGGTCCGCAGATGGCCCTTGTCGATGAAATTTTCATCCCGGGTGATCGCGTGAGTTCTGGCTGATACCGATGCCGGCCGGATTGGACCGCCGCCCCGCATACGGCCTTCGACCTTCTTCAGATAAAGCGCAGCTGTAAGGGGATGAACCCCCTTCCCGATCATCGATCCGCCCCCGGAATAGCTCCATATGCCGTAGTACTGGGAATGGGAGCCGGAGTGGGACTCCTCGCCGTGCATCCAGAGGATCTGCGCCCCCGTCTTCTCGATGATTTCACGCTCCTTCTGGATGGCCGGGGCATAGACCCAGTTCTCCGCGTAGAAGATCCGGCCGCTGCTCTTCTTTTCCGCCGCGAGAAGACGGCCGACGCTGTCCATAGCCTCTTTCAGCCCCTGCTCCCGCGGAAAAGCATCGCCGCTGAAGTCCGCCGAGCCGTCTCCGAAATAGCCGGTGAATGGCTTTTCGACTATCACGGTCCGTCCTGCTTCCAGGGCCTGCACCGCAACGGGTTCGTGAGCCGCCGGAGGCACGCAGATGTGGATCAGGTCGCTCCGCTCGATCAGTTCATCCAGGCTTTCAGCCGCCCTGATTTCGTTTTTCCGTGCGAAGGCGTCCCGGTGCTGCGGATCGGGAGAAAAAATTCCGCTTAACTCCACGTCCACCCCGTACACTCTCCGTACAGCTTCAACGTGAAAAGAGGCGGCGAATCCGGATCCGACGATTCCCGCCCGCATTGTTTTCTTGGCCATAGTTTCTCTCCTTCAAGTGTGGTGCTCTCATGCTGTCTTATCCGAACAGGGCCGAATGAAGCCCGTCTGTGCGCACGACGCTGTGCTCCTTTTACGCCGATTTTTTCACGATCCCCTTAAGCCCCTGCTTTATCCTCCGCATCATCGAGCGGAACCAGGGCATCTTGCTGACCAGGGTGAGCACCGTCAGCAGCACGATTACCAGGCTGATGGGCCGGGTTATCAGGGGCAGCATGTCGCCTTCACTGAGTACCAGCGCCCGCCGCAGATTTTTATCCAGAATGTCTCCGAGGATGATGCCGAGCACCATCGGCGCCACCGGATAGTCCATCTCCTTCATGATGAAGCCGATCAGACCGAAAACCACCATAACCCCGATCTCGAAGATCCGGGAGTGGATCGCGTAGGCCCCGATTACGCAGAGTACAAAGACGATGGGCATCAGTTTTTCACGGGGTACCGTGAGGACCTTTACCAGCCACTTCACCATTGAGAGCCCGAGGATGTACATGCCGATAGTGGCCATGAAGACCATCGCCACGGTCTGGTAGACGAATTCCGGCGACTCGATCATGATGAGGGGACCGGGCCGGACATTGTGTATGAACATGGCCGCCAGAAGGACCGCCGCCGGCGCCGAGCCGGGGATCGCGAGGGAGAGGACCGGAATGATGGTACCGCCGCAGGCGGCATTGTTGGCCGTCTCCGCCGATATGAGTCCCTCGTAGCTGCCCTTTCCGTATTTCTCAGGTTCTTTACTCGCGTTTTTCGCAAAATCATAGGAGACCCAGGCGGCGATATCCTCGCCGACGCCGGGGATGGCCCCGATGAAAGTTCCGATCACGCCGGAGCGGATGATCGTCTTCCAGTGTTTGGCCACATCCTTAACCTTTGGAATGACCCGGTTTATTTCGGTCTGCACCACCTCGAGCTTCTGATTTTTCATGACCGAGATGATCTCGGAGAACCCGAAGACTCCCACCATAGCGGGGATCAGGTCGATACCTCCCGACAGGTCCACGCTGCCGAAGGCAAAGCGTACGTAGGCATGGATCCCCTCCATACCGATCATGGCTACAAAAAGTCCGAGGAATCCTGAAATCCATCCCTTCAGAGGATCCTTCGGCGCGGTCAGATTACCGCTGATGACCACCCCGAAGATTGCCAGGGCGAAAAACTCGAATGACTGGAAGTTCAGGGCGAAGTTACCGATCAGGGGGGTGAACACCGCCAGAAAAATCAGCCCGATAATCGAACCGAGAAAGGAACCGGTGGTTCCGATTCCGATGGCGCTGCCGGCGAATCCCGCCCGGGCCAGGGGATGGCCGTCCATAGCGGTGGCGGCGTTGGCCGGCGTGCCGGGAATATTCAGGAGAATAGCGCTGCGGCTTCCTCCGTAGATGGCGCCGACATACATACAGATCAGGATCAGCACCGCATCAGCCGCCGGCATTTTAAAAGTGAGGGTCGTGAGAAGGGCGATTCCCATGGTGGCCGTCAGACCCGGCAGCATCCCGACGATGATACCGAGCTGCGTCGCCCACAGTACGTTGAATATCGACCAGAAGTTCATGTACTGCTTCAGACCGTCAAGGAACATTAAAAATCCGTTCATAGTTCAGTACTCCTTCTTTACGGCAGCTTCACCAGGAAAAGATACCTGAATACCACCGAGACGATTCCCGACACGAGCACGGCCATCAGGCCTGCGATGAAGATCTTCCTGCGCTTGCGCGCCCCGGGATCCTCCCGCGAGTATTCGAAGATCACGACAAACAGAAATACAAACAGGAATGTGGAGACCGGATAGGGGATCCTCCCCACCAGACCCCACGCGTAGAAGAGGGCCAGGGCAATGGTCCCGAACATCCTGAGTGAGGAATCTTTCCGGAAAAATTTTCCGATCTTCTCCCCGCTCAATTCCAATTAGTATCCCCGATGGCGGATTGAGCGCTCCAGCAGGATCAGTGAAAAAATACCGATGACTACACCAAGAAAACCCGGTACGATTCCGGGAACCGTGAGGGGATTGATGTCCCGGTTCTCCAGACGGGGCATCTCGATGGACATCCACACCACCGTGATTGAAAACGTCAGAAGGACAACCGAGGTAATGAAATCCGCCTTGTGCATGTCTCTTTCATTCATACGAAATCTATCTCCTTATAGAACAGGCGCCCCGCTCTAGAGGAGGCGCCTGTACACATTCTCTGCCCTTTACGGACGCGGAATTCCGACTTCCTCCGGATTCATGACCGTATCGCCTGTGTCGTGTTTGAGCCAGGCATCGATCTGGACCATCGGGAAGGATTTCTTGACAGCCATCTCGCCGTATGCCGGGTCGAAGACCACTGCGTTGTTGGCGGCCCAGTCCTTCAGTTTGTCGGACTTCATCACCACATCTTCCCAGATCGCATCCAGGGTAGCGGTAACCTCGGCAGGGACATCGGCAGGAACGAAGAGGCCGAAGTAGATCGGAGCAGCTTCGAATTCCGGTATCCACTCCTTGATTGAGGGTACGGTCTGGTCATAACCCGCGATCTGGAGGGGGGCATCGGCCAGAACGGCAAGGGGCCGCAGTTTGCCGGCCTTGATCATATCCACCTCTTCCACCGACAGCTGCGGTACCACATCGCATTCACCTCCGACTGTTGCAACTACTGCCGGATTCCCGCCGTCATAGGTCACGTGGGTATATCTGATGCCGGTGTATTTTTTAATCATCTCTATGGCGGTGTGTCCCGAGGAGTTCACCCCGGCGGTTGCCACTTTGATCTTTCCCGGGTTATCCTTGAACGCATCCAGCAATTCACCGAAATCTTCGTACGGGGTCTCCGGATTGACGGACACAACGCACGGCATGGCAACGTTCAGGTAGAGGTTCCAGTCGTCCAATGTTGTGTCGAGGAGGCCCTGTACTTTGTACACGCCGAGGTCCTTCACCGCACCGGCAGTCCAGGTGTACCCGTCCCGCGGGGCGTCCATGCAGCTCTTGGTCCCGACTGTTCCCGAACCGCCGCCCTGGTTGACGACGACGATCTCCACACCTAGTTCATCGGAGACGATGTCGGCCGTCACACGGGCGGAGCGGTCGGTGGATCCGCCTGCATTCCATGGCACGATCAGGTTAATCGGTTTACCCGGCTGCCACTCGTATGCCCCTTCCTCCATCTCCTGCGCACCTCTGGCCCACATCAGGCCCGAGACTGCAAGCAGAAGAATGAGAATCGTAAGGATTTTTTTCATACTCCTATCCTCCTTTATGATTTTTCTATTTTCAGGGCACCGGGTCGTACCCGGCAGCCCGTAATAGACCTTCAGTTCTGTGTGCGTACTCGATGAAACTCTCTCTCCGGTACTCATCGGCTGCCGTAACGGAGGGATCGTGAAAGATCACAGCTACATGCGGTTCTATGGAAAAACCTGCCGTATACCCGTCCCGCCGGAGTTCCGCAAGCAGTTCGGGTATCCGTCCGTCGCCTTCGCCCGGGTAAGTGTAGACCGCCTCATTCCGGTTCATACGTCCATCCTTTATATGCACGTATTCCACCCACTTCTTCACTTCCCGGTAAAAATCCAGGCTGTCCTGATACCTGTGGGGCAAACGGCCGCGCCTGTCGTGGGTGGCGAAAGGGTTCCCCGTGTCGAAAACCAGCCGGAAGGCCGGCGAATCGATTCCTTCGAGCAGGAACTTCGTGTGATCCGGGCTCTGTCCTCCCCAGGTCTCGCAGTTTTCATGGATACAGACAACTCCTCCGTCCTCGGCCCGCTTCACGATCTCCCGAAGCCGCCGGAGGATCTCCCCCTCGGTGTCCGGGTCTTCGCCAACGGCTCCACCGCGGGTACGGTAGCTCATGATCCGTATCATCCGTACATTCAACCTGTGCATCCTGGGTATAGCCCGCTCGATCTCCCCGAGGTCCCGGTCGAAGGATTCATCGATTCGGCGGCCCCAATTGGCAATTTCACTGCCGAAGCTGGCCACTTCGAGTCCCGCGGTCTCCAGAAGCTCGCAGATCCGGTCGAATTCACGCTCATCCAGATTCACGATATTTACGCCGTCCACCGCCCGCAGGTCGATGTGACGCCAGCCGAGCTGCCGGCAGATTTCGATCTGCCCTTCGATGCCGGAAGCCGCCTCATCGGTGAAGCCGGTCAAAACAGCCGGCACCGTACCCGCGCCGTTTCCCCGGACCTTCCCGGGTGACTCCCTGCCGCTCATCGGACAGCCCCTTGTTCGGGCCATAGGCTGTGACGGCCGGCTTCGCACCTTACTTCAGGCTCCGGCAGCTCTCGGCCGATCTCCATAATCCTGTAGCCCATACCGTTGCCTGAAAGGGTCGCGACATCGATCTCTCCGCGCCGCCGTCTGAATATTCCGGGATGAATTCCCTCCTCCGGCAGGGAGACTGCAGGATAATACTGGGGTGCATTCGATTCGAAGCCCATCAGTGTCGGGGTGTGCGCCGCCAGGGCCGCGTGAGCAAGCGCCGAAATCATCGGGTTCGTAAGGTCCATCACCATCAGGGCCATACCGTACATCCGGGCGACACAGCCGCTCAGAACCGCAGCCGTCTGGGTCTTGCAGGTCTTGAGAGCGGCCCCCGACCATCCCAGCCGTTTCGCCCGGGGTATGACACCCCAGTGCGTCAAAGCCTCATCCAGGAACAGCGGCTTCAACTCTGAAGCGGTCCCGACGTTCAGCTCCATCTCTACAGCCGTCTCCGGAAAAGGCTGTTCAACAAAGAGCAGCATCCCGTAAATCTGGGGAAAATCCCGCCTGAGCCGATCAAGTAATTCCACCATGTACTGTGTGTCACCGACCGTACAGTTGAAATCAACCGACAGCCAGCTCACCCTTTCAGTAAGAGCAATCCTGCCGACCTCCGCTATCCTTGACAGATCATCATCGAGACTTCCGCCGAACAGCTTGACCTTCAGGCAGTTCAGACCGTCTCTGCGGATCCAGTCTCCGAGCAGCACCGGATAACCGTCGTCCGGATGTCCCCCATCGAGATCACCCGCGGAGAGCGGGTCGTCGCCTCCGACCAGATGCCAGACCTTGAGGTGTCTCCGCGGTTCCATCCGGAAAAAATCAGCCGGATAGAGCCCTTCGAAACGACCGGATTCAATATCCGCTGATTGCAGGTAATATGAGAGGGAATGATTGAAAAACTCCCCCTGGTACGCCGCGTAGGTCGGAACCCCGTTCACTCTGCCATAGGCATCGTGAATCGCGATATCGAAGGCCGAAAAAACTGCAACCGCGGCCCGCGGCGGCAGGGCTGCCTCCCCCGGCCGGCCCGAGTTGAACTCCCTGCGCGCATCCTCGAGATACTCTCCGAGCACGAGCCAGCCGATATCAAGGGCATGCCCCTCAACACCGTATGTCATCAGATCCGCCGCCAACCTCGCCGCGAACTCTTTCATCACTTGTGTACGCTCACCGGGGCTGATCTCATCAGGCCAGATCCACTGCACGTTGAAGGGGACCTCGCCCCACCCTTCATCCCGGCTTCCGGACCTGTTCTCTACCGCAACCTTCACGCGAAGACATTCGATCTCTTCCACAACTTCCGTACCGAACCTGAGGGGGATACGGGTCGAAACGGGCAGATAATAGAGTTCGGCGCTTTTCAGTGAGATATCGGTCAGCACGGGATTTCCTCTATGCAATGATTGTACAACCTGTACCGCTACTTTGTCAAAGTTTTAAATTAAGTAGCTGTTTTTTGCACATAAATACCCTTCCATGGCTTAATTTGGACCTGCTTTTCACGTATTAAGAAGTATGACCGAGATACTTTATTTACCTATTTGACAAATTAAACCCCGGGGTGTAATCTCTGTGTGAGACCCCAGGAAAAGGTGAGAAGCCAAAATGCACAGGAGCATCGGCAAACCGGGATTGTTGAAGGAGATCAACAGCAACAGGGTATTCAATCTGCTCGTACACGAACGGAGGATATCCCGGTCACAACTGGCGAAATCTACCGGCCTGAGCAGGGCGACCATCTCCCTTCTGATCGACGAGCTTCTGGAGATCGGTCTCGTCACTGAAGCCGGACAAGGGACCTCAAGCGGCGGCCGGCCTCCCATCCTGCTCGAGTTCAATCCGAACACCGCCTACGCCCTCGGCGCCCATATGCACGATTACGACTGGACTGTCGTACTCACGAATCTGGATGGAAAAATCATTCACTCCATTGAGACCCACATTCCCGGCAACAGCCCTGAAGAGGCTGTCTCGGCCCTGACCGATGCCGCCCGGTCGCTCATCACGCGCGTCCCCGATGGAACAGTCCTTCCCGCAATCGGGATCGGCAGTCCCGGCCTCGTGGACATATCCACCGGTACTATCCAGAGCGCCGTCGATATCGGCTGGTTCAACGTACCCCTCGGAGACATGATTAGAGGCAAACTGGATCTCGATTCCCTTGTAATAAACCGCAACAAAGGCGGGGCCCTGGCAGAACTGTGGCACGGCGGTGACATGAACATTCACGATCTGATCTACATCTCAATCGGGACCGGCGTCGCCGCAGGCATCATCCATCAGCGATCTTTGTACCACGGCGCCAACTCGAGCGCCGGGGAACTCGGCCACATGACCATCCTACCAGACGGGCCCGCCTGTCCCTGCGGCAACCACGGATGTCTGCAGCAGCTCATTTCCGAACAGGCAATCGAATCCCACGCCCGTTCGCTTTTGAAATCAGGCCGCCCCAGCATGCTCAGAGCACTGGCAGGTCATCATCCGGAACGTCTGTCCGCCTGCGATGTGCTGGAAGCTGCTGAAGAGAACGACCCCCTGGCGGTGGAAGTGATCGACACTGCCGCGGAATATCTCGGCATCGCCGTCGGCAACCTGATAAACCTCTTCAATCCTCAACTTGTCGTACTCGGCGGACCCGTCGGCAACCGCAGCCCCCTCCTGGCGTCCCTCCTCAGGGAAAAGGTTCGTTTGAGAGCCATGGCCTATCCCCTGTCGGCTGTAAGGATCACCACCAGCACGCTGGGAACATCCGCCGGGGCCATCGGCGCCGCCGTTCTGGTTCTGCAGAAGGCCCATCAACTCCTCTTCCGGATGCGGGATGAAAGGAACGCCAGAACTCTTACATTGGGAACTCTGAAAAAGGTATGAACGACAGTAGGAGAATACTCGCTATGACTGTGAGAATAGATCCTCCATATGATAAAGCCCGGGCGCTTTATTTACTATAAAAGCAGCTGCTTTCATGGCTCCGGTTGCAAAGAGGCTGCGTGAATACGCTCTGTGGCTCAGTTGCAGGACCTCGTCTCTTCCGGCAAAAATCACATCATGATCGCCCACAATTGTTCCCCCGCGAACCGCATGAATCCCAATCTCTGCATCGGTACGAAGCTTGTTCTTCTCATGCCTTCCATTGATGTATTCGTATTTACCCTTACCGTTGCCATTGATCACATCCGCCAACGCAAGGGCGGTTCCGCTGGGCGCATCCCGTTTCATTCGATGATGTCTTTCCACGATCTCAATATCAAAAGAATCCTGAAGAACCTCTGCAGCCTGTTTTACCAGCACCTTCAATAAATTGATACCAAGAGACATGTTCGCTGCCTGCAAAATTGCAATCTTTTTCCCGCAATCCCGCATAAAATCTAAATGCTCTTCAGTGATACCCGTCGTAGCAATGACCATCGGCAGCTTTTTTTCAATCGCCTGGGAACAAAGATCTTTGAGACCATCGATATTGGAAAAATCTATAACGACATCCGCAGTCTCTTTCACTTCGGAAAGAGATGCATAGGTAGTAAAATCCCAATCTGCCGGAGATTTCCCAAAAGGATCAACACCCGCTGCAACCTCAAAATCTTCAGATGCTTCAATTGCATTCACCAGAGTCTGACCCATTCTTCCATTGCATCCGTTTATTATCGCTCGTACCATATGCGCCTCCTGTATTAATCCAATATTATTTTATACCGGAAATAAACACAAGGAGCGATTCCCCTCACATCTTCATGCGCACTCGCCCGAATCTTTCATATCCGTATACTCCGGCTCCGCGGACGGCCACAGCCGTCTGCCGCCGATACTTCCGTACCGGCTGACCTGACGGACCACGCAGAGCCGGTCCTCCTCGTAATCCAGGAGCAGCTGTTTCTGGAGCGGTCCGGCGGTATCCACCCAGGTCTGAAAGGTCGGCCTGACTGGAGGTGGGCCGGCTGCATGCCTGGCCGCAGCAGGACCGCCCGCAGCTCCAGATTGACTCGCAGGCCTGTCCGCAGCCGATGAATCCAATATTGATGAATCCAATGCCGCTGAATCCTCCGCTGCACCTTTCACAGATTCCGCCGCCGTATCCCCCATGCTGCGATGTATTCCCAGACGATAATAATGGATGAGCATCCTCCCCTCCCTCCTTTTTTTCTATCTGTTTAATTATTATGAGGGCGGCAGGCCGCCGCATGCTTCAGGGACGGGGTAAAAAACTCATTTTTTTTGAAAAATCCGGCGGAGGCACGGCTCCGGTTCAGGCGGCGGACCAAACCAACCGCTGCCGTTATGGGCCGCTGCAGTTATGGACCGCTGCCCGGGATCAGACAGCAGTTAGAACCCCGGACGCCGGTGCCCGAAGAGCATGTTCTGGTAGCACCGCACGCAGCCGGGCATGATCCCGTCGGGTGTGTTCTTCAGGTTGCGCCGGAAGCGGGCCGCCCGTTCGTTGTTGAAGGCGTCCAGAAGCCTGTCTTCTTTCAGGTTCCCGAGGATGTAATCGGGATAGTCGCTGCAGAAGTAGATGTCGCCGTTGTAGTCTATATTGGCCTGGTACCAGGGTACTGTACAGTGGTCCCGCACCGGTTCGTCGAGCTGAGCGTAGTAGGTGCCTATTTTTGAAGGACGGATCACCGGCACCGTAATGATCGGGTAGCCGGTTTTGATGGAGTGGACTCTCGTGAGGATGCGGGCGAACTCATCGCCGTCGATCCCTTCGTTGAAGCCGGTGTTGAAGCCGTGCAGACAATCGGGCTCCGTGTCGAGGGTCCTGACCATGAACCCCCGGTGCCGCTCGATGATCTCGTCGTTGGTGTAGGTGCCGAGGTTGATGATGTGCCAGGCCAGCTTGTAGCCCTTCACCGCTTCCACCAGTTTGTCCAGATACTGGTAGTTCATGTTGCTGACGGTGGTCACAATCCCCATGTAGGGCAGGTGGCTTCCCTGCAGCTCCTTCTGACGGTTGATCTCCTCGAAACCCTCCACCACTTTCCGGTAGGAACCTTTTCCCCGGATCTTGTCGTTCACCTCTTCGAAGCTGTCGAGGGATACGAAGAGGGCGTGCCACTGATCTCTCACGATCTCTTCGGCGTATTTCTTCAGAAAGGTGCCGTTGGTGTTTACGCTCCAGACCGGTCCGTTCTTGATGGAATAGCGGGCGAACTCCATCAGGCCGGGATAGAGAAAAGGCTCTCCTCCCCAGATGTAGAAGGTCGGCCGGAGATGTCCGATCTCGTCTACCATCCGCTTGTAGTACTCCACCGGGATGACCGTCTTCGCTTCCTGCGCGGCGTACTGGCCCTTCAGCACACCCGCGGTACCCCGCTGGTTGCACATGAGGCAGTTGAGGTTGCACAGCGGGGTGATCCGGAAGGTGACAAGGCTGAGATGCGAGCTTTTATCGACTCTGAAGCGTCGGTCCACAAGACCCGCCAGGGACTGTCGAACGAACGATCGGCCCAGTTTATATGCCAGACCGGGATTCCTTGTGAGGACCTTCGGTACAACCGAGAAATTAGTGTTCATCATCACTCCCCTGTTCTGTTATTGTATGAGTCCCGAGACCGCGTTCCACACGATCCGGGCTATCACTGAGCCCGGCACGAGCCGCGATAAAGCGATCATCAGCCGGTTCTGAAAACCCGCCACGATAACCGGCTTGCCGGCGAATAAGCCCCGAAGACCGATGTCGGCAACCTGCTGAGGCGTCATGGCATTCTTAGAGGAAAAACGGCGGTACCCCTCGCTTTCAATCCCGGCATTGTCGTCAAATTCGGTCCGTACATACCCCGGCTCCAGGATAGAAATATACACGGGACGTATGTGCCCGCCGCGCTTCTCCGCAGTCCGCCGCAGCCCTATCAGCTCCTGCCGTACGGCCACGGTAAATTCCCGGACGAAGCTCTTGCTCGCCCCGTAGGCGGCGAATCTCGGCATGGGCATCCGGCCGGCCACCGAGCCGATGTTGAGGATGTAGGCGGGCGGGCGGTCAATTGGGCGCTCCGCTGAATCAGCACCGCCGACGGGCTCGAATGAGCCCTCATGCAAGTCTCCGCGGTCTATCATATCCGCCGCGAAGAGCCGGGTCAGCAGCATCAGCGACTCGACGTTGAGCCGCACCATGGCCGCCAGCTCCTCGGCATCCTGCTCGATCAGCGGACCGAAGATCCCCCGCCCGGCATTGTTGATCAACAGGTCCACCCGGAAGCCGCGCCGAGAGCACTCCTCGTGGAGCCGACGCGCCCCGTCATGCAGTGAAAGATCGCAGCTGATTATCTCCACGGATAAGGAAGGCCGGGCCGGCCCGTACATCTGGATGAGCGCGGAAGCCGCTTGTTTGAGCTTCTCTTCGTTGCGTCCGACCAGCAGGAGATCATAGCCCCGCGCCGCAAGCAGCCGGGAGAACTCCAGACCGATTCCCGAAGCCCCGCCGGTCACCAGGGCGAGGGGCGCCCGGAATCCCACATCGGCTTGACCGCCGGAATCCGCCGGATCGACGGGATTAACCGGACCGCCTGAATCTTCAACTCTATCCTCATCAGCCCCGCGGGCTTTTCCAAATTTCTCTTTTTTCCCTAAACTCATGCGTTCCATTCTAGACAAGAAATGTGTTTTTTTGATGAAAACCCATTCGGAATCTATTACCTTTCACGGGATTTTGCTACTATTCCGCGTATAAAATATGTAGTGGTACAAAGATTCGGTAAAATGCACCGGGAGCTGCAGTGCACTCCAGGAGGCCCCTGATAACCGGCATTTTTCCGGGCATCGGGGCTTATCCTGTTGCGGACGGTTTTTCGAACCCGCAGCATGCGGTCTTCCCTTTACTGAAGCTTTGTACCAGTAAGCACAGACAGAGTAACACAGAAGTGTGGAGTCGTCCATGAGTGAATTTGCGGACAAGATCTTGCGATTCGGCCTAGATATCGGCTCAACCACCGTGAAGCTGGTGGTCATTGATCAGGACCGACGGGTACTGTTCAAGGAATACCGCCGGCACAAATCAGATATCAGGAAAAGTGTCATACAGCTGCTGGAGAAGGCTTATCAGATCTTCGGCGATATTCCCATTACCATCAAAGCCGCCGGATCGGCCGGCATCTCCATCGCCGAATGGCTGAAGATCCCCTTCGTTCAGGAAGTGATCGCCAGCAGTCACGCCATCCGCACCTTCATGCCCGACACCGACGTGGCCATCGAACTCGGGGGCGAGGACGCCAAGATCACCTATTTCGAAGATATCGTCGATCAGCGGATGAACGGTACCTGCGCCGGCGGTACCGGGGCCTTCATCGACCAGATGGCCGTCCTTCTCAAGACCGATACCGACGGCCTCAACGAACTGGCCGCCTCGCACACCATGATCTACCCCATAGCCTCCCGCTGCGGGGTCTTCGCCAAGACCGACATCCAGCCCCTGCTGAACGAAGGGGCCGCCCGGGAAGATATCGCCGCCTCCATCCTCCAGGCCGTGGTCAACCAGACCATCGGCGGCCTGGCCCAGGGCAAGCCCATCAGAGGAAACGTCGCCTTCCTCGGAGGTCCCCTCTCCTTCATGTCCGAACTCCGGCAGCGCTTCATTGAGACCCTGCAGCTGACGGACGGACAGGTGAGGTTCCCCGATGAGATGTCCCGTTTCTTCGTCGCCCTCGGGGCGGCCCTGGAATCGGAAAAAGAACAGGCTGCCGGGTTCGGCGCCCTCTACGACCGGCTGCCGAGCCTCCTGCACGCCTCCAGCTTCGAGGTACAGCGGATGCGGCCCCTCTTTTACAATCAGGAGGAGCTGGACACCTTCCGCGCGCGCCACGGGCAGCACCGGGTCAACCGCCGGAACCTCGAAGGCTTCAGCGGACCCTGTTTTCTCGGAATCGACGCCGGATCCACCACCACCAAGGCGGCGCTGATCGACACCGATGGACGGCTGCTCTACAGCTTCTACGACGGCAATCACGGCAGCCCGCTGAAGTCAACCATCCGCATGCTCGAAGATCTGTACGGCCGACTCCCGCCTGAGGCGGATATCATCGCCACCACCGTCACCGGCTACGGCGAGGCCCTCATCAGGACCGCCCTCCAGATCGACATCGGGGAGATCGAAACGGTGGCCCACTACAAGGCCGCAGATTACTTTCTGCCCGGAGTCGATTTCATCCTCGACATCGGTGGTCAGGACATGAAGTGCCTGCGGATCCGCGACGGCGTGATCGACGAGATCCTCCTCAACGAAGCCTGCAGTTCCGGCTGCGGCTCCTTTATAGAAACCTTCGCCTTCGGCCTGGACATGAACGCCGCCGAATTCGCCGGCGAAGCCCTTCTGGCCCGCGGGCCGGTGGACCTCGGCTCCCGCTGCACCGTCTTCATGAACAGCCGGGTCAAACAGGCCCAGAAGGAGGGCGTCACCGTCGGGGACATCTCCGCCGGTCTCAGCTACTCGGTCATCAAGAACGCCCTCACCAAGGTCATCAAGATCAAGAACCCCGAAGATCTCGGAGAAAAAATCATCGTCCAGGGCGGCACCTTCTACAACGAGGCGGTCCTGAAGGCCTTCGAGCTGATCTCGGGCCGGGAGGCGGTCCGGCCGGACATCGCCGGCCTCATGGGAGCCTTCGGCGCCGCCCTGATCGCCCGGGAGCGGACCAGCCTCGACCGCCGCTCCGGTCTGCTGAAGCCGGACCAGCTGAAGGGTTTTTCCTCGACTACCAGGATGGACCGCTGCGGCCGCTGCGGCAACAACTGTCTGCTCACCATCACAACCTTCTCAGACGGACGGACCTTCGTAACCGGCAACCGCTGTGAACGGGGCGCCGCGGCAGCCGGCCTGGAAGCGGCCGCGCCGGGGCTGCCCAACATGTACAAGTTCAAGTACAATCGGATCTTCGGCTACCGGCCCCTCAAGCGGGCGGAGGCCTGCGGCACCATCGGAATCCCCCGGGTGCTCAACATGTTCGAGAACTACCCCTTCTGGTTCACCTTTTTTACCAGCCTCGGCTACCGGGTACTGCTCTCGGCGCCGAGCAGCAAGCAGCTCTTCGAAAACGGAATGGACTCGATCCCCTCCGAATCGGTCTGCTATCCTGCGAAGCTGGTCCACGGGCACATCGAGAATCTGCAGAAGCGGAATATCGATTTCATCTGGTACCCCTCCATCCCCTACGAACGGAAGGAGGATCCCGACGCGGGGAATCACTACAACTGCCCCATCGTCTCCGGCTACCCTGAAGTAATCAAGGCCAATATGAGTGGACTGAACGAAGATGGAATGCCCCTGCGGATGCCCTACCTATCGATGCATCACAAGTTCCGTCTCACGGTCCGGCTCTACCAGGAATTCAGACGGGAAGGATTCAGCTTTTTCAGGATCGCCCGGGCCGTACAGAAGGCCTGGAAGGAGAAGCAGACGGTCCGCGAGGAGATACAGGCCGAAGCCGAGCGCACGCTTCAACGGATCAGAGCGGGGGAGTTCCAGGGGATCATCCTGAGCGGACGGCCTTACCACATCGACCCTGAGATCAACCACGGCATCCCCGACCTGATCAACCAGATGGGCATGGCCGTACTGAGCGAAGACTCGGTAAGTCACCTTGCACGGATCGAACGGCCCCTGCGCGTCGTTGACCAGTGGGTTTATCACAACCGGCTCTACTCCGCCGCCCACCTGGTAGCCCGCACGAAGGGCATGGAAATGGTCCAGCTCACCAGCTTCGGCTGCGGCCTGGATGCCATCACCAGCGATCAGATCCACGAAATTCTGCACCGCTATGGAAAAATTTTCACCGTTATTAAAATCGACGAAGGTAACCAGCTCGGGGCGGCCCGGATCCGGCTCCGCTCCCTCAAGGCGGTGATGGACGAACGCTCCCGTTCAGTTGGAAAGGCCGCCGCCCGGCGAGCCGTCCGGCGTACCGAAGCCCGTTCGGCTGCAAGGTCAGGCGTCCGGAGCGCCGCGGCCCTCTCAGCAGCCGGAACCGCACAAACAGTCCTGCCGCCCGCACACACACACCGGGTACCGTTCACCAGAGAAATGAAGAGCCGCTACACCATCCTGGCCCCCCAGATGTCCCCGATCCACTTCGAAATCATGGAGCACGCCTTCCGCTACTCCGGATACCGTTTCGAAGTCCTTCCCTCTGTCGACCACCAGGCAGTGGACATCGGCCTGAAGTATGTCCACAACGACGCCTGCTATCCCTCCATCCTCGTGGTGGGACAGATGATCGAAGCCCTCCAGTCGGGAAGCTATGACCTGGACAGAGTGGCTCTATTGATAACCCAGACCGGCGGAGGCTGCCGGGCCACCAACTACATCGCCTTCCTGCGCAAAGCCCTCAGGGACGCCGGGCTCGGACACATCCCGATTATCAGCCTGAACGCCGTCGGCCTGGAGGAAAACCCGGGATTCACCATCGACGAAGTCCTCGTGCGCCGGGCCTTCCAGGGGATGGTCTACGGCGACCTCCTCATGCGGGTGCTCCTGGCCACCCGCCCCTACGAAGAGGTCCCGGGCAGCGCCGAACGTCTCTACCGCCGCTGGGTGGACCGCTGCATCCGTACCCTGGCGAAGCCCTCGAGGCGCCGCTACCATCATAACATCCGCAGCATCATCCGCGACTTCGACAGCCTCCCCCTCCGGGATATCCGCAAGCCGAAAGTCGGCCTGGTAGGAGAGATCCTGGTCAAGTTCCACCCTACCGCCAACAACGAAGTCATCAAGGTCATCGAACGGGAAGGCGCCGAAGCCGTCATGCCGGACCTCTTCGACTTTTTCCTGTACACCGCCCACACCGGCCACTTCAAGTTCAGCCACCTCTCCAAGTCACTCAGGGGAAAAATCACCGCCTCCGCGGTAATCTCCTATCTGGAGACCTACCGCAGCGTCATGCGGCGGGCCCTGCGACGGAGCCGGCGATTCACCGCCCCGCCGACCATCTACGAAATGGCCAGACGGACCGCACCGGTCGTCAGCATGGGCGCCATCATGGGCGAAGGCTGGTTCCTCACCGGCGAAATGATCGAACTCATCGAACACGGCGCCGACAACATCATCTGCATGCAGCCCTTCGCCTGTCTCCCCAACCAGATCACCGGCAAGGGCATGATCAAAGCCCTCAAGCACCGCTATCCAGGCGCCAACATCGCAGCCATCGACTACGACCCAGGCGCCAGCGAAGTCAACCAGCTCAACCGCATCAAGCTCATGCTCTCCGTGGCCTTCGGGAAGCTGGAGAAAAAACAGGCCGCAAACCGTGCGGGAGGCTCTTTAGGTGAAGCTGCCGGAACGGCGAAGGAAACTACCCCCGGATCTATTTCCACTCCCGCGCCCTCTCCCGGGTCATACGCCGGCTCAAGCCTCACCCTCGAAGCGACCCCCCTCCGCTGGTCCGGCCGGGAAAAAATCAGCTCCGCCGATAGAAATTAAACGGATAACCTGATTCTATCCCGCCCGCTTGAAAATAGAACTCAATCATGGCATACCATCGGTGGGATTTCCCATTGAGGAGGCTTTTATGGCCAATGTGATAAAGGAATACGATATAAAAATAGACTCAAAGAAGCGTTTCACTGTTCGTGGTGCAAAGTACGATTATTACCACGTGTATGAATACGAAGATGGGCACATAGAACTCACTCCCAGGATCTTGGTAGATCCGGATGA
>Ga0272443_10002191_pt1 | contig 25771 bp, 21 predicted proteins | sample SSMAcet12_FD_193581 | JGI IMG/M metagenome (GOLD analysis project Ga0272443, IMG submission 193581) | Marine sediment archaeal communities from Little Sippewissett salt marsh, Falmouth, MA, United States - SSM-Acet-12 | ecosystem: Environmental > Aquatic > Marine > Wetlands > Sediment ...
TCCTCGATAATATCAACCGGGGAGCCACCAGCCTGCATATCTAAAACGGATCAGGATCGCCGGCGGGTGATCTCCACACCGACCGATTCAGCGGCTGTGACCGCTTCGGTCTTTTCGACCCGCAGCCAGACCTCCTGAACCGCTTCGTGTGCCAGTACCAGGTCCGCCAGAGAAGCGATCAACGCTTCAACCGTAAAGAAATGGGTGGATTTGATCTGACTGAGGATCTGTTTGGCGACCGTCGAATAGTTGACTGTCTGGTGGATATCATCCTCGGCCGCGGCAGGGGCGGTGTCCACCGACATAACAACATTGATCAGGATCGGCTGGGGTGTTTGCTGCTCATGCAGGTGAATCCCAAGGATTCCCTCGGTCCTTAAATTCTTGATAATAATTTTATCCATTGCGACATCCTTTTCTCTGATCTTGATCTCCATTGTACCGAGAATTTGTGAATTGAGAAATCCATGAAGATCGTAATGTTTTCCATCAATCCGCTATTTCAGGAGAAAGTCACCGGCGGCGCATCCAAGCACCTATATCATATCGCCCAACACCTCGGGGGATTGGGACATGAGGTCGAGGTTGTCTGCGCCCGGCCGGTGGAGCCTCAGGAGCCATTTTCATGGGGTGAACGAGTGCATGTGCACCCTGTTTTGCCTTTTCATTTACCTTTCCCCCAACCTTATGCCATCAGCGGGGCTGATCTGGCCCTGCTTCTGGATCGCCTGACCGGATTTCTGGAGGGGGCTGACCGGTTCTACATCCACGATGGAGAATTTCTGATTCCCGAAGCTTATCAGGATATCCCGACCGTTGTCTCCTTGCGGGATAATGTTTACCCGGAATCCGTTCTGGGATCTTTCATTGGCCGCTACGATGATCTGATTTGCGTCTCGCCCTATTCGGCAGAAGTGGTCAGGGCCACAGTGGGACGGTTCTATCCCAAGCTGGACGAACGGCTGCACCAGATTAATAATGGGATCGATTTCGATATGTTCCATTTGGTGGATGTCTCCGGCCTTGCCGCGGAGCTTGACCTTAACCCGTCGGAACAGATAATCCTGCTGCACCCGCACCGGCCGGAGCCGGGCAAGGGTCTACCGGAGACCATCCGGGTGGCGGAAGTGCTTGTCCACCGGTTTGGATTCCGCAACTTGAGAGTGCTGATCCCGGAGTGGATTGGGTCAATGGTGTCGCAGGGGGAGCAGAGCTTCTACAATGAAATGGTGCAATTGATGGTCGAACTGGACGTGCGTGAGAACTTCGTCTTTGTTCCCTGGATCCCTGCGGCACGGATGCCGGAACTTTACAGCCTGGGACGTGCAACGCTCTGTCTAGGGAATATCGTGGAGGCCTTTGGGAATGTGGCTTATGAGTCACTGGCCTGCGGCACGCCCAGCGTGGTTTCCAAAACGGGCGTGCATCGCACGCTGTTACCGGATGACTTGATCGACAAGGTGGATTATGGCGATATTCAGGCCGCAGCGGAGTGCATCGCTAAGATTATCCGCAGCGGCCGGCAGATGACGCCGGAGACAATGGCCTTTCTCCAGTCGCATCTGGACTTCAAGCAACAGGTCTCGCAGTATGCCAAGGTGATCACCGGTGCGGAGAAACGAAAGCCGATGCGGTTTTCCAAATTTAAACTGAGTGCGGAAACGCCGTATCATATTGCACCCTGGTGCTATCTCGAACGGGATCGGATTTATCATGATTTTCGCGGGCGTTTTGAGCCGGCCGGGGAATTGCCAATCCTGTTTCGGGAGGCGGCTCAGGTGTCCCTGGCGGAAGCCAGGGGTAAAGGCATTTCAGATGAGCGCTGGCAGGATTGGATTGAGAAGACTTACCTCGTTCCGGTCAGGTAATGAAGAAAGGAATTATTGACATGGAATCATTTTCGGGAAAAGTTGTCGTTGTCACTGGGGCTTCCGGGGCATTGGGTCGGGAAGTTGTTAAGGCCTTTCTGCGGGCGGGAGCTACAGTCTGCGCAATGGATCATCACGAAAGCCGTCTGGCGAAAGTTGGCGAAAACCTCCCGGGGCGATTGGAGCCCTTTGAGAACATCGACCTGAGCCATGCGTCGGTCGTTTCGCCGCTGATAACCGCCGTCCATGAGCGGATTGGACCGGTGGATATCATCGTCCATACGGTTGGGGGCTTTACCTATGGTGAAAAGGTCTATGAACTCTCACCGGAGACCTGGCAGAAGATGCTGGCGATAAATGTGACCGCATTTCTAAACCTGGCGAAGGCCTTTGTGCCGGACCTGGTGGCAAAGGGCAGGGGAAAGATCATCACGGTGGGGGCGAAGGCCGCGCTGAAAGGCGGCGGGAAGATGGGCGCTTATGGTGCCACAAAAGCCGCTTTATTGCGATTGACGGAAAGCCTGGCGGCCGAACTGGCGCCAGAAGGTGTGCAGGCTAATTGTGTTCTGCCGGGAACGATTGACACCCCCAATAATCGGGCGGAAATGCCCAAGGCGGATTTCTCCAAATGGGTTCCCCCTGAGAAGATTGCCGAGACGATCCTCTTCCTGGCCTCACCGGAGGCGGATGCGATCACCGGGGCGGCGATTCCGATTTACGGGCAGCCCTGATCAGAGATACTGACCGCCATCCACCCGCAGGAACGCACCGGTGGTGAAGTCGCTGCGGATGAGATGGAGTGCGTTTTCAACCGCGATCTCCGGGTTTCCTGTCCGCCGTAGGGGGACGTGGGTTTTGGCGTATGCTTCCAAATTGACATCTTCCCGATCGGCGAGGGGGAGCATGATGCCGGGCGCAAAGGCGTTCACGGTGATATCCGGGGCGAGTTCGAGGGCAAACATCCGGGTCATCTCAACCAGGGCCAGTTTGGTCAGCCGGTAGGCGAAATGGTCCGGTCGGTGCTGCAGGATTTGTGCATCCGCGATATTCAGTATGCGGCCGGGGCGTCCCTGGGGTAACTGGCTGGCAAAGTTCTGAATCAGGATGAAGGGGGTTTGCAGATTGATCCTGAACTGTGATTCCCATTCTTCACGGTTCGTTTCCATACCACTGCCGCGCAGGTAGATGGCAGCGTTATTAATCAGGATATCCACGACCTTGAAGTGACTCAGAATTTCGGGAAAAAGGGCTTCAACGGCTGCCAGATCATTGAAATCCGCACCAACCGTGATGGCTTCTACGCCCATCTCACTGGCGATTTGGGCGGTTTCTTCAGCCGGGCTTGCTGAGCGGTTGTAGTGGATCGCCAGGTTGACACCTTCCCTGGCCAGCGCCAGGGCATAGGCGCGGCCCAGACGGATGCCGCCGCCGGTTACCAGTGCAGTTTTACCCTTCAGTTCCATCTTTCACCTCGTCAATCTTCTGAATGTCTTTTTCATCGGGAGGTAATTTAGCGATCAGATCGTGAATTGATTCGCCGGTGGCGGGGTGACGAAAATCGGGATTGGTTTCAGCCAGCGGCAGGAGCATATAGCCATTTTTGAGAATGCCGGGCTCGGGGATTTGGCGGCCCTGATGCCGGAAGACCTGTTTTCCATAGGTCAGGACATCCAAATCCAGCGGGACGATGTCCTTGTTGCCCGGTTCGCGACCATGCGTCTGCTCAATCTCTTTCAGCAGGGTGATCAGGTCAGGATAGGGCAGGGTGGTCTCAATCTGGAGCACCCGGTTGAGATAAAGTCTGTCCTGATGACCTTCACGAACGTCTTTGGTCTGATAGATGTCTGAGCGGCGCAGAATTTTGAATTGCGCGGCAATAGCCTGGCTGCCGTTATAGAGATTATCCAATGGGTCCACATTTGCGCCCATTGAGATGCAAACTGTCACTTTATTGGGCTTTTCAATACTAAGTTTGTAAATCGCCAGCAGGCTTCCGCCGAGCAGGATCAGGGAAAATAGCTGGATCTGATCCACGCCCAGAAGGAGCCGCTTTTCAGCGATAAAGGATTGAGTGATAAGGGTGATAAGTGCCAGCCCGGCAAGGGTCACGCTGAAGAGGACTCCGCTGTGGAAAAATCCGTTTTGTTTTGTCATCCGGGTTCGGATTAGCCACCAGATCAGCAAGCCCAGCGTGAGGATCAGGGCATAGACCTGGACGGGATGCCGGTTGGCATTCCACAGGGGGATGCCCCAGGGCAAATCGGTGGGTAGCCCATAGGCGTTACCGTTGGCCAGGTTAGACAGTTGGAAACCCGCATAAACCAGGATGAAAAGGGGGCTGAGGGTGTCCAGCGTCGGCCAGAGCGGGAGGTGCTTGCGTTGATAGGTGATCAGTAACACCAGCAGCCCGGTGAGGACGCCGAAATTGGCATCCAGCATGGAAGGCGTCAGGGAGATGATGCTGAGGGGGTTCTCCTGCAGGATAGGGATGTGGGTCAACAGAAATCCGATGCGTGCGGCAACGATCCCGATCAGAAAACCAAACAGTATCCCGTTTTCAATCACGTCTCCATTGGTGCCAAGATGGGAGGCAAATTTACCGGCGAGCGTTAGCCCAAGCCAGATGCTGAGGATCAACAGCAGGCCGGCAGCCTGAATAGCCAAAGGTCCGAGGTCAATTACTGGAAACATAACTTACTCCCCCTGGCCCGTTGCCAATACATCATCCAACCAGGCACGCAGTTCACCGGCGTTCATGCCAGCGCCAATCACGACCTTCTGCACGATGCCATCCGACCCGATTAGGACGGAGGTCGGCAAGGCGTGTATCTGGTATTGACGGGCAACCTCGCCGTCCGCATCAAGGAGCATGGGGAAGGAATATTCCTGGGCATTGAAATAGCTGATCGCGGAGGCGGCCGTGTCCTGGGTGGTCATGTTGACTGCGAGGATTTCGAAGCCCTGCGGTGCGTATTCCTGATAGACTGGTTCAAGCCCCGGTAGGGTAGCTTTACAAACGGTACACCAGGAAGCCCAGAGGAACACCAGCACAGGCTTGCCGGTTTGATCGGAGAGGCTGAGGGCCTGACCATCGGGCGTTAGCAGGTTGAAATCGGGCGCCTGGAAACCCTGATGGGCGGCCTGGGATGAACCCGCCTGGACACCTGGGAAATAGATCGGCGTCAGAAGCATCCAGCCTATTCCCAGCAGGAGGATTAGCGATGCAATAGGAATATAGCGCTTTTTCTGCAAAAGTACCTCATTTACGATTATTGGATAACGATAAAAGTCCCCTTTATTATATTCAATAACTCACAGATGGATAATTGTCATATCAGTAAAGAAAGTGAACATGGTAAAATGAACACGATCAATTAACGAAAGGAATCACACTTATGAGTACGGATTCACTTCAGGAAAAAGCAATTAAAACAATTAAATTTTTATCCGTTGATGGGGTGCAGACAGCAAAATCTGGCCATCCGGGTTTACCAATGGGTGATGCGGGCATTGCTTATGCTTTGTGGATGAAACTCCTCCGCTACAACCCCAAGAACCCCAAGTGGTTTAACCGTGACCGGTTTGTTCTTTCAGGCGGTCACGGCTCTATGTTAATTTATACCATGCTCCACCTGACAGGCTATGACCTGCCGCTTTCTGAATTGAGGCAATTCCGGCAATGGGGCAGTAAGACCCCCGGGCACCCGGAATATGGAATGACTCCCGGCGTGGAAGTCACCACCGGGCCACTGGGTCAGGGCTTTGCCAATGGTGTGGGCTTTGCCATTGCGGAAGCTCACCTGGCGGCGGAATTCAACCGCCCTGGCCATGAGATTGTCAACCACTACACCTATGCCATTGTTACCGATGGTGATCTGATGGAAGGCATTTCCTATGAGGCAGCTTCCCTGGCCGGTCATCTTAAACTTGGCAAACTGATTTATTTCTACGATAACAACCATATCTCCATTGATGGCTCCACCGAACTCGCATTCACTGATGACCGCCGGAAACGGTTTGAAGCTCTGGGTTGGCATGTAGGTCATGTCAGCGATCCTTATGATGTGGATGCGCTTGTGGCAGCGGCTGAAGCGGCCAAGGCGGATCCCCGACCCTCATTGATCATCGTAGACACGGTGATCGGTGATGGCCTGCCCAATATGCAAGGGACCGAAGCCGCGCATGGCTCACCTCCCGGGTGGGATGAGATTGCCAAAGCCAAAGAATTGGCTGATTGGCCGGTTGAACCTCACTTCTTTATCCCCGAGGATGTCAAAGCGCATTTCCGCTCCAAGGTGGATGAGGGTGAAGCCAGCAATATGGGGTGGGGCCGCAAGTTTGAGGATTACCAGAAGGCTTATCCTGAATTGGCCGCTGAACTCAAACGGCGGATTTCTGGCGATCTGCCCAAGGATTGGGAAAAGGGTCTGCCGGTATTTCCTGCGGATGAAAAGGGAATGGCTTCCCGGGCCGCCTCGGGAAAGGTGATCAATGGCCTGGCCGCGACACTGCCCGAATTGATGGGCGGGGCTGCTGACCTGGCGCCTTCCAACAAGACCTGGATCAATGGGGAACCGGCATTCAGCCCGGAAACACCCGAAGGCCGCAATATGCACTTTGGCGTGCGTGAGCATGCCATGGGCGCGATCATCAATGCGATGTCCGTACATGGTGGGCTGATCCCCTACGCAGGCACATTCCTGGTCTTCTCCGATTATGTCCGGCCTGCAGTGCGGCTTTCCGCACTCTCCGGTTATCATGCCATTTGGGTCTTCACACATGATTCGATTGGGGTTGGCGAAGACGGCCCAACGCATGAACCGATTGAGCATGTCACTTCACTGCGGATCATCCCCAAGCTGGTCACCCTTCGACCCGCTGACGCCAATGAGACGGCGCAGGCCTGGAAATTTGCCATTCAGCATGACGGCCCCACGGCCCTGATCCTCTCCCGGCAGAATTTACCGACAGTGGATCGCAACATCTTTGCAGATGCAGAAAACCTCGAAAAAGGTGCTTATGTCCTGGCGGATATGGGCGAAGGTGCACCGGAATTGATTCTGATGGCTTCCGGTTCCGAGGTCGGCTTGATCATGTCCGCAGCGGGACGGTTGGCTGCCGAAGGTGTGAACGTGCGGGTGGTGTCCTTCCCGAGTTGGGAACTCTTTAAGGCGCAGTCCAAAGAATATCAGGACCAGGTTTTACCGCCAGCGATCAAGAAACGGCTCTCCGTTGAAGCGGGCGTGACCACTGGGTGGCGGCGCTGGGTTGGGGATGCTGGCCATATTATCGGCATTGACCGCTTTGGTGAATCGGCTCCCGGCAGCCTGGTGATGAAAGAATTTGGCTTCACGGTTGAGCATGTGATTGAGGAAGCGATGGCGCTCCTCAGGGCGGACTCCGGTTCTTCTGACAACAATAATGGTCATAAATAGAAGTAGGTTTGAAAGGACCTTATAAAATGAGTGCGGCAGATAAACTAAATATTCTTGGACAGTCAGTCTGCTATGACAATATCCGGCGATCACTGATCGTTGACGGCACTTTGATGAACATGATCGAACGCCGGGATATTCTCGACCTGACTTCCAATCCGAGCATTTTTATGAAAGCCATCGCCAATAGCGATGATTATGATGCCGACCTGCAGACGATGGCCTGGGCCGGTCTGGACCCCTTGAGTATCTTCTTCCATTTGGCAATCAAGGATGTTCAGGATGTGACGGATCTGTTCCGTCCCGTCTATGAGGCGACCGGCGGTGCGGATGGATTTGTGAGTTTGGAGGTCAACCCTCACCTGGCTCATGATACCGAAGGGACGCTGAAGGAAGCCCTCTGGCTTTGGGAAACGGTTAACCGGCCGAACCTGCTGGTCAAGATTCCCGGCACGAAAGAAGGACTCCCGGCGATAACTGAAGCGATTGCGGCGGGGATCAACATCAATGTGACGCTGATCTTTTCCCGCGCTCGCTACCGCGAGGTGATGGATGCCTATTTGAAAGGCATTGAACGACGGATCGCGGCCGGACTGGCCGTGGATGGAATTGCGTCCTGCGCTTCTTTCTTTGTTTCCCGCGTGGAAACCAAGGCGGATGGCTATTTACAGGAAGTGGTGGATGCCGGTGGCCCCAATGGGGAAATTGCAAAGTCTCTGCTGGGCAAGATGGCGGTGGATAATATCCGCCTGGCCTATCAGGATTATGAGGAATTTTTCAACTCAGATCGCTTCAGGAAGGTCAGCGAGTTTGGTGCGCAGAAACAGCGCCCGCTTTGGGCCTCAACGGGGACGAAGAACGCCGCTTATAGTGATGTCAAATATGTCGAGTCACTGGTGGCGCCCAACACGGTTAACACCATGCCGCCCAAGACTCTGGAAGCCTATCTGGATCATGGCGATCCCCGAATTACGATCTATGACGATCTGGATGAGGCAAAGGCGGATTTTAAAAAGTACGCTCAAATTGGCCTCTCTTTTGATCAGGTTAGTGAAGAACTGGAAAATGAAGGCCTGGCAAGCTTCAATGACGGATTTGACAAACTGCTGGATGTGATCGAACAACGCAGTAAGCAGTACGTAGTTGGCCTGGGCAAGCTCTCGGCGGCTGTTGCCGAACGGGTTGAGCAATTTGAGGATGAGGATATTGTCTCTCGCATGCATCGGATTGACCCGACCGTCTGGACGGAAGACTCCGACGGCATGAATGAGATTCAGAAGCGGTTGGGGTGGTTGACCCTGCCGGATGATAATCAGAGCCTGGTACCCGATTTGTTTGACTTCGCTGATGAAGCTCTGGATGAGGATTTTGAAAAGGTCGTGCTTCTGGGGATGGGTGGTTCTTCCCTCGCCCCTGAGACCATGGCTAAAATCTTTGAGGGTTACATTGAAGGTGCGCAACTGCGCATCCTTGATTCCACCATCCCGGAGCAGGTCAGGGAGATGGACGAGTGGGTGGATTACATCAAGACCCTGTTCATCGTTTCCAGTAAATCCGGCGGGACGACAGAGACGCTGAGCCTGTTCCAATACTTCTGGGATAGGGCCAAAGCTGAGGCCGGCAAGGATTACGCCAAACACTTCATCGCGATCACTGATCCGGGCAGCAAACTGGCTGCATTGGGGGAGGAACTGGGCTTCCGGGCTGTTCGCACAACCAATCCGAATGTGGGCGGGCGTTATTCCGCACTGACCCAGTTTGGCCTGGTCCCCGCGGCTTTGATGGGTGTGGACCTGGGTGAATTCCTCTGGGCTGCCAGTGACATGGCTGACCGCTGTTCACAGGACCAGCCCCTGGTCGAAAACACGGGCGCTCTTTTGGGTATTATCCTGGGTGAGGCAGCTCTCGCCGGACGGGATAAACTGACCTTCCTGACCGATGACGCTGTGGCACCGTTGGGCGCCTGGCTGGAACAACTGGTGGCCGAATCCAGCGGCAAACTTGGTAAGGGCATTGTCCCTGTGGCCGATGAGCCTCTGTTGGCTGCTGATGCTTATAGCAGTGACCGGATCTTCGCTTATCTGCGAGCGACCGGGGAGCGAGAGGATTTCGTTGAAGAGCTGGTGAAAGCCGGACAGCCGGTTGTGACTTTGGATATTCCCACCCTTTACGATCTTGCAGGGGAGTTCTACCGCTGGGAGTTCGCGATTGCCACAGCCTGCAGCGTGATTGGCGTGAATGCTTTTGACCAGCCGGATGTGCAGGACAATAAGGACCGCACCAAGAAACTGATCAAGGCCTATCAGGATGCCGGACATCTCGATGAACCTGAGAGCCTGTGGGAAAAAGAGGGTATCGAAGTCGCCGGCGTAGCCTTTGATGGGCTGAAGAGCTGCGGTTCCGTGGCTGAGGTGATTAAATCATTCACAGAGCAGGCTAAAGATGGTGATTATATTGCCATCAATGCCTACCTGCCGCGCAACGCCGCTGTGGAAGCCAAACTGACCGCACTGCGCGAACGGATTTTGAAAGACACGGGCAAGGCAACCACCCTGGGCTTTGGTCCCCGCTTCCTGCATTCCACCGGCCAACTGCATAAGGGCGGTGCGAATAACGGCTTATTCCTGCAGATCACTCAGGCCGATGCCGAGGATCTGGCTATTCCGGATGCCGATTTTGGCTTTTCGGTCCTCGACCGAGCGCAATCGCTGGGTGATTTGGACGCTTTGAAGAGCCGTGATCGCCGGGTGATCCGCATCAACCTGCCGGCAGGCGATAAACTGGATTTCTAAATCCACTGAAATGACGATAAGTTCCCGGTGAAAAACGTCGCCGGGAACTTTTTTCTTCCCGAAGGTAAATATTGTATAATTCCCTGTAGGTATGAAAAAACAATCCAAGTTACGAAAAACGGTGGAATTTAGGCTCTGGTTGAATTCCTGGAGGGCTGGATGAAAGTCCTGGCTGTGGACCCTGGTGAAAAGCGAATTGGGCTGGCCGTCAGCGACCCTAGTGGGACGTTGGCGCGCCCGTTGAAGGTGCTGCTCCATGTGGCACGGGCAGAGGATGCCCGGCAGATCGCTGAAATAGCCGCAGAAGAAGGTGCTGACGCGATCGTGATTGGACAGCCGCTGGACGCCAATGGCGAGGTCGGCCCCCAGGCGCGCAAATCCATCCGGCTGGCGGATGCTGTGAGGGAGTATACCCAGCTTCCAATCCATCTCTGGGATGAGAGCGGCACGACCCAAGCGGCGATTGGCAGCCGAGTGGCGCTCGGGACCAGCCGCAAGAAGCGCAAAGGTCACCTGGATGACCTGGCCGCAAGTATCCTGCTGCAGGACTTTCTGATCCAGAACGAAGACTGGGTTCGGGGTGTGGAGAATGTCAATGGCTAATCGACAACGTCGTTCATTGTTCCTCTTGATCGTCATTCTGCTCGTTTTGATTGCGTGCGTGGGCCTGGTGACGGGGTATCTTTATATCAACTCTGAGGTTAAAGCCCATTATGGTGAGCCTTCACCTCTGTTATCACTGACCCAAAGGGTGATTTACCCGCTTGAGCTATTCTCCAACCGGACCATAATGTTTGAACCGGTTGACCCGATAGGTGAGGAATTGGCCTTTAGCGTGGGGCAGGGTGAATCTGTTTCCATGGTCTGTATCCGTTTGGAACAGGAGGGACTGATCCCGGATGCGGAAATTTTCCGAATTTATCTGGTCTACAGCGGGCTGGACCGGCAGCTTCAATCCGGTGATTACCTGTTGAGTGGGCAGATGTCGCCGATGGAGATTGCAGCCGATCTGCTGGACGCCACACCCCGGGACGCGATTGTCAGCATTCTGGCGGGTTGGCGGATTGAGGAGATCGCCGCAAGCGTGGCTGGCAGTGGACTGGATGTTACAGTAGATGAATTTATTACCCTGGCGTATGCACCCCTGCCGGAATTCTTTGCCTATCTGCCGGTGGATGATGCTCCAACGCTGGAGGGTTTCCTTTTTCCCGGTGTTTATCAGATTCCGCGAGAGGCGGATGTGGTCACGGTGATTGAGACCTTCCTGGCCGCTTTTTCGGCCAATGTCAGCCAGGAGATGCTGGATGGCTTTACCCGACAGGGGCTGACCCTTCAGGAAGCGGTCACTCTGGCCTCCATAATTGAGAAAGAAGCGGTAGTGGACGATGAAAAGCCGCTGATTGCTTCGGTTTTCTATAATCGTCTGGCGGACGGCATGCGGCTGGAATCGGACCCCACGGTGCAGTATGCGCTGGGGTATCAGGATAGCCTGGGCACCTGGTGGAAGTCACCGCTGGAAGGCGCGGACCTGGCAGTGGAATCGCCCTATAACACCTATCTGGTATATGCGCTGCCGCCTACGCCAATGGACAATCCGGACCTGCTTTCCTTGCAGGCGGTGGCTTTTCCCGCGGACACGCCTTATTATTTCTTTAGGGCGGCTTGTGATGACTCCGGACGACATAATTTTGCAATTACTTATGAAGAACATCTGAATAATGGCTGTGAGTAAGATGGAGAAGAGGTGAAATAATGGCTGTTTTGGGAATTGATATCGGCGGCTCAGGGATCAAAAGCGCACCGGTGGATGTGGAAACCGGCCAATTCCTTCAGGATCGTATTCGGATTCCCACCCCTGACCCGGGCACACCCGAGCAGGTTGTTGAAGTGATCAAGCACATGGTCAGCGAGTTTGACTGGCATGGCAAGATCGGTGTGGGATTTCCCGGCGTAGTCCGGCGGGGTGTTGTTCTCACTGCTGCCAATGTTGCGCCGGAATGGGCCGGGACTGATTTGGCAGAATTGATCGAGAGCCAGACCGGCTGCCCGACCGTGGTGCTGAATGATGCGGATGCGGCGGGGCTGGCGGAAATGCGATTTGGCTCCGGAAAACGCTTCGAGGATGATTATGTCATCTTCCTGACGATTGGTACCGGGATCGGTTCAGCCTTTTTCATGAAGCGTGAACTCTGGCCGAATACGGAACTGGGACATCTGGAGATTCGGGGCAAGGACGCTGAACACCGAGCAGGAGATGTCGTTCGCAAGGAGAAGGATCTCTCCTGGAAACAATGGGGAAAACGCCTGAATGAAGTCCTCAAAACTTATGACTTCCTATTTAGCCCTGATGCGATCATCCTGGGCGGTGGGGTCAGCAGGCAATTTAAGCATTATGGTAAATATCTAAAGAAAATCCATGCGGAAGTGCTTCCCGCTGAATTGCAGAACCAGGCCGGCATCATTGGCGCGGCCATGGCTGCGGAAGAGTCTCTGATCGTGGATTGATTTTAGTTAGGGATTAAAAGAAAACCGGTGGGCTAATTTATTTAGCACACCGGTTATTTTGTTAAGCGTTCGCAGCTCAGTCATCCATCAGGGCATCATAGCCCGGACCGTTCTCGAAGAAGTCGTAATTAGCCTGGATATCGGAGGTGAGATCCACTTCCTGATCGGCTTCCAGCCGGCGGGTTGATTCCAGATGGACCGGGTTACCGACGTAATCGTGTCCGTCAAAAGGCTCTGCATATCCGGGCGTACCGGTCGGTGCGGTTTGAACTTCATCTCCCTGGGCAAGGAAGGCCTCCGGTACTTCATCCTCCGGGAAGATCGCATGGAAGGGACATTCGGGGATGCAGGCGCCGCAGTCGATGCAGGTCTCCGGATCAATATAATACAGCGGCCATTCATCCTGAGGGTTACCCGGGACGATGCATTCCACTGGACAAACGGTCACACAACTGCCATCGCGGATGCATAAACTGGTGATAATATGAGTCATTAAGTCTCCCAATTCCTGTTTTTATGGGATTGTAGTGGAGAGGTGGGCCTTTGTCAAGCAATTGAATTGCATTACAATTAACCCCCATGACCGGCATGAAATCCTCCAACAAAACCCTGCATCCCGTTCCGGCGACTCTGGCCGGGATAGTCTTTGTCTCCACGGCGTCCTTATTCATCCGTTTTGCGCAGGCCGAGGCCTCTTCAATTGTTATCGCCGCGGCCCGGCTGACGATTGCCAGCCTGGTTCTGGTGCCTATGGCGCTCATCCGAAATTGTAAAGCGCCCGTGCATCTCACCTGGCAGGAATGGGGCAAAGGTCTGCTATCCGGGTTGTTCCTGGCCCTGCATTTTGCGGCCTGGATCACGTCTCTGGAATACACGACCATTGCCAGCTCGGTGGTGCTGGTGACAACCACGCCGCTCTGGGTGGCGCTTCTGTCACCGCTTGTGCTGCAGGAGAAGATTCGCAAGGCCGTGTGGATTGGCCTGGTGATCTCCGTGGTGGGTGGTGTGATCGTGGGTCTGGCGAATGCCTGCCAGTGGACTGGCAGCGGGTTAACCTGTCAGGCGCAGGGCTTCACCGGTAAGGCTATGTGGGGGAATGCCCTGGCGCTGTTTGGCGCGTGGATGGCGGCCGGATATATGCTGATGGGGCGACAGCTTCGCAAGAAGCTGGATACCGTTTCCTATACGGCCCTGGTCTACAGTGCTGCCGCGGGTATTTTGCTGGCTGTGGTTCTGCTGAGTGCAGAGCCACTTTTTTCCTATCAACCTGAGACCTATATCTGGCTTTTGGCATTGGGCCTCATCCCGCAGCTCCTGGGTCATTCTCTGTTGAATTGGGCATTGAAATATATCTCCGCGGCCTATGTCTCGCTGACCCTTTTGGGGGAACCGATTGGGACGTCGATTCTGGCTTATCTCTTCCTAAGAGAAAGCCCCACACTCCTGGAAGGGGTGGGGGCTGTGTTGATCTTGGTTGGGATCGTGATCGGGTCCATCCGGCGGGCAGCCGCGCCCGTTAATGCGGCATGACCTGACCTTCGGTCTCAGTGACCATCTTGTCATGGAGTTCCGCTTTCTCATCCTTGTGCAGCCTGCCATAAAGGAAATTAGTTTCGTGTAGCCTTGCAATCAAGCCTTCATTGATGGCGTTGGGGTGCATGCGCCATTGCCAATTGCCGGAAGGGGTGCCGGGGTAATTCATCCGCGCCCATTCGCCCAGGCTGAGAAAGTCCTGCATTGGAGCCAGAACCCAAGCCGCAACCGAATCCCAGAGGACTCGAATCATAGACCAGGAAATGTCATCACCCGATCGGGCGAGGTACCGGCGGCAGAAATCCTTTTCCCGATCCGGTGCGGAATCGTACCAGCCGCGGGTGGTGTTATTATCGTGGGTGCCGGTATAGGCCACGCAGTTGACGGGGTAATTATGGGGCAGGAAAGCATCATCTGGGTCGGAGGCGAAAGCAAATTGCAGGATCTTCATCCCTGGCAGGTTGAAGGCATCGCGCATTTTGGTCACACCTTTTGTGATCACACCGAGGTCTTCAGCAATAATTGGCAGGGCGCCCAGCTTATTTTCAACCACTTTGAAGAATTTCTTGCCAGGCCCTTTGACCCAGCGGCCGTGTTCAGCGGTTTCATTGCCAAAGGGGATCTCCCAATAAGCTTCAAAGCCGCGGAAATGGTCCAACCGGATGACATCCACCTGTTTGAGGACGGCCTGAAGCCGGGAAAGCCACCAAGCATAGCCCTGAGCCTTGTGTACGTCCCATTTATAAAGCGGGTTGCCCCAAAGTTGTCCAGTCCGGGAGAAATAATCCGGGGGAACGCCGGCCACGACCTCAGGCAGGCCTTTCTCATCCAGATAAAATAGCTCCTTATTGACCCAGACATCGGCGCTGTCATAGGCGACAAAGATGGGGACATCGCCAATGATCCGGATGCCTTTTTCGTGGGCATAGGCTCTGAGGTCTTGCCATTGTTTGAAGAAGATGAACTGGGCAAAAGCCTGTTGATCGATTTCAGCTTTGTGCGCTTTTGTGAATTTCTTTAAGGCTTCCGGCTCACGCTGGCGCAGCTCTTCCGGCCAGGTGTCCCAAGGGGCGAGGTTACGTTCAGCTTTGATGGCCATAAAGACCGCAAAAGGCGCCAGCCAGTCCTTTTCAACCTCCTTGAAAAGTTCAAAATCTTTTTGCAAGGCTTCATCGCCACCGGTGAGGTAGTTTTTATAGGCTCTGGCGATGAGCTTCATTTTCCATTCGATCACCGGGCCGTAATCCACCCGTTCAAGAGGAAAAGTGGGGCGGTCTGCGAGGTCTTCTTTGGTGAGGAGCCCCTGATCGAGTAGGATGGTCGCGCTGATCAGGTAGGGGTTGCCGGCAAAGGCGGAAAAGCATTGATAGGGTGAATCGGCATAGCCGGTTGGCCCCAGGGGAAGGACCTGCCAGAATTGACAGCCTGATTGGTGAAGAAAATCAATCCAGCGAAAGGCTTCCGGCCCCAGATCACCAATCCCATCCGGGCCGGGCAAGCTGGTGGGGTGCAGGAGAATGCCTGCTGCACGGTTTTGTTTCATAGGAAACTCCTTGACGCTTTGCTTATTTTGAATCAGACAATAATTCCTGATAGACGGCGACATATTTCCGGGCGGATGTTTCCCAGGAATAGTCAGAGCGCATCCCATTCATCTGGATTTGGGTCCAGATTTCAGAACGCTCGTAAAGCCGGCACATGCGCTTTAGCGCGGTTGCAAACGAGGAGGGATAGGACTTGGTGAAGAGTATCCCGGTGGAGCGCTCGGGTTTGCGCGAGGCATAGTGAATGGTGTCGGCGAGTCCGCCGGTTGCCCGGGCGAACGGCACGCAGCCATAACGCATGGAGATGAGTTGGGAGAGGCCGCAGGGCTCATAGCGGGAGGGCATCATGAAGATATCCGCGCCGGCATAGAGCTGGTGGGCCAGTGTGCCATCAAATTTGATGATGCTCCTGACCCGGTCCGGGAAGGCTGTTTCAAGTTCCAAGGCCATCTGCTCCAGATAAGGGACGCCCGTGCCCAGAATGATTGCCTGCCAGTTTTCCTTTTCACAACGGTGCAGTCCCCGCAGGGCGATATCAATTCCTTTTTGAGGGTCCATCCGGCTGACCATCGTCAGCAGCGGGGTTTGGGGGTTGATGTCCAGTCCAAATTGTTTCTGCAGGACTTGCTTGTTCCGTTTTCTCAGCGAAAGGTCGTGCTGGTCATAGTTTTGTGCCAAGTGGGGGTCCGTTTTGGGGTCCCAGCGTTTCGTATCGAGGCCGTTGAGGATTCCGCTGAGAATATCCTGGCGTGTTTTGAGGAAGTCTTCCAGACTGCAGCCAAATTCCGGGGTCAGGATCTCTTCTGCATAATGGGGAGAGACGGCGATAATCCGGTCAGCGGAATAAAGACCCATGGGGAGGGGGGAGTGTCTGGCCCATTCCGGCAGGATGGGATCTTCGATCGGCGGTAGGCCGTAATCCGTCAGGGCTTGCTGCACGCCAAACCCCATAAAGGGCAGGTTATGCAGGGTGAGAATTGTTCGCGTGTCCTTGAGGTGCCCTTTCCGATAGCGTTTTTGTGAGAGGGCATAAACGGACGTGGCGGTATGCCAGTCATTGGCCTGGAGGATATCCGCCCGCCAGTTGAGAAACTTGGGCAGCTCCAACGCGGCCAGGGAGAAGAAGACAAATTTATAGCCGTCCAGAATTGGATCAATGGAATAAACCGGTGATTTATCATCTATCGGGTCACCATCCAGCAGATAAATCGGGATCTCGCCTTTATCGTAAAGGTAGACCTGGCATTTCTCGCTGCCTTTGACCTTTGGGACCTCGAATTCACCTGCTAATTGGGTTTCAAAGTTACGTTGTTTGATGGCAAAGTGATAGGGGATCACAAGCCGGATATCCACCTCGGGCAGGCTGGAACTGGACTGGGTGACATGGTGGATGGCTTCCGGAAGCGCGCCGGCAACATCGCCCAGGCCGCCCACTTTGATAAAGGGTTCGGCTTCTGCAGCGAGGAAAAGGACATTGAGGGTCATCTTATTGGCTTTCCGATCCGGTCTATTGGAGATGAGATTCAACGATCTCGATGTAATCCTCGGTCTCAGCCGCTTCAGAAGAAGCGCCGAGAGTATCGATCAGCTCTGCTATGATCTTGGATTTCTTTTCAGCGTCATCTCGGCTCCAGGTGCGGCTCTTGACCTCGAGGAAATGCCCTAGATCGGGTTTGATGAGGGTGTCAATGTTGATGTAGAAATCCACACCTTTATATTGGATCTTGTAGCGCTTGCGATCTTTTTCGATATCCAGCTCACCCTTGGGATCGAAGTATTCCCGGTAGAACCGCAGGGAGTGGGTGGCCGGGGCATAGTAACGGCTGCGGGAGAGCATCACATCATGATCAAAAGCGTCCTCCCGAGTCACGCCGACCAGTGTCAGGCGGCCGCGAACATTGGTGATCTCACCCGATTCGTTGATAAACTCATCTTCACGATAGCGCAGGCGACCCTGATCCTGGCCTTCAAAGTAGAAGTAGGTGTCATATTCGTGGTAATGACGGGAGTAGACGACTTCAATAGCGTCCTTATCGAGGGCTTCGGCAACACTGTCCGGATCCTTGACATGGACTTTCGCCTGGACTTCAAAGCTCTCCTGCTGCATGGCGCCGCCAATGGCGATCAACTTGGAGAGGACGGATTGTTCACGCTCGATCAGGAAGGTGTCAATCTTCTGGGCGTAGTCCTGAGCTTCAGCAATCAGTTCATTCTCATCCAGTGTGAGGAGTTCCCGATCTCGCATTAGCCATTGACCATTGACCATCACATCGCTGACATCGGTGGACTTGGCGGCGTAAATGACCTGGGCATAGATGCCATTGGGGTCCCGTTTGAAATTGGGAGAGTTATGGAGTTTATCAATGCCCAACAGGATCAGATCAGCCCGTTTGCCGGGGACCAGGGAGCCTGTCAGGTGGTCGATATGGACGGCCTTGGCACCCATGCAGGTCGCCATTGCCAATGTCTGACGGGCAGGAAGGGCGGTGGGGTCGCCTGATTCGCATTTGGCTACCATAGAAGCCAGGCGGATTTCCTCAATCATATCCAGGTCATTGTTGGAGGCGGGACCGTCCGTTCCGATCCCGACATTGACCTTGTGATCGAGCATTTTCTTGACCTTGGCAAATCCCGAAGCCAATTTAAGGTTGGAAGAGGGATTATGGGCGATGCCGGCATGAGCGTGCTGAATGGTCCGCATTTCGCCTTCATCAATGTGGACGCAGTGGGCTGCGATCACCTTTGCTTCAAAGATGCCGCGCTTCTTGACATAGGGCACAACCGGCATTCCGGATTCTTTGCGAATGTTTTCCACTTCGCCGGCTGTTTCGGCGATATGGATATGAAGGGGTACATCATATTTGAGAGCCAGATCGGTACAGGAGCGCAGGATTTCATCCGTGCAGGTGTAAGGAGCATGCGGCGCAATGGCGGGAATGATCAGCGGGTGGTCTTTCCAGGAGGCAATGAATTCCTCCGCATATTTCAGCGCATCTTCATAAGAGGCGGCATCCGGGGTGGGGAACTTAAGAATGGATTGGCTGCAAATTGCCCGCAGCCCGGCTTCCGCCGTGGCTTTGGCGATATCCGCTTCGTAGTAATACATATCCACAAAGGTGGTCACACCACTGCGGATCGATTCGGCGCAGGCCAGCTTGGTGCCCAGACGGACAAATTCGGGTGAGACGAATTCGCGTTCCACCGGCATCATGTAACCCATTAGCCAGACATCCAGGCGCAGGTCGTCCGCCAGGCCGCGTAACAATGTCATGGGGACATGGGTGTGGGCGTTGATCAGTCCTGGCATCAGGATCTTGTTTTCACAGTCCATCACATTGTCGGACTGGTAGTTTTCCAGAATATCCGCTTCCGGTCCGACTGCCAGGATGCTGTCTCCTTCAACGGCCAGTGCACCGGGCTGGTAGATATGGTAATGTTTATCCATCGTCAGGATGGTGGCGTTTGTAAAGATGAGGTCTGCTTTTTTCATAATTCTCCTTAACGATAATTATTTATGAGTAAGCTGGATCTTGCGTCGCAGAAAATCCAGGCTGGCATTTCTTGACCACAATGGTGCATGGTCCTTTGGCCCCCCGTAATGCCGAGTGAGGGTATCTTGGTCTTCGCCATGGATATAGACAATATATAAGGTGACACTGGAATCCACGATCAATGCTGCGCCGAGGCACGCATCCACGTCCAGTTGTTTGGTGTATTCAGCGACCTGATTCTCGAAGAGGTCTATGTCCTCGGGCTGGTTGTCCAGAATGAAGCTCTTGAAATCGCTGGGGTGCTCCGATTGGAGCTGTTCGATCAGCTTGCCATCAAGGCCATATTCGACCACGCCCAAGCTGAGGCCTTTTTCAGTTAACAGCGTGTTGATCACGCTTTGCAAGGTCTCTTTATCCCGGCCGTAGATGTTGTTTCCCAGGCGGTCTAGCAGTTCCTGAACCACCGGCTTGGAAAGAGCTTCAGCTTCTTCTGCCGAGGATGCTTTGGCGGTCACCCGGACATCCACCTGACCGGGATGGGCCAGCAGGCCAACGGTGGGGTTGGCATATTTTTCCAGATCGCCGATCAATTCATCTATCGCTGATTCGCCCAGTGTGGCGGCGTGCAGTACGGTGGCTTTGATGATCCGGGTTTTGAGTTCAAACTTTTGATGCAGGAAAGGAATAATGGATTCATGCAGGATGAATTTCATCTCGCTGGGGACGCCAGGCAGGGAAATCACGCAGGATTCACCTATCTCAACGATATAGCAGGGCGCCGTCCCAACAGGGTTTTCAACCGGGAGCGCGCCTTTGGGAATATAGGCCTGCCTGCGGTTATTTTCCGTGGGGCTATGACCGTAGGCTTTGAACCGTTCCTTGATCACCTCCCACAGGTCCTCCCGATATTCCAGCTCGCGGTCGGTTGCCATGGCGACGGCTTCGCGGGTGGGGTCATCCACGGTCGGCCCCAGACCGCCGGTGGTGATAACGATCTCCGCCCTGGTGAGGGATTCTTTAATTGCGGAGGAGATCCTTCCGGCATTGTCACCGATTGTGGTGATCCTGTAGATATCAATCCCATGATCTCGAAGGGTTCGGGCGATATAGGTTGAGTTTGTATCCTGGATTTCTCCTAATAGTAGTTCTGTACCAATGGTTATTATTTCTAATGTGGGCATTTTACCTCCTATAGGATTTTAACCGATATTACCCCTGAATTTCCAGTCCTGTTTAAAATTCTTGATGCACCTTTCGCTTTAGCGTAGGATTAATCCTGTTATGGACGATAAACGAACCTACCAGCAGCTAGTCGGCCAGCAGGGTGAGCAGGTGGCGGCTGATTACCTCACCGCAAAGGGCTATGAAATTCTTGACCGGAATTATCATTCCCGCTTTGGCGAGGTGGACCTGGTGACGGAAAAAAACCGCTGTATTGTCTTTGTGGAGGTTAAAACCCGCACCAATGACAGCTATGGCCTGCCGGAGGAAAGTGTGACGCCTGAAAAGCTGGCGAAGATCTATGACACAGCCCTTTTATGGCTTCAGGATCATCCCGATTTGCCCGATGACTGGCGGGTGGATGCTATTGCTGTAATGATGGATAAGACCATGACGCCCAACGATATTCAGCATTTTATCAATATCGATTAATGATTCCCCAAAATAAACTTCCTCTGATCGTGATTGTTGGCCCCACAGCCGTGGGGAAGACATCCGTTTCCATTGACCTGGCAGAACAACTGGATGGCGAAATCGTCTCTGCCGATTCTCGGCTGCTTTATCGTGGGATGGATATCGGCACAGCCAAGCCAACATCGGAGGAGATGCGGGACGTTCCGCACCATCTGATTGACGTGGCGGAACCGGATGAGACCTGGAGCCTGGCTGTCTACCAGCGCAACGCTTATCGGGTGATCGATGAGATCCATGCCAGAGGGAAACTGCCTATCCTGGTTGGCGGAACAGGGCAATATGTCAGGGCGATCATCGAGGGCTGGCGGATACCGCCCCAGGCGCCGGATTATGGCCTGCGGGAGGCATTGAACCGTTGGGCGGAGGAGATTGGCGCAGAGGCCTTCCACAGGCGGCTGGCGACACTTGACAGAGAAGCTGCTGAGAAGATTGACTATCGGAATGTGCGCCGGGTCGTGCGGGCGATGGAAGTGACCCTGAAAACGGGTGAGCGATTTTCAGACCTGCGCCGGAAGCAGGAATGCTCCTACCGGCCAATTATCCTGGGAGTCTCCCGGTCGCGGGAAGAACTTTACCAGCGCATTGACCAGCGAATTGACCTGATGCTGGAAGCCGGACTGGTAGAGGAAATCTCGGGCCTGCTGGAAGCCGGTTATACCGCGGACCTGCCAACCATGTCAGCGATTGGTTATGGTGAGATCATTCAATATCTTCAGGGGGAGATCACTTTAGAGGAGGCGGTAGCCCTGATCAGACGCAACACTCGGATATTCGTCCGCCGGCAGGCTAACTGGTTTAAACCGAGTGATCCCCGTATCCATTGGTTTGATGCGGATGATGAACTGCTGAATCGAATGATATTACAGGTAAGGAGTGATCTGGATGCGTTATGAAGATAAACCGTGGCTGGCTTATTACGATCAGGGGGTTCCTGCAAATTCAGATATCCCAGCCATTTCGCTGGTGGACCTTTTTGCCAATTCGGTAGCAAAATTTGGAGCATTGACCTGCGTGATTCAGGATGGCCAAGAGTGGTCCTATGCGGAAATTGACCGGGCTTCCAATCAAGTGGCGAATTACCTTTTGGAACAGGGCCTGAAAAAAAAGGAGCGGGTTGGTTTGTTCCTGCCCAACACGGCGGCATTCGTGATCGGCTATTATGGCATTCTGAAGGCTGGCGGGGTTGTGATGGCACTAAACCCGGCTTATACAACGCCGGAAGTACAAAGGCTGGCGGAGGAATCGGGCATCCGATACCTGATATTGCCCGGCTCTTCGTATCCAAATATTAAACCACTCAGAGAAACAACGTCTATTGACCGTTTTATAGTGGTGAGTTCCACGCCATCCCAGTTGGTGGCTGGGGATGTTGCCTGGGATTCCCTGATGCAGGAGGGAAGCGTAGAGGCAATCACCGGTGTGCAGGTCGGGCCGGATGACCCGGCTGTATTTCAATATTCGGGCGGGACTACGGGTACGCCCAAATGCGCCATCGGACTGCATCGCAATTTGGTCGCCAATGTCTACCAGTTTCGCGATTGGTTGGTGAACACCCGGGAAGGCCGGGAGACTGTTCTGGTTGCCATTCCCTGTTATCACGTTTATGGCATGGTTCTGGGAATGCATCTGGCGATCCGGCTGGGCGCAAGGATGGTGTTGATCGCCGATCCGCGGGACATGGATGGGATGCTCGGAGCGATTGAAACTTATCAGGCATCCGTGTTTCCGGGTGTGCCAAATCTGTATGCCGCCATCAATCGTTACCCGGCTGTCCTGGCAGGGAAGTATGACTTGTCATCCGTCAAGGCCTGCATTTCGGGGTCGGCGACGCTGCCGATGAAGGTCAAGCGGGAATTTGAAGCCCTGACCCACGGGCATCTGGTGGAAGGTTACGGCCTTTCGGAAGCGCCAACTGCAACCCACTGCAACCCGATCCTGGGTGAAAACCGGGAAGGCTCCATCGGTTTGCCCTTGCCGGGTGTCGCGTGTCGCATTGTGGACCTGGAAACGGGTACGCATGAGATGCCGGTTGGCGAGCCGGGTGAGTTGATCATCCGTGGGCCGCAGGTGATGCTGGGCTATCACCGGAAGCCGGAAGAGACAGCGCAGACCCTGCGCGAGGGCTGGCTTTTCACGGGTGATGTCGCCCGGATGGATGAGCAGGGTTACTTTTACCTGGTGGACCGCAAGAAAGATGTAATCAAGGTTGGTGGTTTTCAGGTCTGGCCGAATGAGATTGAAGCCGTGATCCGGCAGCACCCCAAAGTCCGCGAGGTGGCGGTGGCTGGCGTAAGTGATGAACAGGGAGCGGAAGTTGCTAAAGCCTGGATCGTTTTGAATGAGGGTGAGGAAGTCACCCCGGAGGAGATCAAGGCGTTTTGTGCCAATTCACTGACACAATATAAGATTCCCCGATATTTGGCGTTCAGGGATGCGCTGCCCAAGACGGGCGTGGGCAAGGTGCTCAGGCGGGTGTTGGCGGCCGAGGACGCAAACAAGCCATAAGGCATAATGAAAAAAGCTGCTTCAACCGAAGCAGCTTTTTGATTGCGAATTAGGGTTTTAGATTTGAACTGGAATTCCGCCGTTTTTATCCACCGGAGTGGGGAAGATAGCCAGGAACTCATTGGCATCCAGCGTTTCCTCCTCGAGCAATTTAGCGGCAATTTGGTCCAATTCTGAACGGTACTTAATCAGAATGGTTTTGGCTTCCGCATAGGCTTCCTGAATGAGCCGCTGGATTGCGGTGTCGATTTCCTGTGCAACCTGTTCGGAGTAATCCCGCTGTTCGGAAATTTCACGACCGAGGAAGACCAATTCTTCCTTTTTGCCATAGACCATCGGTCCGAGTTCATCACTCATGCCGAGACGGGTGACCATGGTGCGGGCAAGTTTCGTCACCCGTTCAAGGTCGTTGGAAGCGCCTGAAGTGATGTCATTGAAGACGATTTCTTCCGCAGCGCGCCCGCCCAGGAGCCCGATCATATCACTGAGGATCTGCTTGCGAGATTTGAGCACCCGATCTTCTTCCGGGAAGGAGATGGTGTATCCACCTGCCTGACCGCGGGAGATGATGGAGACTTTTTGAACCGTATCCGCTTCCGGCAGGGCGTTGATCACAACGGCGTGTCCGGCTTCGTGATAGGCGATGATTTTCTTTTCGTTTTCGTTGATCAGGCGGCTTTTGCGTTCCGGGCCGGCGATCACACGTTCAATGGCTTCCATAAATTCCGGTTGTTCTACAACCTTCTTGTCCCGACGAGCTGCAAGAATGGCGGCTTCATTGACCAGGTTTTCCAGATCAGCGCCGACGAATCCGGGTGTGGAACGAGCAATATCATTAAGATCAACATCCGGTGAAACCGGTTTACCTTTGACATGGACCTTGAGGATTTCCTCACGACCCTTGATGTCAGGCCGGTCCAGCGTGACCCGCCGGTCAAAACGTCCCGGACGCAGGAGGGCCGGATCGAGAATGTCAGGCCGGTTGGTGGCGGCAATGATGATAACATTGGTATCTGTATCAAAGCCATCCATCTCAACCAGTAACTGGTTCAGGGTCTGCTCGCGCTCGTCGTGACTGCCGCCCAGACCGGCACCACGGTGACGGCCAACGGCATCAATTTCATCCACGAAGACAATCGCCGGAGAATGGCGCTTGGCCTGTTCAAACAGGTCACGAACACGGCTGGCGCCGACACCCACGAACATCTCAACGAATTCGGAGCCGGAGATTGAGAAGAAGGGAACCCCTGCCTCACCGGAGACGGCCTTGGCCATCAGGGTCTTGCCGGTGCCTGGTGCGCCGACCAAGAGGACGCCTTTGGGAATGCGAGCACCCAGGGCGATGAATTTCTGCGGTTCACGCAGGAATTCCACAACCTCCTGAAGTTCTTCTTTGGCTTCATCAACACCGGCGACGTCGTCAAAAGTCACGGTGGGATGATCACCTGAAAACATCCTCGCACGGGATTTTCCGAAGGACATCGCAGCGTTATTGTTACCCTGCGCCTGGCGGAAAATAAAGAAGAACAGACCGATAAAGATCAGGAAGGGCAGAACATAACTGGCAATTGATACAATGGCCAGCAGTGGACTGGGCAGCACGATATCGATCGTGATATTTTCAGCCGCAAGCTGCTCGGGTGTGACACCCAACTCGAGCAATTGTGCGACCAGTGGGGTGTTGGGATCTTTGGTTGATGTTTTGACCGCATCACTGTTCTTATAGGTTATCTCAAGATAACTCTCATCTTCCGTGATGGTGTCAACTTCTCCGGCTTTGACATCTTCAGCCAACTCATTAAATGGAATCTCTGTCGAGTCAGTCGACTGCTGATTGACAGTAAAAAATATCATCACGATTATTGCTGAGAAGAGCAATAGATAGATGATATAGGATTGATTGCGAGATTTCACATAAACCTCCAGCTAATTAATTCTTCGAACGTTTGTTGATTATGCATCTGGTATTATACCAACCTTAAGAACCGAAACCAACTGCGCGCTTAAAAGATTAATAAATCTTATATATTCATGGTTTCCCATGATTGCCGCAGATGAATGCGATCATGACGAGAGACGAAGGAGATCAATTCGGCCAGGGTTGACTGACTGAATACCGGATGTTGGAAAGACTGATCAAGCATGCCTTTCTCTATCAAGGATGCCAGGATTTCGAGAGAAGCCATTCGGCTCTTATAAAATTTTTGGTGAGCTTCCTTGGGGTCCCTCTGACGATAAGCTCTCTCCTCGGCCCAGCGACTTGTCTCTGGGGGAGTGATTTGTGTTGTTGAATCGGCAGCGAGACCTTCCCATTGACGCAGGTAGACCTCATCTTCAAAATCGGCCAGATGCCAGAAGATTTCCGTCAGGTTCCATTCACCGGGTTTTGTTTCGGCATGGAAG
>Ga0272443_10002193_pt1 | contig 25748 bp, 43 predicted proteins | sample SSMAcet12_FD_193581 | JGI IMG/M metagenome (GOLD analysis project Ga0272443, IMG submission 193581) | Marine sediment archaeal communities from Little Sippewissett salt marsh, Falmouth, MA, United States - SSM-Acet-12 | ecosystem: Environmental > Aquatic > Marine > Wetlands > Sediment ...
CGAGGCATTACAACTCAGGTGCGGGTGCTGGTTTAATCTGCTCGAACGGCATACTCGCTGCAGGGTATAGTGCTTCGTCGTAAGCGCGGATGGCTTCCTTGATCTTCTTATCCAGACCATAAGGAGTGCCTTCTTCGCACTCAGCAGCAACGATCATCACGGCGATGACATCTTGGGCTGTCCGTCCTGCGGTAAGGGCGTCCAGGGCTTTGGCAGTGATCGGATTACTTTTCATCAGTAGTCTCCTTCTTCGGTGCGTCTTGGTCAGGCCAAAGGAACTCAGTGGGCATCTGGTTGCGCAGGTTGCTGATGAGCGCGTTCACAGTGTCGCGTACTTCCAGCAGTTTGTTCATCGTAGCTGCGGCGGGTGCTACGACTGACTTGCTGAGCTGCGCATCGTGCGCGCTGTTCTTGTGGAACAAGTTGAACTGGTGCTCGGCCTCACGAGAGGCACGCTTGAGATAAGCAAACCCAGTCTTGATACCGTACTCACGGATATCTTTGCTTATCTGGGACTGTAGACCGATTCTAGGCATGGTCATTCCTCCTATATGGGTTAGTGGGCTGGGAGGGACTCGAACCTCCCTGTCTGCCACCAAGAAGCACAAGCTGCTACGCTGTAAGTGCTGTGTCGGCCACGTAGCCCTGGGATTGCGCGGTTACAGAATACGAACAGCGCAAAAAAGAAGGGGCCAGCGTTGGCCAGCCCCTTCGGGCGGAGAGTGGGTGTTAGGCCAGGAGCTCCTTGAGGGTGGCTTCCTTCTCCTCGTCGCTCATGGTGGCGAGCTTGCGCTTCAGTGCCACGAGCGGGTCCACAGCGACGGCCTTGAGGGTCTCGCCGGGCTTCCATCCGGAGACGATGGTCTGGATCTCCTCGTCGGACTTTCCGGCCTTCTTGTAGCGCCGAATCGCGCCCTGGAGCGTGACTGTCGAGGCGGCAACGAAGCGATCGAAGACCACCTTCTCGCCGAACTTGTCAGCGGCTTCCTCGAGGTTGTCGCCGAAGTCGTACACGACCTCCACAACTTCCTGGCTCTCGTCGTCCATGTTCACGGTTGCTTTGATGGTCTGGTCGGACATCTTGTCCTCCTTTGTTTGACGCTGAGCGTCGGTTAATGCAGGTTGTCAGTTGGACGTCCACCTGCGCGTTATAGCTGAGCGCCCTTCAGTTGGAGAACCGCAGCGGGGGGAGACTACGGGTGAAGGGCGCGTTCATTAGAGCACACCGACTTTGCCAAAGGCCTGTTCATAGTCCTGCACAAACTGGACCTGGGCATTGAAGGGAGCCTTGCTGAGGGCGGCGGCAAGGTCTGGCTTGGATACTGAGACCAAGCGTATGAACCTTGTTACGCGGATTATGTTCCTGGGCACAAGGTTCTGCCGTGGTACTGGCAAGGCTCGAGCGTCGATGCGCTTACGTTCAACAAGTTCTAAGTTCAAGTTGGCCATCGCGGTTCTCCTTCCGTTGTGGGCATAATATACAGCGGCATGGGGTGAATGTCAATAATTATTTTCATTAGCAGTGTTTTTGCAGGTCCTGGTCGCCCGCCAAAAGGATCGCTAGTGAGTTAAGTGCTTCGCGCAACTTCATGCAGCCCAACGCACTCAGCGTCATCTCACCTCCGGCCATTGCATCAGACGCTAGGTCCGCGGAGACTACGTTGATGTGGAAAGCGCCGTTGGGCATCTCGATGATGGTGACCTGCGACAGGAGGTTGTGCTGCTCGTTCTTGAACCGCTCGATGATCGGCGGAATGTTAGTTGCTGTTCTCATTTAGCCCTCTCGTCCTTTAGTTTGCTAAGGATGTCCATCGCTTCGTCGCGCTTATGCTCAATCTCTTCAGGCATCTGCACCTGCGAAACAATGTTGCTGATGCTACGCCTAGTGCGACGCTGCAAGCGAAAGTTGTTGTGAATGTACGCTGCCGCATCCTTCGGCGTCATGTTGCGCTCAGCGAGGCCGTTGCTTTCGAGGATGCCAGCGAGGTCCAGGATCGCTTGGGCAATGAGGCCAGACATAGTGTTAACCTCTAGGCCCTTGATGCGATAGAACTTGCCAATAGCAGCCAGCGACACTGGGTCTATGCGCGACTCGGCGGTAATAGTTAGTGACTTACTCATATGTGCAGGCGTCTCCTCTTCCAAAACTTTAGGTAACAGGTTATGTGATAGTAGTAGCTGCGGCTGCGCACAGCGTTGCGCTTAACTGAGCGTAGGCACTTCGCGCAAACTGGGTACCAAACGTGCTTGCCCTTTGGGAGTCGTAGGCCTGGGGACTTAATTAGTTTCATTGATGCTCCTTCGGTTAAAATTTGACCGAAGCCGGTTTTGCACTAGATATGAATCACCCCTGTTCATTTGATAGCTCCCCCTTTGCTTGTTCGATGAACGCGTTTTGCATCTCAAGCGACTTTTTGGCTATCTTAGTCTCTATTTCTTCAAGGCTCTCGCCATTCTCAAGACCCAGACTAACGACTTGTGCATCACAGATTAGCTTCAGCGCCAGCAGGAGGGTGTCGTAGTAGGGGGCTTTGACGAATTTAGTATAAAACGTCTTTCCCTCGGTTTCCGCATAGGCTACACCGTGAAGCCTTGCATCTGCTCGGTCAAGTATTGACTGCCCCTTTTGTGCGATAACTTCCGTTGCTATTTCGCCACCTGTGTATCGTTTAACTTCGTCCATCACCATGTCCTCCCTTTCTCATTCAAGGTTTCTGCCTCGCCAGTACAACAAGGGCCGCACATATCCGTAGCAGCCATGCCGCCCTTTATCCCAAGCTCTTGTCCACAGACGATGCAATGAGTTGCGCCGTGCTTCTTGGCGCGGGCAAGGCGTTTACATTGACATGGGGAGCAGCCACATTTCTCACAGAAGTCTTTATCTCTGTCCATCAGTCGCCTCCCCCTTCGCTTGCTCAATCCAATCCGCAGGCGTTTTGACAACAGGCTTTCCACCCACCGTCTTTAGTCGTGCGCTTATCAATGGGTTTGAGGCCAGCTCCAGCGCCCGCATTAAAGTGTCGTAGTAGGGGGCAAACACAAGCAACGGAATCTCCTCACCGTCGGCAAGGTTGTTCACCATCTCGCGTATTTCTCCTGCTGTGTACCGCTTAACGTCCATCAGTCACCTCCAGCCGCTTACGGGCTTCGGATTCGGCCCATTCACGCTTCTTCTCGTTGGAATCGTATGCTTCATAATCTGGCAGGAGGATTGCAGACAGCTTTTCCTTTTTACCATTGATTATGTCGATTAGTGCGGCATTGAGGGTTGCTGCATCAACAGCCAACACCTCTATCATGCTCTCTTTGAGGGCGATTTCGGCTTCAAGTCGGTCAACTTCAGCAAGGGCAATACTGTTTTTACAGAGCCACAAATCCTCGCTAATCATTCCGCACTTGATTCCGGCCCGTATGCTTCCTGCCCTCGCCGGTTTTAATCTTTTATCAATGTCTCTCATCACTTACCTCGCTATCCATTCAATATGTATGTGGGAGATTAACCACCACAGTCCAGCGATAACAACGACCAACCCTGCACCGATTAAAACTCCAAGCGTAATCAGTCCTGACACAAAACGGATCCCAATATCACTCATCATCATTCTCATCGCTTTCTGGTGGGTTGGGGAGTGGGCTGTGTGCTTCAATCAGCGAACTAACCTCCCGCAGTATCTTTTCGCGCTCTGTTAACCATAGTCCATGATTAGGATTCCATCCCTACAGCGTCAACCAATAGACAGCGGGGCGGCAAGGTTGCCATCCTTGTTCGCGCTTGAGGAAGCGGCGCTCATAATCTCCACGCACCGCCCCATTGCTGTCAGTTACTTAAGAGCGCTAAGATTTCTGCTTTGCTCTTCCCAGCAAGCATTCTCTTAACGCGATTGCGCTCGGCCTCGGCTTGCGAAGCTAGCTTGTATGTAGTTATGTGGTGGCAGAACGCACAGGCATATGCACGCTCGCCCTTGAGTTTGTTCGTGCTGTCAAGTTGCATACCGCACTTCTCACACTTGCGTGGATGGTCAGGGTGCTTTGATGCTGGCATCACTCACCTCCGATTGCTAAGCGTAGGCTGTCGTAGTAGCTCGTAACGTCTATAATATACAAACCTCGCTCGAATGTTATAATCCAATGCAGTTCACTGAGGAGCTGCTCTGCTGTCTCGAGGCGCTTGTCCACAGCAGATACTGTAGCTACTGCGCTGTCCAACTGAGCTTGTGCATCAGCTTGTGCAGACGCTCGACCTAAGCTGTACGACCACGCAAGGGCGCCTGAAAGGACGAGAAACAGGACGCCCCTTGTTATGCGTGATCGAGAAGTCATAAGGCTTGTGCTTTTTTGAAGTCTGCCCAGGCTTGCTTGCGGCCTTTGTACAAGCCCTTTGCTTTCGCTATGAGTAGGGCATGTGCGAGGGCTTGGAGCATGGCATCCTCAGGGTACGCTCCGGCAGCGTTTGCCGAAGCCTCTCCGCTGATGTAGTCGCCCTGCCTGCCGTAGCGGGCAATCGGCGTCTGTTCTACGCCTGTACAGAAGTGCAGATCAACTGGCTTGCCGTTAACGAGAATGGTCTTGAGGTACACGCATTTCTCGCAGTAGTGCTCATGCACAGGGCCTGGAACCTGTTCGTAGCCTGCGTCGCTAGTCATTGCATGGCTCCGATCTGTTCGGTGAGCAAACCCCAGAAGGCATTGAAGTCCTCATTTGGGTACGTCTCAACGAGCCAGCGTGACGCCTCTGCCTTCAGGTCCAACGTGTCCCATGCGTCAGGCTCTAGGCTACAGTCCTCAGCCTGCACAGCGTGCTCCACCATAAACTCGATGGCGTGGAGCAGCAAGCGTGTGCTGTTGCCCTGCTCCTCAGGTGTACCAACGAACGATATGTCGTTCTTGATGAGGTTCGCGCAAATGTTGCGCAACGTTAGCACTTGTTCTTTGTTCATAGCGTTCTCCTTTTCTTGACAATCTTCACCTCGGTTAGGTCGAACGAGCCAAGCGCGAAGGCCTTGGTCCAGGTGAGGCCGCTACGTTCCTTGTAGCGCGTGTTTGCGAAGGCCTTGTCGCGCGTCTGGTAGTACGCCTCAACTGCGGCGGCGTGATTGCTAAGGCGCGTTGTTGCGAGCAGCGTACCACGATGGTTGATCCAGGTGATCTCGTAGAACGTGCGCGGTGCTTCGGTCATAATTTAACCGAAGCATTTGCGCGACGTCTGCGCAGCTCTTTGCCCAGGATGTTGCTAAGCACCGTCTCAACGTAGGCACGGCCGAAGCGCTCTATCGCATCGTCGAGGAGGCTTGTGGTCTCGCTTGGCAGATCGGGTTCCCACGTTAAACGGACCTCGGTGACTTCGTCGTAGATGGGCATGCCCAGCGCTACGAGGTCGTTGTTGGCGTCGAGGCGAATGTTGTCTTCGAGACCAGCTGCTTCGACCTCAGCCTTGAACATGTCGATGGCCTTGGCGTAGCTTGGTTCTGTGATCTCGTTGTGGAGTGCGCCGTACTCGTCGAGGCAAGTGATGCGGTACATTAGTCGTCCTTTCTGTTAACGTAGCTCGGCGTAGATGCCGCTGACGGTTGCTTTGAACTGGCGACAGAACTTAACCATGTTGTTCTGTGTCTGCTCTTTGGTGTAGTAGCGTTTGTAGACGACTGCTTCGCGCCGGTTCCCAAGTATGTCGATGGTGGCGAAGTATTCGACCACGTAGGATGATGCGTCGGTTGCTTTGTGTAGGCGTTGCGTGGCCGTTGAGACGTCCATGCTTACACCTTACCCAGCTCTGCCTCATCCGAGGCGGCTGCACGTTTGCACGCATCGCTGAGGCGCAGTAGACGGTCGTCGAACTGCTTGTCGTTGCGGCGTACACCAACGAGGTGGCGCAGTTGCTCGATAGCCATGCCTGCAGCACGGTTGGGCTTGCGTAGGGCTGCGTGAATGTTGCGCGAGACGGCCTGCTGATACTTTTCCTCCTTACGTGCTTTGATGTTACGGCGAAAACGTTTTACTTCTTTGGTCATGATAGACCTCCATGTTACGTTCGCGCATAGCGTTGTTGCTACGCGCATAGCACCCACGCACGCGATCAAACGCACGTGGGTAGGTTGCGACGTTAGAAGTCGCGCGGCTCGATGTGGTTGCGGATGGTACGATAGCAGCCCCAGATCATCGGTCCGTTTTCTGGGAGTAGACGGTCCAGCATCATCAAAGCACGGAACCAATCGTAGAAGTCTTCTTCCGATACGTTGGGTCCATGCGTTACATAGAATGTAGCTGCGTAAGGCCACGAGGGTGAATCGTCCACGATTTCAATCTCGTGTATTGCGCGTGCTACCTGATAGATGCGCGTTTTCCATTGGTGTGTTCATGCGTTGTCCTTTCGTTAGCTGTTGGTTATTCGTTTGCGCCGGATAGTTGTTTCCATACGAAGTATGCATCTTGGCATTTCTCCGTATCATAGCCCCAACGTCCGAGGTGCCACATCACGGTGTCACCATCGACCATTCCAAGCCGGTCGAATAGGTATTGGCCCATTACGTGAGGATCACGCGTAACGGGAGGTGGGTCGGTTGCGCAGTAGTCGGCATACTCCATGATGTTGTCGATGTGCTTGCACACGGCGTCGACGTCCGTGTATAGGTCACGTTTCGCACACCATAGCGCGACCACAGGTGGTGCGGGTCGATGGCCGAGGTCGATGTAGATACGCGCCGCAGCTTGTGCGTCCCAATCTATGGTGCTTGGCGCGTTGTGTCGTGCATGCTCCGACGTCCATGAGATGGCGGTGTCGATGCGTTGTTCGAGAGTGTCCATGTTTCGTCCTTTCGGTTTGCGACGTTAGTCGCGGTTGTCTTTGATGGCTTGGATAGCAATGGTCTTCACGCCACCACGTCCCAAGATGCCACGTCCCAAACGTGCGACGTGCACGCCAGGTGCGTCGATGTGCGTCCAAGCTGTGGACCGTGGGAAGGTGGCGCGTTGGAGTAGGTTGTACGCGTGGAAGGCGTCGTTGCTGTCGTCGAACTTCGCGCGTGTTAACGTTGTGCCGTTTGCGTTGGTGCTAACCAAGAGCCACGGCTTGTTGAGGTTGTGCGTGCGTTGCGTTGTGCGTTGCGTTGTGCGTTGCATGATGGTTCGTCCTTTCATTAGGTGCGGGTAACGTTGTTGTTTCCCGTGGGTTGTGCCAAAATATATGCCAGAACCGGGCAATTTGCAACAATTATTTGCGTTAGCACGGCAATTGTGCTATGTGCGTGTTTGGCGGGTTTCATGTAGGTACCCTGGGATTATTTGGCGTGTTTGACCGAAGGAGCTGTATTTGATAGAGTGTTATTGTGCGTAGAATTCTCTATCTATTATAAGATTTTTTTTTTAACAAAAACGACAACTCTACGGAGAATCAGAACCAATCGCGCTTCGGTCAAACGCCCCAAAAAACGCCACCGTACATACATGAAACACGCCCTACATGCCCTACATGCACCTTACGGGCGTAGCCCGAGGTCTTAAGTCTGCGCGGCGTTGCGGTGTCCAGCGGGCACCTATGAACTCGCAACCATATGCGGCGACAACGTGCATAGGCGTCGCAACGGTGCTTCGGTCAAAATATGGACGAAGCATGGGTGCATAGGTGTATAGGCGTAACCATATGCGGCCACGGTTGGAATAGTTGGCGCAAACAAAAAACCCCGATCCGAAGACCGGGGTTTGTTGTTGTTAGTCGTTGCTTGCCGCAACGATTGCTTCCATGATCGTTTCGTCGATGCCCAGCTTTTCCGCTGCGGCTTTCAACGTGACCCGTTCAGCTTTCACATCGGCAACGAGCTCCGACATGATTTGCTTTTCGGACTTCGTTGAGACGGTCCGCGAGTCCGGTTTGACGGTCCGGACGTCTTCGGCTGGTGCACGTTCATTGTTCCGATACTTCTGTTGCACCGCGATGATGTTGCGCGCCAGGACTTCATCTATCAAATCATTGATAGACCATCCGTCAAACGTCACTATGTGCTTCGTTTTGACGGATTCGGTTAACACGTTTTTACCGTCTGGACCAACGACAAACTTTCCATCATCGCCGCGCATTTTCCAACGCGTGCCGGATTCCTTCACCCGTTCAACGTTGGGCAACGTTGCGTTCATGTCGATGGTCGTTGCATTGGTCGTCTCGTTTGATTTGGCGTTCATGTTTCGCCCTTTCAAATGTATGCACGTTTGTGTTTATGTTGCATGGTCGTGCATGTTTACCATGTTTACGTTGCACCATGACACCATACGGCATACATGCAACCCATGCAACGTTTGCTAATTGTCAAATAACGTTTGCCCGGTTTTGTGGGGCACGGGAGTATTACAAACGTGCAACGTGAAATGCAACAACATTCGACACATGCAACGTGCAATGATGCAACGGTGTGACAAATATCACATTCACAAATACGGGGCGTGTTGTTGGCACAATCTTTGGCACGGTTGCAACATCCAATGTATGCAACGTGCAATGGTTCAAACGTGCAACGCATGGTACGTGCCAACGTGCAACGTTTGCATGGTGCAACGTTTTATAGTTGCACATGGGGCCGGGACCGGGGGAATCGTCATACGTGCGGGCGGGAGAGGTGTTTTTAGATCGCTACTCGCTGTACTTAATTTGTGGTTTTGCAGACGGCTTCGCCGTTGCACAACGACCTGCGCGGCGCAGCGCTGCGCGTCCGCGTCCGGCGGGTGCGCGTGCTTCGTTGCGCGTGCTTCGTTCAAAATTTGACCGAAGCGTTGGGCAGGTGTGCAGGCTTGCGCAGTCTGTGGCTGTTTGTGCTCAGGAGCGATTTGTAGGGAATTGTCTTGTTTAGCGGGCATTTTCGCTGTATCTTGTTGTGACATGGAGGAAGTATGCCAACCATCGGAAGACACCCGCTTCCGCCTAATGAGCGGAAGTTTGAGCTCGGACATCTGTACGCAGTACACAAAGAAATCCTGCGCCGTCTTGTCCTTGGGCAGAAGCCGAAAGATATTGCGGAGGCCCTGGGCGTGACGCGCACAGTCGTTACGTATACGCAGAACAGCGAGTTGGGGCGACAGCACATGCGTACGCTTGAAGCAGCGCGTGATGCACAGACCGCAGACGTCAGCCGCGCGATTTTAGAAACTGCGCCAGAGTCCTTATCCATCTTGCAGGACCTTCAGCGAGACGAAGATACGCCAAGAGCCTTGCGTGCCCGCGTAGCCTTTGGAATCCTGGATCGTGGAGGTTATGGGCCTACGAAGAAAAGCATCATCGACGATAAGCGTAGCGGGACAGGTGGTATCTTTTCTCAGAAGGACATCGAGGCCTTGAAGCAGCGTGCATTGGAGCAGGGCAAGATTGTTAGCGTCAGCAACGCTCAGGTCGACGCGGTCGATGCGGAGGTCGTAGATGGCTAACTTCGCCGACGCTTTAGCTGCTGTGTATGAGTTCGAGGGCGGTTACGCTAACGACCCAGATGACTACGGCGGCGAGACGTACAGGGGTATCAGCCGCCGCTATCAGCCGACGTGGCCAGGGTGGGATACTATTGACCGCTTGAAGGATCGCTTCGCAGAAGGCTTTGTCGTGCATCTGGACAGTGATGAGCGCCTGCAAGAGCAGGTGCGCACGCTGTACAAGGAGCGCTTCTGGAATAAGCTCTGGGGCGATCAGATCGAGTGTGATGCTGTGGCCGCGGAGATGCTCGACATTGCAGTTAACCTCGGCACCTCTCGGGCCGTCAGGTTCCTTCAGAAGTCCCTCAACGCCCTGTCCAAAGATGGCCGTTTGTGGAGGCAGTTAGCGAAGGATGGCAAGATGGGGCCCAACACTTTCGCCGCCCTTCAGGAGGCGTTGGAGCACGGAGACGCAGAGTACATCGTCCTTATGCTTAACATCCTTCAGGGCAATCACTATTATTATCAGACGGAGAAGCGTCCTCGGCAAGGCAAGTTCTTGCGCGGGTGGCTTAAGCGCGTTTCTGTTACTAAGGACTACCAATTAGCGCAATAGCGCGGAGGTTTGTTATGTCAGGTCGTAATGAAGTTATTATCACTGGAGCTGCAGTTAGTACAAGCAGCCCAACGGCTCATCTGAATAGCACTAATGCTAGTCAGTCCATCCCTGATGCAAACAAGTATCGTGATGGAGCTAGTGAGGGCAAGGCTGTGGCGATCATGATTTCTGTAGAGACTAATCCTATTAGGGTAGCATGGGGAACTGCACCAGTTCCTGCTACACCAGTAGGCCATGTGATACAACCTGGCGGCGATCCTATCCTTTTGAGCAGCTGGTCACAGATTAACCAGTTTCGCTTTATTAGCGAAAACTCTGGAGCCCATGCTGACCTCAACGTAACACCTTTTTTCTAAGGAGTTAAACTATGAGTGGTTTTCAATCCAATGCTGTGCCGTACCTGCCTCCAGACTACGCACCATTAGTCTATTCAGAGAGTGCTCCAACCTCTTCTGACATTAGACGCATTGGAACTATTTGGATCAACACTGTCACAGATACGGCGTACTTCTTAGTAGACGTCACCTCTGGTACAGCTGATTGGGCAATCATTAGTGACGGTAGAGTTGAACTAACCTCTGTTACAGACCCAGCAGAGAATGCTGCCGTCTCCTTGGAGAACATTCACAACTACGCTGGAATTAGCGTTACAGATTCTGTTGGCAACGATCAGAATCTTCCTACTGCCTCTGATATTAAGGATTGGTGGGCACAGCTTGTTGACAGTGATGATCAAGGCGGCAATTACCAAAAGTCTTGTTTCCACACACATAATGGTTCTACGTATGTAGTAGTTGCTATGGACGACGCTGGGCTTACCATTTATTCTGTTAGTGCTGCTGGTGAGTTAACTGCTGTAGACACGCAGGATGACGGTGGGGACTACCGTGATGTTTGCTCTGATGGGACATATATCTACGCTGCCTGTAGTAGCAGCGGTGTTCGTGCGTACAGCTTCGATGGTAGTACCCTTACGCACATAGCATCTAACGCAGCAGTTGACTCTGGTGTAGCGTACGGGGTAGAGGCTGTTACTACTGGTGTAGTTGCCGTTGCTGAAGGTGCTGCAGGCCTTCGGACATACATATTTAATGGAACGGCTTTTACCCATAAAGACGGCTACGATTATGGGTCTACGTATATAGCTATTTCTCAAGACACAACATACTTTTACTGCGCTTCTCGTGGAGGAGGCGGAGGTGTGTCAGCTTATACCATCGATGCAGATGGTGTAGTTACTGAGAAAGATTTCATGGCCAATACATCGTATGGTAGTTCTGACACTGCTTACGATATTTCAGGTATTGTCAACAGCGTTGGGCATATCTATTTGGCTAACGATACTGATGGCCTAAGGGCATTTAGGTTTGATGGCGCAACTATTACAACTAACGGCAATACAGATGCCGGTGGTAACTATAGGGGTGTGTACGCTTACAGCGACAAGATTTTTATCGGTGCTGGTTCATTGGGTCTCAGAGTGTACTTCAATGATGGCGGTACTTTAGAGTACATGCTTATAGAGGACATTCTTGCTGGCGGCTATGGAGTGCTGTTTGACGGAACCTATGTTTACTACTCTAGAGCAACCAACGGCCTTTCTACCTATTCATTCACCGAAGAAGATGACCCTATTCCTGTTGGAACTACTTACACAATAATCAGTAAGGCTGCGTCAACAGCTGACTTTGATGTTATTGGCGCGCAGACTATTACCATGTCTCCTGGCGAGGCTCAAAAGTTTATCTACGACGGTACCAGCTGGGTTCCCTCTAGTGGTGTAGATGCGGATGATATTGATTTCAACCCAGCAACTTCGTATCTTTCAGCAGGTGACGTCCAAGCAGCAATTGATGGATTTGCTCCCACCGCAGTCAAGACTGCCGAGGCAAATCGCGCCCTTGTTCCTGATGGAAGTCTGGACCTGGATGGACTGAATGAGTTTGGCCTGACTGGCGATATTGCGATGTCCGATACGAAGGGCATCATCTGGGCCGCAACCGACTCGATGAAGCGCAGCGCAGCCAACACCATGACGCTTTCAGGCTTTACTACTTGGGATTTCGGTGCGGTAACAACGCTTGATTTTGATAGTGCGGTTGACTTTACCGATGGCGGTCCCTATGGATTTGATGGCAATCAGAATCTAAACGGAAACCATGTCTTAAACAGCGCAACCCACCTCGGCCTAGCAGCTTCGGGGCCGTTCTATCGGTTTGATAAAGTTGATGACCAAATAAACTGCGGTTCAGGTACATCGCTAGACAACTGTTTTGCAAGTGGTGGTTCTGTTTCAGTGTTGATAAACCCAGCAAGTGATGGCGAGGGCAGTTCTGGCCGCATTTTAAGTAAACGTGCCGCCGCTGCCGGATGGTTTATAAATATAGAGGATGAGGCAGGTGGTCTTGTTCGGCTAAAATTTCACCAAGAATGTGCAACAACCGATGGAGACTGGATCACGCCAGTCGAGATTCCAATTAATGAATGGTCTCACATCGTTTTAACCTATGATACAAGCGACCCAACGACGGCACCGGTCATTTACAGAAACGGCGTTTCGCTTTCTGTTAGCGTCGAAAATACACCAGTTGGGGCCGCGCTAAGTGATTCAAGTCAAAGCCTTATTGTGGGCGGTGACGGGTCAGGCGGTTCCACCTTCGACGGCCAAATCGCAGGCTGGGGTCTCTTAAACCGCGCCCTCACCGCTGACGAGGTTAAAGCCGCTTACGCCGCAGGCCCGGACGGGCTTGAGACTTTGGGCTTTGCCGCAATCGGGGCGAGTCAGACGGAAATGATCACCGACTCTGATAACACCGATTTCGCGGATGAGACCATAAACGAGTGGATAGTACAAACGACGGGCGGCGGCACTTGTGTATATGATGCTGGACCGGCAGCAGAGAAAACTGCGCTGATAACTGTCGGGGTGTCGCCGGGAACCATGACCGCTGGCGCACTTCCGACTTCTGAAATTATCACACTTGAATCTGGGAAACGGTACAGAATAAAGGCTGACATATATATACCATCGACACATAATAACTGGACAGCTATTTTTGTGAACCTAAACAGCGTCGATGGGACCACAATCGACGAGCAGCGGGCCGTCCTGACAACGGAAGATAGCTGGCAAGATATATATCTTGACGTCCTGATTGGTGCGGACACTTCCGGATACATTCAGATTCGAGGGAACTCCACAACCACGGGCGACCAATTCTATTTCGACAACATCTCGATTACCCAAATTGGCATCGTCGGCAACTGGCACGACTTCAGCGCGGCCACGGCATACGACTCAAGCGGGAATGACAACTATGCAGCGGTGACGGGCGCGACGCTGCATAACGTGACGGAGAGCATTGAGAGTACGTTTGTTTATCACCTGAGCTGTGCGAACTTTAACAACAGTACATCATCTGAGACACCGACGCTCGCTGGCGGTGCCGCACACCCCACAACATTAAACGAAGTTATATATGCACCGTTCAACCCGCCGCTTTTTCTGGGTGGCCGGGTGTTAGTATTAGATCAGGTTACTGTTTGGTACAATACTGATGCAAACGGTGACGATTTCGATTTCGCCCTAACCCGGACAGACAGGGATGGGTCAACAACCGCCGATATTAGTGTCGCCAATATTGGCAATGGAGAAACCGGCGACCAGTCTGCCGAGTTACTTTCTGCGCCCGTGACGCTATCTGATTTCGGCTATTTCGTTTCATGTAATGTAAACAACACCGACGCGGCCACCGATGTTAAAATCTACGACGTCAAATTTGAAGGGCACTACGAATGATCCTTGAGTATAACGGCGACCGCTTTTGCGCGGAGCCACGTTCCGAGGGTAATGAATATCGCAATGGTAAACTCCTCGCCCAAAATGGCGTCCTTGAGCCGGGTTACTCCGTTGTCTGGACAGACCGCCCCGTCTATGTAACGGAGGTGGTGGACAACGAGGACGGCGAGGGGTCGAAAGTTATAACCCTTGTCGAACCCGACCTCTACAAGATCGGGGAACGCAAAGGCGAGGTGAAGCCCTGCACGGTCGCAGGGTTTGACGAGTACGGGAAGCCGGAGGCTGTGGGTGATCCTTCGATTTAACCCATACTTTTGGCATCACCTCTATTTAGGACTCGCTTTAATGGTGGCGGGCTGGTGGCTTGGCTTGGGCGTGTACATCGTCGGCGCTATCATCTTCCTTGATGAACAATTCGGCACAGATTTCTTCAATGAATGGGCTGAAGAAATTGCTGAGGCATAAAACATGAGCGGACCTAAGTTTGGTGATCTTGCTAATGATCACAACAGGGATGTATAATAGGAAACAAACGTTGGCAATGACGCTAGCAGACAACCTAAGGAGAATCTGATGGAACTTACTGTAAGCAAAAGTACTATCGCTAAGTCAATGGGTCCAATGAACAAGCTGTCAAGTACGCACTTCAAGAACAACGTACTCGCTTGGAAAATAGCTTCTATGAAACGCAAGGTAGCGGATGCCTTTACACTTTATGAGGAGTATCGGTCAGATCTTTGGGTAGATGCTGGTGCTGAGCTGAAGGTCGTAGACACACCTCACGGACAGCGTGCGTTCTTTCAACTAAAGGATAAGGATAAGCGTGAGGAAGTAGAGGCTAAGGTAAAGGAGTTGGATAAAGAGGAGGTTACCCTTTCTGGTATGCCAAAGATCTCTTTAGACATGCTAAAAGGAGAAGAGTGCTCACTAACTCCTGATGACCTCCTTGCACTTGAGTGGTTAATAACAATGGAGAGTTAGTATGCATATCTTAGTCTTCGGCCGTACGCACGAAGTCCACTGGGACAATCGTAACAAACTGGTTAACGCTTCTGGCAAGGTCTTCGGAGAACTAGCTGACGGAGTCCGCCTCCCACAGGCGCAGCCTGCACCTGAGGACCCGATTCGTCGCCTCCTTAGCGAGGTCGCTCGACCCGAGGAGAAGTGGCTTAAGCGAGACATTCTGGCTTGGGTTGATCGCTTGTACGATGCTTCGGTCAAAATTTAACCAAAGCATTTAGGGTAACACTATGGCTCAGTGGCTGTTAGACCATGTTCCGTTCATTAAGTATGGGTTCTGTCTCAACTATTGGGTTTGGTTTCATATTTTAGCAGGTGCCTTGGCAGGACGCTTGCTGAGACGGATGGAGGACTATTGGAAGGCTGTCTCACTGATTGCAGTGGGAGCGATCCTCTGGGAAGGGATCGAGCTAGCTATCGATGGAATCTCCGCATATAGCAGTTGGGTACGTTGGCTATACGATAGCCTGGGTGACGTTGTAGGGTCGGTTGTGGCCGCCCTGTTTGCGCTGTAGCTGAGAAGAAGGAGATTATCGTGGCTAATGGCAATGATCCTGTAACTAAATGCAACTGGATAGGCTATCTTCAGCTTGTTCCCTGGGCAATAGTTGGTCTATGGTTCGTGTTCGGGAACAACACGTCCTCTGGTCAGAACGCTATTGACATTGGGCAGAATGCCACCTCCATCAAGGCCAATGCTAGCCAGATTGTGGAGCTGAAGGAGTTTAAGGCGTCGATGGAGAGTGAGCTAAGGCATATTAATGCACAGCTTGCTAGCATTGACAACAAGCTTGAGAAGATAACGCAGTAAGGAGATCATAATGGGTTGGAAAACTTGGATCGTTAGTTGGGCGCTTGGGCAGCTGATTGCACTGCTGACTCGCTATGAAGACGAGATCGTGGCCTTTATCAACAAGAAGGTCGACCTCCCGCGCATGGATGAGGCTAACGAGGCGAAGCTGATCCGCAGCATCCTCGAGGCCATCCGTCTGTTCGTTCGCGGCGAACGCTAAGCCGCATGATTGACCTGGACTCGGCGTCGAAAGCCGAGCTCAATGAGATCGTACAAGAGTGCTATGTAGACAGAAAGTTCGCTTGTAAGATTCTCTTCCCAGAACTCTTCGAACTGCCTTTCAGCGAGAAGATTCACGACAAGATCTTTGACATGATCCAAAGCGGCGTCCAGAAGGGCGCTATTGCTGCACCTCGTGGCATCGGCAAGACGAGTATCGTCAACATCGCTATACCTGGGACGGAGATTCTGTTCCGTACGTCTAAGTTCATCGTACCAGTTAGCGCAACGAATACGTTAGCGGTAATGCAGAGCGAGAACCTTAAGTTTGAACTCAAGAGCAACGACAACATTCGGAAGCTCTTCGGCAACCTTGAGTCTCGACAGTTCTCCAAGGAGCAGTGGACAGCGAATAACTTTGAGGACAGCAGGTTCCCTGGAACTTGCGTCATGCCGCGTGGTGCTGGACAGCAGGTCCGCGGACTCAACTACTTCGGTATGCGCCCCGACTTTCTGATCGTAGATGATCTTGAGGACCCAGAGCAGACTGATTCAGAAGAACAGCGTGCCAAGAAACTTAAGTGGTTCTACGCTGATCTCCTCAAGACTGTACCTAGGTACAAGAAGGACTGGCGCGTTTTCGTCATCGGCACGATCCTTCATGAGGACAGTTTGCTAAACAACCTCCTTGAGAGTCCTGATTGGGAGAGCGAGCTGCTGGAGCTGTGTGACGATAACCTTGAGTCGCATTGGCCAGAGTTCATTCCAACGGCTGATATTAAGAAGGACTACGCTGAGCACGAGCGCCTTAACATGCTGGACGTTTGGTATCGGGAGAACAGGAACCTTCCAGGTGTCCGCGGTCTTAGTGGCTTCGATGCAAAGGATTGGGTTGAGTACAACGAGCTCGATCCTAATGACGACTTCCACAAGCGTGGGCATCTGCCAACGGCTGTTATTGTGGACCCTGCTAAGACGGTCACGCTGAACAGCGCAGAGAGTGCAATCGTTTGCGTAAGTGTGGACGTTGAGCAGGGCGTGCTGTGGTGGCGGGAGACGTTGGGCCTGAAGTTGCACCCAGATGAACTCTATGACGTAGCCCATGATATGGCTGTCCGCCGCAACGCTGACATCATTGCAGTTGAAGAAACGTCGTTGAATGAGTTTATTACAAAGCCTTTCACCGACTTGTTGGCCAGGCGTGGGTGGCGTGGCCAGTTTCTCCCGCTCAAGGCTCGTGGTAAGAAGGAGGAGCGAATCCGTGCACTCGTGCCGTACAGCCGCCAGGGTCAGATGCGCTTTAACAAGGGCTCTTGTGAGCGGCTTAAGGCGCAGCTTCTGGGCTTCCCGCGCAGCAAGCTGGTTGATGTTAGCGATGCTGCAGCATACGTTGTTAAGTTAATGGAAGAAGGTCACCTTGAAATTGGCTTCCTCAGCGACGATCAGTACAACAGCCCAGATACAATAGCAGCTGAGCTTCGCTTGCTTGACAGACTTGACAGGCAGCCAGCCATAGACAGCTTTAGGATCATATAACCGTGCTTCGGTCAAAATTTGAACGCAGGAATTGTTATGAGTAGAATGCCAGGATACTATGGACAGAACGCTACTCGCGGGTTTGACACCTCATATAGGTATAAGTATCCTGATGGTAGGAAACTGAAGCCTGGTAGCGAGCTGCATGATACAATTGTGCAGATGCTGTTGGACCGTGCGCAGGAGTCGTATGACCAGATCAGCAGTCGGTTCGACTCGTGGGATGAGATTGGCAAGACGCTTCGTGCGTACGTTTCGCCGGATCAGAAGGACGATGAGGACGCTGTTGGTGATCAGACCAACAGTATCGTTATTCCAGTTAGCTATGCTAACATGGAGACGGTGCTGACGTACATGACCAAGACTTTTCTGGGCGACTCTATCTTCCGGTTCAGTCCGGTTGGACCAGAGGACGAACTGGGGTCTCGGCTCATGGAGCTGTTGGTGCAGAGGCAGATGGTGCTGAGTGGTGCTGGGTTGGAGCTGCATACGAGCTGGCGCGATGGCTTTGCGTATGGTTTCGGAGCAGCTGTGCCAGTATGGACTGAGCATTATGCGTACAAGCGGCAGTTCAAGGAAGAAGGCTTTCTGTCTATGATTAATAGCTTGTTCCAGTCGTCTGGTATTCGTGAGACGACGGATCAGCAGCTGGTGCGTGAAGGCAACGAAATTATTACGATTAGCCCGTATCGGACGCTTCCTGATCCGACTGTGGCTATTCATAAGGTGCAAAAGGGTGAGTTCTTTGGATGGACAGACAGTGAGAACTTCGCGAGTCTGATGGCCAGAGACCAGGGCAATGGCGGTGACTTGTTTAACGTTAAGTACCTGCGGCACATGAATGGTGGCATGAGTGCGTTCTCTTCGTTTCGTGAGGACTCTGGAGACAGGGACGCGGCAGCGGACGATAGTGTGCGAGAGGGCTCCGTCACAAGGCCCTTCGACATCGTCTACATGTACGTGAATCTAATTCCTGAGGAGTGGGGCCTTGGCAAGGGTGAGTATCCTGAGAAGTGGATGTTTGGTGTTGCTGGGGATAGGGTGCTGATCAAGGCGGAGCCTGCAGGCTTGGATCATGGAAAGTTTCCAGTATCAATCTGTGCACCTGACTACGACGGCTACAGCGCAAGTCCGATTAGCCGGATGGAGCTAGTGAATGGTATGCAGCAGGTTGTGGACTTTGTTATTAACAGCCACATAGCGAATGTGCGCAAGGCTGTGAACGATATGCTCATTGTTGATCCACTGCTGGTCAACATGGACGACTTAGCGAATCCAAAGCCTGGCAAGCTGATTCGCTTACGACAGAGAGGTTGGGGCAGAGGCGTAGAGAATGTGGTGAAGCAGCTTCAGGTTAGTGATGTGACCAGAGGCAACGTGCAAGATGCAGGCTTCATTATGAACATGATTCAGCAGACAACTGGGGCTGTGGATGTTGTACAAGGTTTGATGAAGGACCGCGGAGAGAGACGCAGCGCCACGGAAGTTAATACGGCAAGGTCTAGTGCGCTGAGCCGCCTGGAGAAAACGGCGCAGATCATCAGTATGCAGATGATGCAGCCGCTAGGCGGGCTCATCGCCAGCCAGACACAGCAACTGATGTCTGAGGAAACGTTCGTGAAGATAGCTGGACGCTATCGCGAGGAGCTGGCTGCAACATATGGCCAGGAGTATGCGAACGTTACGCCACAGGACATTAGTGTTAACTTCGACGTTGAGATCAGCGACGGCAGCATGCCTGGAGGTGAGCCACCTGAGACATGGGTAAACCTGTTCCAGGTGCTTGGGCAGAATGAGATGCTATCACAGCAGTTTGACATGGTGCGAATCTTTAAGCATATTGCAAGGCAGCTTGGTGCGAAGAACGTTGAACAGTTTGCACTTAAGCCGCCGCAGCAAGGGAAGCTGATGGAAGACGATCAGCTGCTCAACGAGATTGACAAAGGAAACCTCATTGAAAGGGGACAGAGTGCAACACCTTAACTTCGAGCAGTTTGAACAGGACAACGCGTTCTGGCAGGTCATCAGAGAGTCCATCCAAATGATGATTGATGGTGCGAAAGATGACTTGGCCCAGGCCAGCGACTTACTGTCTATTGGCCGCTACCAGGGCGAGATTGAAGGGTACAAGAAGGTCCTAGACATTCCTAGTGTGCTGGCGCAAGAGGCTGCTGCGCAGGCTGGAGAGGACCGCGAACGTATAGACGAGTTCCAGACGGAACAGGAGGACTAGGATGGCTAAGGACAGGATGGCCGAAGAAGTTGCTGACATTCTGAATGTGGATGAGCTGCCGGACAAGGACCCTCGGGACAAGGAAACGACCGAGGACAGCATCGACGACGACTACGCGGAGTTGCACGACATCGACGAAGACGACGATGAAGATGAAGACGACGCAGAGGACGCAGAGGACGATGATGCTGAGGATGAGGATGACGACGAAGATGAGGACGATGATGAAGACGACGAGGACGAGCCAGACTATTCTGAGATGTCCCGTAAGGAGCTCATCAAACTGATCAAGGACGAAGACCTCGACATCGACTACGCTGATCTGGAGACCGACGAGATTCGGGAGGCCCTGGCAGACGTAGAGCCTAATGAGCAGGGTGCGCAGATCAAGCAGCTCCTTGCCCAGATGCAGGCGGCTGGCTACGGTACGCAGCAGAAGCCGCAGCAGGACCAGCCTGCGGGCGTTGAGCAGATGGTGCAGAAGTACCTGAAGGACGCTGGTGTGCTGAAGGATAAGCCTGCAGAGAAGGAGAAGCCTGAGTTTAAGGACCAGGACTTTTTGAAGGACGAAGATTTCGATCTGGTGACACAGGACCCGAAGGCGCTGAACAAGTTGCTGAACAAGGTGGCGAAGCAAGCTTACGAGGCTGCTGGACCCACCCAGGACCCTGTGAATGTGCAGGAGCTGACGCAGAACATCAGTCAGCAGGTGCAGAGTCAGATCTTGGCGGTGCAGGCTGCGAATGAGTTCTATCGGGCCAACGCAGACCTCGCACAGTTTAAGCCTGTTATTGGCTACTTGGTTGGTGAGTACGTGAAGGAAAACCCCAACGATGCCAACGACTATATGAAGGTTCTCAACGAAGTTGGTGTGAGAGCCAGGAAGATGTTAGGCTTGCAGAAGAAGGGACGGAAGTCCTCTGCCTCTGGTGACCGTAAGCCTCGACGTAAAACAAAAAAGCCCTCCTTCCCGAGGACACCGAAAAGCGGCAGGGCTAGGAAACGCGGGAAAAAGATGTCTGATACACAGAAAGACATCTTGGACACATTGGGAATTAAAACTTAAAGGAGTTTCACATGAAAAAGGTTGGTATTCCCCTCGACCTTCGGAGCCTATCCAGCCGCCAGAGCAAGCATCTGGAGCATCCGATGTACGGGGTTCTCTACCCGACCCTCCAGGCCGATGCGGTGGAGTTGGCAAAGACTGCCGACTACACCATCCTGGACGCCGACTTCGGCAAGTGGATGACCAACGAAGGTGATAACGGTGCTATCGTCTTCACCCTTCCTGCCTACGATGCCGACGAGCACGAAGGCAAGGTCATCGGCTTCAAGGCGTTGGCTGCTCAGCAGATCAGCGTCAGCCCCAACTCTGCCAACATGATCTTCCTCGCCGGTGACGGAGTCGCTAACAAGGACCTGGTGATCGCTGGCACCATCGGCAACTTCGCCGTGATCGCTGGTTACAACGGGGCCTGGCACTGTGTGCAGGCGAATGGCGTTGTCACCAAGGAAGGGTAGGAGGTGACCCATGACTATGATTGATGCTGCCCTGGAGCGCCTCGGACTGCATTTTGTCGGCGACAAGATGCGGTTCTCTGGCCACATTCAGGCAGACAACATTCTGGGTACTCGGGGCGATGTGTACTATGTACACAGTGGTAGTGGCAGTGATGCTGTCTATTACGGTGGTCGCCCTGACAAGGCCTTCGCAACCATCGACTACGCCATCGGTAAGTGTACAGCGAACCAAGGCGATGTCATCATCGTGCTTCCAGGACATACGGAGGACATTGCCTCTGCTACTGAACTGGTGGCTGACGTTGCTGGCATCAGCATCATCGGTGTGGGGTCTGGAGGAGATCGTCCGACCCTCACACTGACTGCGAGTGCGAGCACGATCAGCATCACAGCTGCATCTGTTGTCTTCCAGAATTTCATTCTGGTATCGGAGTTTACGAATGGCGTTGCTGCTGGCATCACTGTCGGCGCTGCAGCCCATGGAGTAAGGCTCCTCGACATCGAGATGCGTGAGACACTGGTTACCCAGGAGTGGTTAATCGGTGTTAGCGTGGCAGCTGGGTGCGACTACGGCATCATCGACGGTTTCAACTACTATGGTATTCCTGGTGGTGGTACCACCCAGGTTATCAAGTTCGCTGGAGCTAGCGATTGGTGGGTCGTTAAGAACTTCTTGATCTACGTCGACGCGAGTGGCGCAGTGATTGATGCTCTTACGGCCGCCAGCGTTTGGATGACTATCAGCAATGGAGTCATCCACAATCTGGACACCGGTGCTGGTCTGTCTGTTTCTGTTAAGTCTGACACAACCGGCTTCATGCACGATCTTCGGATCAGCGCACTGAAGGCTGGAGCCGTACCTGCTGGTGCTGCTATGGCCGTTAGCGAAGTGTATGTCAGTAACGTCATCTTCACGCAGGGCTTCTACCAGCCTGTGCAAGATAGTTAAAGAGGAGGCATAGTAATATGGCTGCTTTTCTAGGTATGCGCGGTACGGGCGACTGGGGAACCAACGATCGTCCCCAGAACTGGCGTCAGGGAATTCTCTATGAGTACCCGAACGGCAAGGCCCCTCTCACCGCTATTCAGTCCATGCTTTCCAGTGAGCCGACTGATGATCCGAAGTTCCACTGGTTCACCAAAGCGCTGCCTACACAGGCTGGCGCGATTACCGACATCTACACTGACGTAGCGCTGGCAACTGCCTACTCCAGTGGCGGTGTGGCAGGCGATCTGCTGTATGTGAAGATGGCTGAGGCTCTGAGCGAAGAGATTCGTGAAGGCCATGAAGTCCTTCTTCGCTACGCCAGTGATCCTGATGTTGACTGTGTTGGCGTGGTCGAGGCATCCGTGCAGAATGGTGCCAGCTCCTATGTTGTGGTCAAACTCCTGGAGGATGATGACAACAGTGCGAGCTACGATCTGTCCGACGCTGACCGTATCCTGGTGCTCAGTAGCGGTCAGGGTGAAGGTGCTGCCATCCCGGACGCCATCGCCTACGATCCGACTGAGTACGACAACTACACGCAGATTCACGAGACCTCCCTGGAGATCACGCGTACTGCCCGAAAGACGAAACTTCGTACGAAGGAGCAGTACAAGGAATCCAAGCGTGAGGCCCTGGAGCTGCACTCCATCGAAATGGAGAAGCAGAAGTTCTTCGGTATCTATGCCATGGTCACTGCTGACAACGGCAAGCCGAAGCGTTTCTCTCGCGGTATCGTTCCTGCCATCAAGGAATACGCTGCAAGTAACTCCATCAACTTCCCGACGCTGACAGCCTACTCTGGTAAGACCTGGCTCCAGTATGGGGAGGACGCGATCGACACCTATCTGGAACAGGTGTTCCGTCACGGTAACCAAGAGAAGGTGGGCTTCTGTGGGTCGGGCGCTCTGCTCGGTATCCAGAAACTCGTCAAGAGCCTGGGCTTCTACAACTTCGACGTAAAGACCGTCTCCTACGGCATCCAGGTCGTGGAGTGGGTCACTCCGTTCGGCGTCTTGTATCTCAAGAGCCATCCGCTCTTCAACTACGAGACCACGAACCGGAACTCCGTCGTGATCGTGGACGCAAGGAACCTGAAGGAACGTCCGCTGGATAATACCTTCTTCAAGAAGGACATGAGCTACCGGAAGGGTGGCCGTGCCAGCATCGACGGTCTAAAGGAATCCTACCTGACCGAGACTGGGGACGAGCACCACATGCTCGATGGGATGATGTATTGGACCGGAGTCGGCCAGGACAACAGCCTCTAAGCCCCGTAACTGACCAATGGGAGCAGGCCTTCGGGTCTGCTCCTTCGGTCAAATTTTAACCGAAGGAATTTGCTGTGAATCTAACCGACATTAGAGCCTGGGTTATTAAGCTCAGTGGGCGTGTTGATCTGGGTGCGCTAGATGGCAGCACTGACAACGGTGTTAATGATCTGATTGCCTTTGGGCAGCGGATGCTAGACAGGATGCAACCGACACCTGGTAGCAAGCGTCGCCTAGTCGCTGATTTAGCGTCTGGGGAGTATAAGGTTTCAATCGAGTCTGCAAGGGCCGTAGAAGAGGTTTGGATAGCCGACAGTAGTGGGAACCGCTGGGAGCTGGAGCCTAAGGACCTTTCGTGGATTCGTAGTCAGTATGCAACGAGCTGGGATCAGGTGGATTCTGGCCCTCCGTTGTACTACGCGGCGAATGTGCAAACGCTTGCACCTACACAGCAGGGCTTCTTGTCTGATGCGCTAACCGGAATGGAAGATGTTGGAGGCGTCGTGTTCGGCGCTGATGAAGGCGTTAGGGGCCTGATTGTTGCGCCACCTTCAGATGGATGGCATACAGTAACAGTGTTTGGGAGGTTCTATGAAAGACAGCTCGGAAGCTCTATCGCGGCAGTTGGCGATCTCACGCTCAGCGGTCTTCCGGTTGCGGATGAGACGTTTGCTATCGACAGCACAACCTTTACCTGGAAAGCAGCAGCTGGCGGTGATACGGAGATTACGATCGCAAGCACGGCGCAAGCGTGCATCGACAATGCGGTCACAGTAGTCAATGCGAAGTTGAGTACGTGCGTCGTAGCGCGTGTTCGGGACGACATTCTGCGCGTCACCTGGGGCACGCTTGGTACGGCAGGGAACGCCATTACCTTCACAGAGGCAATGACGAATGCGAGTGCCAACGGTAGCGGCACGCTTGGCGGCACGCAGTTGGGCGCAGAGATCGTGGAGAACTGGTGGAGCGCTGAGGAACCGTTTGCGCTGATCTATGCAGCGCTGTGGGCCATCGAGACAGGCTACCGGAACACAGAGGGCGCGAAGGACTGGATGAACTCCTTGATGGACGTACTGACTGGCGTGGACAAGGACAATGCGTTTGAGTCTGCGAACGCAGAAGTGCAGATGAGGGGCTAGCGTGAAAGCTGAAACCAGACGGTTCAGTCTTGGCGATAAGGGCCTGCGTCCACACGCGAGTGTGCGCAAGGACCAAGGTTGGGCGGAGAAGGCGTCTGGGTTACGCCTACGTGAGCATGGCCCTGAGTCTTTCAGCGGGATCGACAGTATTATTGATGCTGCTACGCTGTACGACACATACGATATTAGCGTCAACACTCCGCACCCGCAGATTATGAAAGGCATAGGCATTCGGTACTTGGTGACGAAGCAGCGCCTGTACAAGATAGACTATAGTGCTGGCGCATATTCGTTAACGCGTATCTGGACGTATGACTCGCGGGACAGCGAGACAAAGTTGGCTCCGCTGGGTGGTGGTGCTTGGCAGTTCATCGACTTTGATCAGACGTGGATGATGGTGAACGGTAGCGCGACGATGTTTAAGGCTAGCAGCCAGGTGGAGTTGCCGATTAGTCGATATGACAGTACGCAGGTCTATGTGGAGAACAGCGTTAGTATTAACGCAGGTTGCCAGTTTCAGGGTCGTGCTGTTATCGGCGGCTTCAACAATCAGAATTTCTATAACGCGGACTGGCGTGAGTTCTGGGAGTACTGGTCACAGAAGAACAATCCTGGGATGCAGTTTCAGGTAGGCTTCGACCAGAACTGGGTCATGTGGACTATGGTAGGGGCCGCGGACTTGCTGTGGTTGTTCTATCCGGAGCTGGCTAACCAAGGTGTGTCCAGTGGCTCTGGCTACGACAGCGACAATCCGATTATCTTTGACATGCTGAAGCGTGGAGATAGCGGCTTTGCAGTGATGCCCTTCCAGGGTGCCGTGAAGGATATTCGGCAGATGGGCGGTAAGGTTATGGTCTTCGGTGAGGATGGTTCCGCGGAGTTGCGGCCATTCGTTGATCCAGCGCCTAGCTTTGGCGTGTGGCCTGCAGATGTGCCAGGCATCGCGAACACTGGCGCGGTGGCAGGTGACAAGAACATGCAGGCGCTGATGGACCCAGAGGGCAACGTCTGGCTCATCACACCTGAGGAGACGAAGAACCTTGGGTACAAGGAATTCGGCGCAGCGCTGCTTGGAGAGGACGACGTAATGGTTTCCTTTAATCCAGTGGAGCGAGAGTTCTACTTTAGCAACGGCTTTGAATCGTTAGTTCTGACTCAGCGAGGCATGACGCAGACTGATCAGGCTATTATAACGACTATGTATGATAACGGCAAAGTGTATGGAGTAAC
>Ga0272443_10002194_pt1 | contig 25737 bp, 22 predicted proteins | sample SSMAcet12_FD_193581 | JGI IMG/M metagenome (GOLD analysis project Ga0272443, IMG submission 193581) | Marine sediment archaeal communities from Little Sippewissett salt marsh, Falmouth, MA, United States - SSM-Acet-12 | ecosystem: Environmental > Aquatic > Marine > Wetlands > Sediment ...
TAAAACCCTCCCTTTCTCAAGAAATAGAACCTAACTCATGACAACATATATGCTTAGCTGCCAAAAATACCTGGCACAATATTGGCACACCAAATATACGTAGTTTTTAACTTGTTCAAGGGCAATATCTTAGATGGGATCAAATTTGTATATCGGAGAGGGAGGGATTCGAACCCTCGGACCCCCTGAGGGGTCAACGGTTTTCAAGACCGCCCCGTTCGACCACTCCGGCACCTCTCCGTAAGATGATAATGCGAATTATATTTCAATCGTTGGAAATGTCAAGCTAAGATCTATTTAAAACCTGTTTGGCGATTCGATATCCGCTGTCGATTCCGTCTCTGATTCCATCTTTGGAGAAATCCAACGAAGAAGGCAGCGAGCCATCGGGTTCGATTACGGTTAGTTTGACCTTTTTGTATTCTTTGAGAAAAAAGGAGGGTGATTTCTCAATCTTTCTCAGGCCCCATCCCCCAAACATCCCTACCTCCGATTTCATTTTCTCCCAATTGTCGATCATAGTGTTTATTTTCTCGACTCGATGGATTGAAGAATTGAACAATTCTGCAAGAATCAGGTCCATAGAGCGAATGCCGATATTAAACATCGATTCGAATTTTTCATCGACAGGCTTTTCTTTTCTTCTGCGAGTCAGAATCACGATTATTTCATCAGCGCCGAGATGGATCGCCGGAGTTAATGGGCTATCCAGTTTTATACCTCCGTCGATATATTGATTCCCCATAATTTCGATTGGGCGAAAAATCACCGGTATAGCTGCGCTGGCAAGGAGATACTTTTTTAGATCGGGATCGTGTTCGGTTGCCGATTTGAGCTCACCGGTTTGCAGATTGACCGCATAGATTCGGAATTTGACTCCATTTTCAATTATTTTATTCTGATCGAAAAATTCATTCAGCTTTTCTTTAAGGGGGTCAAGCGATATTAGGCCTTTACGAAAATCATTGAATTTAAGACCTCCAACTGCCCACGAGGGTTTGACATCTGTCCAGATATCCTCAAGTTGTTTCAGATCGCCTTGAGCCACCAAAGCGCCGTTTAGAGCGCCTATACTGGCTCCGATAACGATATCGAATTTCGTTTTCTGCTCATCGATTATATATTTTAAAGCGCCCAGCTGAAACGATCCTTTTGCGCCTCCCGGGGCCAATACAAGGGCTTTTTTGGGTATGCGGGAATTTTTTAACGAAGATGAATTCTCTTTCATATCGAAAAAAGTTACTATTTGGGTTCTATCGGTTTGTATGGTCTCTCTGAATCTTTTTCCCAGTGTCTTTCCGGGAACATAACTCGATTCGATCCCTGCGCATTTCGTGCTTCGGATGCAGAAATCTGTTTTCTTGATACAGAGTTTTTCAAAGATGTTTCTTTCTCTGAAGTGTTATTGGTCTTTTTCTTTTTCCGTCCAAAAATCATATACAGGATAAATATTGCTACCCAAATATATTTTGTGAATCCGGGTGCATCTCCCCCGTCTTCGCTTTGAGCGAATATAGTGCCTATGACTAGCATCACTATTAAAAGATATCTAATTAAATTCGGCATTTTTCACCTTCGATATAAATCCTGTTGTTATTGAAACTCAATGAATAATAGCAAATCTATTTAACTTGCGCAAGTATGAATATGATTTTAGTGTTTTTTATGGATATACCCCATCGATTTCCTCTCCGCAAAACCCGCATTTCCCATTTTGTATATGGTATTCATTTATCCAGAAACCGGTTCTATCAACAATTTTTCTGCCACAGACGGGACAATATGTATCCTCGAATTCGCTTCCTGGAATATTGCCAACATATACGTATTTCAAACCGGTGTCCAGAGCGATTTGTCTGGCTTGTTCCAGGCTTGTATTTGGAGTGGATGGCCTATCCATCAATTTGTAATTTGGATGGAACCGCGAAAAATGTACAGGGGTTTCTTCGCCGATATTCCTGGCTATCCATTCCACTAATTTCCTAATTTCATCTGTATCATCGTTAGCCTGAGGAATTACCAGATTGGTTATCTCTATCCACACACCTTCTTCTTTTAATATCTTCAAAGCTTCTAAAACTGGTTCCTTGCTGGCCTTTAGATATTCAGAATAAAATTGGTCAGACCAACCTTTCAAATCGACATTTGCAGCATCGAGATATTGGGCCAATTCCCTAAGAGGTTCTGGATTGATATAAGCGCAGGTTATCATCAAGTTCTTTAGACCATTTTTATGGGCTAATTCTGCGGTCTCGTACATATATTCGTAAAAAATCGTCGGTTCGGAATAAGTATAGGCTATAGTCTTGCAATCGTTTTGCAGAGCCAATTCGACCACTTTTTCTGGCGGAAGGTATTCATGACGGATATCCTCAGGTTTGACCTGAGATAATGTCCAATTTTGACAAAACTTACAGCTAAGATTACATCCAACAGTGGCTATGGATAATGCTTTTTCTCCCGGATAGAAATGGAAAAGGGGTTTTTTCTCTATCGGATCGACATTAACGGCCGATGCGCGAGAATATGTCAGCGCTCTGAGAGTATCGTCGATTAATGCTCTCACTCCACAAATCCCTCGATCGCCTTCAGTTAATATACATCGAAAAGGGCATAATTCACATTGAACAGCCCCATCTTCAAGATAGCTTTGCCACATTGCTACGCGCATAGACAAATCCCATTGCTCCACTTTCTGACGATTTATTGCTTCTGTTTCTCCCATAAAGTCGAGTATGGATCCGTTCACAGAAACGACTGCAAAAAGAACAAGGATGGCGCAATCAGCCAATTTATTGATTCTATTTATCATTGTATTCAAATTATAAACGAATTAAGTAAAATCTCAAGAGAGTATTCTTCATTTATTGGTTCCCAGAGTATCACTCATAGCGCGGTTGAATTTTTCCAAGTGTTCTTCCAACCATCCCGGATTCATCTCTTCAATAATCGCTTTCACCTGTCTTATACGTTGATATATATCGCCACGAACAACTTTATAAGGGATCGAATTCAAACGAAGGAAACACAGGATCATTCCATCTATCTGATGTTGATAGTGTTCATCGGGGGTGCGAACACCATCGTTCTCAACCGGGAATTCGCCTGGTCTGAGGAAAATAAGTAAATCGTACGGGAGATTATAGTAATGTTCCATTACGAAATCGAAATACCGATTCACTTTATCCTCTGATAATGGGCAATGACGCAAATAGAGAATAAGATTATCGAAAACGCTTCTATCCGAGACGAAACCACTTTCGGCACATTCTTTTTCGCTAGAAACCTGGTGTTTTAGGACTTCGTATTGAAAGGTGAGTATATCTTCTTCTCTGGCGCGGAGTTCTTTAAGGGTTTTGCCCATCTCTCCCAGAACCACTCGCGCTTGCTCTCTAATCAATGGTAATCTGAGTTCTTTTGCAAGTTGATGGGATAGAGTGCTTTTTCCCGTAGATGATGCCCCAATAAGAGCTAATTTCATTATATATCAAGTTTTTTATTAATTAATAATTATAATCTATTTATTCATAATGACTTAGATGGTTTCTAAGTAAATACACTATCACCCTTTTTTGAAGTATAAGTGATATATTTTATATGTCAAGGGAATAAAAAAGCGGAAGGATTAGCTTCCGCTCTTTTATACAAATTGGAGAAAATTAACTATGCGGATGGTGCATCAGATGGCATCTCTTCCTGAGGTTTTTCCTCGGATTCCAGATTCATCTGAGTTGTCTCCAATATCTCATCGAGGTTCTCCCGAATCAGTTCTAACTCTTCCTCGGTGATATTATCTGGCAAAGCGGCCTTTTCCTGCTGTTCCTGTAGCTGGCCGATACTCGACTCGATCATCGCTTTTTGTTCTTCAGGTAAATCAGGATTCTTAAGTTGCTCCTTCATTTTTATAACCTGTTGATCCATCTCACCTTTGAATTCCTCACGGGCTTTTTCATAATTAATATAGGTTACACCCGCCATTATTTCACTATAGCTCAGATAGAACTCAGCTGTGTTATCGATTCCGGCTTTTCTAAGATCCTTATCTAAACTTGCCACTTCACTTACATTAGAGAGAACCTGACTGGCTTTCTTTGGATCTTCGACCACTTTTTCGTCCTTTTCCATTATGACTTTTACAAAAACCGGATAGTTCTTAAGAAAGCGATTAATTCTTTCTTTAGTCAACTCGAAATTGCCATCGTCGTCTCTGAGCCCTTGCATATCCTTACTTATATCATCTGCTGCTTCAGCAAATTCTTTAGCGCTATCCGCCATATCCTTTGCCTTATCTACCGAACCACAACAGCCAACCGCAAAAACTCCAATTAAAACGGCCATTAGAAATAAAATGTACTTTTTCACATTACCTCCTGAGAAAATTGCTTTTAAAAAAAATGCATTTAATTATATTGAAAGTCAAGAAATATCATTCATCATTCAACGGAAATTAAAAAATGTTTAAAGAAATTAAAGCTATTTATGAAAGAGATCCAGCCTGCAGAGGTTTTCTGGAAGCAGTTACATGTTATCCCGGCCTACATGCACTTTGGTGCCATAGAATAGCTCATTTTTTCTGGAACGATTTGCATCTCAAATTTATTGCTCGTATAATAAGCCAGATATCGAGGTTTTTTACTGGAATCGAGATTCATCCGGGAGCACAGATAGGCAAGAATTTCTTTATCGACCACGGTATGGGAGTTGTGATAGGTGAAACAACCATAATTGGTGACAACGTTACTCTATTTCAGGGCGTTACTTTGGGAGGCACAGGCAAAGAAAAGGGAAAACGCCATCCAACTTTGAAAGACAATATCGTCATCGGTGCCGGTGCTAGGGTTCTTGGGAATATTATTATTGAAGATGAAGTGCGAATTGGTTCAGGGAGTGTTGTAATCAAGGATGTAAACCATGATTGTACCGTAGTAGGAATACCCGGTAGAGTGGTTATTAGTAAAGGTAAAAAAGTCCACGATGCCTGGTTGGACCATGGTAATTTACCCGATCCGATTGCGGAAAAAATTGCAGATATTCAGAAAAGAGTTACCGATTTAAACGAACATGTAAAAGAAGTCGAGAAAAAAGAAGGTTTAAGGAAATAATTTAAATATCTTCTAATTATGTTTAACGAAAAACCGGAAATACTTAGATTAGTCAATTGCACACCGATTATTCATCTTAGGAATGTTATTCCACGGGGTTGTAGCGCAATAAGTGCCAAGCTGGAGATGTTCAATCCGGGCGGTTCGATTAAAGATAGAACCGCACTAAATATGATTCTCGAAGCTGAGAAGAGACAGTACATACGCGAAGGCTCTACAATAATTGAACCCACCAGTGGCAATACCGGAATAGCTTTGGCAATGATCTCCGCTATACGCGGATATCACTGTATTATTGTTATTCCAGAAGATATGTCTGAAGAGAGAATAAAATTAATCGAATTCTTTGGCGCTGAAATAATCAAAACACCCGCTTCTGAGGGAGTGGCCGGTGCATTAACCAGGGCCAATGAGTTAAAACTTAATACTCCATCGTCATGGATGCCAAATCAATTTCACAACAGAGCTAATGTAGAAGCTCATCGTATGACTACCGGCCCGGAGATTATCACCCAATCCATGGGAAGAATCGATGCTTTCGTGGCAGGAATCGGCACCGGTGGAACGATAACTGGCGTAGCTAGAGCTTTTAAGGAGAGATCCGCTAAAGATATTCCAGTTTATGGCGTAGAACCAGCTGAATCGCCGGTAATAAGCTCTAAAAAATTTGGCAAACACGGCATTCAGGGAATCGGAGCGGGATTCGTTCCTCCCCTGCTGGATCGTTCGTTGTTGAAGGATATTATTACTGTAAATACTCAATCAGCATATAAATACACTAGAGAGCTTGCTCGAAAAGAGGGAATCCTTGCGGGAGTTTCATCTGGAGCAGCACTTGCAGCTTCGATAAAACTCGGCCTGGAGATGGGCCCTGGTTACAGGATTGTAACCATATTCCCCGATGGTGCCGAACGTTATTTAACCACAAAGCTATTTTCCAGTAATATTCCCGAATGAAATTCAACTCAAAAGAAAACACCCATTCAAAAGGCGATCGAGGTGAAAAAATCGCGGCTAATTACTTAATTAATAGCGGTTATGAAATTATCGATACTAACTGGCGAATTCGTGAGGGTGAATTAGATATTATTGCAAAAATTGGCCAAATAATAGTTTTCATAGAAGTGAAAACGGCTCATTCTTCGAAATTCGGTTCACCTATAGAATGGGTCGATTCTGTAAAACAGAGTCAAATCGGCAAACTCGCGGAAATCTGGATAGATAAAAATCACCCGGAGAACTGTTCTTTTCAATTCGATGTAATCGGATTAACCAAAGAAGGCGAAATGTACAAAGTAGAACACCTGAAAGATGCTTTCAGGCTTTAGGAATCACTTTTCGAGCTATCTCTATCTATAGCTTCTTCTCGCTTATTCAGCTCTTCGATAACCATCTCCCATAGTTTGCTCCATCGCTCAGGAGAATCGTCGAGATTGGCTTTATAATTGTCAAAATCATCTCTGGTTACGCTATGGGCTTCGAAAATAGAGTCCTGAACTTCCACCAAAGCAAGTGAATCCGCAAGATATTGCTCCGCAGCAATGGAAAGGTCGACATAAAGCATAACGAACTGGTTATCGGTAATTACCGGTTCGTCGGCTTTAGTAATACATGCTGACATTGCAAGTATAATAATTATAATCGATATGCTTATTGTAATTTTGCTCATTTTTCTTTTAGTATTGGAAAATAATCTATCGTCCATATCTTGTCAAGATATTATTTGTTCAATAAACGCAAACCTTATGCCAAAATAAAAGAATGAAGGTTTAGATATGAAAAAAGAGAGAAGAAAATCAAAAAAAGTTATGGTTGGCAATATCGTTATCGGCAAAGACAGCCAGATCAGCGTACAATCAATGTTAAAAGTGCCGACCGTTAATATCAAAGCATGCATGACCCAAATAGAACAACTGAAAACAGAGGGTTGTGATATCATCAGAGTGGCAATACCCGATGAGAATTCTGCCAGAGCTTTCTCCAAAATTCGCAAAAATACATCTATTGCGCTTGTTGCCGATATACACTTCGATTACAAATTAGCATTGATGGCCGCGAAGGCAGGTGCAAATAAAATTCGCCTGAACCCCGGTAATATTAGCTCCCCCGAGAAGATTAAGTTAATTGCCGAATCTGCAAAAGCACATGGAATCCCAATTCGCGTGGGAGTCAATTCGGGAAGCATGCCCAAAGATCTATCTAATGGAAAGCTTACCGCTAATAAGATGGTCACCGCTGCACTTCGTGAAGTGGAACTCCTGGAAAAATATGACTTCGATGACATTGTTATTGCCATAAAATCACACGATCCAGCTCTTACTATCTCAGCGAACCGTCTTTTAGCCGAAAAAACCCATTATCCAATTCATCTTGGAGTTACAGAAGCCGGCCTACCATCAATGGGTGAAATAAAAAGTGCCATCGGTATCGGTTCTCTGCTGTGCGATGGTATTGGTGATACGATAAGAGTTTCTTTAACGGGAGATCCAGTACAAGAAGTGATTGTTGGAAAAAGAATACTCAAGGCATGTGGTCTTGCCAGTTCTGGAATCGATCTGGTTAGCTGTCCAACTTGTGGTCGATGCAGGGTTTGTGTTGAAAAAACCGCCTTGCAAGTATTGCAAAACTTGCCATCAACGGACAAGAATCTTACCGTTGCTGTTATGGGTTGCGAAGTAAACGGTCCGGGCGAAGCTAAAAGCGCAGATATCGGAATAGCGGGTGGAAATGGCTTTTTTATTATGTTCAAGAAAGGCAAAATTATCGGTAAATTTCCTCAGGATCAAATCGTGGATAGATTAATCGATGAGATAAATTATATAATCGAAGAATAAATGGTAGATTTACTATCCAAAAATACGCTTGAAATCCTCGAATTGATTGAGAATGGAGAAATCTCTTCAAGCGAAAGTGTGAATTTTTTTCTGGAACGAACTCACTCGATCAACGATAATATCAATGCTTTTGTAAGCATCAATGATGGCATTCGTAGGAATTTCGATAAACAAAGGCAATTCCCTAAGTATTCAATCAAATCACTCTCTGGTTTAGCAATCGGAATCAAGGATAATATCGTTACTAGTTTTATGAAAACAACTTGCGCCAGCAATTTTCTCAAAAACTGGAATCCGCCCTATAATGCAACAGTTGTCGATAGACTTATCTCTGCGGGGGCTTGCATTATCGGTAAAACTAATCTCGACGAATTCGCTATGGGCAGCAGTACGGAGTATTCGATATTCGGACCAACATTGAATCCCCATAATCTTAATCTCGTTCCTGGTGGAAGTTCAGGTGGCAGTGCTGCGGCTGTCGCTGCCGGGATGGTTCCAGTCTCTCTCGGTTCAGATACTGGTGGAAGTGTACGTCAACCCGCAGCATTTTGTGGAATAGTGGGCTTTAAACCTAGTTATGGGGCAATTTCACGCTATGGCCTTATTGCTTTTGCCAGCAGCATGGATCAAATTGGCATTATGACAAAAGATGTTGAGTCAATTTTGCCTGTTTTTCAGGTTTTATCAGGAAAGGATCTACACGATCCACTTACATTGGATGGTAAAAGAGCTCTAAAACCAAATGAAAATATTGATTTAGGTAAAATAAGAATAGGTCTAATCGAAGAAAGCCTTGCCCCTATTATTTCCCCCGATATCAGAGATTTATTCGGTCGATATATCGATAATATTCCCTGTAAAATCGAACCGGTCAGTTTGCCTTCACTGGAGTATTCTCTCGCTGTGTATCATATAATCTCATCGGCTGAAGCTGCAAGCAATTTAGCTAGATACGACGGTATCATATATGGCAAAAGTATCGAATCCACAAATGATATTGAAGAGCTCTATTTCAAGAATCGCGAACTTGGATTCGGTTCTGAAGTCAAACGTAGAATACTCTTAGGCAATTTTGTTTTATCCAGAAATCATCGTGAGAAGTATATTTTCAAAGCGATGAAAATCAGAAATGCGATAAAACGAGATTTCGAGAATGCTTTTCAAAAATACGATATCCTAATATCACCTACTACCCCAACATTTGCTTTTGAAATCGGCGAGAAGTGTGAAAATCCACTCGAAATGTACAAAAGCGATATAAATACTATCCCCGCTAATTTAGCAGGTCTCCCAGCTATATCTTTTCCAATAAAAAGCAAATCACCAGATAGATTTGGTTCGATTCAGCTGGTCGGCCCTTACAACTCTGATTTTCGCCTTCTAAAGCTTGCATCGGCAATAGAAGCTTCATGTAACTGATGACTAAAATAGCCGTTGCCAAACAGAGATGATTGTTTATATTATATAAAAGTGTATAGTCGAAGTACTATTTATAGCTTTAATACAATGTTTTAAAATGAGTTAGCATATTTTGATAAAGTATTTTATGAAGTAATTACACTATTATCTTATAGGATAACGTAATGAGAAAATCTCTTTGGGTTATAACAGTCTTTTCGATTCTGCTTGCACTTTCTTTCACTACCTCACTGGGCAAAAAAATGCCGGATAATACCCACACCTGGCTATCACGTAAGGATTCCCTGGTTGCTGTAGTCTATGATGACTATCCCCCATTTTCATATAAAGATCAAAACGGCAAACTTAAAGGGTATCTAATAGATTTAACCCGAGAAATCGAAAGAAATCTCGATATTAAAATTAAAATTCGTGTTAGTAACCACCAAGAGATTATCTCTGGATTGCGTAGCGGTACATACGATTTCTGCCCGGGAATTAACCAATCCAATGATTTCGATGATGATATCGTCAGAATCCATTCGATTATTAAAAACGAATATATGATATATACTTTGTCCAAAAATCAGGATGCTTCTGGGTTCATGTCAAGTGATAGTCTGACTTTAGGAATCAGAGATGGTGATCTAATCGGTGAATTTCTTAAATTATATCGTAACTCAGAAATTATCGGATATGAAAGCCATCTTGAGGGTCTTAGTTCTCTTTGTGGCGGCGAAATAGATGGTTTTGCTGGTTCTCAATATGTTTGTAATTATATCTCGGTTGAGGAAGAACTCGTGGACAATATCTCCAGAGCTTCCGGCCTTGTACTTTATTGGGATTTAGTAGTGGCCACCACAAAAGATAATACTAATCTCTCTGATGCCTTGAATTGGGCCATTCTCGAATTGGAAGATAGTGGTGACCTATCTCAACTAAATGTTAAGTGGTTTGATCTCGAGAGAAAAGAACAGGAAGGACTTGGCTTCTTAATCTTCATAAGTTTTTTATTTTTGACGATTATGTTGATAATTCTTTTAGCCTTAGCCAAAAGCCGAAGTCGGATTAAGCTATCACTTAATCGTGAAGAGCAGGCATTGATTACTGCCAAAAACAAGGTAAGACAAGCTGATAATCTTCTATTCGCAATTTCAGAGGCAGCCAATGATGCTCAAATCGGCATTTTCATGATAAGAGATACTGAGGATATTGAAGGTAAGATAGTCATGGCTAGTAAGGGTTTATCTAATATTTCTGGTTATAGTGAAAACGAACTTCTAGATATGCCCTTCATGGAACTATTCGAAGGCGAAAACAAAGCCAAGATAATCGAAAGATACCGCAAAAGGCTAGCCGGAAGGCCAGAGCCAGAGGCATATGAAATTGAAGCATGCAGGTCCGACGGTCAACATATTCCGGTCGAATTGTTTATCAAACTAATTGAAACCAGAGAAGGCTTGGCGTGTATAGGTCTGGTTAGGGATATCTCCAGATTTAAAATACTCCAAAAGAGATTGCGCAACTCAGACCAGAATTTCCGCGAAACGATTTCCGGATTACCAAATGGAATAATCGTTCTCAATAAGGATCGTATCATCTATGTCAACAATGCATTTAGAAAGCTGGTCGGCAAATCTCCAGAAAATATCAAAATTCAAGCACTGGACAATCTTTTCCCGGTTGAATACATCGAGACAATCAGAAATACTATCGATAAAGTCGTTACTGGAGCCAATTATCCTAAAGAGATAGAACTTGAATTTTATGATTCCACTCAAAAGCCTGTTAGAACCAATGTTAGGTTCAGACCTATTAATTATTTTGGCGAAACTACCGTTTTAATGATATTTGAAAATTTTGACTCGGGAAAAATAAACTCAGAGTATCATTCGTATAACCATAATATGGATAATCTGATTCAATTTGTTCAATCGGCGGTTCTTGAATACAATAATATTCTCATGAGTATTCTGGGCGCAGTAAGCCATCTTAACGGGATAATCGACAACAGCGATTCATCACAGGAATATGTCAATATCATTGAGAAAGAAACCGAGAGAGCATCGGAATTGACAGAGAAATTGCTAAACTTCACCAAAGAAGAAAAAGAACGCACCGGTGAGATAGTATCTTTGCACCGAGTTATCGACGACGTCCTCGAGCTTCTCACAATTCATCCTACCAGCGAGATAAAGATTGAGAAAATGCTTAAAGCAAAACCGGATACTACTAAAGGCAATCTAAGCCAAATTCATCAATCCGTTGTGAATCTAATCTCCAATGCACTTGAAGCTGTCCAGACGGATGGAAATATCACTATTGAAACAGGCAATTTAACCTGTAATGAACATTTTTGCCTGGAACATCCCGGTGCTGATATTGGGCGATTTATCTATTTATCTGTATTTTATAGTGGAACCGAACTTCCTGAAGATTTTCTTTCCAATGCTTTCAAGCCATTCTTTACAACAAAAGAATTTGGCACTGGTGCTGGATTAGGATTATCACTTGTCTATAAAATTGCGAAGAAACACGGTGGTTTTGTTACTGCAGAATCATATCCTGGTGAAGGCAATAAATTCAATTTATATTTACCTGAGGAAATTGTCTCAGAAAGGCCCGCAAAACCACTTTCTCCTTTACCCCAGGGGACAGAAACCCTTTTAGTTGTTGATGATGAACCGATGGTTCGCACAGTTTTAGAGGCGATCTTAAAGGACCTTGGGTACAAAATTATTCTTGCCGAAGATGGCGACAGCGCCATTAAAATTATCAATAAAAATGAAAAAATTGATCTTGTGATATTGGATCTCGTTATGCCTGGTAAATCGGGATATCAGGTATTTAAAGAAATCAGGAATATTAGACCGGAAATGAAGTTCATTATTTCAAGTGGATACACTGCCGAAGATCAAGTAAGTGAACTTCTCAGAATTGGTGCAAAAGCACTGTTACAAAAACCGTATCGTGCTTCCACAATTGCAAAAGTTGTAAGAAAAGCCCTGGAAGAGGAATAATAATGGATATAATGCAATTACATTGGCTTCTCTATTTAATCGGATATATCTGTCTGCCACGCATAACCCTATTATTTATCTGGTATTTTCACGGTGGAAATCTATGGGATTATCATGCAGCGCTTTATATTGCCGGATGGATATTAATGCCCCGAATGTTTATTGGTTTACTGGTTGCTTTGACCACACAGAATTACACAATCGGAGTTGTGCTAGCAATTATGGGATTTTTTATCGATATCAGCACCAAATATGGCGGAGTTCGACGTATGCGCAAAAAGCGACGTTAAAGAAGCGATTTATAGTTTCTCGATCAATCTCTTTTCAAGGTCTTCACCATCGATACATCCACGAAGATCTTGCATGAGGAGTCCCATAAGCCAGCGTTCCTTGGCTTCGGATTTATTCAACTTGTTTAGCTGGGCTATCGCTCTATCTATATGTTCATTGACTTCATCGTCGGATGCCATTTTCAAACCCAGATCATGTGCTGCTTTATCCGCTTTTACTAAAGCTTCACTCATTTTTATTAAAACATAAGGAATAGCTTCTTTAGAATATAATCCATCGTCAATTCCCGCAAAAACCGATGCCCACAACTCATGAGACATATTTTCCAATTTATGCCCTTCTCTAAGAAGAGCACGATATATCTCGGCTATTGCATTAGCCACAACCGTTGCTTTTACATCGGTTTCGTGGATTATACTATCGAATATATTCGCTCTATTCCAGATCAACAGCTCATCGATAAGGTTCTCTGATAAACCCATTTCCTGATACCTTTTCCGTCTATCCCATGGTCTGGGTGGTGCCTGTCTATCAATGGAATCTATTCTATCCTGCGTGATAGGCAATGGTGGTAAATCTGTATCGGGATACATTCTATCTGGTCCGGGGAGAACTCTCTCAAAACCGGTTAATCCGGAGACATGTGCCTGCCTGGTTTCATCCGGGACACCAATCAAAGCGTCATTAACCCGAATCTTGATTTCCCCTAGTGCTGTTTGTATTTCATTTTCATTCCCCCAAACAACAGCTACAGCATCCTCATAGTTTGCTTTCACATGTTCTCTTAAATTCCGATAATCATCATCGCTTAAACCGCCGGGCTGGTTGGCTTTCCACATTAAATGGGGAGGTTGATCCTGACATGCAACAACCCTTACTCTCTCAGATAGTTCGTCAGCTAAATACCAATCAGGCTGTATTTCACGGTGGAAAAATTTATTGAATCTATCAACTTTTATAGCGCTAACTTTTTTACCTCGACAGATAGCATTCTTTAGAACTTCAGAATCCATTTTTCCAGCTATTTCAGTGATGTCATAGGTTGAGAAATCTGATTTTTCAGCTTTAAAATCCATTTCTTTAAGCTCATTAGCCATATCCACAAAGATCGCCTGACGAAAAGCCTCATAATGAGTCAATTTAGGAATTAGTGGAATTCTGGGAACCCCTTTAATTTCGATTCGGGTTCCACCGGTTACCGAGACATTAACATCTTCTCTCACTGCACCAAGTCCTTGTCTCACTTTTCCGGTGCTGTGCGTCAACATCCATAACAATCTACAAACTTCGGCAACTTCTTCCGGAGTTCGCATCTCGGGTTCTGTCACTATCTCGATTAAAGGCATAGAAAGCCTATCGGTAATGAAAGTAATTCGGTGGCCCTCATCGGAAACTTCACGACAAGAGTCCTCTTCAATAGCTAACTGGCGGATTCCAATCTTCCGGCCGTCTTTATAGGGAATCCATCCATTGACCCCAACCAGAGCGGTCCGTTGAAAACCGGTAGGAATACTTCCATCGAGATATTGCTTCCGCATTATATGAAGCTCACCAACCATATTGCAATTAAGAAGCAGTGCAATCTCGATAGCTATATCCAGAGCATTCTGATTTATCATAAAAGGCGGTGTGTCATCCATCTCATATGTGCAGGTAGTTTGATGATTGAGAAGATATAGAACCTCTTTTTTCTTTTTGAATTCCATCAAAGCGGTTCCATCATAGGTGCCCATTTCACTCATTGTTGGGCGCATATGTCTCAAGATAGCTGCATCATAATCGTTTGAATATCTCCCGGCGGGGCATCTGCAGAAAAGTTTTCTTTCAGTCAATAATTGCTGGTGTATCTCCAGACCGGATTTAAAACCCATCTCTATATAATCCGAATCTTTCAGTTGTCCATAAATCGGAATACCATTCTTCTGGATATTCATAATCACCTGATTTCTATTGTTTGGCTGGATTGTTTTCTTTTTCCATACTGAGAAAATCCTCCAGACCTATATGCAATTAGCTTCTAATGGAAGACATAGCATATTCATAAGTCATAAAAATGACTTCACAGAATCGATAAATCTACTGTTCTGAAAACTGAAATATTAAGTAAGGCAGATATATTCAAGTGCGCGTATTCTGCTTCGAATTGCTTATCTCCTGAATGAAGAACTTTTATTGAGTGGATTCGGTTCTTCACTTCTTCTATATATCCTAGACAAGAATCTCAGATTCGTTGCATTTGCAAACCTTCTGGATTTTTTCTACGAAACGCCAGGAGTCATTTTCCTCGACTTTTTCAGCTTTTATGGTCTTGATAACTCTAATAACCTGCTCGCAATTAGGGCAAACTTCTCCCCTGGGGCCGGTACCTTTGGCTACTTTATCTGCAAATGTCCTTTTTCTTTTTCCCATTATGTCCTCCAAATGAATAATTTCAAATTTGAGTAATAATATTTTTCCAAACCCCATTTGTCAACCGTAAAATAATAATCTCCACTTTGAAAAAGTGATTGCATAGTTTTTCACAGTTACTTATTATATCAATAAATGGACTTCAATAAGGAGTAGATATGAAAAAAATACTGTTCTTACTTATCATCTTTTCCAGCATAGTTATAGCGGGAAACTCAATTCTGGTATATACTTTTAAGGCTTCTGGAGTTGAACCTTCAACAATTGAAGCTATTCAAGATCTTTTTATATCCGAATTGACCGGTATAGGTTACGAAGCGATTTCTCCTGCTGTAGAAAACGATAATTGCTTCGAATCAAAATGTGCAGCGCAGGGTGCTCTTGAAAATAAAACCGATGAAGCTCTTTATGGGACTATCAACAAATTGGGTGATAAACTAATTCTTAGTATTTTTCTGGTAAATTCCTCAGGAGAACTCATTCATTCCGATAAAATGAATTCCCAGAATGTAGAGGACCTCGATGTTGTAATTGAACGTCTTGTACAGGGAATTTATCAAGGAAAATCTTCGAAGGAGGTTATCGATAAGACAAGTATAGCTTCAAGCGAAACCGAAGAACCACGTCGTAGAAAGAATTTCTATACTATCGGAGCTAAAATCGGCTACAGATTTCCTCTGGGCAACAGCTATGGAAAAGAGCAGATGTGGCAGTACGAAGGATTGGGTATCTATGAAATGGAAAAGATGTTTGTCGAAGGCAGATTCTATGGTTGTAGCGGCGGCGATGCATTCGCTTTCGGCCTGACTATCGGAGCATATTATATCTTCTCTCCCAAGGATTTCTCGCCCTATGTTGGTGGTTCCGCAGGAATCGAATGGGTTAACGAAATGCCATATTATAGCGAAGATGCGGATAGCATAATGGGCGGTGCTAGTGGAGATGGACCAGCAATCAATATTGGGGGCGGTTTGATGTTATTCCAGACCTACGATTTCAGAGTAATTCTCGATCTTAAATATACTATGGTTTTCGTGGGCGAAGCTGATATAGATTGGTATGAAAGCAATCCCGATAACGCTAAAGATCTCGGAGTTCAGAATAGCATTGGAATCACATTGGGAATAACACGTAGAGATATCGGTGGCAACAGAAATAGCGGCATGTGCTGTATGCCATGGTAGATTAACTTTGACAATATAATTAGAAAAGGACGATTGAATCCAATCGTCCTTTTTATTGATAATTTATTCTATCTTTTTATAGCTTCTTAGCCGCTTCATCAATAATGGCCATAGCTTTATCGATATCACTCCGGGTTACATTTAAACTCGGGCGGAAACGAATACTCCTTGTTCCACATGATAATACTAAAAGCCCTCTGTTGAAACAATGAGTTAACAACCGATCGCGTACCTTACTCTCGGTAAGATCGAACGCACACATCAATCCTCTGCCACGAGCATTTGAAATTTCGAAATGGTCCTTCTCGAGTTTCTGTAAATTCTCCAGAAGATATTCGCCCATTTCTTTCGCATTTTCCACCAGATTATCTTCCTCGATAATCTCGAGATATCTCTGAGCTCTGACCATATCGATAAGATTTCCACCCCATGTAGAGTTAATTCGGCTGGATTCACGGAAAACGTTGTTCTCAACCTCATCGATACGTGGACCAGCTACTATTCCACAAACCTGGCTTTTCTTTCCAAAACAGAAGATATCTGGTTCGACCCCCAACCCCTGCCATGCCCACATATTCCCCGTTAATCCCATTCCACTCTGAACCTCATCGAATACTAAAAGGATATCGTACTTCAAACAAAGGTTTTTAAGTGCTTTTAGGAATTCTGTTCTGAAGTGATTATCTCCGCCTTCGCCCTGAATCGGTTCCATTATAAAAGCGCAGATATTATCGCTATCTTTCTTAAGAAAATCCTCTAATTCGCTCAGGGCCTTTTTCTCCGCCTCGATAACTCTATCGAGGTTCTCCCCTTCAAGCGGGAAAGTGATAGCCGGACAGGAAATTCTCGGCCAATCGAAAAGAGCGAAATATTGGTATTTTCTGGGATCAGCTGTGTTAGTAAGGCTTAGAGTATATCCGGTTCTCCCATGAAATGCCTTCTCCATATGAGCTACTTTTGTACCAATAGGACCTTTGCCGGCTTCGATATTTTTTCTGACTTTCCAGTCCATAGCAGCTTTGAGAGCGTTTTCCACTGCAAGTCCGCCACCGGAAACGAAGAATAGATGATTCATTGAATCTGGCATGGCAACTCTATGGAAAGTGGCTACAAATCTGGCCATTTCGACTGTATAAATATCGGAGTTTGAAGGCTTGGAAATCGCGCTCTTTACCAGAACATCCTTGAATTCCTTATCCTGCATCTTTGGATGGTTATGCCCTATAGGATTGCTGGCAAAATAACTAAAGAAATCCAGATATGGCTTGTTTTCACGAGCATCATATAGTATTTGTCCCTGCGATTTGTCAAGGTCTGCGACAATAGAGTATCCATCTGCCAGCATAACACTCCCCAGAACTGAATGAACTCTCGAAGCGTCTATCGTATAGATTTCATCTCTCGATAATTTTTTCATATTACATCTCCATATTTATATTATGTTGCTGAATAATAACTTACAAGCAACACTTAAAGTATTATTTGAACGTTCTTGTGATTAAATTAAGGTTGGTTCTATGAATCTGGAGCGCCAAAGACATGGTTCCGATATCCAAGATCTCTATCGATATTTAGTTCGGAACGTTGAAGCATAATAAATATGAATTATCTGAGTAATATTGCCTTTTCACAAATATTCAATTTGGGAATATTTATTAGATAAACCCCCGAAGCCAAGCTATTATTGGGGTTCCAAATAAATATTGTGTTACCACCCTGACTACGAATATCTTTCTTAAAAACGATTTTACCCAAAATATCGATAATTTCAAGCCTAAAATTGCCTTTTTTAGCGGAATGAAATGAAATCTTACAGCTTGCATTAAAAGGATTTGGATAAACCTCAAGTTTATATTTATCAGGCTTTTTAGCTATCTCAACTTGTGATGCAACCAGGTCTATCTGTCTACCGTCAGATCTATAATAACGATCGGGATTAAATGAAGAATCAGTACAATAATCCACAATTGCCTTATATGCGGTTATTTCCGATGTATCAATTGAAGTATATGGATAGCTATATATATCCAATACCTGTTGAAAAACTGTCGTAGCAGTCAGGGAATAGATTTTTGTAGCTTCCCAGAGAGAATCGCCAATATACCACGAAGATACATCCACTTTATTGTATAAAGGGCCATCAGGATTGTATGAAAGCTTCATTCCCGCCCAAACCGGTACGCCTTCTGAAACAAGTGAAGAAGCGAATAAACTTATCTCGATAATCTGTTTTAGCTGAGTACCCGTGAATTCCAGAGTAAGCATTGGTGAATTAAGCCCGGTTATAAGATCTCTTCCAACCGGCATTGCTCGAAAAAGATCGGCATAAGTAATAGGCCCGGGATTTAGCCACATGCGAAGCGCTCCCCTCCCTTCGACAGCAATGTCTGTATGCAACGCTTCCAGATAAGCATCGGTAACTAAATTGCCAAGTGGAGTATCACGCCAACCACTGTCCGGTAAAGATCTGGAGTAACCAACTATCGAGCTCTCCGCGGTAAAAGCAACCGTATTATATGGATCTAATCCCACCGCAGGATTGGCAATTATCATATCGCGGTATTCATCGAGCCTGACTCGCGCAATTGAATCTTCTGGAACCGTTGAATCAAGCGTAAAAGTCTCCCAGCTTACATAACTCAATCCTTCTTCCGGAGTATAATCCATAGTAAGGTGGCCCACTGACCTGTTATAAGCTCCCGCTTTAACCACAGGTGTACTATCTGAATCAACAATCGCCCAGTGTGGTTCGTCATATAAAGAATGATCGTGTCCTCCTAAAATTGCATCTATCCAGGGAATTTCGGCCACCAGAAGATCATTGGCAACTACCAGATGAGTGAGGGCTATTGCAGCATCGACATCTCCAGGCATCTCCAGAGTATCCAATGCTTGAACTGGATCGGTGAAATCCATAGGCAATGTCCATCCAATTAGGTCAGATTCTTCTGTAGTCGTTCCAAAAACAGCTATCTTTATTGAGTCTGATGACGGTCCATCGGAAAAAGAGAATGTATAATAAGGTCTAATTGCCGCTTGAAGATTGGAAAATCCCGTCGCATCCAGATTTGAACAGACAAGTTTGATGTCGATTTCCCCAACAACCGAATCGAAAGGTACCGGTGAGTATTCAAACTCATGGTTACCCACCGCAAATACTTCAACTCCGGCTAAATCCCAGAGATCATACATAGCATAGCCACATGTCATATTGGAGAGAAAATCACCAGTTATTACGTCTCCGGCATGAACAATAAGGATTTCAGGGTATTCGCTTTTCAAAGAATCCAGAATATAAACCGCTCGAGGATAACCACCATAAGGTGCTTCTAAGGTAGCTATATCTCTTGGGCCCCATGGTTCCATAACTCCATGGCAATCATTAATCAGGGCAAAATGAATGGGCAAAGCAAATATAGCATTTACGACCACAATAAATAGTAGAAATATGAAACTTTTTCTTCCCATTATTATACCATTCCTGTTAAGTTTGTGTTAAAATATATATAACTTAACTAACAGAAAAGTCAAATAATTAAAAAGGCGCGGAAAAAATCCGCGCCCATAGAAGTATAGGAGTATATAGTCCTATTTATGGTTTATAAGTAACAAATTGGAAAGCTGACTGAGTCGGGCCGGCACCTCCTATAAAAGTAACAACTAATTTACCAGAAGATGACGAAGTACTATAGGTTATGCTTTCTCTGTTCGAGGGAGTTATCGTTGTAACATAATTGCCCTCAACATAGGTCTCGCCCAATATTTCTATTTGGTAAGAACTGGTAGCCGAATCCCAAATGGCAGTCACATTTGTAGTCGATGATTCAACAGTGCCATCCATATTGATAAAGCCATATGCAATGGGTAAAGTTGAGTTAGCATGTTCATCCTGAGTTACTTTTCCACTCAGGTGAAGATCTCCTTGAATAGCGGCATTTCCACCAACATCCAGCTCTGCAGTTGGCGCGTTGGTATTAATACCAACTTTTCCCGGATGACTTGGATTATAGAGTGATACTATGTAATTGTCTGATACAAAATTACCGTAACCATAAGCCATCGAGTAATTTCCAATAACTTCGTTGCCATAGCCTCCTAATACAATTGAGCCCTGTCCTTCGGCGATGTTATCTTTTCCACCACAAACAACTGAGTAGTAACCATTGGCTTCGTTCAAGTTCCCACCACCAATCGAAGCAAAATCGTTGTTAGTGACATTTGAAGTTCCGCCACATACCGTACCACCCTGGTTATTTGCCTGGTTATGATATCCTCCGCCAATAAATGTATTATTCCCATTCGCTCTATTGCCATCGCCTCCACCAACAGTTGCATTCATTCCTCCTGCAACATTACCCTTCCCACCCGAAACAGTGCAGAACTCATAATCCATCCCCAATGAACCAGTAGTAGAACTTAAACCGAGGTTAATATGAGTGGAGTCATTGAGTCCATAAAGAATATTATCTGGCCTAGAAAGTCCCCATTTCCCATTAAGATAGAGAATATTTCCTTCCTGAGTCCAAACGCTATCGCTGGAAGCCCAGAAAACATTAGTACCATCGGATTTCAATACCTGGCCGGGAGCTCCCAATCCACTTCCGTCATCGATTCCACCGTTAAGATTAATGTCTCCGATAAATTCGGATCTACCTTTTACTTCAAGAGCTTTATTAGTAATATCTTCCCCGGCTGCATATACTCTCGCAGTAAATGCTTCGGTCGAAGGCGACATCATGCCCAGCGTACCAACATTTATCGTATCCATGGCAATAATCACGTTTGAGGGAATACCACCAATGCTATCGCAGTTACCAGCCATAGCGGCATAAGTCAAGCTATCGATATATCGTACGCTATCAACATAAGTAACAAATTGAACCGAATCTATATATCTTTCCCAGGTTTCAGCATAACCAGCACTATCAACCCATGTTGGCCACTGTGATTTGAACTCCCCACCAAGAGTAAGACCATCCCACAAATTAAGGGTGTCTCTAACTGTTAGGCCATGTGTAGTAATAATCTCGCCACTTGTATCGACAATTAGTGAGTGCATACAAAACTTAACCACTGATGTCGAGGTTAGATGCGCGGTGTCTCCATCGTGATAAATCCACATACTGTCTGAGTTATCGTTGTCGAACCAAACCGAACGATGACCGCTAGTATGAATCATATCGCCTTTGATAGTGTCCCCCCAAATAGAAACATAATTATCCAAAGTATCCCAACTAACGCCTACAGTGTAATAAGCCACATCAGCAGTATCGGAATAGGTGGCATTTTCAGCATGGAGAGAGCTATCGGCATATATGGCTTTCAGCGAAAGTATCTCAGGAGTGATTAACTGACGAGGGACTAAAGCATGACCATCGATATCAAGTTCGAGGAAAATATCCTCGGATAATTCGTCTCTGGTCAAATCGATTTCGAATCTGGCATCGAAAAGCCCTTTGCTAACAACAACATCTTCCAGTGTGTCAGCATATAAAACTGAACCGGCGCTGAGATCGTCGTAGATTCTGAAAACGATATCCACCGTGTCGTTGATTCCAATGTTAGATGTCGAAGTCAATTTTCCCTGGTATGTTATCATTCCCGGAAGCGCGAATAGACCAAGACAATATAATAACAACAAACCGATAATAATTTTTTTCATTATATCCTCCTTATACTTCTATATAAAGAAATATATCTACAATTAACCATTGAGCAATAAAAAAGTGTTATCGGACGAAAAATTCTTTACTGATCAATGCTATTAAGATAATTGGTTTTCTAGTCTAAATTCCCGGTTTAATGCTTACTCTTTGTTCTTCTGAGAGATAGCCCCTGTAGGACAAACCTGGAAACACAATCCGCAACTCTCTCCGACACAAAAATTAGCGTCGATTCTTGCTTTTTTCTTGCCTTTTTCATCGGCTTTACCAGCCACGATAGCCGGACATCCAAGCTTGAAGCACTGACCGCAAGCTATACATTTATCAGGATCAACTTCAAAAGGAGTAATATCGAGTTTCTTGATATCCAGGAGGATACATCTGCCGCGATTGACAATCAATTTGGGGCCATCGAGTTCCTTAACCTTCTTCAAAACCTCGGTTATCCCTTTTATATCATATGCATCTGTCATGAATACATGTTCGATACCCACCGCTTCGGCTAGTTTTGCGTAATTCAGCTTTGTTGATTCTTCGCCCATAAGAGTGATTCCCGTACCCGGGTGTTGTTGATGGCCGGTCATAGCGGTTATGGAGTTATCCAGAATACAAACCGTTATATTCCCTTTGTTATAGGCGATGTCGGCTAGACCGGTCATTCCACTATGTACAAAAGTAGAATCTCCAATGAAAGCAATTGTATTCTTGCCAAATTCTATTCCTTGAGCTTTCTCCATACCAAAAGCATTTCCAATAGAAGCGCCCATGCAAATACACGTTTCGCCACATTCCAAAGGCGGCATCATACCCAAAGTATAACAACCTATATCCGTAGTTGTGGTAAACTTCAACTTATGGGCTACATAGAAAATTCCTCTATGGGGACATCCGGGGCATAGAACCGGAGGTCTTGGAGGTAAATCGGAAACAGCGGCTAATTGTTTAGGTGTTTCATTAATAAGTTCCTTACGCAGTATTCCCTGAGATAATTCATTGCATGTAGGAACTTTGTCCTTACCCACACATTTAATTCCGGCGACTTTGATATAATCTTCAATGAAAGGTTCATTTTCCTCAATTACCCATAATTCATCAACAGAATCGGCAAATTCTTTCACTAATTTAATTGGAAATGGAAAACTCATTCCCATCTTCAGAAATTTTGCAGTTGGGAATGCTTCTTTTGCATACTGAAAACTAATCCCGGAGCTAATGATTCCGATTTTCTTTCCGTTGTATTTCCAATCGCCTTCGATTATCTGATTTAGATCACTCGTTTCAGCAAACTCGCGGAGCTTCTTTAGCCTCTCTTCCAATTTGATGTGCAATTTCCTGGCGTGAGCAGGAATGACAACTCTTTGTTTGAAATCGGTTTCATATTTATTGACATCAACCTCTACTCTATCTTTTATTTCGACCAATCCAGCACTGTGGCAAAGGCGAGTGCTCATTCTGAGGAGTACCGGAGTATTAAATTTCTCGGAGATTTCCATAGCTGACAGAACCATTTCTTTAGCTTCCTGGGAATCGGTTGGTTCGACCACCGGAATTTTCATAAATTCTGCGTAACGGCGATTATCCTGTTCATTCTGTGATGAGTGCATTCCGGGATCATCGGCGGAAACCAATACATAACCACCATTTACACCGGTATAAGCAAAACTGAATAATGGATCCGCGGCAACATTCACACCGACATGTTTCATGGCAGTTAAAGTTCTGGCTCCACCAAAAGAAGCACCCTGTCCAACTTCGACAGCGACTTTCTCATTGGGTGCCCATTCACAATAAATGACATCTTTATATTTGGAAACATTCTCGAGTATCTCCGTGGATGGAGTTCCCGGATAGGCGGTAGCAACGTGAATACCAGCTTCGTAAGCACCTCTGGCAACAGCTTCATTACCCGATAAAAGAACTTTTTCTGACATATTTAACCTCCGAATTAGGACTAAATTGTTCGATATGTATATAGTTTCACAATTTAATCTTCATCCCTAAAAAAGCAACCACTTAGTGAAAAAAGTTCATCAATTATATTTGCTAAATTCGAAACTTGAATTACTCAGTATAAAATTACGCTAATCTATACATAACGGTCACTTGAGGATGTTATCTATACGCGTAAAAAGCTCATTTACTGTTGGAGTAACATCGTCATTGTCAGGCGTTGCTGCGGTAATAACATCTACATCCGATTTAGCTTGCCATTCGTAATCTGGATCGCCCTTAGTTAATAATACGATTAACTTATCCTGATAATTGGGATTATTAGCATACTTCCGAACTAATCCGTTGAAAGCCATCCATGCTTGTATTTCATCGGTTATAAGCACTACATCATAATCGTCCAGATTAGCTTTTCGCAGTGCTTTCAGAGAAATAATTTCCAGATAAGCGCTTTCAGAATATTTATCGACGATTTTTTTCACTACTGTATCGATATAATCATTACTGGTTCCGCTTATTAATATTTTCGATGGAGCATTTGAATCTCCGTAATTTTTCTCCTCAAGAAAATCTTTACATGATAATGAACTAAATAGGACGAAAGTAATAAGTAGAATAGCTGCTTTCTTAACCATAAAATCTCCCCTTGCTAAGTTTCATAGCGAAATATGGTTTTTGAGATTCATAAGGCAAATAAATATAACTGGACAAAATTAAATACATACTTCTAAAGGAAACTCTTATAAAATCGATAAAAAGTGATATATATCAAGGGAGTTTAAACGCTTCAGAAATTTTCTCCATGTTTTTCTCAATAAGTGATAATTCTTCGAGGTTCAAGCTTTCTGGAATTTCCAGGCCTTTTAAATCTTCTTTTTCCGATTCTATTTCCTTAAAGTATTTAAAACCCGATATTACTTCAGAAGTTATCAAATATAATCTCGGAACCGATTCGATTCCCCTATCTTCGAGATCATTTTCGAGAAGAATGAACACATCCATCTCCATATTCGGATTTTCTCCATAAGGTCTTGCTTTGTCAGAAATCTCAGGGTTTTGATCTACTAGTTCGGCGAGAACTGGATATTTGTCCAGGAAAATTTTTATCCCCTTATTATCTAACGAGAATTGCCCATTCTCATCCTCGAGTTCATCTATATCGTCAATAAATTCGATAGTATTTCCAATTACATCGGATATGTATGCGATTGATTCAACAAAATCTTCGATTTCATCAGCAAACAAAGAATTCAAGGTAAGACTTACAATAAAAATTAGAAGGAATATTCTCTTCATCTTTATGCCTTTCATCTCTTATCTGAAAATATTTCAGGAGATTTTAACCAGAAATGCTATTCTTTTCAATAACAATTTCCCTAAATAGAGTGTTTCCAGCCTTTTCAAAAAAATGTTTGATTATTAGTATATGCTTTCAGATACTAATAATTTCCAGATTAGGATTGACTTATAGTGTTTATAGAATATATTTATTAAGATGAATAATTATAGATGCAATTTGCTCTTGGACAGGAGAGTTTCATGGTAAAATCCAAATTGGTTTTTTTAATGCTATTAGTCTTTGCCGGATACTTATTCGCGCAAACTCCCCTCATAACTACTGCAGATCCAGATACCGTAACACTGGCGTCTTCATACACTGTGCTTTTAACTGGATCTAATTTCTTCACTGGAATGACCAGTGATTTCGGGCCTGATATCATTGTTACCGGTACTTTGAGGCTTAGTCCAGGCCTGGCCCGTGCTAATATTGATGTCAGCGCTGGAGCAGCCATCGGCCCCAGAGATATTATAGTCACTAATCCGGGCGGCGAATCCGATACTCTGATCGGGAGTTTTTGGGTAATCCCGGAGACGGATCCGCCTAT
>Ga0272443_10002195_pt1 | contig 25717 bp, 25 predicted proteins | sample SSMAcet12_FD_193581 | JGI IMG/M metagenome (GOLD analysis project Ga0272443, IMG submission 193581) | Marine sediment archaeal communities from Little Sippewissett salt marsh, Falmouth, MA, United States - SSM-Acet-12 | ecosystem: Environmental > Aquatic > Marine > Wetlands > Sediment ...
TACCTCATTGACCGGCATAACCATGAAATGAAGCTGATCTCAGCCGGCCACAAACGAACGGCTTCAGATCACCCCCACCCCTCCTTCAGTCCCGATGGCACCCGGATCGTGATCCAGTCAGCCATGCTTTCCGAAAACAACAGATCCATGAATATCTGTGTGATCCCGCTGCCTGATGAATAGTTGACTCGGAATTGCAGGAGGTAAAAGGGTTGTGACTTTTTCAAAAATGACAAGTTTTTGAGAATTCATTTATTTTTTGAAAGCCTCCTATGTATTTGTAAATAAAGTAATTATACTTTTATCCAAAATGACTTCCTGATTCAAGAATTGACAAATACAGACAGGATTCAATGCTTCTTGACAGGCTCAAATACTACGTAATCCCAGAATAACATTCCATTGACGATATTCCTGAGGGTGATGGTATGCTCGGCAGTGGTGGTGAAATTGGCATCGGCCATTTTCTGCAAACCACCGGCGCCTCCGGTGTTGCCATAATGCCCTTCGTAAATATAGTCGGTTTTCACACCATCGAGATAGGCAATACAGTTGGTCACATCATTCCAGTTTGGCTGGAAAATGTAGATTTCGTATTCTCCTTTCATCACTTTCGGGAAAGTGATGGAGACCGACCACCAGCCCAGTGTGCTCAGGCAATCATGGTTCATGATGGCCGAGTTGTTGGGTTGAAAATAGTACAGCAGGTATTCACCCTTCCATTTGATCTTTTCAAATGTATTTTCACCATCCCACCACCTCATATAATATTTGCCATAATAATCTCCCTGCTGCAGGTCGAAAAAGTCGGTCGTCTCAAAGGTGATGGTCGCAGGTTCAGGCACAGTTACAGGAAGTATATCATTGACTGAATGTAACGCGCCGTTCTTTGCGGGAGTATTGGATGCCGGGATATTAAAGCCGGTATAGAGTCCGGTCCTGGTGTCCAGATTGATCTTGTAGTCCGTATCAATCGTAAAGGACAGGTTATTGTCCCTGGACAGGATGGGATAGATCCCGCTATTCAGGTCCGACAGGTAATAGGTGCCGTTCAGACAATGGTATTCCAAATACCGGTAGGCCGGATTGTCCAGAAAAGTGATACTGTCCGGGTTAGCGCCGCACCACGCAATCAGATCCTGCAGATTATAAATGCCATAGCGGTGATAAATGGTATCTGCCACTGCAAGTACCGTAAACCTTGTGCGGGCAACTCTTTTCCCGAACGGGAAGCTGATGAGCTTGAGGGTGTCCTTCAGCCCGGTAAGGCTGAGCCCATCCGAGAAAATCTGGTAGGAAGGATTGGAGGTAATGACACTGTAAATATCTAATTTAATAGGATCTATCACTTTATCTATGACATGGATATACCCGTTTGAAGTACGGATATCCCTGTCGATGATTTTAGAGGATTTCGATATAATGATGTCTGATCCCTCGAATTCAGTGACCAGGAAATCACCTATTGCGTTGGTCTCTTTGAGCGTACCCAGACCGATGTCTTTGGTTTCTATTTCAGCTCCAATGGTATGATAAAGGATTAATTCCTCCAGCAGGGAATCGCTGAAATCGGAAATTGAATTTGCATTCTTAAGGCTGTAATACTCGTACATGGCTTCATCGGTTGGAAGAAATAGCGTAAATGGGCCCCTGGTATTTAACAATGACTTCATTCCAGTGGCATCAACCAGTTTCCCAAACTCGGAAAACTGGTCAGGATGGGTGGCAATATAATCCCCGATCACCTGTTGTTGGGAATCCACCCTCCATAACTTAGGTTCTTCCTTACAGGCATTGAAAACCATGATTGTCAATACCAGCAGCACAATCATGGATCTGGTAAGGCCTATGATAGATCGAGTGGCGTAACGATTCATATAAATGCTTTTTGAGCAACAACAAATTACGAAAAATTACTCACCGCCATTCCAATAGGACAGGGAATTAATTTCATGGCATGGCGCATTAATCCTGGCTGTAATTTTTTGTTATCCAGAAGAAATAATAAATTGTAGTAGTGTTTAAAATCAGGTGATAGACCATCCACCCTAAAGCTATAACCATGAAGAACAGATTTACCTTGATTTTGCTATGCACAGTGTTTGCCGTGGGCGCCATCGCTCAAAAGCCCACAGCTGTGATCAAAAAAGCTTCCGAGGCTCCGTTGATTGACGGAGAGATTGACGATGTCTGGGCTGAAGCACCCCTGAACAACATTGATAAGAACTACACGGGACAGGTTCCCACCCTTGGACCATCGGGTACAACAACCTGGCAGGGCTTGTGGACCGACGACGGCATGTATGTCATCCTCATCGTGAACGACGATGTTTTCTATCCGTATTACGCGGTGGATCCTCCCGGAGAAACGTGGCAGTATGACAAAACAGAGCTCTATTTTGACGTCAATTATTTTCTCGAGGATGGTGGTGGACCGCTGCCGGACTGGGTTGGAGGAGGAAACGGGCACTACCAGATTGAGCCTGCATTCACTGAGGGATCCAATGACGGCACCCTCATGTACGACGCGCGTCATGACGGTGTTGAATATGCATATATGGTCAACGATCCGGATTACATCGCCGAGTATTTTGTTCCTTTTTACGCGCTTAAGAACGGTGAAGGGGGACCGATCGATCTGACCGGAGAAATTGGTTTCGATGTATATGTGATCGACAGGGATCCCGGAGATACCGGCGAGAGGAACGCAGTCTGGGCCAACACGGGGACCACGGAATCATCCTGGAACAATATGGACGATTGCGGGATCATCACATTTGAAGGCGCGGTGGCCCCTGTTTATATTGATGAGATCAGCCTCACCGGTGGAGAGATCAACGAGAATAACGGCAAATTACAGATCCAGGCCACGGTTGTTCCGGAAGACAACACGGAAACACTGACATGGACGGTGACGGACGGTATGGACGGCGGCAGGGCAAAGGTTGATAAGAATGGTTTGGTCACTGCTGTGCTTGACGGGACGGTTACGGTCACCGCTTCATCCCTCTATGTGGATGCCTCTGTGGATGTGACCATCAGCAACCAGATCATGACCATGCCGGAGATCAACCTGATCAGGAACGGCTACTTCGATGAGGTAAGTGAAGCCGGAACGGCCCTCGAGTGGAGCGGCAACCGTCCCGTGATTGACGGCGCTGTGATGCTTGATCCGCCCCCGGGCGGGGTCAATGTCTGGGATTACACCATGGCCCAGCAGCATTTCGGATGCAACACCACCGACCAGTACTGGTTCACATTTGTTGCCAAGGCGGACGAGCCTGACACATTCAACGTGGACTTCGAGGATCCCAACCAGGACTACCTCAGGTACGGCACATCTTCACATGAGCTATCCAACGGTACGTGTGACTGGACCTTTATCACGGAAACGGAATGGACCAAGTACGTTTTTGATGTCATGTTTGTCGACATGATCGAGAACACCATTGAGTCTCTGAATTTCATGCTCGGGTATCATGATCCCGTGGTCTACATTGACAGCATCATCCTTTATAACGAAAATGATCTGGCACGGCTTACCGAAGACTACATTCCCGTGGAGTCCATTACCGTGACCAGTGAAAGCGGCGAAAACATGGTTTCAATAGGCGCCACGCTTCAGATGGACGCGGAGGTGCTCCCGGCCGACGCCAACCTGACCGATGTGAACTGGAGCGTCGTTCCCGGAACCGGGTATGCAACCATTGATGCCAGCGGGCTGCTGACCGGTGATACCGCAGGAATGGTGACGGTTGTGGCTTCTGCCAAGGATGACAGCAGGGTATGGAACGATATGGAGATCTATGTGACCTGGCCTGAAGGGATACAGCAGCACAGTGTGGATCTCCTGCAGGTTTATCCCAACCCGGCCGTGGATGAACTGAACGTTGTGCTGACCAATGTAAATACTACCGTGAGCATTTACAACAGCATGGGTCAGAAAGTGGACGAGGTCACCGTGAGCGGTAACAAACACAGGTTTGACATCAGCAGCTATGCCAGCGGTCTCTATTTTGTAAAGAGTGACGGCTCCATTAGGAAATTTGTCAAGTAATCACTGCCGGACAGGCTTACAGGGTCCGACAGAAGTGGCTGATCCTCCGTTCACACCGTTTGAGAGGCGAGGTGATGGCGGTCAACGAGCAATCGGGAGAAATGATGCAGGCGACCGAAGGAGGATCCCGGTAAGGAACCCGGGTGGAGCAATACGGGAATCAGGGAGAAACCGATGGGGCTCAGGGTTGTGATCCAGTCGGCCATGTTTTCGGAAGATGACAGATCCATGAATATATGCGTCATCCCGGTGCCGGAGGAATGGCTGAAAATTATTTCCTCAACAATACACACTTTTTGGTCTGGATATGACCACCCGCTGTAAAATGACAAAAATAAATGCCATCCGTCAATCTTTCCGAATTTAATGTTACTACATGCTCACCGGGCTGCTCAACCTCACTGACCAAATCAGCAATTTGCCTTCCCCAGGCATCAAACATGCTTATGTTTACCAGTTGCCGATGAGAAAGGCTATAAGAGATGGTCGTACTTGAGTGAAACGGATTGGGATAGATCTTTACCTGCGCAACATTGTCCTGCGGCCGGTTTTTGATGACATTTTGAATGGTGGTTGAAGGACCAAAACCATAGGTTTCCACGGAGGATAGAAATACAGGCATTCCGTTATCAGCATATGATCCACCCAGTATATATATTTTCCCATCCAGCACGCATGCCTCATGCCCCTGCCTGATATGTAGCATGGGTGTTCCTGAACTCCATTCACCAGAAACCGGATCCAGAATATCGAGCCTGTCACAGGCATTTGATTCAAAATGACCTCCCGCAACATAAATCATTTGATCCATGACACAGGCTGAAGGGCTCCAACGGCCGACAGGCAGGTCATTTTCAGCTATCCAGGTATCCTGAATCGGATCGTACACCTCCACGTTTGGATAGAAATCAACGGTCCAGTTCTCACTGGTCCCTCCAATGCAGTAGATTTTCTTTTCGTATACACAAGCATCAAGCATCGACCGGGGTGTTGGCATATCCGCTTTTTTTGTCCATATACCTAATGAAGGATCATATACATGAAGATCAGAAACCGGAACATCTCCTACTTTCGCTCCCCCTATCAGGTAAACAAGGCCATTCACAACCGCTATGCCTGGATCACCGAAAGCATGCTGAGAATCATCCATCTGTGTCCATTCGTCTGTCCCAGGATCATACATATAAACATCCGTACATAATCCACCAAACATTTCCTTGTTACCTCCAAAAACGTAGATTTTCCCATCCAGGACACATATGTTGGGATAACACATTGCGACTGGCATACTCGCTTTTTGAACCCAGGTGTCCGATGTCGGATCATAGACTTCAAGAGCGGACGTTACACTGATCGCACTGGTTGAGCCCCCTATTGCATAAATTTTTCCATGCAAGACACATGCACCCAGAAAACAACGTGCTGTGGGCATGGGGGATTTATAGGACCATACGCCTTCCCCTGATTCGCCTCCGCACTTGTTCATGGCAGAATCGAGAAACTGGAGTGCGACAGGAACCCTGGCCTCAAGCTGATCCATGTGCCCCCCGGTGAAGGATTGAAAGTCGTATGCCATACCCAGCTGATCCAGTGAAGAAGCAAAACCAGTATTGAATGGATAGGTTAGCAGTTCATCCTGCAGTCCACAATCAAAATAGACAGACACACGTGAAGATCGGTCCATCTCTGCTGCCAGGCTGACCGGATCGTGAAGCATCCATCGGCTGAATACAGAATCAATCAGGTTCCCCATGCTGTCCAATGGAAAATCTACCTGGTACGGTAAATGATCCAGGTTGGGTGAGAAGGCTCCTGCCAGGGTATAAAACAAAAAAGTCTGAAGCCTGTCAGGACGCGGCAGGTATTCAGAAACCGGTGTTCCCCCGTTCTCCGCGATTACGCCTGGTATCCGCTCGGGCCAATGGCTGAAATCAAGGGGAGCGCTGTGCGATGCCACAGCACAATATTTTTCGGGGTGTTTTAAAGCCAGCTTCATGGCACCGTATCCTCCCATGGAGTGCCCCATAATGGACCGCTTATCCCTTGATGAAAGGGTTCTGTAACTGGAATCAATAAATTCCGTCAGATCATTGACAATATAGTCCTCGAAATTCCCGTACAATTCGGAGTTTGTGTAGAAACTACCGCCCCATGGACCCACACTGCCGTCAGGTTTAACAACAATCACGGGTGAAATACGGGCCCCACCAGTCAATGTATTTAATAAGCCGTACAGAAACTGATAATAAGTGTGATTCAGGGTAGCACCGTGCAAGAAATAGATTACCGGATACCGGACGGAATCCTGGTCATTATATCCCTCAGGCAGATAGATCTGGACATTGCGTTCCATTTCCAGCGAATTGCTGTAGAATTTGACATTAGTCACCGTTCCCTGTCCGATTGTTCGGAGGGAAGCAAGGAAAATGGCAATCAGCGAAAAGATAACAGGCGCCATAACATGGCCCAATTGGTGGTACTTGATTCCTGTGTGATTCATTTTTCGTTCCTTTTGTTGAGTTATTCATAAATGTACCCAATAGGCCTGAATGCCAGGAGTACTTGTGTTTCAAAAAAAAGGAACTCAATATCGAATCCGGGGACTAATGTTGCAGGCAGGAGTACTAATGTCTCACCAACTGTTGTTTTGTCCTGTAGCGGCTCGGGGTTAAACCGTATAGTCTGACAAAAGATTTACTGAAATAATTAGGATCTCTGAATCCTGCATTGTAAGCAATTTCAGCAATCGTGAGGTCGGAGTTTACAAGCAGCTCTTCTGCTTTCCTGATGCGGTAATTGCGCAACAGGTCAGAAGTTGATTTACCGGTGAGCACAATCAGTTTTCTGTGCAGCTGGGCACGGCTGATCCCCATATCGAGGCAAAATCTAAAGACATTGTAATTTTCGTCGCGGTAATTCTTTTCGAGGGTAGCCGTTATTCTTTTTATGAAAATATCATTTAATCCCTCTGGCTTTCCCGGAATTGAGGAAGAGAAAATCATATCCCCGTACTTTTCTTTCAGCTTCTGACGGTTTTCGATCAGTTTTTCCATTCGAACCAGAAGTTCTTTCTTATTAAAGGGTTTAATGATATACGCATCAGCGCCACAATTCAATCCGCCAATTTTTGAATCCATATCCGCCTTTGCCGTGAGGATGACGACCGGAATATGATTGGTGCGAAAATCAGCCTTAAGCGTCCTGCAGACCTCAAAACCGTCTTTTTCGGGCATCATGATATCACATATAATGACGTCGGGTACTGTTTCAAGGGCTTTGTAAATTCCCTCATTGCCATTGCCTGCAACCATGCAGTGATAAAAGCCATTCAGGGTTGATCTCAAATAATCCACCACATCCCTGTTATCCTCCACAATTAAAACCGAGGGAAGACCTGCAGAGATTTTCTCATGTGGTCCTTCACCGGAATGCGCATCATGTTCGCGTTCATCGATTTTCAATACAGCTCTCTCATGAATGTCTCCAGAAGGAACCTGTTGCAATGGTGCAATCTGTGTGACAGGCAGGCTTAATGTAAACGCTGTTCCCTGTCCAGGTTTGCTTTTTACCTGTATGGTCCCTCTGAGCAGCTCCATATACTCTTTGACCAGCGCCAATCCGATCCCCGTGCCCTCCGAACGCCTGGTTATGGCATCGTCAATCTGGTAAAATCGATCAAAAATAAAGGGCAGTTCATCTTCAGCAATGCCCAGTCCACTATCCCTGACATAGATCAACAGATTTCCATGAGATTCTTTTTTAAGGGGAGATCTTTCTTCAACCTGGATATATACATCCCCTCCATTAGGTGTAAATTTTATTGCATTTGAAAGCAGATTGCACATGACATCCTCAATAATGTCAGGATCATAATCCATGATCACTGAATTGTGATTTGATATAAAATGGAGCCTGATGTTCTTATCATGGGCCATACTGTGAAAAGATTCCATGATATATTTTAAATAGACCAGGATATCAGATTGCACCGGATGCACGGGCATGGCCCCGTCTTCCATTTTCGAGAGGTTAAGCAGTTGATTGACCAGCTGCAGCAGTTTATTGCCATTGTTCTTAATCATCTTCATTTCATGCTCCACAGTACCTTTTATTTTGTCACTGACCACATCAGCCATTCCCAGGATAATGGTTAAAGGAGTTCGAAATTCATGCGTGATATTGGTATAGAACCTGGACTTTGCCGTATGCAGTTCTCTGAGCCGTTCTTCTTCTTTTCTTTTTAACCTGGCAATCTGTAAATTATAGATCAGTGCTATCAGGAATATCATACCTGTGGCAGACGCAAAACGAATCAGTCCTAAATTGAAATTGCGTCCGGGAAATAGCCCGGACTGGGGATGCAGGTATTCATAGATAAAGGTCCCTCCAAGGATGAATACCAGGTATAAAATGAAAATGCCAACAGCCCTTCGGTAATTGGGAAATGTCAGGGCATAAACGGGCCCTATCAAACCTACGACTTCGACTCCCGATGAGTGAAATATGCCACCATACATATAGGTCTTTATGGCTGGAAGCGTCACCAGCATCATTTGTAACAGAAGTCCATATATCTCAATATTTTTCCTGTGAAAAAGAAAAATTATCAAAAGCAGGCAGCTGGTCGAAAACAGGAGAATATCAACGATTACAATATTGTGCGCTTTTTCAATAAATCCGGAAATACAATCAGCCAGGGAAAAGAAGAGCAACAGTGCAATGATGAAAAGCCAGATCTTTTTTCTCAGGAGTATTTCTTTATCGTCTCCAGGATACAAGACGATCCGAGTGGTCCAATTATTGATGTTCCTTAAGAATCTCATCTTAAATCTTATCGAAGCAAATGAGACAAAAGTTAAGAAATTGATCGATACAAAGTTGTATAAACCCAAAGGAAATATTCGGAAAAAATGCAGGCTCAATGTTTCTTAGAATTCGTTTAGCGAGGCATTAGGAATCATGTGAGAATTACATCAGAATGGAATAATTCGTAACTTTGAAAAAAGCCTTAAATATGGGACACGATGCAATTAAGCTTGAGTTGATTGAATGGCTTACCAATTTGGATGATGATGATACAATTACCTACCTGAAAATAGTAAAAGACTCTAGCGAAACAGGTAGTGATTGGTGGCAAGATTTATCCGAAGAACAGAAGCAAGGTATCGAAAGAGGTTTGAGAGATATTGATGCTGGAAGGGTAACCCCACACGATCAGGTCAAGAAGAAATATGGACTATAAGATATTCTGGTCTTATGAATCCTTGAATAACCTCGAGGGTATATTATCCTACCTTGAAACAGAGTGGACTGAAAGAGAAGTCACAATATTCAAGATAAAGCTATCGAAGCAACTTGATCTAATCCAGAAGAATCCAAAGCTGTTTCCCGTATCAAGTACACAACCCAGACTTAGGAAGGCAGTCTTAAGTAAACAAAGTACAATATTTTACGAATTAAAAGGATTCGAAATTCATATTGCATATCTTTTCAGTAATAGAATGGATATAAGGCGAATAAAATAATACATGATTCCTAACATTGTGTTAAACGCCATTAGGCTTACCACCTGTTTAGCAAACGAAACCATAACTTAGATAGCGGAATCTATACAAACGTAAAACAGCGCTTCATAACCCAACGGCGTTTACACGGAACCGTTCAGCGTCATGAATCACGCTAACGAACAAAATAGAATCCCTTTCCATGATAAAAGACTACCGATTTAAAAAGATACCTCGATCAAGAATAGCAACCTTTGACATTTTTGATGTCGGTCTAAGCAAACATCACATAAATGCAATGCTTTAATTCGATGTCACTTTGGCGTATCATCAGCCTGGATTCTTCGCAGGCTCAGGTGCTCGCCGAATGGCTCGGATGTCTCGCACGCTGCCGCGCGCTCGTGATCCAGGGGCGGGGGTGACTTAAAAACACCGGAGTACGTTTCTCGCTGACGCTCAAAACACCTTTGCACTTCTCTCGTTTCCTTACAGGAACAAATTCCTGACGGATCCTCCAGAAGCACAAAGCCCGTCCACTTCGTGAACGGGCCTTCGGTGTTTTTGTGGGAACTACTGGATTCGAACCAGTGACCTCCTGCTTGTAAGGCACAAATAGAGCCTATCTGTTGACTATCCGTTTTCTATTCAATCCCTTTGTAAATGTAGTAATTTCAATGTTTTTATCATAATCTATTCATTGTTTGTTATGGATTTATTTTGTAATTTTGTATGCAAATCATATGCAAGCAATGAAACAGGACTATTCCATTTCGATCTGGCTGGACACCCGAAGGATGAAATCCAACGGCAAATATCCGGTCAAGTTGAGGGTATTCACACCCTCCCCACGTAAGCAAAAACTCTACACCACAAAGTATGAGTTCACAGAAAAGGAGTTTCAATCCATCTGGCTGACCGAGAAGCCCCGGACCGAACACAAGGGCACGAGAAAAGAACTGAAGGCCATCGAAGTGAAGGCCGATAAGGTTGCGGAGAAACTCATCCCCTTCACGTTTGAGGCATTTGAAAGAAAGCTGTACCGTAAGTCCGGGGACGGGGTCCGGGTCCAGTTTCAGTATGCTCAGGCTATTCAGGAACTACTTAAACGTAACCAGATAGGGACAGCCAGTACTTACGATCAAAGCCAGAAATCTATCATTGATTTTGTCAGCAGTATCAATCACAAATATTCAGCCCTCACCTTTTACGATGTCACCCCTGCATGGCTGAAGGACTACGAACAGTACATGACTGAAATCAAAGGCCGGAGCGCAACCACGATCAGTATCTATCTGAGGGTATTGCGTACCCTTTTTAACAGGGCAATCGAGGAAAAGGAGATCGAGCAGGATTATTACCCTTTTGGGAAGAGAAAGTATCAGGTACCAGCCACCAGAAACGTGAAAAAGGCCCTCACAAGGGATCAATTGCATAAACTGTTTCATGCTGAATGTTCCACCCCGGAACAGCAGAAGGCCCGGGATTTCTGGTTCTTCTCATATAGCTGTAATGGAATGAACCTGAAAGATATTGCTTTGCTAAGGTATAGGGACATTCAGGACGGTAAGATCACCTTTTACAGGGCCAAGATACGCACCACCAGCAAGGGCAAATTGAGGCCCGTTACTGCCTATCTGAATGAGTTCGCTCAGGGGATCATAGACAAGTATGGCAGCGACAATAAAGAGCCGGACAGCCTTGTATTTGACATTATTAAACCCGGTTCTACACCTCAACAGCAGCAGTTGCAAATCAAGAATTTCACCCGGTACGTAAACCAGCATATGAAGAAGCTTGCCAAAGCGAATGACCTTCCCGGGGACATTTCTACATACTGGGCCAGACATTCATTTGCCACCAATGCGGTCCGCAAAGGTGCCACAATGGAGTTCGTTCAGCAGGCATTGGGCCATGAGAACCTTTCCACTACTCAGAACTATTTTGCCGGGTTCGATGACGAAACCAAAAAAGCATTTGCAAACACCATAATGGATTTTTGACATGAAGAAACAGAGCGATAACGAGGGAATGAGATTATTCCAAGTATTCTATTCACGTAAAGAGCAGACCACGATTGAAGGGAAGGAAATTATTGTTCCTGCTTCACCAGAACGGACACTTGTAGAGGCCATTAACGAAAGGGATGCAATCAATAAAGTATTTGAGGAAGTTGAGCAGGTTGAACCGGGCATTTATAACAAGCCGTATGAAGCAATCCAGATAGAGCCTGATTTGAGCAGTAATGCACCTACAAGTCTGGGAGAAATGGAAAAGCCTGATTTTATAAGCCTTGCACGTGGATCGTTCTATTCCTATGAACCCGGGAACGATGAATCATTCTTTTTGGACAGGTTCAGCAAGGCACAACAGCAATCCCCCGGCCTGACTGAAAAGGAGTTCATTCAGCAGGAAATGAAGTACACCACAAGGTTACTGGCTTCGGGGGAGATTGACCTTGAGTATGACAGGATGATCCGGCAATACAGGGATTTCCTGAGGGAAAGGCCCCGGGCTTTTATCAGGGAGTACCGGGATCAGCTACGTAAGGAGCAAAAACAGAAGGCTCCACTACCTGACAGATTGGACCTGATTTTCGACAGCGTTGCGAAGTACAAGGCGGTTATGGAGATACTGGTTGACCAAAATTTGATACACCCTAATACCTACTTTGTGAAGGATGAAGGAAAAGGGATTAAGGGCTATTTGCCAGCCCTGATCAAAGATTTGCATGGCAAGGGCTATTTCAATGTGAGGCCCACGAATGAGCAGATAAAAGAGATTTGCAGGAATACGTTCGGCATGGATGTTTCATTGTCCACCGTCAAGCACTCCAAATCAGAAGATTTTCCTTTCGGCTTCATTCCACCCGATTCAGTAATAAGCTGATTCATAGGAACTTGACATTTTTTATATTGCCCATTTTGCACTCGTGCAAGACAGGTAGTCAAATAACTTGCTTCCAGTTACTTACGGGTTTAAATTTGTGGTTAGATATTAAAATTTGACCACAGATGAACGATATTTTATTGTCCCCGGTCCGGCTTCACGAACTTGAAACCCTGATCGAACATTCAGTTGAACGGGCATTGAAAGCCCACAAGGCGGATCGAATCGAACAGCCTGAAGATATTATGAACATCAGACAAGCGGCGGCATTTCTCAACCTCAGAGTGCCAACCATTTATACCAAAGTCAGCAGGGGCGAACTCCCATACATGAAGAAAAACAAGCGGCTGTATTTTTCCCGGGAGGAACTTGTTGAATACCTCCGGGCCGGACGCAAGCCGACCAATGCAGAAATCGAGGTTTTGGCTCATCACAATCTGAAAAAGTAATGCTTTGGTTCCATTATATGCTCAGGGTCCTCTCCGGCTGGGGGAGTTGGAGAGGCCCTTTATTCTGATTGAAAATGACAGGGTGGATTAAACTATATCGGAAACTCACTGACTGGGAATGGTACCGGGATAGTCAAATGGTCCATCTGTTCATCCATCTGCTCCTGAAGGCCAACCATGAACCCGGAAGATGGCAGGGTATTGAAATCAAGCGGGGTCAACTGGTTACAGGTCGCAAACAGTTATCGAAAGAAACGGGTATTTCAGAACGATCTATTCGCACTTGTATAAACCGCCTAAAATCGACCAGCGAATTGACCAGCAAAACGACCAACAGATTTAGCATTATAACACTTTGCAATTATGACAGTTACCAGGCTGTTGATTATATAAACGACCAGCAAAACGACCAGCCAACGGCCAACAAGCGACCAGCAAGTGACCAGCAACCGACCACAAACAAGAATAATAAAGAAGAAAAAGAACTTAAAGAAGATAAGATAGGGGAGCGCATCCAAAATTTCGAATTTGAGGTTTTACGAAATTCAAATGGAAATTATCCCGCTTCGATGATCGAAGCATTTCTTGCTTACTGGACTGAACCTTCGAACAATGGCAAAAAGTTTCGACGTGAATTAGAGCGAACCTGGGATACTTCACGGAGGTTGGTAACCTGGGCGAAAAACCAGAAACGGTTTGAGAGTTCAAAAAAACGTGACATCGAACACAGCACAGATTTTTAACTAATTGTTATATAGGTACTTAAAAAATTTGAAGATTATGGAGGAGCACAGCTTCCAGCAGAGTAGGTTCAAATCCCTGATCAGCTACCGGGCACTTTGTGAGTTGGACAGTCAACTGGTTGCGTCCCAAAAACAGCCCTATCCGCTTACCGTGGGGGCTTACTTCCCGGAATCAAAAGGTGCAAATCTGCTTACAAAACTGGTTCTATGGAAGCTCCGGCATGACGGGCATTATTGTTACCGGAACAACAGTCAGGGGACAGCCCGGAAAACGAAGGATGGACGGATTTTATTTGTACCGGGTTCAAAATATGCCAAAGGTCAGGCCGATATAGCTGCAATTATCAAGGGCAGGAGCGTATTCATTGAGGTGAAAGCTGGGAAGGATAGGCTATCCGGTGCTCAGGAGAAATTCAGATCAGGGGTTGAACAAAGTGGCGGTTTGTACTGGGCCGTCCGATCATATGATGAATTTTTAAATCACTATAATTCAACAAACTATGAAAAATAAACCAATTATCATTGATCAGGATCAGGTTGAAATTGATAAAATCACTTCAGCTGTTGAAACAGCACTTCCCCTACTGCAAAAAGCGGTCGATGAGTTTCAGAGGTGTGCTTTTTACGATTCCGAGACCGATCTTTCGACAATAATTCAGAACCTTGAAGGTCTGAGAAGGGCATTCATTTATGAACAGATCAGGGCTAAATTCCCGGTGCCTGAAGGATCAGTGCTGGAACTGGACGTAGAGGCAGAAGCGAAAAGATGGAAGGTGCCTACCCCTCAATTGGATCGGGCCGTTGCTGAAATCATCCAGCTGATTGGTCAGAACGGTATCAATTTGTCCTTTTTTATGTTGACGAACGGAGCAGTGAAGGTGCAAAAGGCGGTTGTTGAAAAAGCGACAAAGCGTTACATTTTGACGGCAGAAAGCGATTGGGAGCAAGAATACATTGCAGACCTTAAATTGTTTGCGGAAGTGTCCAAAAGAATTGATGAACGTGTCAGGCAAGCAGGTATGATTTTTCAGCACAAACTCCACCCTCCACAGCTGTATCGGTTTTTTGATCTGGATTCGGACGGAAACTTGAAACCTAATCCAGACACATTCAGGAGGCTGAAAAAGCAAATGGCCCGGCAGGAAGCCGAGGCCCTGTAAAAAACAGAGGGAAACAGGAAAATGGGACGATTTCGACTAGGTGAAAGCGGTAATTTGAGCGGCCGGCCAAAAGGTTCACGTAACAAGGCTGGTGCCGACCTCCGCCAACAGATAATTGTTTTATTTGAAAATGGAGGCATAAAAGGTTTATGGGAAGATATATGTTCCGTTCGAAATCCGGCAGTCAGGTCAAGGCTGAAAATTGAATTTTTGAAGTTTGTTCTGGCCCAACTTAAGAGCATTGAATTACCGAATCTGGTGGGTAGGTTAAGTGACACGGAGGTTGAAGCCTTATACGACAGCCTCATTGATTATGTTGAAGCAAAATCGCCGGATGCATGAAAACACCCAGTAAAAGGGAAATCCTCAGGAAAATGCTCGCTGGCGAGCATACCGATGTTTTTAAGACGAAAGTGTTGGCAGTTTACAGAGATGAACGGGGACAATTGATGCAGGGAGATAAACCTGTTTCTGAACAGTTTATCAACAGATTTTGCAGTCTGCTGATTGAGGCAAGGTCAAAGGCAGATGCTGAAGAAATTCAAGGCGCACTTGATGCGCTGGATCAAATGAAATAATCATTATTTATTGAACTGTTAATCAAATTTTTACAGCTATGAGCGCAAAAAAAGCAGGACCTGACAAAGACGATATTATTCGGAAGCGGGTTGAGCGAAGCAGAGCCGGGGCACGGCAAGTAAAAAAGGATCAGGGAAAATCACCCAAAAAATGACTTTCGAACGAGCCATAGAAAGTTTGCATTCCAAATTTCCGGAACTGAGGCACAGACCCTGCACAATCACACCCGTTCCGTGGCAATTGAGGGGCTTAACTGATGCCGAATTTCAATGCCTTTGCGAATTGGAAGGGGTCACTATTCTGCTGGGGAAGAAAGGCAGTCAGATCATTCAGGAACGGACCGCACAACTGAATATCACGGCAAGGTTAGCGGAGCCACCCGGTCGGCCCCGGTATGAGGCGAAATAGGCTCCGATTTCGTAACTTTCCGGTGTGAAAATACGGAGTGAAACGGCTTCCCTTGTAAAGGATAAATTTGGCTTATCTGAGGCCACGACAGGGGTACTATTCGATTCAGGTTTGTTCCGGGAGGATATTGCCCGGCGGATGCTGATCCGGCTGGAATATAAACGGCTTTGCGATCAGGGGAGGCAGAGTAAGACCAGCCTGAAAATAGCCCTTTCTGAGAAATATTGCGTCAGTGTCAGCACAGTGGAAAAATACCTTCGGGATTGATTGTCTGGTGTGCTGGCTTTCAGTATCTTTGAGTATGTTTAACAAACGGCACAGTTTGTGAACACACTGGAATCCCATTACCAGTTAAGCCCCGCCACCCCGGGGCTTTTTTTTGAATTAACATTAAAAATGGTAAAGCAAACATTTAGTCAATTTGAGCTCTTTCTTTTGCACCCACAATTACTTGAAGCTCTCTATCAGAGGTAGTATCTAAAAAAATATTTGAAGCGAATCCAAATTTTTCGAAGATAGTCCGAACATCTCTGGCTCTTTCTTCAAACAACATATCATTAATAAGAATTCTCAAACCAGGCGGTTGAGCTTTCCCAAATATGACTACTCCGTGTGAATGTACTAACCAACCATAGGACTTAAATAACGAAGCTAATTGATTCATAAAATTAACTGCTTCAATATCCGACCCTAAGCAAATAATTGATATTCTTTCATTTTTATGTTTGCTCAATATATCTTTAACTAATGGTATTTTGCTTGACGGAATTACTCTATCTTTTACTGATGCTCTGAGTTTCTCAAGTTCTAAGATTGTTTTAACGAGTTCGTGTTCAAGACTATCTGACTTCAAATTAGATGATGCTGCAATGGCTTCATTCTTAGCAATTCGTTCATCTGCTGCTTTCAATTGCTTATTATAAAACTGTTCCTGAGTTTTTGCTAATTTATCTCCGAAATACTTAGTTCCTGTTGCTGAAACAACGGTTAATCCAGCTACAACTAAAAGATATATTCTAATTCTATGTATTTTTTTTTCAATTTTTAAGTATAATTCTGTTGCTCCCAGAACAATGGATATAATTGATAACAAGATTGTTGAAATCTCAAAAAGATTCAAAAGGAAATTTGAGATCGTATCATAATATATCATTTCATCCATATGAGATATTTATCTTCTATTAATTATGTCCTCGATTTAAAGGATGCCTTGTTGAATTTGTTACTCATTTAAATTGCTACATATCAGATTAGCATCTTCAGGAAGATCAGATATGATCATCGGAAGATTCAATAAAAAACAATAATAGATAATAAATAAGATACTAATCAGCCAGCCCAAGAAAGGATATTAATTGCTTTCTTCAAGAGAATCCTCCTTAAAACTCGCTGCTTTCATTTCGTTATCATCAAACCAAATACAAGTTAACATTTGAGGATCGTTTTTGTGATAACCTCGAACAGTCATTTTTGGGCTACCTGATTTTAATTTCACAACATCACCAGAGTTGAATTTTGCCATGATTTTTGAATTTAGTTGGTAATGATTAATTTACAGTTTAATAATAATTAGCTTAAAAGCCTTACATAGTTCAGTTAGGATACCTGTTGAATTGTTACCCTAAAATTACACTTTTTTATAACATACTGGAAGTGTTCAAAAATCAAAGAGTTAAGGATCTAATTATATATTAAGCAGGTAATTTAAATTAATCCGATATTGTTTCTTATCCACCTCACCCCCAACCTGATTTTTTCTTACATTTGATTATCAACCCTAAATTGCCTTGACAATGCTTTTCCGCAGCGATTATTTCAATACGCTACTTTATTTCTATTCAACTGTTCCACAGGTTTTAGGGGCTATGCTGGCCATTATTGGTGCGGTTCAGCAATTTAAATTACAAGCGATTCGAGAGAGAATTTTGGGTACTTCCCAAAAAATTGTTGATATGCGTGATGATTTCAGATACTTTGATTTGATCACGGGGAATGATAAACCCCAAAGGCAAAGAATCAGATCGAATATTAAAGGATTGCATGAAGGCCAGCTTGAAAAAGACTTCAACAGTCTTCAAAAGTGGGCAGAGACAATAAAGAAAACAATTAAAGACTATACCATCCCAAGCAAACAGCCAGAATCAAGAATAACTGTAAATTGTAATAAGATAATAGAGGGTTTCAAGCTAATTTCAAGTAATAGGCGAATAATTAAGCAGGTCTTTTGGATAAATGGGTTTATTATTTTCCTATTTATTTCCGCCTTCATATTAATTCCAAGAGTTTATATAGTAGATAGCTGGTACCTCATATTGATCGTTTTAGGAATTCTTCTTGCAGGATTTTCACTATACACTATGATCACATACATAACCAACATTGTGCTGGAAAGAGAACAGCCTAATCTTATAGGATTCAAATTGGATTTCCGAAAACTTTGGAATACGATATTCGAAAAATTGAAACTAAAAGAGAAGAAAAAACCTTAAATACTACAACAATTCATGAACTATGAAAAACTACACCTATCTTTATAAGGGAGAGCAATTTACTCTTACACCTGAAGAGTTATCACCATTCAACAACGAAGAACCATTCCATAGGATTGACCTCAATAGCCCAGCAATTTTTCATCTAAAAGAAGGTGGGGAAATTGAAGGAATACCAATACATATTGAATATCTAAGGCCAATAGGTGGATCAGAACCAGCATTGCAAGCAGAGATAACAGTGAAGGTGAAGAATAGTGATGAGCCCGTTATATTGAATTTCACTCAGATTGAAAGTCACGAACCTACACCATTTGAAGGCAATCCTCTTTTTAAAAAATCCTGATATTAAGTGTGTTAACGTTTATGCGAATTTGGTTTATTCACCGTCCTAACTTCTATTAAGTGGAAAAAGAAATAAAAGAAGAATTGCTCGAATATTTTGAGAAGCGAAAAGCACTCAGAGAGGAGGTCGAGAAAAAGCACAAAATCGAACGAAAAAAGGAACTACGCAAGAAATTTATATTCTCGCTTCATGGACTTGCTATGGCAGCAATAATATTTCCTCCTCTATTTTTAATTAAGACTGTAACTTACATAGGGCATCCAGAAAGAGGAATAAGGATTTATTGGGGGGCTACAATTTCATTCATACTTTTAATTATAGTACCTCTTACCTATATAAGGTTAATGAGTAATCGAGAAAAATGGAAGAATATCAAATCAAGTTTCTGGAAAAAGGTAAAGAAACATCCAAATATGGCCTATAAGTTCTTGCTTCACGAAAACGCTTGGCATGTGGATGATGGAATACATAATGAATCTCAACCTTATATGAAGTTAAAAGAATGGGCGGGACCATTCAAGTTGAAAGTCCCAAATATTGGACTAATTAAAATATATGGTAAGATTGGATCATGTGAGGATAGCCAAGAAGATTTTGAGTCTCTGTTTTCTTAATATGATTAGCTATTATACAGGCCATTTGTATGCAAATCATATGCAAAAAAGAAAACAATCACCAATTTATATGTCAGTAACCGCTTCATTATCAGTGTGGGAACTACTGGATTCGAACCAGTGACCTCCTGCTTGTAAGGCAGGCGCTCTGAACCAGCTGAGCTAAGCTCCCGAAAGCGGCTGCAAATATACCCCAAGTTTGCGGAATCCCAAAAAAATTACTGAAGCTGGCTCTCCAGCAGGCGCTGCTCGTTGATCCGTCCGGTGAGAATGTACCCGTAATCCCGTGACTTCCGGATGCCGTAACGGCCCCAGGCATCAGTGGCCCATTTCTTGGCCTCCTCCAGGTTGCCCAGGATCTCATAGATCACAGCCAGGTTATGGGCGGCACGGCCCTTGGTTTTGAAGTGCCCGTTCTCCACGGCAGTCGTCAGCGCCGCGATGGCCCGGTCCCAGTCGTTCGCCTCCATCATCCGCGCTCCTTCGGCCAGGTAGGGGTCTCTTTTGGATTTTTTGAAATATTCCCGGTGGATCCGAACCCATGAAGGAGTAATCCGCTCCCCGTACACGATCCCCGCCTGGAAGCTGGCCTTCCTGATGGCATCGTTCTTGGTCAGCAGGGTGGCCACCGCCGCCGTGATGGTGGAACCTCCCGATTCCCAGAACTCTTTATGGGAAAAATGGTACTGGTCCGTGATGTCCCTGTTGCGGTAATCATACATCCGGAATCCGCAGTTCACCGTGGCCACCCCCTGGGCGGAGATCCGGATCCCTCCTTCCCCGCTTGTCTTCGCACCATGGGTCACGATGAAATCCGAATCATAGGTCTCCAGGGAAACCAGTGCATCCGCCTCATACTTTTCGCACAGTTCCGTGACACGGTCCCAGTTAAGCGGTTCCGGGAATGTGCTGCCCGCGCCGGATCCCTTCATTTTCTCCGTGGTACGGATCACCTGGTAACGGCTTGAATTCTGCAGGCTCTGATTCAGGCCGTCGATCACGATCTGGGTGGCCAGCTTATCCTGGCTGACCCCCTCCCCGGTGAGGATCCCCTCCAGGAGGTTCGCATCCTCGTCTTCAGGGATCGACCGGTCGATGATGGCCAGCGTCTTGATATGGTGGGGGATGTTGTACATCGCAGGGACCTGGGAATTGAAATGGATATGACGGGTGCCCGCACATCCTGTGAGGATCATGATCACCGGTAGCAGAAAGAATGCGATTTTTTTCATGTCTTACAGAATATGGTTATCAAATAAGGTTTAAATTGTTAAGAAACAGGGTCTTGTTCAGAATCAGCGTCCTGTCCGGAAACAGGCCTGGTTTTTCAAAACTATGAAATCTTTCAGTGTGTTCATTTTTTGTATCTTTCAACTTGTTAACAATAAAGCTATCAGCCATGTGCAAAACCGGTCGCCCCGCTTTAAATAACACCCTCCTGCTCCTGTGCATTTCAGCCGGGATCTTCTTCGTCCGCTGCGACGACAAGCAGGAGAAATCAACAGGAGCCCATGTAGATGTGGAGATCGATTCCTCCTATTATGCCATGAATCCCATGGACCTGGAATTCGATTCCCTGGAAATGGTCATGATCGATTCCGGGATGGCCGATTTTATCCATGCCTACCGGCAGATCCGGGCCTACGAGCTCCCCAATTCCACGCCCCCGTCCCTGCAGTTCAATCCCCTGCCGCGGGATTTTGTCCCCCCGTCCCCCACAGAGCGGAACAACTGGGAAATTCCCGAAGGGATCTCCAGGCCTGCCAGGGAAGCGGACCTGGCATTCATGTCCATCCCCGAGCTGGCCTCCCTGATCCGGTCAGGGGAGCTCTCATGCCTGGCACTTACCGAATTTTTCCTGAGGCGGTTGAAGGAGCATGATCCGCAACTGCACTGCGTGGTCACCCTGACGGAAGAATATGCCATCCGGCAGGCAGAGAAACTGGACCAGGAGCTGGCACAGGGACAGGACCGGGGAATCCTGCACGGCATCCCCTACGGGGCCAAGGACCTGTTTTCTTTCCCGGGCTATCCCACCACCTGGGGAGCGGGAGCTTACAAGGACCAGGTGCTGGACGAAAAGGCGGGTGTGATCAGGAAAATGGAGGATGCGGGGGCCATCCTGGTGGCCAAGACCACGCTGGGTGCCCTTGCCATGGGGGATGTGTGGTTTGCCGACACCACCCGGAACCCCTGGAACCTGGAGGAGGGCTCCAGCGGTTCCTCGGCCGGTTCCGCCTCGGCCACGGCGGCGGGACTGCTGCCGTTTGCCATCGGGACGGAGACCTGGGGGTCCATTGTCTCTCCCTCCACCCGTTGCGGGATCACCGGACTGCGGCCCACTTACGGGCGGGTGACCCGGTCCGGGGCCATGGCACTGAGCTGGAGCATGGACAAGGTGGGTCCCATCTGCCGGAGTGCGTCGGACTGTGCCATCGTGTTTGATTTTCTCAGGGGACCGGATCCGGATGATCCTGCCCTGATCGAAGCGGGATATACCTATCCGGGGAAGGCAGACCTTTCAGAACTGAAGATCGGGTACCTGAAAAGTGCATTCGAGGGGGATTATGAGGAAAAGGAATTCGACCAAAAGACCCTCAGGATACTCAGAGAACTGGGGGCCGTCCTCAAACCGGTGGAACTGATCCCCGAAGGGATCCCGGTCGAAGCGCTCTCCCTGATCCTGGAGGCGGAGGCCGCCGCAGCCTTCGACGAACTGACCCGTTCGAACCGGGATACGCTGCTGGTGCGTCAGCACCGGTATGCTTGGCCCAATATCTTCCGCACGGCCAGGTTCATCCCGGCGGTGGAATACATCCAGGCGAACCGCATCCGGCATGACCTGGTGCAGGAATTCAACAAAAGGATCAGGGAATTTGACGTGGTGGTCGCCCCATCCTTCCACGGGAGTTCCCAGCTGCTGGCCACCAACCTGACCGGTCACCCGGTGGTGGTGGTACCCAACGGGTTCAAGGACAGCGGTTCGCCTGCAAGCATCAGCTTTCTGGGGAATTTGTTCGATGAGGGGACGGTCCTCGCTGCGGCCTCCGCCTACCAGGAAGCCACCGGGTTCCACAAAAAAAGGCCCCCTCCTTTCAGCATAGGGGACTGAAAAATGACTCCGCCTGTCAGTAGTGACTCCTGCCATTGACTTTGTGGGGAAGAATTCTGTACATTTGGTTGATCAATCACTGCAATCGTATCAACCATGAGCTATGTGGTATGCCTTCGGAGCGACATGATGGGGTCGGGGGATCCCGACCTGGGGACAGGACTGATGGAATCTTTTGTGGAAAGCCTGAATTTCCAGGAGGAGCTGCCCTCGCATGTGCTGCTGTACAATACGGGGGTCAGGCTTGGCATGAAGCAATCGCCTGCATGCAGATCGCTTTCGGAACTGGAGGAAAAAGGAAGCAGGATCATCCTCAGCGGAACCTGCGTGGACCATTTCGGGATCCAGTACGACCTCGGGGTGGGCAGGATCTCCAACATGCTGCTTATTACCGGAATCCTTGTTTCGGCAGACCGTGTGGTCTGTCCGTGAATCCGATCACCGGCCAGGGTTTGTCACCGGGGGAATGCACCCACGCATCACCGGGGGAATGCACCCACGCATCACCGGGGGAATGCACCCACGCGGTTTTTTTCTAAATTTGTAACATGGCGCGCCGTAAATCCTACAGCACAGTCTATAAAACCCAGCGGATCATCCTGCTGATCTTCTTTCTGACCACCATGACCGCGCTCGCCATCCCGCTGGTCATGCTGGTGAACCGTCTCTTACCCGGCCAGTACTTCCCCCTGGTGATCATCCTGCTGGCCTACATGGTCCTGGTGTCCGTATTAGGCTCATACCTGTACCTGGTCAGCTACATCCCGTTCAACCTCTCCTCCGCATTCGACCCCATCAAGAACGATATTGCATCCGGACGGATCACCGGCCTGGAACAGTTCGGGAAAAGGATCACCAGATTCGTGACGGAATTCTATAACTTTTCCTTCCTGAACATTGATCATGCATTTTTCCAGGCCCCGGGCACGGACCTGATCTCACACGAGGACCTGTCCCCCGTCGGGGAGGCCATGAAGGAATATGACATGCTGGAGAAAAGCAGCAGGCTTGAGGAGATCGTACGCGCCGGGAAGGTTGTCTTCCGGGAGAGGGAGTACCACCTGTACATCCTTCCGGTCTGGATCGACGAACAGTGGCTTGGATACCTGGGGCTTCTATCGGAAAGGCGCATCAGCCGTTTCTTTCAGAATTTCCTGGTGGAGTTCGAGGACAATTACCTGGACGACCAGCTCATGCATATCATCCGAATCTCAAACCAGGGAAAGTAGCGCATGGAAGCATCCATCGAGTACTTTCAGCCCCTGCCCCTTTTGCTGATCAGTTTAAGCTGCGTGATCATCTGGCGTTCCTCCCGGGGCTTTGAGATCGCATCGGACTATCTGGGCCGGAAACTTCCACCGGGTATCAAAGGGGCTTCACTGAATGCGATTGCCAGCTCCATGCCGGAGTTCCTCACCACGGTGTTCTTCCTTTTTTACCTGAAGGAGGAGGAGGGGTTTTCGGGGGGACTGGGCGTTTCTTCCGGGAGCGCACTGTTCAACCTGCTGATCATCCCCTCCCTGGCCGTGCTGATGCTGTATGCCATGGGAAGGGGACGGAAGGTGGTGCTCAAGAAAAAAGTACTGATCCGCGAGGGAGCCGTTTTGATGATTTCCCAGCTGTTGTTCGTGGTCTTTCTCTTCAGGGGCGAGCTGCTTGCCAGGCACGGATTTATCCTTCTCGTGATTTACCTGCTTTACCTGATACTGCTTTTTGCCATCACCAGGAGCACGGGGATCGCCGATCCGGGATTCCTCACACCGGAGGACAAAAAAAAGCGGTCCGTGCTGATACAGCTGCTTTCCCTGGATATCACCCATGTGATCCTGGGAGGCCGCAGAATCAATCCCCGTCTGGCCTGGCTGCTCCTGCTGGTGAGCACGACGGTGATGACTTTCGGGACCTGGCTGCTGGTGCACGCGACGGATTTATACGGAAAAGAGGCCAACATCCCGCTGATCTTCGTGGCGGTGGTGCTCTCTGCCGCAGCCACCTCGGTCCCCGATACCATTATCTCCGTCAGGGACGCCCGGAAGGGTAACTATGACGATGCTGTGAGCAATGCACTGGGGAGCAATATCTTTGACATCGCTTTTGCACTGGGCCTGCCCGTCTTCCTCTACAACCTCATCTACGGGAACTCCATCCGGATTCCGGCGGAAGAGCTGGCCTTTGTGAAGGAGGTATGGGTCTTTCTGGTCCTTGCCACCCTCGTGGCATTGCTCATCATGCTGATCGGAAAGCACTTCACCAGGCTGAAGGCGATCCTGCTGCTGCTTATTTACGTCTTGTTCATCCTCTTTGTGGAAACCCAGATCGAAACCGGTTTGCGGGAAGGGATCGGAGAGGATATCGCAAAGTTCCTCACCGGGGCGGCGGACCTGTTCGGAAGCCTGTTCCGTTAGCAACGGGGCAAAGAAATCCAGAGGGCAGGCCCTTATGAAATAAGAATTTCGCCGGAAATGGCGGATCCCGTCAAAGAGAAGGAATTCCCTGCTGCTTCAGGTTCCGCAGCACCTCCACATCCGCCTCCAGCCAGTCCAGTCCCTCCAGTTCACCGGGCGTCAACCAACGGAAGTCCCTGTGTTCCCTGAGGGTGAGTGTGCCGCCTTTTAATGAGCAGACAAAGGGGATCAGCCGCACCTGCTTTGCATCGTACCGGTGCACCACAGGCGATAGCGCTTGTTTCACCTCCACCTGCAGTCCCAGTTCTTCCCGGATCTCACGCACGATGCAGGATTCTGGACTTTCACCCGCCCTGAGCTTCCCGCCCGGGAATTCCCACTTCAGCGGATGCTCCATCTGCCCGCTGCGCTGGGTTGCCAGCACCAGTCCCCCCTCCACCACCACGGCACAGGTCACTTCTGTCATGCGCTCACTCCTTCAATGTTTGAGTTTGGGGTAGTCCACCCGGACACTTTTCACTGCGGGCCGGCCGATCCCGTACCAGTGGTCGCTTTCCATGGTCACAACGACGACCCCCGCGGTGGGCAGATTGTCCAGCGGTTCATCAAGAAACTTGTTGGCATAGAGGGTGAACGAAGGATTGTGACCGAAAATGGCCAGGTGGCTGACCGAATCCGGAGCTTCCCCCACCACCTCTTCGATCTCCGATTCATCGGCCATGTACAGATCATCATGGACCTGTACGGCTACCGGGTTCATCTCCCAGATCCGGGCCATGATCATGGCGGTGCTCAGCGCGCGGTTGGCTGGACTGGTGAAGATCAGGCCTGGTACCTCACCGGCTTCCTTCAACCGGCGGGCCATGGTATCGGCATTCCGGATCCCCCGCTCTGCCAGGGGTCTGTCGATGTCGTCCAGTCCTTCATCCTCCCAGCTGGACTTGCCATGGCGGATAATAAACAGT
>Ga0272443_10002196_pt1 | contig 25697 bp, 23 predicted proteins | sample SSMAcet12_FD_193581 | JGI IMG/M metagenome (GOLD analysis project Ga0272443, IMG submission 193581) | Marine sediment archaeal communities from Little Sippewissett salt marsh, Falmouth, MA, United States - SSM-Acet-12 | ecosystem: Environmental > Aquatic > Marine > Wetlands > Sediment ...
GGTATGCGCCTCAACCGCCGTAATACTGCTTGTTCATGAACTGGGTTCCACCCCGCTGCTGCTCGCGGCCAGCCCGGAACAGAAATCAAAGTACCTGCCCGCACTTGCATCGGGCGAAAAACTCATCGCGTTCGGTCTTACCGAACCGAACGCAGGCTCGGATGTCTCCGGTCTTAAGACCAAGGCGGTAAAAAACGGGAATCATTTCATCATAAACGGCAGCAAGATATTTATATCGCATGGTGATGTGGCGGATCTGCTTTGCATAGCAGCCAGAAGCAATCAGGATACACCCGGTCACAAAGGTACCAGCCTGATCCTGATTGAAAAGGGCGCCAAAGGTCTCAGCATTGGAAAACATGAGAGCAAACTCGGTTTAAGAAGCTCGTCAACGGTCGAGATAATAATGGATAATGTCAGGGTCCCGGTGGAAAACATTATAGGCGCTGAGGGATCCGGTTTTCCGATAATAATGAAGACTCTCGATATAACACGCATTCCTGTCGCGGCTCAGGCGGTTGGCATAGCACAGGGGGCCATGGATTACGCGGTCGCCTACACAAAGGAAAGGGTCCAGTTCGGAAAACCGCTCTTCTCTTTTCAAGGTCTTCAATGGATGATGTCGGATATGGCGACAAGCATAGAGGCCTCAAGACAGCTCACATACAAGGCCGCTTCACTCTTTGAGCGGTTTCCCAAGGACATGGAAAGACTTCCGAAAGAGGCGATACGCTACTCGGCTATGGCAAAGTTACACGCAGCCGAAACCGCCATGAAGGTCACAACCGATGCGGTTCAGATGCTGGGAGGGTACGGTTACGTCAGGGAATACCCGCTTGAAAGGATGATGAGGGATGCGAAGATAACGCAGATATACGAAGGAACGAGCCAGATACAAAAGGTGGTGATAGCCTCAACTCTTTGATCGCAAAGGCGGATCATTACTGTTACGGTAAAGATGTTTCCCCGTTTTCCTCAAGCATCTTCTTGGCAATCCTGGCTGCCTCATCATAAGTCAGCATACCCTGATCCAGGAATTCATCCGCCTCATCTCCGTTTACCTCCACAAACACTGCCTTGAGAATGGCCACCCTCTGGTCTATTGCCTCCACAGTCGCGTCACCGGAGGTTCGTTCATCGGCAGGCACCTCCGGCATGCCCATCAGCATGCACCATACTATATTTTCCAGATCAGGGAGAATGCCGCTCTTGGAAAAGTCAACGGATCCCTTGAATTCATAGTAGGATCTTATAAAATCAATCGTATCTTTCATGCTCTTTCCTGCCCCGGAAATCTGCCCGGCCCATCGGACCCTGTTGATCCACAAAATAGGATCATCTCCCGATTAGTTGGCGTTAAACAGGGCTAAATAAAGAAAGCCTTCTTATTTAAGCGCCTGAGAGCTCTGAGGGTTCAAGGCTTCGAGTGCTCCATTGAAACGGTGGATAAAACCCCTAAAGCATTACAAAGATTTAAAGCTGTTGCATAAATCCTGCTAACTCTTTTCAGGTATAGAATAAATGAAAAATTCTCAAATAACATAAGGTACACAGAGATCAATAAATTGTTAAAAATGCGGATAAAGTCTTTAGAAAACAAACCCTTGACCCCTTGACTCCTGGAACCCTTGGACCCTCTTCGCCAACTAAGTTGGAGAAGAACCACAAAATATTATCCGAATCGGCAAGGAAAGGCAACACCGATTGCTGCGACGGTTTTGCCTTGCCTCCTGTGTTCTGTTCTGTTTATATAAAGGCCATTTAAAAATCCAATCCAAAAGAGATCCAAATGCATGAACAGTAAAAGAAAAGAGTCCGTATCGCTTATCCTTGCCGCCGGAAGGGGAAGCAGGATGAAAGGGTACAAAGGCAACAAGTCCCTGCTGCCCCTTGTGCCGGTTCAATCGCCCTATAAGGGAAGACATGCCATAATCGTTAATATCCTCGCCAACCTTCCGCCCGGCCCCAGGGCGGTCGTGATCAACCATGGAAAAAAGGACATTATCGAGGCCACTAAAGGCCTTCACGTCTACTACTGTGAGCAGCCTGTTTTAAACGGGACAGGAGGGGCTCTTCTGGCGGCTCGTCAATTTATCCGTGAACAGACATGTGAAAGAATCATCATAACGATGGGAGACGTTCCCTTTGTAAAAAGATCCAGTTTTGATGCCCTGCTTGAGAAGCTCGAAAAAAACAGCATCGTTGTCCTCGGATTCAGGCCTGAGTCGAAAAAGCAGTATGGAGTTCTTGAAATCGAAGAGGCAAAGGTTCGGAAAATCATAGAGTGGAAATACTGGAAGGAATTCTCAGATGAACGCATTGAATCACTGAGAGTCTGTAACTCCGGGATTTACGCGGCCAGAAAAGATCTGCTGCTGAGGTATCTTGACATACTTGAATCGCATCCGCACCTGGTGCGCAAGCAGATAAAGGGAGAAATCAGGGAGTTTGAGGAGTTTTTTATCACCGATATGGTTGGATATATGAACGCGGACGGTCTGCCGGTCGGCTATCTGAATGTAGAGGATGAAAATGAGGTAATGGGTATCGATGATCCCGAGGCACTCGAAAAGGCTCAAGCCGTTTTCGCGTCCCAATCCCAGCGGCTCTGAGGCTCAGTGCCCTTTTGATCCAAGCATTTTTTCCAGCTTGTCGAGATCCTCAGCCCTGCCAAGGGCGATAAGTATGTCGTCCGCCTCTATCAGACTCTCCGAGGACGGATTGAAGGTCATCTCTCCTCCACCCTTTCTTATTGCAACGATTATTACGTTTAGGGACTTTCTGATTTGCGAATCAACAAGATTGAGCCCGTTCAAGGCTGAGTTCCCGCTTACCCGAATCTCTTCGATCTTCAGTTCCATATCCCTGTCATGGACCATGGACTGAAGAAAGGCCTCCACCTCCGGCCTTATTATCGTGTGGGCCATCTTCTGCCCTCCGATCAGATAAGGAAGCACGACCCGGTTGGCCCCCGCCCTCAAAAGCTTTTTCTTACTCGGTTCTTCATCCGCCCTTGCCAGGATGAAGAGATCAGGGTTGAGACCTCTGGCGGTCATGGTTATGAATAGATTGTCCGCATCAGATAAAACCACCGCGACAAGGCCCTTCGCCCTTTCTATTCCTGCCTCCAGCAGGACCTCTTCGCTTGTGGCGTCATCTATGACGAACGGTATCTTTTTGTTCTCAAGGGACTGTCTTGACTCCGGATTCAGGTCCACCACCACACAAGGTATGTTGTTTTCCTTCAGCTCAGAGGCGATGATCCTTCCTATGCGCCCGTATCCGCAAATTATATAATGATCCTTGATATTTTTTCTCCTGGATCCCAATTTCTTCCTCCCCAAAATAGACCTTATCTGCAGGTCAACCATCATTTGGGCCACCATTCCGAGGGTATATGCCATGATCCCGATTCCCATAAAAATAAGGACCACGGTAAATATCTTTCCCGGCACGGAAACCTGTCTTACCTCTTTAAAACCTACGGTGGTTATGGTTATTACGGTCATATAGAGGGCGTCCAGGAATCCCCATTTTTCAAGGACGATATATCCTGAAGTGCCGACAATAATAACCATACCCAGAAGAATCAGGCCCTTAATCAGTTTTTTCAACCCTGAGTAACGGCCCTCATCAAAAGTCTTTATAGTCTGCATTCAGCCTCTCTTGTTAAATCAACCAAAAAGGATCCGAAGTGCTGTTGCCACTCTCAGGATCTTCCTGAGAACGCCTCTTTGCCCCGAAATGCAACTAATTGAAAAGGACCCTCCTGACAATGACCGGATACCATATGTGCTATCGGGAAAAAGGACTGCGCCCTGACAGGCCTGGGGTGGTTCAGTGGAAGAAGCCGGGCATAAAAGATCTAGGCACCGGGTGAAGAGCGAATCGCCTTAACGGTAAATTCGCTTACATCATCAGGCAGACCGCCCAGCACGATCATAAAGGGGATGGAAGCTCCACCGGCAACAAGGTATTTCCCCGTTTCCATCCTCGTACGGCTTTTCAACTCCCCGTCGATCTCAGTGAGGCTCAGGGTCTTTATCTCCTCTTCAGTGAGGATGTTACCCGCATAGGCCGTCTGCGTCTTTACGGTCTTACCCTTGTTATCCAGGATGGAGCCTTGCATCAACAGATAGATCCTGTTTTCGGGGTAATCGTTTTTTACCTTTCCATTGATAAGAAAAATGCTGCCTTCCTTTTTGGAATCAACAAATTCCCCTGATACGGAATGGAAGGTAAGTCTGCTGACACCTGTGTCGGTTGTCTCTTTGACCTGTTCGGTCTTTAAAAACGGCAGTAACCTGGGAAGCATATCAGGCATCAGAAAATGGATCAGGGCGGCAGCTCCCGTAAACAGAAGTATTATCAAAAGGAATAAAAGCGGTAGCCGGGAGTTTCTTTTCCCGATTCTTGTTGTTTCAGGTTCGTAGGCGGTCTCTTCCAAAGGCCCTTCAGCCTCTTCTTCCAAATCCTTTCCAGGCCCCTCCCGATCATCCCAGAATTTCTCTTCATCGTCCCTTTCCCGGGCCTCCCCGATCTCGCGATCCAGGTCCTTTTTTTCAGGATAGGCCGTAAAGATGCTGGAACAGACGGTACATTTCACCCTGGTTCCTTTTTCCTGCAGCAAGGCCTCGTCGAGATTAAATCTTGTAAGACATTTTTCACATTGGATGATCATCTAAACCCCCGAGTTTAAGGTGCGGACTCTTACCGTTTATTGCCCGTCGGAAGATATAATAACGGACGCAGATAAGTTTCCTTATCGGAAACTATTTAAGTACACAGATATCAGACAGATATCTGTATCTTTCTCCATAGTCAAGTCCGTAACCTACAACAAAACCTCCCTCTAATTTGAAACCGCAGTAGTCGACAGACACTTCCTTTTTTCTTCTTTCGCTCTTGTCGATAAGCGCGCATATCCTGCACGATTTCGCACCTTTTTCTTCCAGGTGATCAACAATCCGGTTCAGAGTGAGCCCCGTGTCAACTATATCCTCGACGATGATCACGTGCTCTCCCTCAACCTGGATCTCGACATCCTTTGTCAGCGATATCTCCCCTTTTGAAACAGTGCCGGACCCGTAACTCGAGGCCCTTATAAAATCAATTTTAGTGGGTATGGCAATGCTTCTGACCAGATCAGCAAAAAAGAATATGACCCCGTTCAGTACTCCTATAAGGATCGGCTCCTCACCCTCATAGTCGGCTGTAATCTCCCCTGCCATTTCCCTTACCCTTTGCTGAACCGTATCACTAGTAAAAAGGATCTCTCGTTTCAATTTTCTCGACTCAACTTTCAGTAATTTAATAGACAGCATGCGGCCGTCTGAAGCAACACGCGGGAAAGATATTTAATTTTTGATCTACTGTCAAATTAATTTCCTTAAGTGATTAAAATATAATCACATTTATAACATTTAAGTTAGCTTTAAATTATAATCAGCATTAAAGGTTGCTATTTACCACTGTTAATGAAAGGAAGGCGGTTTCCTTTCCTGTAGGCCAGGGCCTGGCAGGAGGCTATGAGAGTGCCCCGTTCGTCTGAAACCCTTATCTCGTAAGTCGCAGTTTTTTTGGAACGATTTATCTCCCTGGATTCGGCCCTTAACTTGAGGCCCTTTTCTGCAGGGTGGTGATACACCATGTTCACGCTGAGAGCCACCGCAACGGTCCCGTGCGAATTACATGAGACCTGAAACGCCTCGTCCGCAAGGGAATAAATGGCCCCGCCGTGAACCGTTCCGAATATGTTGAGATCATCGCCGGCCGGAACCATCTCAACCAGGGCATACCCGGGAGCGAGGTCCACAAGCATTATTCCCAGCTTACCGGAATATCCCTCTTGTGAAACCTCTTTTGAAATACTCGATTTTATCAATTCATCCATACACGCGCCCTACTCGGAAGAACCGGGGAAAAACAGGCTGAAGGTTGTACCGCCCGACAGGAGGCAATCATCGACCTTATCGCAAAAACCGCACTCGCTTATGAGCCCGGGGCACTTATCCTTATCCGACGGTATATATCTGCACCTGTTTGAATCCATGCCTACCTCAAAACCGTATCTTTCCGAAAATATCTTGACCCTCAGCAGATCCGCTCCCTTACCACCTGCGTTAAAATCAAACGGCCTCTTGGAGGAATAGTCCATGGTCTCCTGGGTGGTAAAAAATCCCTCAAAAATTCGTCTTTGATTGTCTTCCGTTATACCCACGCCATAGTCCTTTACCACGAATTCGGACCCCTTTCCCCTTGTCCGAACGTATATCTCGATCCTGCCTTGATCAGGGGTGTTTTCAACGGCGTTTCTCAACAGGCCCTCCACCATCTTCCTTAATGCGTCAGGAGGCATGGTGATAACGGGGACATCTTCGAAAAAGCTTGCTATCTCCACCCCTCTGTGCCTGAAAAGAGGCGCTACCTCTTTCATAACATCCCCTGCGAACTTATCCAGATGGATATCTTCGGGAAGGCTCTCTTTGGGACCGAATAATTCATCGATCCTGGTTCTGATTCGCTTCGATATATCGCCTTCTCCGACCTCGTCGCTGACAAGGGAGACCAGTTCGTCGGAGCATTCATCAAGAAGCAGGGAAAGCATGCGATAGGTCTGGTAGGTCCTGTCCCTCATTATGTCTTCCACCTGGTATTGGATCTCCAGAATCCTGTTAAGGTTCCGCCTCGACCTTTCGATCGTGGTCTTCCATGTCTCGTCCTGAAGGTCCTTCAGTTTCTTTGACAAGATACTGAGAGACGCGCTCAGAACCGAAAGCGGGGTTTTGAGTTCATGGGACAGATGGTTCAACACCTTGTCCTTTGCCCTGTTGAGGCTTGTCACTTCCCTGTAGGCCTCTTTAAGTTCCTCCGAAAATCTCGCGTTTTCTATACTCAACCCCACGGTTCCGGCAAGCATATTGAGAAGTTCGACATCGGTCTTATCAAACGTCCCCGCCTTTTTGTTCATTGCGCAAAGGACTCCGAAAATCCTGTCCCTGCTTTTCAGCGGGACATCCAGAAGGCTCTTGGTGACGAACCTGGCCTGAGCATCGACCACCGAATAAAAATAGGGGTTACTGGAGGTATCAGGGACGATCATCGGTTTACCGGTTTCAATTACCTTGCCTGAAACCCCTTTATCAGCCGGGAATCTGATCTCCTTCACCCTCTTTTCCGTATCGGAATCGTCGTGTGAGGCAGCCTTGAAATAAAGTTCTTTTTTTTCTTCATCCAGGAAGATTACAAGGGCCCCCTCAACTCCCAGAAGGCTCTTGACCTCGCCGGTAATATAATCCAGCAGGCCTGCAAGATCGGGATACTCCGGCAGCGCGAGGCTTATTCTGAGCAGTGCCTCGTTTATCCTGGTCATTCTCTTTTCTTGAGTTATATCCCGTAAAATGACGAGTTCCCCTGACGGCTCATCTCCTGTCTCCGAATAAAGGGTGGCACCTGAAATGACGTCCATGATTCTGCCGTCCTTGGTCAACCTCTGGGTCTCAAGATTCCATATCAGCTTTTCCTTGAAAAGCCTCTTTATGCTCTCTCTTGTCTCTTCGCGAAGATGGGATGGGACATAAGGGATGGCCCTGCCCTTTAATTCCTTGAGGCTCCAGCCGAAGGTCTGCGTAAATGCCGGATTCAGGTAAGACACCAGCCCCTCAAGGGTAAAGGCGACTATCGGGTATGGGACGAAATCGAGAAGAGCCCTGTATCTCCTCTCGGAAGATCGCACCGCCTCCTGTGCCTCATATCTTTCGGTGATGTCGCGGACGATGCCGCGAAAACCAATTTTTTCCCCCTCTTTATTGACTATAAGATTGGCGGATACCTCCATAACGCGTATCTCACCGTTCTTCGCCCTCCCCTTCCAGAAAAGTCCGCTAACAGGCTCTGATGTCTTGGAAAGGCGGCCAAACACCTCAAGGGCCTCCTTTACGTACCTCTCATCAATAAATCTGGAGAAATTCTGAAACTGCACCTCCTGCCTCGGATACCCGAAAATCCTGCAAAGAGAATCGTTGAAGTAGAGGAAGTTGCCATGGATGTCCACCTCGTAGACGCCCTCTTCCATATTGTCTACAAAGGCCCTGTACCTTTCACTGGAGAGCCGCTCACAGGCTACGACCATCCCCTTGCTTAAAGAGACCTCTTCGTCCGGGGGCTCATGAACCTGCCCTTCTTCAGTCTGCGACTTGTGGTCTTTCATCTTCTCTCAATTCAAGCTTTTTTATTTCCCCCGGCTCCTGCCAGGGAGCTGGAATCTTTGGGCATTCATACCATAACTTCTAACGATTCTATATATATAGCATATAACGGATCTTGTCATTATAATTCTAGCCCACTCGAGTTCACGCGTATGCCAGGAAAAAGGCGCAGCCTCATGGAAGGATTCAAGTGCTCCATTGAAACGGAGGATACGCTAAAGCATTGCAAAGATTTAAAGCTGTTGCAGAAATCCTGCGAAAGCTTTTCAGGCATATGGAATAAATCAGAAAATTCTCAAACAACATAAGGTGCACAGAGATCACAAAATTGTTAAAAATGCTGATAAAGTCTTTAGAAAACAAGCCCTTGATCCCTTGGGTCCTTCGGTCCATGGACCCTCTTCGCCAACCAGGTTGGAAAAGAACCGCATATCTTCATACACTGTTTGGAAAACCGGGTTTTCCATGATGAAATAAACCTTTATATGACGGAGTTCTTCTGATAAATATTACATCCTGAAGGTCATCTCCGATTAGTCGAGCCTGATGAATTTGTAAAAAGTGATAATCGAGACGGCACACCAAAAATGAGGCGTATTTATCCCGCTTCCGGCGGGATCGCAATCGAAAGATGAAGCGTAATCCCGCCCGAGGCGGGACAGTTGGACTTTTCACGAAGCCGTCAAGGTTGATATGATTAAAAGGTGTTTAATCCCATGAGCAGCGGCAGGCATTATGTCAGGTAAAACAATAAGGTCTATCTTTCTTTTTGTCTTCTTTTCCATATTCTTGACAACCCATTGCCACAGCGCCGCAGGACCGAGGCTGGTGATCAAGGAAAAGACCCATGACGCAGGTGAAATACTTGAAGGCGGCATTATCGAGCACAGTTTTACGGTCTCTAACAAGGGAGACGAGATCCTCAGCATTAACAAGGTAAGACCCGGATGAGGTTGTTCAGTGCCCGATTACGACTGGGCCGTTCCCCCGGGCGGGGAGGGAAAGATAACCGTAAGGGTCAAAACGGCGGGAAAGCAGGGAAGGCTTCGGGACACAGTCAGGGTATATTCCAATGATCCCACGATAAAGGAGATGAGGCTTACAATAAGTGCCTTTGTTAAGTCTCCGATCTATTATTCGCCGGCATCCTTATTGATTAAAGGGAAGAGAGGAAAACCGATAGAAAGGGCGGTTGAATTGAGGGCAGGCCTTGATCGGCCCCTCGAATTGACACCTGTTTACTTTAATCTGGAGAATCAACTCACCTATACCATTGAGGAAATTGAAAAGGGGAGGCGTTTCAGGGTCCTGTTTAAAAGCAAACCTGACGCATCTTCAGCATTTCACGGCATATTGAATCTGAAAACAAATTATCCTGAAAAACCTCAAATCACTCTCCCCATAAGGGGAAGGATAAAAGAGGAACTCGGGGGAAAACGGAATTAAAAGATGAGTGAGGGGAAAAATCGCAATAAGGAAGATATAGAGGTAGAGATCTTTACCGACGGCGCCTGCAGCGGAAATCCCGGCCCGGGCGGCTTCGGTGCCATACTGAGGTATAAAGAAAAGTCAAAGGAACTCCAGGGCTGTGAAAGAGACACGACCAATAACAGGATGGAAATGAGGGCGGTAATAGAGGCACTCAAACAAATCAAAAGGCCGTGCCGGATAAGGATAGTTACCGATTCCAGCTATGTTGTCAAAGGCATGACCCAGTGGATAAAGGGCTGGCTCAAGCGCAATTGGATCAATTCGCAGAAAAAACCCGTGCTCAACAGGGACTTATGGGAAGAACTGCTGCTGGTAAGCGAGCCTCACGATATCGAATGGGCATGGATCAAGGGACACAACGGTCACACTGAAAACGAAAGGTGCGACAGCCTTGCAAGGACGGCCATGGAGGAATGCCGGTAATCCTATTTGTAGGGGGACATGGAGATGGATACTGAAATTCGCGAAGGCCTGGGAAGATTCACAAACGGCATTTACGTCCTTACAAGCTTTTTCGGCTCCGAAAAAAACGGGATGATAGCATCGTGGGTCACGCAGATCTCTTACGAGCCTCCGATGGTGATGGTCGCGGTTCACCCCGGCAGATTCACCCATCATCTGATAGAGAAAAGCGGCCTTTTCGCGCTTCATGTCATAGGTGAAAGACAGTCGGAAATGCTTACCAGATTCAAGGCGCCGGAGCCTTCTGGAAAATTCAGGGGACTCGACTGGTTTGAAGGGGATAAGGGATGCCCTATCCTGAAAGACTGCATAGCCTGGATAGAGTGCGAGGTAAGAGAAAAATCAAGCCCGGGTAATCACACGCTCTTCACTGCAGAAATCCTTAAGGCAAAGGTTTACAGTGAGGATAAACCGCTCTGCACACTCGATCTGGGCGGCAGATACCTTGGAAGGTCATAAGTAAAAGATCCAGGCACAACCACACGGAACAGACATTTCTTGACCATTACATAAAACAGTGTTATCTATCGTAATATGATACTCTTATTAATATAATTCAATCAATTTGCACAAACTGTATTTTATTCTATGTAATTTTTGGAGTCAAAAATGAAATGCCCAAAATGCGGTTATATTAGTTTTGACTACAACGAAGTATGCCCCAAGTGTAATCGGGACATATCAGGGGCAGGGGCTAAAATGAATCATCCCTCTTATATCCCCAATCCCCCTTCCCTTCTAGGCTCACTCATCGGCCAGGGCAACGGTGCCCCTTTGGATCTTGAATTTTCACCCCCTGAAGGAATCCCACCCTTAAAAAGGCCCCAGGAAATGGATTCGGGGAAAACATCTCCCGATCCGGCAGTCGAAGCGGAGCCTGAAGAATTCGAGATCAGCATCGACTCCGACATGGAAGATGAGATTAAGCTTGAAGATCTCACTGTTGAAGAGCCTTACGAGGCAACGGATTCGGAAGAAGAGATCCTCTTTGAGCCTGATCTGGAAGATGAAATAGAACTTGAAGATTTCACCATTGACGAACCTGAGCAATCCCTGCCTGAAGAAGAGATACTCTTTGAGCCTGATCTTGCCGATCTGGATAAGGAGCTCGAAAGTCCTGATTCTCTCATGGACCGGAAGGACGTTTCCATGGAAGATGCCGGAAACATCGAGGAAGAGCTTGATCTGGCCCTTGATCTTGATGATGAGGAAGATTCTGACATGGAAGAAGAACTCAATCTTGATCCGGGGGAAGAATCAAAACAGGAGCAAGAAGAAGATTTCATCTTTGATCTTGAGGAACCTTCTCCTTTTGAAGAGGATGAAATCGAACACGGACTCGGCGACGAGGTATCAAGCAAACTTGCTGAAGCAGCCTCACTGCTCGATGAAATTTCCGCCGATGATAACAGGGAAGCCGCCAAGGCCGAGCCCTCCGAAGACATGGATGAAGAGCTTACACTTGATCTGGATTCATTGGAATTTGAGCTTGACCTTGATGAGCCCGAGGAAAAATAGCGGGACGCCCTGATTTTGCCAAATTTATTCTTGACCCATTAAAAAACCATATCTATAATGCCCCTTTATCTCGTGCCGAGATAGCTCAGACGGTAGAGCAGGGGACTGAAAATCCCCGTGTCCGCAGTTCAATTCTGCGTCTCGGCACCATAAAAAATACCGTTTTTTTAGAGGGTTAAGTTATCGTGCTTAACCCTCTTTTTTTGTCTAAAAACCTGCTGTGTGAGAATTTGTGTGAGAGTTTTTGTCCGTTGAAATAGAATCTGCGACAAAATATGGCCAGAAGGGTCTCCAGATCGCAGAGCGCAAAAATGTGGATCGGCCTCCAAATTTGACCCGGTATCGGAACTCAGGCAATCCCACCTCTCTGGACCAGAAACCCTTTGCCACACAAGCTTTGCAGCGCCTTGGACTGGTCATTGTTGTGTCCCGATTGCCTCCCCAAGTGGGTCAAATTTGAATGCCTATTCACACATTGCCAATAATCCCAAGCACTGCTTTGATATGAAAGCGCTACTATAGGCAAGATCGACGCTTGACAATATAAATCGCAGCTGATAATATTTCTACTAGAAAGATTTCAGTCCAAATCACGAGATATCTTCGGCTATTTTTTTAAGTCTTTGGCTTAAAATATCGTTTCCCTTAAGGTAACTGCTTGGAAAAGAAAAAACATTAAGGTCCTCAAGCGGATAAATATCGGCTGATGGGCCTTTTTTTAAGTCCTGAAAATGCCAGGAGGCTGCTTTGATTACTAAGGTAAAGAAAATTCTCAAAAAAACTATCAAACTCAAAGAAAAAGACGAGAGTGTAACGATTATGGTGGAACTTGACAAAGAATCGGCTGAAAGGTTGAAATTTTTAAAGGCTGGACTGAAAAACCGTGACGAAGATGAGCTAATTGCTATTTCGCTTAAATGCCTAGAACAGAAAGTAAAAACAATAATCAAAAAACAACAAAAAGGTCAAAACCCAAGTTTCAACAACAAGAAATAATAAAGGAAACATGAGATCGTCCAGGGCTGATCGAACCGACATAATGAATAATAAAGTAAATTCTAAAATTGTTGAGTGAAAAGGAAAACAACTCTTGCTTTTGTGGATAATTTTTTAAAAAAGCAAATAACGGAATACACAGTAAGGAGAAGATAATCAATGTGTACTATATGCGGTCATTTTGACATGAAAGATAAAATAGTCTCAAACGATATATTTGATATGCTAAAGAAGATGGCCCATAGAGGGCCTGATGGACATGGGGTTTACCTTGATGGAGTAACTTTCAAAGTGATGGAACTTGAGGAGGTTAAGGGGCTTGTCGGAAAGAAGACCAAGATTGCAATGGGTCATTCAAGATTAAAGATAATAGGGGACGGTAGAGCAGGTCAGCCATACACATCCTGTGACGGAACATTAACCATCATTCATAACGGTGAAATTTATAATTACAAAAAACTAAAATCTCTTTTGCTTAAGCACCATGATTTTAAAAGTACCAGTGACAGCGAGGTGATAGTACATCTTCTAGAAGAGACCTACAGAGGCGATCTTCTAGATGCAATGAAGAAAGTAATAAGATTACTAGATGGCATGTACACAATTGCAGCTACGGATGGAAAATCCATTGTGGTTGCACGGGACCCGATAGGCAAAAAGCCTTTATATTTCATTGAAAATGAAAAAACCATATATTTCGCTTCTGAAAAAAAGGCCTTATGGAACGGCAAAGACGAACCCAAACGGGTGCGACCTGGCGAACTTCTCAGCATAGACGATAAAGGAGTAAATATCTGCGATGGATTTCATATCCAGTTACCCCAGATTGATATCATTGATTTCAGGGAAGCTGTTGAGCTTTACAAGGAAGTTCTTATTCAATCCGTCAGAAAGAGGCTTACAGGCCTGACCGAGCCTAGCATTGGAGTTATTTTCTCAGGTGGTATTGATTCGGTATTAGTAACCAAACTTCTGCAGAGAGAGGGGAAAGACGTAATTTGCTACTGCACCGGCACTTCCGATTCAGGTGATGTCAAGGCATCACGATCCGTAGCAAAGGAATTAGGTTTGGAATTAAAAATCACTGTGATTGACAAGAAAATGGTTGATAACCTTCTGCCAGAGGTAATAAGAGATGTCGAAGAAAGTGGCCTGTTACAGGTAGAAGTAGCCATCCCAATGTACCTTGCTGCCAAGCTAGCTGCAAAGGATGGTCTGCGAGTTATGTTCACAGGCCAAGCGGCTGATGAACTTTTTGCCGGATACCCTTGGTATAACGATGTCCTTGAAGAATCCGGCTATCTGCGTCTTCATGATAAACTCTGGGAGGACCTAAACTATTTATATACTGATACCTTGGAAAGAGAAGATAAGCTTACAATGGCCCACTCTATCGAGTTGAGGGCTCCATATCTTGACATAGAGGTTGTTCAAACTGCCATGAAGATTTCCCCGCGCTTAAAGATTGAAGGGCCAGGTGATAAATTAAGGAAGCGTGTACACCGTCAAGCTTCGGTCGAGCTTGGAGTCCCTGCGTATCTTGCATTTCGAAAAAAAGACCCCGCCCAGTCAGGCTCAGGGATTCATCAGATGATTGCAGAAATTGCCCAATCCAAAAAAGAGGAGATAGACTCTAATCTGGTGAATGAAAATATAAAGAGGGACAAGGGAAGTCTTTACCGTTACGGTCTTGGGGATTACGGGGAAGAGGAACCACGCTCCTATCTACAGAGTTTAGAGAAGGAGATAAAAAATAGCTTTATTCCCTCCTATCTCGTAACTGGCTAGATTCATCACGCTTGCTGAAGGATTTATCCCAACCTAATCTATGTTCTGCTAAATATAAGATTTTCTAACTGGGATTCCTGATCCAGTTTTTTATAATTGTTTCGTAATGGGGCATACATCAATCAAAAAAAGCTTTTCAGAAAATGAAACATTCCAGGCGTAAACGAATAAAGAGAATATGTGTCGCCCAGATAAACTATAATTCCTCCAATATCGAAGATCATGTCCAAAGGATAAAAGGAATTATCGACGATCATAAAAACTATGATTTGATAGTTTTTCCAGAGTTGATACTTCACGGACACCCTTCCTTTGAAAAACCGGAAGGCTTTCTTTATAGGAAGATGAAGGTCATCTACAGTTCCATTTCTCAAAATATTTATGCCTTTATAAGGCAGAAGGGTGCCAAGGTTATTATAGGGGAACTAAAGCGCAGAGCGGATAAGTATTATAATCTTGCGACCTACATCGAAGGTTCTAAAATACAGAGTTATACAAAGTGCCATGTCCATTGGACGGAAAATTTTGTTCCTGGCCGTAGGTTGAGGGTCTTTAAATCTTCCTGGGGAAAAATAGGCATAAATATCTGCTTTGATGCCGCTTTTCCAGAGGTATGGAGGGTGCTATATTTGCAAGGGCCAAAAGTTATTGTCAACATTTCTGCTGTACCAGGTCAATTTCCTATCGAATATATGTGGCTTAGAATGGCAGGGGCAGCCATAAATAATCAGGTTTTCGTAATTTATGCAAACCGGGCAGGTAAGGCTTTTTCAGGCAACAGTGCCATCTTTAATCCACGTGGGGAAAGGATAATATCAGCCGGAAAGAAAGAGGAGATTTTAAGAGTAGATATTGATTTAGAAGAGGTTGAAAGGTGGAGAAGAGAAGAGCCTATTTTTAAAAACAGGCGTCCTCTGCTCTATAGGGAAATAACGAAAAGGCCAGTGAAGAAGAGATAGGATTTCAAAGGCTAAAAGCCAGAGTGTGGTGGTCCAGTAAAAACGGACATTTTTTATTAAGCCGCCACGCGGCACAGTTCTTTCTCATATGCGAACGGAGTCTTAGACCCCAGCGTTGAATGCAGCCGAATGGAATTGTAGTAGCTGATGTAATCAAGCACTTGCATCCGTGCCGAATGCCTCGTAACGAACCTGTAATCTGATAATCGTTCTGATTTCAGGCTTCGGAAAAACCTTTCGATCGGTGCATTATCCCAGCAGTTGCCTTTCCGGCTCATACTGGCTACCATGCCATAGTGTTCTATACGTTTTCGGTAATCATGGCATGCATACTGGCTTCCTCGATCCGAATGATGAAGCAGCCCCGATGGAGGTTTTCTGCGCCAATATGCCATTGCCAGGGCATCCAGGCACAGTTGTTTTTCCATCCGCTTGTTCATGGCCCAGCCAACCACCTGGCGGGAACAAAGATCAAGTACCACGGCCAGGTACAGCCAGCCTTCATAGGTCCAGATATAGGTAATGTCCGCGGTCCAGCATTTATTCGGTTTATCTACGTTAAATTCACGGTCCAAAAGGTTGACAGCTACTGGAAACGAGTGCCGGCTATCTGTCGTGAGCTTATATCGTTTCCGGGCTTTGGCCTTCAGGTTAAGTTCTCGCATTAAACGTCGCGTCTTATATCGGCCAATCTGATGGCCTTCATCCTGTAACTGTCCGGTAACGCGACGGGAACCTTATCTGCTGCGATGTTCTTTGAAAATGGCCCCAATCCTGGCCTTTAATGCCGTCTCATCAGTATCTTCAGATCTTCTTATGCTATGGAGATAATCATAAAAGCGGCTCCGGCTGACTTCCATCACCTTGCATAAAACAGTGACGGGATAGGCCTTCTTCTCTTGCCGGATAAAGTCGCACCTCAGCTCGACTCTTTCGCAAAGAAGGCCGCGGCTTTTTTTAATATCTCTCGCTCCATCTCAAGCCGCTTGTTTTCCTTCTTGAGCCGACGGTTTTCGGCTTCCAGCTCCTTGCGGGTGATACCACCCTCAGTAAGATTCTGCTGGTCTTGGCGGTATTGCCGCACCCAGCGAGTAACGTTAGAAATGGGGATACCAAGACGTCTGGCAGCTTCGGGGCCGCTGTAACCCTGGTCAATGACAAGCCCCACAGCATCTTGCTTGAACTCTTTTGTGTAATTCGGGCGCTTTCGTTTCTCGTTCATTGAACACCTCGCTTTCTCTATAATTGTTCTTAGCATGGTGTCCGTTATTATTAAACCACTTTACTTCACAACAATACCGAATGTAATCACAAGAGGAACGACCTTATTTTGTGCCCATTGACGGGAAAATGGGGTAACTGCCGCATATTACAGCCATAGCCAACTCTGTGATATGAAAGTGCTCTCATAAGAAAAGGAAAAAGCTGTTAAATGCGGGGAATATAACGTCTGTGAATATCTGTGATATGATCAGTTGACCACAAAAGGCATTGATGCTTTTTGGGCACATGGCAAATATCAGAAAACCGCCTACCTTATCAATAATATAGTCTGTTCTATGGCATTTTGCGGCTTTTATGCTGTCGAGAGGAGCTTATTTTGTGCTAGATTACATATGGGCAAGATTGGTCAGCAGGCCGTATAGACCTGGAAGACAATATGATATGCCCATAATGATGATATTTTACGCAAACAAATACGGCTATTGTTCATTTGCAATATAAAATTATCCATAAAATTTATTTTGCACCAAAAAGAATATTTGCAAGAGGGATAAAAGCCATGAAATATAATGAAAATCAATATCTCAGGTTGGTTTATCGTATTTTTCCTTTCCTGGAATGGCTGAAGGGATACCAGATGTCCTTTCTAAGAAGCGACCTGATAGCAGGCATTACGGTAGCGGTTGTGCTAATCCCTCAGGCGATGGCTTATGCGATGCTGGCTGGAATGCCACCTGTTTACGGCCTCTATGCAGCAGCAGTCACGCCTTTAATTGGAGTCCTTTGGGGCAGCCTTCGACAGCTTGCCACTGGCCCCATAGCCATCATGAGCCTTCTAGTTCTGACTACACTGACACCCATGGCTGAACCCGGTGGTCCGCAATTTGTCGAACTGTCTTTCCTGCTGGCCTTTATGGTCGGCGTTATTTATATGATCATCGGGGTATTTCGCTTGGGCATCGGCATGGCCTTTATCTCCCACTCGGCGGTGAGGGGGTTTACGGCGGCTGCAGCCCTGATTATCATCTCAACGCAGTTGCCGCACCTTCTGGGCCTCAGCGTGTCGAGACATGAATACGTTTTCCATCAGTTGTTTGAAATTATAAAAAGCCTGTCTTCTCTGCACATTCAGACTTCCATGGTTGGTCTTGCCGCATTTGGCATAATTTACGGTATAAAAAGAGCCCGTCCCAATTTCCCGGCAGCTCTGGTTTCCTTGATCTTTACGACCGGCGCGGTTTTCCTTTTCAGGTTGGATCAGAGCGGCATTGCCATTGTCGGCAAGACTGCCAGCGGCCTGCCAAGCCCCCATTTGCCCCTGTTTAATTTCGACACCATTAGTGCTCTGTTGGGGCCTGCAGTGGTTATTGCGCTGGTCAGCTTTGCGGAAACATATTCCGTGGGCAAGGTCGTATCATCTGAAACCAAGCAAAAAGTGGATGTTGACCAGGAATTTATCGGTCAGGGTATGGCGAATATTATCGGATCGTTTTTCCAGTGCTATCCAGTGAGCGGATCATTTTCCCGGACAGCTATCAATTTATCGTCAGGTGCGAAAACGGGTGTCTCCAGCGTTGTCTCCAGCCTTAGTGTGATTGTAACCTTGCTGTTTCTGACCCCGCTTTTAACATATATACCGAGGGCGGCACTGGCCGCCTTGGTGATCAGTGCAGTGCTTCTTCTATTTCACCCCAAAGAAGTTTTTGCGCTATGGAAAATGAATCGCAATGATGGCATTGTGGCGGTCACCGTGTTTGTACTGGCACTTTTGACCAAGCCCGACTATGCACTTCTTATAGGGGTGATGATATCACTGATGCTATTCCTGTGGAAGACGATGCGCCCCCGTATTGTGCGCGTTTCAAAGGACCCCGAGTTCAATATGTTCATCAATGCCGATGATTTGAAAAAGCCCAGTTGCCCGCAGTTGCTGCAATTGCGCCCCGACAACGCCATCTATTTTGCCAATGCTGAATATACGATGGACAATATCCTGAAGCGCCTGGATGAATATAAAACGCCGATTAAATTCCTGCTGCTGGATTTTCAGGCAGTGGGATTTATCGATGTCACTGGGGTAGTCGAACTCAGGGCGCTGCATGAAGAACTTAAGACGCGCGGTATTCGTCTTGCCTTGATGGGGGTGAATTCGCCCGTAAAAAAGGTGTTCGTCAGTTCGGGTTTCATGGATGAACTGGAGCCAAACCTTTTTATTGAAAAAAGGGGGGAAGCGATTACTGTGCTCTTTCAGTCGCTTTTTCACGATTACTGCAAAAGACTCTGCCCTCACCAGTTGTTTTATGAGTGCCCGGATAAAAAGTGAATGTTGACTTTTATGAGGCCGAAATTCTTTCGATTTCCTTGTTTTTGAATGTGCCTTTTTATCACCCGCTGGAATGTATCTGTTCTGTTGGGGCCTTATAATCGTTCTGATGATGTAACCTTTGGAAAAAATGAGTTCATTAAGGAGGGGACGGAATGTTATTCAGACATCGTTCACAGGATATTGATATTTTAAGAAAAGTGCCTCTTTTCAGTAAACTCAACAAAGATCATCTGAATCAAATTGCTAAGCATGCGGTTGAGACTTCGATTCGAAAAGGAGAACTCCTGGCACGTCAGGGAACAAAAGGGTCGGACTTCACCTTCATCGTGGAGGGTAAAGCCTGGGTTGAGAAGGACGGAAAAATCATAAACTATCTTTCTGAAGGCGAATTTTTCGGAGAAATATCCCTTATCGATAGAAAGCCTCGAGCAGCATCCGTTATAGCTGAAACTGATATGACTGTATTGGTTGTGGACAGAAATTCGTTTGACCATTTGCTTGAAACGGTCCCGGGCATGCAGAAAAATATTTTACTGTCCCTTTGCAGTTACCTGAGAAAAGCAGGAACCAGCGACAATAAATAGCAATGGTCTGCCACCAGAAGTGATACCGATCTTTAGCTAGAGTCAGGTAAACGCAGATAGTACTATTGTTTTTGAAGTGAAGGTATCTCCTGAAGATAGCAGACTAAGTGAAAGTTGTAATATGTAAGAGGTATTTATGAGCCACCGAAAAGGCCGTTGATTCAATTACAACATTTTTTTCAATCAACATCAGCCCTGTTAGGCAGGCACTCAAGGATAATTATTTTATCCACAAAATCCCGACCAACTTCAAAAATTGAATACGCCAAAGATAAGCATCTGATGCACGACTCAATAAGGACCGTTATCAATAAACCTCAAATTGCGTTTTTTTGGTTTTTTGCTTAATAATTCCGGTTACAACTGTAAGTTTTTATATAAGTCTTCTATCTATTTAATATTCTTATAAATTGGCTAGCACCTAGGGGTTACCACTGGGGTTGTCACCGTGTGCCAACCTTTGTCGCATCTTTCACTCCCCCCTCAATCTTGCACAATTTTATGTGCATTCACGCACAGAATTATGTGTAAAACCCTGACTTTTTGCATGTAACACATTGGTTATACGAGGGTCTGGTCAAAAAGCAGTGGAAGAAAAATGGTACAGTAGTAATATTGCGCTATTGTTAATTGATCCCAACCCCAAAGCTTATTTATAATTAACAATATCGGATCATCTCCAAAAGAGTTGGTCTAAATGAAGGATTGGAGGGGTCAAGGGGCCGCGGGTTCGAGTGGAAAGTTTAAAGATCATAGGAAGTTAAACGTTCGGCAAAAATTGTTTACACCTCGTTTGCATGTGTATAAAGGAGCTAAACATTTTTTTAAAGATGGGCAATACTGTTTCACCTCCTGAATCAGAAGATCCGCTGTTTTCATGTCAAGGGATACCGCCTGAGGGTATGGGAGAAAAACGGCTATAGAGTATGCGCGATTTTTCTTTATTGCATATCGTTCAGCCTGTGAATTGGAAACCCGGGATATGACATCAGCTGACCTGGGTTATTTGAAAGGAGTAAGGCTTTGAAAATTAAGAAGAAAAACAGGGGATGTCGGGGCAATGTCCAAAGCGATGATCAAATCCCTGGAAAGAAAACCCTTGAAACCGGGAACCCGCCCTGAGCTGGCCGAAGGGTGGGACTGCGCGAAGCGTAAGCGAAGCAAAGAATCCTTGAATCCTTGACTCCTTGGCCCCTCTTCGACAACTAAGTTGGAGAAGAACCACAATATCTTCAACTTAACATAAACCTAATTTTAGGGTATATTGGAATTTATTAGCTATAAGATGACATCATTAATGCTGAATTTTGTGAGATTCAAAGATTATGCAAGTAGTTGTAAATTCAACCCAATGAATAAACAATAACCAAGAAGACATGCCACCTCACGGAACACTCCGAATAATGCCATCCTTAAAAGCAGTCGGAATGTAAAACAATGCGTATTCCACTCTTTTATCTCATTTGGATTATATTTCTAATTATCACTTCGCCATGTTCTGGAAGTGATTCAATAATTGATTTGAGCACTGAAGAGAAAGCTTGGATAAAAGAAAATCATACTGTCCGGGTCCGGATAGGTAACTCGCCACCATTTATGCTGACCGATGGAAAAGTCCAGGGAATTGCCATAGATTATTTGACACACATATTTGATGCTAACGGAATTAAAATTAAGTATATCAGTGATACTGAAGTTACCTGGCCAGAAGCACTTGAATATATAAAACGGCATGAAGTTGTGGACATGGTTCCAACCGCAAAAATCACTGAAAAGCGCCAAAAAGATATGATTTTTACTGATGAGTATATTTTTGCTCCATGGGTTATATTCACCAGGTCAGATGCTGATTTTCTGTGTTCAATAGACGATTTGAAAGGAAAAACAGTATCTGTAGAAGAAGGATATGTAATGCACCAGGTGTTGAAACAAAACTACCCTGGAATCAGGCTGAAAGTGGTTTCAGCCAGTCTGAATAATTTTGCTCAAATACCGGTTAAAGATCTGTCCACAGGGTTGGTTGACGCATACATCGGCAACCTCTTGTCGACCACTTATACGATACAGACCAAGGGATATACGAACGTAAAGGTAGCCGCTCCAACACCATTTGACAATCATAATCAGGCCATGGCTATACGCAGCGACTGGCCGGAATTAGTCAGCATTATTAATAAAACACTTGCGTCTATGACACCGGAGGAACATGCAGCCATCCGGAATAAGTGGCTTTCCATCCGATATGAATACGGTATAGATAAAACCTATGTATTAAAATGGGTTCTGGGTGTCATTGGGATCGCTTTGTTAATAATCGGGTTTGTTTTGATCTGGAACAAACGGCTTAAAGCAGAGGTCATTCTCCGGAAAAAATCTGAAGATGCCCTTAAAAAAAATGAATATCGATATAAAAGTGCCCAGCGAATGGGGAAAGTAGGAAACTGGGAATATGATCTTGTCACCGAAACATTCTGGGGGTCTGACCAAGCAAAGAAAATCTATGGGTTTGATCCAGACAGCAAACAATTTACGACCGATGAAGTAGAAAATTGTATCCCGGAAAGAGAAAGGGTCCATCAGGCACTCATCGACCTGATTGAAAAAGACAAACCATATAATCTTGAGTTTGATATTCATCCGGTTTCCGGCTCAAAAATGAGAACGATTCGATCCAATGCTGAAATCATAAAGGATGACTCTGGTGCACCGTTAAAAGTCTTGGGTGTGATTCAAGACATCACGGATCAAAAAAGAGCAGGACAAGAAAAAGAAAAATTGGAACAGGAGTTAAGGCAAGCCCAGAAGATGGAATCCATAGGGAATTTGGCTGGCGGTATCGCTCATGATTTTAACAATATCTTATCATCCATAATAGGGTTTACAGAATTAGCCCTTGATGATGTGGCAGAAGGAACACCGCTGGAAGACAATCTTCAGGAGGTAAATACAGCGGGAAAGAGGGCCAGAAATTTGGTCAAACAGATATTGGCTTTTGCCCGGCAGGCAGATGAAGAGGTCAAACCCATTCAAGTTCATACAATCGTCAAAGAAGTGTTTCAATTTATTCGCTCGTCGATCCCAACTACAATTGAAATCAAACAGAATATTGAGAGCAATTCCTTTATAATGGGTAATGCCACACAGGTTCATCAAATACTGATGAATTTATGCACCAATGCCTCTCATGCCATGGAAGATGAAGGTGGCATTCTTGAGATAACCTTGAATGACGTGGTGGTTGATAGGAGAGAAAAATGGAAAAACATGAACTTAAAACAAGGAAACTACCTTGAAATAAAGGTATCGGACACCGGCCACGGCATTGCGCCGGATATCATCGGCTCCATTTTTGAGCCGTATTTTACCACCAAGGGCGTCGGTGAGGGCACCGGCATGGGGCTTGCGTTGGTGCACGGCATCGTCGAAACTTATGGTGGCAAAATTACCGTTGACAGTGCATTAGGCAAGGGTACTGTTTTTACAATTTATCTGCCCCTTACAAAAAAGCGTGAAGATTATCAACTATACCAAAAAGAGAAACTGCCTTCCGGAACTGAACGTATTCTGCTCATTGATGATGAACTGCCTATCGCTAAAATGGGCAGCCAAGTTCTGGAACGCCTGGGTTATCGAGTAACGGTTTGCACCAGCAGCGTTGAAGCGCTGGAACTGTTTCGATCTAAATTCGATGATTTCGATCTGGTCATTACCGACATGACGATGCCCAACATGACCGGGGACAAGTTGGCTATGGAATTAATTTCTTTCAGACCCAATCTTCCGGTTATTCTATGCACGGGATACAGCAAAAAAATTTCAGATGAAACGGCATCTGAAATCGGAATTAAGGCAATTGTCTATAAGCCGACTGGAAAGGCGGATCTGGCGAAAACGGTCCGAAAAGTGTTGGATGCGGCCAAAGGATGACGTTGTGCTTAATTATCCTATCCACAAAATTCCGACCAACTTCAAAAATTGAATATGCCAAAGATAAGCATCAGATGCACGACTTAATAAGGCCCAAACCATAGATTGCGTTTTTTTCGGTTTTTGTTCAAAAAAAACATTTGAACATTTTCCTGCATGACGCTTTATGAGATCAGCTTCTATCCTCCGTTTTAAAAATCCCACCAGATTTCTTATACCATTCAGCAAACTCCGGTGCCGGAACAGGCCGGCTTATAAAATAGCCCTGGGCCACATCACAGCCCAAATCACAAAGCAGCTTATATGAGGCAATGTCTTCAACTCCTTCTGCGACCGCCTTAATTTCAAGCAAGTGGGCCATGTTGACTGATGACTCAACAATCAGCTCCGGGCGCTTACGATCCCATATTTCTCGAATGAATATCTGGTCTATCTTGATTGAAGAAGCAGGAAAATCCTTTAGGTATTCAAGCGAGGCATACCCGGTTCCAAAATCATCAATAGAAAAAATTACACCAGCTTTGGATAATTTGGATATATTGGCAAATGAATGTCGTATGTCTTTCATGAGCGCCCATTCCGTGACCTCAAGCTCAAGTGACCCACCATTGACCTTATAATTATCCAACTGTTTGAGAACCCTTGCGGCAAAATTGGGCTCCAATAAGTTCCGTGTGGAGATGTTTACAGCTACTGAAAGCACAATACCCGATTTCTTCCACTCTACCAGCTGGGCCAGTGCGGTATCAATGGCCCATTCGGTTAACATATCTATAAGAGTGCTCTGTTCAGCGCGAGGTATGAACTTTCCGGGAGGCACATTGCCAAGTTTTGGATGTGTCCACCGCATGAGCGCCTCAACTCCGAGTACGGCTCCGGAGTTGAATGAGACTTTGGGTTGATAATGAAGAGCTAATTGCTTTCTGTCCACTGCCTCCTTTAATTCACCAAGCAGCTCCAGGTTTTCCCTTGCAGCCCCGTGATTGAGTTCCGGGGTGTAAATTGCCCATGTATGCGCCCTTTCACAGGCAGACCTTAGTGCCGCTTCAGCTTCCTGCAAATACCGAATCGGCTCCTGATTAGATTTTGAAAGGTCGGTATATCCGGCTCGTATGTCGGCATGTAGTGATATGTCCTTATATGACACAGGGCTCCGGAATTTATCCATGAGTCTCGCCCGTACTGTTCTGTTGTCGTCCCGCTCCTCAGTGAATAGCAAGGCAGCTAAAAGATATGTGCTGATGCGGTACACCTCTGTTTTATCCCCCAAAAGCTCAACTATGTCTGAAGCCATCTGCTTGATTATCCCGCCTGTTACATCGGGGCCGAAGGTCACCTCAAGCTCCAGGGCGTTTTCTATGGATACCACGACGAGTGCCTTTGGCCCTGCGCCTTTCCCTGTGGACTTCAGGATTTTCAAATCATTCATCAATGCAGATCTGTCAGGCAATCCCGTATCGGTATCGTGGAGAGTAAACCATTTAAGATGTTTCAGGTATCGCTGGATGCTATCGCTGAAGGCACCGCACAAGATTCCCATGATAACGAAAAATCCGCTTCTATATAGCCAGCTGACAGCCGTCTGAGGCTCCATTGTGACGGTGTCAAGCGGCATGAAAGGGCCAAGCGTGGCACCGGCAATCACTCCTACCACAATACCTCCCCTCATACCGAAAACAAGGCTACCGATAAGGATCGGCACATACATGGAATGCGTATACACATTGGGTCCACCCGTTAGATACACGAGTCCGTAAACGGCCGGGACGGAAAGAATAATCATCAAAACAGCTGAAGACTTTATCGAATTGTAATGACTCTCGATCCACTTAAACATCAATGCCGTTTTCATACTGTTGATCTCCTTTGAGCCGGCTCTAAAATATAGGCCATACAGACCTGGAAAGGGTTGCATCATTTAACTGCTTTGCTATAAGGGAGATACCCGATCAGAAACTTGCAAGTATAGGGGATAATCACCTGAAAGAGGAATTAACCTTGGAGCGGGAAGGAAATGTTTGAAGATTCTGTAAAACCCACAAAACAAAAAAGCCTGACAATCCATCAAAGATATTAATAAAGCCATCCTGAAACCTGCGGACATTAAATTAGTTTATAAGTTAGGTTCTTCTCCAACTTAGTTGTCGAAGAGGGTCCAAGGGTCCAAGGGTCCAAGGATTCAAGGATTCTTTGCTTCGCTTACGCTTCGCGCAGT
>Ga0272443_10002197_pt1 | contig 25660 bp, 15 predicted proteins | sample SSMAcet12_FD_193581 | JGI IMG/M metagenome (GOLD analysis project Ga0272443, IMG submission 193581) | Marine sediment archaeal communities from Little Sippewissett salt marsh, Falmouth, MA, United States - SSM-Acet-12 | ecosystem: Environmental > Aquatic > Marine > Wetlands > Sediment ...
AATGATTAAAATAAATTCACGAATTAATAATTACTAGAGGAGTTCATTTCTGAGAGGCACGCCCCTCAGCGTTTTGTCTTCTAAAGAAGACAAAGCCTGCTCCCCTGTGACTAGGAATATTTAAATCTCCAAGTCACACCAAGAGGGATTCCCTCCTTGGCTTCAACTTTAATTTAATATAGAAATCAGTGATCCCCTGGGGGAGGACCCCCATTCTGATTTGTTCCCCCCAGCAAGCTGACGGGGGATAATCAGAATGAAATATTTATTATTACTTTTATAGGGTATAAAAAGTTTTCACGAAACCCAAAAACTTAATTAAATTTTAATTAAATGAATACATAATAAATACACATTATTTTAAATTTTCACGTGGCAGTTAATAAAATTTACATCTGATCGTTTTTCAATTGTTAAAAATTTATTAAATTTACAAAAATTAGTCAAAATTAAGCTAAATGTCAGTAAAATTTTCACGATACTTATAGGATTATTTACAAAATTTTTCTCGACGTAAAAATAAGACCTCAAAATTTTATTATTTAAAAAGAAGCTAGTTCTTGTTTATCCCTAAGACAAGCAGAGAAGTATGATTAAAATCATTTTTTGAATTGAAATCATTAGAACAAATATTAAAAAAGTCTAATTAAAAGGTTTTTCAAACAATACTCCCATATAAGAGTGATCTCGTTCTGTAGAATCAAACCTAATGGTTTGTTGATCAATTTCTGCTTTTGGAGCTATAAGCACCGGAACTAGAGCAGAGGAGTAGGTTAAATTAGTCTGCCGATACTCAAAACTGACCCCTGGTTGTTGCTGGTCAAAAAACAAATAAGCAGCCTGATCTCCTATGTTGAAAGGGGCTTCATAAGCTAAAGTTAGGTTCGTTTCTTCCTGAATAGGAACTTCAACCACCACCCCAATAACTTTTCTTTGATGAGATTGATATTGTATTAATTGATCATCAGTCACTTTTTCATCGTTAATCTTTACATAGTTTAAAACTGAATTATTAGTTAAATAAAACCTATAATAAGCTTTATAACTTCCTAAAGGCCAAGCCTGAGAAAACGCTTGGTTTTTCATTGTTGTAGTACGGACATGAGACACTTTCCCTGGTTCAACTTTTATTTGATGATCAAGTGTACGAGTAATATAAGGATTAACTTTATTAATTCCAATGTTTGTTTCCACTTGAAATAAAGTGTCAGGTCGGCAGTCTCCATCAGCTGCAAACTGGGAAGGACAAGTTGGCTCTATAATTGCGCCTGTCCAGCTTAATGTTTGCAACACGGGGTTAACATTTTCTCCGGCGCTTATTACTGTTTGTTTTTCCTCGAGACTATTCTTTAGAGCCTCCATGACATCAAGTTTTTGCTTATCTGTAGAAACTATTAATTGATTTAGAACTGTTTTTAACACAGTGTAATGATAATTCTCAGCCAGCTGTTCTTCTTTTTCTTCGCTAGCATGATACTTAAGACGCTCATACAAATTTTTTTGATTAATTGTTTCATCATATTTAGATAAATGAATATCTCCGACAATGCCTAAAACATCTTGAATAAGCTCATAATTAATTCCTATCACCACATCAACAGGTTGATTTAAAGATTCTTTAATAAACCAAGAGATTTGCTCAGCTGTAGCTGGAAAGTCAGGATCCCAATTAGAATCTCGTAAATATAGACGTTCCTCTCCAAGTAAAGCTTTAACCTCTGCAGGCGCGTCTATATTACCCATTAAATTTTTATCTATTTGATTAACATTAAAAACTTGTTGGTCAATCAAACTACCATTATTCAGTGTTAATTTTGCAAATCCCTGAATAAATCCTCCAGTAGGTCGGAGTTCTTGGTTGTCTTGGAGAACCAACCAGACTGCAACTTGTCTTTCTAAGCCTAAAAGCTTGTCCATCACTCCGGCTAGCTGTTGCTCCTTAGCTAGACTTTTCCGTTGCTCATCTAGATATTGCTCAAACTCTTCTAAAACTTTTTGCTCTTCTGGTTCAAACAAAGACATGTTAATATTTTTTAGTTCAGCTTGAATCATCGAGGTGTGTTCATATGTCTTTGCCACTGACTCATTAAACTTTTGCAAAACCTGTTGAGGATCTTGTAAACCAGTTCCCCAAATCATTGACACTAATCGCGCCTTACTTTGATAATATTCTGTCTCTACAGATAAATATTTTCTCACTTCTTGATATATATCAACCAAGCTATGGCTTTTATCTATAACTGTTAAATCTATGATTTTATCTAAAAATTCTGTTTGTTTTTGCAAAGTTTTAATTTTAAAAGGAAGAGAAGAGGAAATTTCCGATTCAATTTTATTTTTCTGACGAGCCTTGATTAAAGTAATTAATGATGAACGACTGGTTTTAAAGTTAAAAACAAAAATTAGAAAATTCACACCCATTCCCAAACCAATAATAAAAAGTAATATCCCTACAACAAAAACAACTTTTTTATGCCGACTTTTATTTTTAATTTTATTGATAATTCCAGCTTTTTCCCTTCTTCTTTTTACTTTTTGCTTCACCCTTTTATCTGCAAAAAGTTTATGCAGTTCTTCATCAACTTGTTTGTCTCCTTTGCTCTGATTCTTAATCTTTTTAGTTTCTTTTGCTTGATCAATAATTGGATCTTCCTCGAAGCTAATTTTTTTTGAGATTTTTTTAGTCAAATTATTATTTGTTTTTTTTGTTTTTTGAAAAACTTTTTTTTCAATTTCTTGCTCATAAAAACCCACTAAGTCTTGTTCTTTTTTTTGTTTTTTGGGCTCAATTAGGGGAGGTGTGTAGACAGACTGATCCTTTTTCTCCAAACTGACTTCTTTAACTACCTCTGTTTTCAACCAACTAGAATGAAGTTCTTTTCTAGCAGAGGAGGAAATATCTAGATTTAAGTCTGGTAATTTGCGCGCTATTAGCTCAAGCAACTTATCGTAATCAACTTCAGCTTGAGCTTTAATGAAGCTTTCATACAAAACTTGAGTTTGTTTTAAATCCACAGAAAAACTCTTTACTTGAATTTGTTTTTGATAATATTTTTTTACTATATTTGATAAATCTTTCAAAAATATTGTAGAATCAATCCTTTTACCCTTAATAAGATATTTATTTTTATTAGGCCTAAAAAGCTCTTTGCTAATTAACTGCACAAACTCTTGTCCTGTTTGGACTGATAATTCTATTTGCGGATCAAAAAACAAGTTCTGACTATAACCTTTTAAAATATCTTCATAAGGAGGTAAAACCTTATCAACTAACCACACATTTTTTCCAGCAAACTCTTTATAAACTAAGAGATTTTTCTTGAGATAGCGCTGAATTCTTTTTAAATTCAAAGCAAACTCTTGCCAATCTTGCCAAAGATGAGATTCTGTTTCTGGCTCTAACAGATGATGACTAACCACAATCGGCACTTGATCTTTGGTTTGAATAAAATCAATGACTAGCTTGGCTGTCTGATAATCCAACTCCGAAAACCCATAAATCCAAATAACTTTATAAAACTTTTCTTGTTTCAGTTGAGAAATTAACTGAGGACTGTTAGCTAATTGATCAGGCTGTATTTCTAAGACTTGCAAGCCTTGATCCTGAATAGAGGAGAGGAGTAAAGAGGTGATTTCACCTGGCTGAGCAATTAGCAAAACTCGAAGCTGTTGGGATACTGTTTCTGTGTGAAATTTACTCATGGGCAGCGTAACTTCAAGATATAACGACTAACAATTAAAAACTTGCCAATAAAAATATTGGACTAAGAATCATTGTAGACAAGCTTTGAAAATAAGTACAGAGCAAGGAGAATCAATTAAAGTTATTGAGAAATATCAGAGATATTCATTTCCTAGGGGCAAGCCTTAAGCTTTTTACTTCACTTTTTCAAATTCATCAATCGCTAAATTAGCTAAAGAATCTGCCTTTTTGTTTTTTTCCCGTCTGACGTGGCTTAGTTCAATAGAGTGGGGGAGATCAGAAATTTCTTGCCAACATTGCTCAGCGATCTTAGCCAACGCAGCATGCTTTATTTTCCATTCTTTATTGATTTGCTTTACAACCAGTTGAGAATCCAAAAACATTTCGATTTTGCTATCACTAGCAAGCTCTGATTGATGATTATTTAACCATCTCAGTGCCAACAAAGCAGCTCGATACTCTGCTTGGTTGTTGGTTGTTTCTCCTAGGTAAACAGCAATCTCAACTTCTTTCTCTTTTCCAGATTCAGAAGCAGTTATAGGAATAAAAATATAAACTCCTGCTCCAGCTTGACCAGGATTAGAACGAGATGCCCCATCTGTATAAATTTTTATTGGCTCTTGTTTACTCATAATTTTCTTCATCCATAATTGGTTGATCGAGTTGGGCATCATCTTTTAACCGAATCATTAAACTTCTGCCAGTCCCCTCATCAAAAGACTCAGTGGTAACATCTTCCATGCCTTCTTCATTAGAAATTGCATCATGAATCAAGTATCTTTCATAAGAATTAAGCCGACGCATAATTCTTTCGTAGCCTGTCTTTTTCACTTCTTCAGCTAAAAGTAAGGCTTTTTCCACTAAATCATCTTTTTTATCTTGACGATAGCCATTCACATCCAAAACAATTCTTTTATCTGGATAATCATCCTTAAAAACAATTCTAATCAAGTGCTGTAGAGAATAAAGAGTTTCACCACGTGTTCCAATAAATAAACTTGCCTGATCTTCTGGCACGTCTAAAACAATTTCTAAACGCCGATCAGAATCATTAATCTCCACCCCGATGTTTTCTTCATTTACTCCTGTAAAAATAAAAATTTTCTCTAAATATTCTTGAACTGTCATTTTTGTCCTCGTAATTTTCAATTAGTTGCTAATTTTTGTTTTAAGCGAATATAATAAGTTTTTAAACCTCCCCAGCCAGAGACAAAATATTGTTGAACAATGCTGAAAACATTTGTGGTCACCCAGTATAAAGCCAAGCCTGCAGGGAACTTCAAAGCAATAAAAGTAGTCATGATTGGCATAATAAACATCATTTGCTGTTGCATGGCTTTAGCCATCTCTGCGGTGTCTTCTTCTTCCTCATTCTCTTTTTGCACTTTTTTACTCTTAGATTCATTTGGAACAATATCTCTTATCTCAGCGCCTGGGGAAATCATAATTGCCAAAAAAAACTGGACTAAGCCTGCTAAAACAGGTAATACATAACTAGGATCTGATTGAGTTAAATTTAACCAGAGAAAATTAAGATCAACAGAAACTCCGTCTAACATTCCTTCTGCTAAAACACCTTTTAAGGTTTGGTAAAGGCCAATAAGAATTACAATCTGTAAAATTTGTGGCAAACATCCCGCCAGAGGATTAACATTATATTTTTTATAAAGCTCCATTTGTGCTTTTTGCAGCTTTTGTTTATCGCCTTTATGTTTCTTCTTCAGTTTATCCAACTCTGGTTTAAGCTCGTTCATTTTTTTCCGAGCTCTTAAAGAGGGAAGGGTAAAAGGAATCAGCAAAGATCTTATTAGCAAAGTTAAAGCAATAATCGATAGTCCGAGATCTCCTACCAAGCTATAAACTGATACTAAAATAATGGTGAATCCTTGTTCTAACATTTTTTCTTTCTTTTTTATTTTACCAGCAACTTAAAAATCTTTTTATACCTTTAAAAGATCCTTTAAGCCACCCTTTATTTTCTACTTGTTGCACAAAATAATCACTGCATGGGGGATTGTGATTACATTCTGAAGCATAACCAAAATGTCCAATTAAAATCGTTCTTTTTGTTGCATTGAGTATTTTATAGAGAAAATGAAAATTTTTAAGCATTACATTAATAAATTCGCGATTTAATTCTTCACTATATTTTTTATTTGATTTTTAATTTCTTGCTTCAACAGTTTTTTTTCTTCTTGTCTTAGTTGTCTGATTTGAATCTTGTTTTTTAAAACTATAATTATTTTAATTTTAAATTCTAATTTTTCTTGAACTAATTCCTGAATCGCTTGATAAATTAATCTTCTAATTTGATTTCTATCAGAGGCTAGAGAGACTTTTTTTTTGGGAACAACAGCTGCTACTTGAAATTGGGTTGATTCCTCAAAATAAAAAATAAAATTTTGACTATATTGACACTGTTTTTTAAAAACTTTTTGATTTTCTTTCTGCGAAAGATTTAATCTTTGAGCTTTAGCTAACATGCATTTTTATTATTTATAGCGAGGATTATTTGATCTAGTAATTTCTTTACGTCCTTTAGCAGAGCGGGCTTTAATTAAATCTTTTCCTTGAATTTTGGCGTCGCCTTTTTTTCCTGACATTTTCTTTTTCTGAACAACGGCTCGAAATCCATGGGTGTTTTGTCTCTTTTTTTTGCTTCTCTGTAAAGTTCTTTTTGTTTTTGGCATAGGTGGGAATTATAAATTATCTCTTGTAAAAAAGCAATTTTGTTTTTTCTTTAGGATTATCAGTTTATCCATTCACCCTAAAAGGCATCACTACATAAATAAATTTTTCTTCTTGATCTACTCTAAACATGGCAGGTTTCAAACTTTCATTCATGCCAAACCACACACTCTCTGGTTTAACACTGGCTAAAAAATCTAAAACATAAGTAATATTAAAAGCAATTTTATCACTTTTTTGTTCTTTATTTGTTAAAACAACTTCTCCTTGATATTTTCCCACAGATGGAGCAGAGGAGGTGATTACCAGCTTTTCTGGTTCAATTACCCACTCAACAATATTGGACGCGTTTTTAGCTAAAATAAAAGCTCTCTGCAACTCTTTTTTTAATTCTTCTCCATCCATTTCTACTGACATGGAGAAATCACTAGGAATAATTTTTTGATATGGAGGATATTCTCCTTCCAACATCCGAACATAAATTTCTGTTTGATCAATTGTAAATTTTACTTGTTTCATTGCTGAAGAAACTTGCAGTGAAACAGTTTCCGTATCTGATCCAGACAAAATTTTACTAACTTCATTAAAAGCCTTAACAGGAATTAATAAAATGTTTTCTTCTTCTAAAATTATTTCCGGGAACTGCAAAACCGCTAAACGGAAACCGTCTGTAGAGACTACTTCAAGACCAGATCTTTTAAAATTAAATGCTACCGTAGTTAAAACTGGTCGAGCTTCATCATTGCTAGCTGCAAAAACAACTAATTTTTTAATTTTTTCTAAAATCTCCTTTGAAAGAATTATTTCTTTGCCTTTTACTTCTGGAAATTCTGGAAATTCTTCTGCTGATTGAATGGGTGCTTTAAGTTGGCTGCCTTTATATTTAATTTGCATTTCATTATCTTGGATATCAAATTCCACATTGCCTTCACCAAAAGAAGATATTAAGTCCTTAAAAGTATTTCCTGGAACCACTTTTTCTAGTTCTTGATCTGTATTGACTTGAACAGAACTTTTTATGCCAAAATATAAATCTGTAGCCGCTAGCGTTAAAACTTTATCCTTTAAGGAAAAATGAATAGAGGAGAGAATAGGCAACTGAGGTTTATTGGGTATAGCATTTTGTATATGTCTAAGACATGTATTTAAAATTTGTTGATCAACGGAAAACTTCATAAAAAATCCTTTATTTTCTTAACTATTAATTATCTATTATATTTTATTATTTAAATTAGTATTAGTAGTATTAGGGCTTGTTGAAAAGTGGAAAAAACGTTGTTTTTATCAAGTTGAGAGTTTTTAATTTTGTTGATAAACATTAATTAAATGTTAATTAAAATGGTTAAAAACTTGTTAGGAAGTTGTGTGAAACTTATAAATTTTCACAATGGTTAAAAAATTATCCACTTTAATTCACAAGTTTTCCCGATGTTTTTCTACAGAGTTATTAACAGAGTTTTCCACATTTGTGAAAAACTTTAATTTTTTCGTTATATACGTCTTAGTAAATTTATTAAAATCAGCGATTTATCAATTTTTTACTTTGAAATTTTTACTAATTCTTGTTTTATATCTTGTAACTCATTGGCAAACATCTCATCTTCATCAATCATTTCCTCAATTTTATTTTTTGCGTGCATGACAGAAGTGTGATCTCTGTTAGAAAACCAACGGCCGATTTCTACATATGATAGGCCCAGCTCCGATTTTAGTAAGAACATAGCTAAATGGCGAGGTTTAACAAACTCTTTATTACGTTTTTTTCCTTTGATAACAGAAGGTTTAACTTGATAATAATCACAGACTTTATTAATGATTTTTTGAGGTTTGAGGCGAATTCTTGTTTCAGGATGTAAGGCTTTTTCTTTAGCAATAATATTGACAATTAACTCTTCGTTAATCTCTTGATGGCGAAGTTCTACAGATGAGCGGATAGATGTAATAATACCTTCAATTTTTCTAGCGCTGCCAACGCATTGAGCAATTTTTTCTGCTAAGTTTATAGGGATTGAAATATTGCTAGCACGAGATTTAATTAAGACAATAGCGGTACGCAATTCAAGAGAAGGTTGTTGTATATCAACCATAAGACCAGCTTCGAAACGAGATCGTAAGCGGTCTTCTAATAAATTTATCTCATGAGGAGGTCTGTCAGAAGTAAGAATTATTTGGGCATTGTTTTGTACTAAAGCATTAAAAGTATGAAAAAATTCTTCTTGAACCGTGTTTTTACCGGCAATAAACTGAATATCATCAATAAGTAAAATTTGGGCGTTGCGGTATTTTTTCTTAAACTTAATGGCTTTTTTTGAACGAATGGCATTAATTATTTCATTTGTAAACTCTTCTCCAGTACAGTAAAGAATTTTTGCTGAAGGATTGTCATTTAAAATATTATGGCCAATGGCATGCATGAGATGAGTTTTTCCTACTCCTACACCTCCGTAAAGAAAGAGCGGATTATATGCTTGTCCGGGCCTTTTAGATACGGCTGTGGCCGCTGCATGAGCCATCTCGTTACTAGAAGACACGGCAAACGATTTAAAGGTGTAATCTAAGCGGAGACCGGCTCGACGCGCTGCAGTTAAGGCTTGATCTTGTTGCATTGACTGGAGATTGTGTTCAGAAAAAAGTTCATCAACAGTAGGAGAGTCTGTATCAGAAGAATCTCTTGAGTTAGGAGAAGAAAAAAATCCATGACTTGGTTTAAATCCATCTGTCTTTTTAGTGTTAGGAGTGTCTTGGTTTGAAATTTTGGAAAAAGAGCTTTGATAACTTTGTTTTTTTTGCTGATGAGGGTTTTTGTTTAAGTCTTTTTGTTGAGCTAATAATTCTGCAGGATTTTGGACTTTAAATTCAAGTTCAATGGATTTTTGTAAAACTTGTTCAATAGCTGTTTTTAATTGGGAATAAAGATTTTTTTTTAAATTAGTCGCATGAAAAGGCGTTGGAGTAGAAATAACTCCTAAGGCAGAAGTTTGATCTTTAATTTGAATAGCGGTTAAAGGATTAGTTAAAATCCAAGTATTAAAAGCAGCAGGGGACAGTTGATGCTTAAGTTGCTGCCTTGCTTTTTCCCAAATTTGGCTAACTTCTTGTTGACTGAGAGACTGTTGATTCATAACAACATTTCTGTTTTTATTTAATGACTTTAATGAGGGCAGAAAGGTTGCTAACTAAAATTTTGTTGAAAAGAATTTTTCTAGATACAACCAGGCTAAAACGCAAACGGTGAAAAAAATGTATCTTTAGTTATACACATAGTTTTCCACTATGAAAAGTGGCAAAATTTATTTTTCCGCGGGAGCAGAATCGCTTTAAGAGAAGAAAAACATTTTTACGAAGGGGCTTGATAATCATCAATAGTATATTGTCCATCTTTTTTCACAAATCCAGTTTTATCGGGGACTTGATGAGAAGGATGAACTGGAACGGTTTGTCCAGTCTCTACATCTTGAGATTCTTCAGGGAAAGCCTCGGATTTTGACTTAGCTTCAGTTGGAGAATCTTGGCGGTTACTTATTTTGTTTTCTGGAGTTTTTTCTTCATCCTCGTAAAAATTTTTAAAGCTTTTTCTTTCTAATGGATCTTCTGGTTTGGCTTTTTGTTGAAAACCCATCCTTTCCTGGACAACTTTTTCTTCTGGATTGGTGGTAATGACTTGGTGTTCGTCTGGATTAGCCACAACCCTTAATGCCACGTGGTTTTGTCCAGCAAAAAAAACTCCTTCACCAACATCAGCAGAAACAAGTAACTGTCTTTCCCCCTCAGAAAGATAAAAGGTTTGGGCTAAGACTGGGATAGAGGAGGTCGATTGTTTCATTAAGAACTGAATGGAAGCATTAGAAACAATAGCTTTTCCATAATCATTGTTAATAAAATCCTCCACGTCTTGAGTAATGGTCGTAATTCCTAAATAATATTTCCTTGCTCTTTTAGCCATAGCATAAATAAAAGCGGCGCTGTCTTGATGTTGCATAAAATACCAAGCTTCATCAATCACGAGCAAACGCTTTTTGAATTTTTTCTTTACCCTAGTCCAAATAAAATCAAGAATAACATACATAGCAATTGGTCGTAGCTCGTCTTGCATTTCTTTAACAGAAAAAATGGTTAATTGATTGGTAATGTCAATATTGGAAGGTTTGTCAAAAATTCCTCGGAATGATCCTTTAATATATTTCTCTAAACGGGCTGCCAAATCATCGGCTTCAGCATTTTCCATGCCAATTAGAATTTTATAAAGATCTTCCATGAGAGGAGGCTCATTGGTTTGGGTTGCTGGATCAGGAGTAATTCCTTTAGCTTTGTAAGCTGCAACTAAAGCTCTATCAAGAAGAGCCTCTTGCTCAGCAGACATTTCTCCGAGCATCACTTTTAATAAACCATGTAAGGCAATAATCTTTTGGCCAAGCTCATTTTGTCCTTCTTCATAAACATCAGAAAGGTCAAAGGGATTAATTTTTGCTTCAGAAGAGAAAGTGAAGTTGATGTATTCTCCTCCAACCATTTTAGCCAAATCTTCATATTCGTGTTCAGGATCAAGGACAATGACCTCAGTATCAAACATTAACTGGCGTAAAATTTCTAATTTAACAGTGTAAGATTTACCGGCTCCAGATTTGGCCAAGATTAACATGTTGGCATTTTCCATTTTAAAACGATCAAAAATAACTAAGGAATCATTGTGCTCATTTAGTCCATATAAAATTCCTGTATCCATGGTTAATTCTGAAGAAGTGAAAGGAAAAGTTGTAGCCAGAGAGGTTGTGTCCATGTTACGGGTTATTTTTAACCGATCAACTCCCATGGGAAGAGTGGTTTTGAAACCCTCATCCATCTGTAAAGTGCTTTTTTTTGTGACAATCAAAAGAGAACCCAAGGCTGATTGAACATTTTTGGTAATTTGATCAAGCTGTTTTTTACTGTCTGACTTGATAGTGATGTATAATCCAAACTGGAAAAATCGTTCAGCTCCAGCAGCTAATTGCTCGCGAATAGCACGAGCATCATTAAGTTTAATTTCAGTATTGATATTACTAATTTTTCCTTTGCGGATGTCTGACTGGATTTCAGCCTCCATTTCAGTAATTTTGCGCTTTAGGTTATCCAAAATATCCGAAGAATCAGTTGGATAAATAAACATAGAAATATTAAGTTGATGAGGATAATTAATCAGCGGAGAAAGCCAGTTGGCAGGAACTGTGCGAGGATATCCAGCTACAAAAAGAGTTCGAGAATAAGTAGAGTTTATTTTTTGATAAGTAAAATCAACCTCGATCGCTTCCGGAGCAATTATATCCTGAATGGTAACTAATCCTTGAGAAAATTGTTTTATTTGTTCAAGTTCTTGATCGTACTGATTCTGCTGTGTTTGTTGTGGGGATAAACTCTCGTTTTCATTTTGATTTAAATTAGAGTTTTTTTTGTTTAAAAATGGTAGTTTTAAGTTTTTGAGCAGGTCCATAATCCTTTAGAAGACTTTCAAATGACTAATTATAACTGTTTTAGTATGTTAGTTTGTTTTTTATGTTTAATAATTCTGTTTTAAAGATAGACAAATTAAGCTAATTAATTTCGGAAATTGGTTGTAAATTTTGGTTTTCTACAGTGGGCTTTTCCTGTTTTTGTTGATTTAATTCGGAGGCATTGTCATTCTCTGGTTTTCTTTTTTGAATTGCCGGTTGAGGGATTTCAGCAGCTGGCTTTATCTGCGGTTGAGAAGAACTAGAATTTTGGTTTTGAGTTGTTGTTTGTTCTTGAAGAGAATTTTCCTTTAGAGGAACATTCTGAACAGGGACGGGTGTTTGCAGAGGTTCAACTGTTGGTGTGGATTCAGCAGCTGGCATAGTCTGAGATTGAGTTGAAAAATTAAAATTTGGATTCTCAACTGGGACTTGACTTGTGTTTGCTGGTTGTGGCTGAGCTGTAGTTTGGGTTGGCTCTTGATTTTGGGCAGGAATGCCTTGAGGAATTGTTTCTACTGGCTCAATATAATTAGTTGTATCTGGAGCGTTTTCCGGAATTGGTTGTTTTGCTGTAAGGTTTTGTTCATGAGAAATTGGTTCTACTGGAGCTTGAACGGGCTGAGTAAAAACAGGGTCTGTTGAAGGTTGTTCAACTGGAATTTGTTGGTTGCTTTGAATTGGAGTAGGCTGAGTATAGGTAGGCTGTTGAAAGCTTGTTTCTTCAGAGCTTTCAGGTAAAGACTGTTGAATTTGGACAGGGTTTTGGTTTTGAGTTTGACTTGGTTGCTGAGGAAGTTGACTTGATTGCTGAGGAAGTTGACTTGGTTGCTGAGGAAGTTGACTTGATTGATTTGGAGGTTCGGTGTTCATATAAACTTGCTGTTGATAATTAATTGGTTGCTGAAACGGCAGTTGAGACTGAGGTTGTTGGTTAAATTGTTGTGCCGGATCCTGTTGTTGAGCCTGATAAGGAAGTTGTTGAGACATTTGCTGAGCTTGTTGAGGGTTTATTGAAAAGTTTGCTTTAACCATGGCTGTTGAATATTGAGAACTTTCAGCAATTTCTAATCCTTCGCTGGCTTCTGGATTGTAATTAGTGTAAAAATTTTTAATAATTTCTTGAGTTTCTAATTGACGAGCAAAGAGACCAATGCGGGCAAATTGACTAATTAAATGATCACGCCTTGATTCCAAAATACTTTGAGCTTTTTCTAGAATTACATTTTTATCAAAATTTTCAATATTTACTTCAGACTTACCAGGAATAAATGATTCAGCTGTCATAAGTCCTAGCTCTAGAGGTGTCGCTGAAGCAATTACGTAAAACTTTTTATCTAAAACATTGCGCTGCTTAATCAGCTGTGAAACAAATTGCCGGTATCCAGCAATAAGAAGAGCCTTGTTTTCTGTGGAGGCTTGTTTTTCTTGCTCTTTTAGTAAGTTTAAATAGCGAGTTGCATCTTTTGTTTGTGATTGGATTAATATCTGAATTGGATAATTAAGAGAGTTTAACAAGGCTGCATAAGTGTAAATTACGGCATCTTGTTCTTGCTCTGCTAATAAACCAAAATTCATGGCACTTACAGAGATAATAAAGGAAACAAAACCATCTTTAAGAATGACTAAATTATTATCAATATCGTAAATATCAAGAAATTTTTGCGTAGTAGAGTTAATTGTTTGTTGGACAGCCATAGATTAAGTATAGATAAAAAGTCAATGAGTTTCAGCCCTAATTTCTAAGGGGTCAAGAACCTGTCCTGTTAGTTCTAGATGATAGATAGGGAATAAAAGGCCATTTTTTCCTGTTTCTAATAAATATTTTCCGTTGTCTAAAGCTGTGGATACAAAAAATTGTCCTAAAGAATTGCTTTTGACTGCACGTAAGACTTGACCTGCTTCGGTTTTAATCTCAATGATTGCTCCTCCAACCAGAGAATTTTCAGCATCTAAAACCATGCCGACGATTTTATTGGGCTGAGTAGGTTTATTGGGAAAAGGAAGATCTGATTTTGAAACAGCTTTTTTCGAAGTTTTTTCGTTTGTGGTAGATGATTGTTGTTTTTGTTGAATTTGAGTATCTTGGGAAGTTTGAATAGGATTTTTTTGAATTTTTTGAGTTGGGGTCTGAGCGACTTCTGGGGGCTTTTCAGCCTTATTAAGACTTTTTGACTGTTTTTGTTGTTCAAAAACGACTTGGGAATGAGGGCCTAGATTTTGAGTTGAGGTCTTATTAATAGATCTATTTTGCAATTTCCTAACACGAACTTTTAAATCAGGTTTTTTAATTTGAGCCTTTTCTTGAATATCTAGATTAATTGTTTCAGGAATCTGAACGTGGCTAAAATCTTGTAAAATTTGATCAACTCTATTCTGTTGAGATACTTCCCAGTTGTCTAACCCAGCACTAGGTTTGTTTAAAGAAGTAATAAATTCATGAATTTTTTGCTTACGCAAAGGAGATAGATCAACTTGAACTTCAGAATCTTCTACATCTTTAGCTTGAATATAGGTAAAAGCATCAGGAATTTTGTTTTCTTTTTTCCAGTAAAATTTGGTCGGTTTGTATAGAGTTTTAATAAAGGTGATTAACCAAACATCTAAAGGGCGCTCCTCATATGGAATAAAGGCAACTAAAAAACCGCCGCCACCAAAAAACAGAGCCAAAGGATATTTAAGAAAGATTGGCAGGTTTGTTTTATAAAAAATAAAAGCTAATAAAACTCCTAGTAGAGCTTCTCCAAATTGTTTGATGGTCATTTCTCCAATAAGGTGAAACTGATACCCTGTGACATCTTGTGGGATTGGGTGTTCTCTCATAATTTTATAGGTTGTTTTGCTTTAATTCTTCAGGTCTTAAGGTGTCTTTAATAGCTGGAGTTAAAACTTGAGCTTGGAGTTCAATTCCTTGTTCATTAATCAAAAGTCCGGAAAATTTATAAAAAGGATAAACTATTTGATTAATATTGTCCAAGCGATACTCAATACTAACATGATCTAAATTCCCAGACACAATTTTATCTAGGTTAAGTTCTCCGTGTTGCTCTTGATAAGCAGAAACAATAGTAGCATTGATATTATTATTAATGTTTGCTAGCGCTTGTTCAAGGGAGATAGTTTCAGAATTACCAAGGCTTTTATATTCATACAAAGGAGTATTTATAGTTAAACGGACAATTTCATATTTGTGATTAAGTTTAATAGAAACTGGAGGCTCATTTTCTAATTGGGTGTAAATAGCATATTTTTCATTAATTAAAGGATAAAAAGGGATCTCAACCCATTGGGCTGCACTAGGGCTAGCTGGTTCAAGATGATAAAATCCGCGCAAGTATTTTATTTTTATGGGAAGGGTTTGCAAATGATTATCAGGCAGAATTTCTTTTAAATAATTTTCCGCTCTTTGGAGCGCCATCTCTGTGTTTAAATTGCCTTGGGGTTCAGGAATGTTTAGATAATTGACGACAAATTTTTCTTGAGAGTTTCCATCTCTGGAGTCAGGCTGCAGCATTGAATAGTTAGACCCCACCCAGACATTATTTTTATCTTCATAGGCTTTTAAAGAAAAATAAGAGAGCAATTTTTCTTTAACTGCTGTTGTTGAGAATTTGATTTGATCAGGGCTGAAGAGAGGCAACTCTGGTTCAATAGGAAGTTTTTCTCCTGAATAACGGATGTTTTGAAAACTGGTGTTTGTATTAGTAATGTTGTGCATAGTAATGCTTGATTGAGGTAAGTCGGTGCTAGGCGGAGTCATAAGATTGATAATAGTAGAAATAATGACGCCGACTGAAGCAAGAAGAAAAAGAATTTTTGGCCAGCGAGATTGCTGAAAACGGTGACGAATAATTTGAAGCAGGTCATTCATAAATTTATTATAAATCGCCTTAAACAATTAACAAAGCGATAAAAAAACTAGTTTTTGCTAATTTGTCCACACATAGCTTCAACAATAGTCCCATTTGGGAATGTGGCAATGGTACTACCTTCAGGCATTAATTCTGTTAAATCTAGGCTGTTGTCAAAGGCGTTCATTCTTTCAAAGTGTAGATGAGTTCCGGTGGAATAGCCGGTGCTACCCATCATGCCAATAATTTGACCTGAATGGACTGGTTGGCAGCCTTCTGTAATCACCGCAGTGCCTTCAGCAAGGTGTCCGTAAATGAACACATATTTTTCGCCATCAATTTGCGTTTCAACGGAAACGTGTTCTCCATAGCCACTGCCATCCCAGAGATCAGAATAGCTTCCGCCTCTTAAATGCCCAGCGCAAACTTCCCCTTCGAAAGTAGAGTAAACTGGGTGAACTCCAGCAATCCCGTCTAAAGGAGCTATGTCGTAGGCGTCAGAATTAGCATGAGAACCAATGCCGAGTGTGTTGTATGGACCTTGTGTGATTTTTCCGGAAGCAGGCCAGCAACTTAACCCTTGGGGATACTCTCCTAGTCGGATGCTGGCATAAGTTAGGGCCGTGTCTTGACCAGTTTTTGATTCTGACGAAGAGGCGGGTTCTCCTTCAGAAGATTCTTCAGTCTCTACCTCGTAAATAAAAGTGATTTCTACATTATTGCGTATAATGGCATGGTTGTAGCTAGCATTAAATTTTTCTTCGTAAGTTATGTGTAGAACATTTCCAGGTTCAATGCGGCGTTCTTCTTCAGATATCTCAAAATCATCAAAGCCTTTAACTCTAGTGTCAATACTTGGCACAACGTCATATTTTTCTTTATTATGAAAAACATCGAGCTCGTCACGAATCTCAGTTAGATTGATGGTGTAGTTTTCTTTAGGAGTAATATTAATAGTGTAAGAATCAATAATGTCAAAATTTGGTTCGGCACAAGTTGTTTTTTGATCAGTTGGACTGGAACAGCCCTGGGTTATTTTAACTGTTTTTTCAATTTTGGCGTATTTTGATTCTTTTTCAAAAGCAGAGTATTGTTCTCCTCCTGGAACTCCAGTGTAGGGAAAGTTGGCTAAAAAGGCTGATTGTTTAACAGATAAATTAATTAAGGTAGCAAAACCTAGCGTGCCAATAGTAACGGCTGCGGTTTGAGCAGCGGTTGAAGTGGCAGCTGTAACAGCAGCTTTTGCTAGCTTTGATTTGGGACTGATAAGTCTTGATGAAGCAGCTTGAGGCTCTCTGAAGTTATGGTTAAGGCCATAGCCAGAACTAGTACTGGAGCCACCTCCACTGCCAAAAATTTTGCGACCACCCCATTCAATTAGATTTCCCAGTCTACGGCCTCCGCGAGCCACACTGCTAAAGAAATTTCCGGCTGCGTTAGCAACTCCGCCAATAAGTTTAAACGGGCCCCCGGAAAAAACCCAGTTTGTAACGGCTTGAGCAAGGCCAATACCTCCAAGAGCCCCTACAATTCCTCCAAGAACAGCTCCAATAGGACCAAAAAAAGTAAAACCAACGCCAGCGCCAGCAATTAATCCGGATAAACCACTGGAAGCTTTAAGAATAAATCCAAAGATAGCTTTAGCTTTTGCAATGGCGGCTGCCAAAAGACCGGCAGCAATAGCTCCGCCGATGAGTAAGGCTCTTTTTAATCTTTTTCTATCTTGAGCTGCAGCTAAAAGTTTAGAAAGATTAATGTGTTTTGCTAAGCGAGCTGCAAAAGCCCCTATAAGAGGGTTTCCAGTGGCTGCTGTGAGTCCAGTTTGAATTAATTTTTGTGCAGCCTGGTTCATCATCTGTTGCTGCATGGCTTTAACTTGAGTCATGCCCTGCTGAACTGTGGCTTGTTCTCCTTGTTGGAGATAGCTGAGGTAGGTAAGTTGTTCTTGCTCGCGACGGATTTTGTCATAAGCAAAAACTAAAGGAACGCCTAAGTCTTGAGCTTGTTGAATCTGAGCTTCATAGTAGAGTTGGGTATAAGCTTGCAGACTAGCAACAGCTTGATATTGTTGATGAGCTGCTACGCTAATAGCAGCTCCAGCTAAAATTAAGGCCTGATATTCTTGCTCTTGTTGTTCAAGGTATTGAAGGGTTTGATACGTTTGTTCATGATGAAGTTGCTGAGTAAAAATAGTATAGACAGAAGATTGTACAATTCTGGATTGATCAGATAGAGAAGCCTGTTGTCCCGAAATATCTCCGTAAGAAACATGGTAGTCTAAAACAGTTGATCCTTCTTTTTGTTGGCGTTCTCTTAAAGCGTCAAGATAGCGCTTCATCCATTCTTCAGCTTTTTGGCGAGAGTCTTGATTTTGGCCTTGTTGTTCTTCTTGTGTTTGAACCTCTTCAACTAAAAAATCAAGACGGCTGCGGGGTTGGCCTCCGGAGACTTCTTCTCCTTCTTGTTTATCAGCTGGGGCTTGTTGTGATGGAGGAGTGATCAAAACCTGACGCGGTTGTGCCATCTGAGCGAAAACTTCATCTGCAGAAGTGCCAGCTTTTTCAGTGCTTTGTTTAACGGCCTGAGCTTCAGCTAAAAGTAGATCAGCTATAGGGATTTCGCCATTGACCCCTTCTTGAAAGGCAGCTTGAAGCAATTTATTTGTATCAATAAATGCGTTTTTTAATTCTGGATATATCTCTAAAATTGCGGCAAGTCGATCATTTTCATATACTTCCCAGTATTGTTTAAGTAAATCTTTAAGAGCCTTTATTTTTTCTGGATCGTTAATGATTTCTGTTGGAATTTGATGGCCAAGAAAAAACTCTAGTTTATCGTTTGATAAAAAATCGATAATTTGATGATTCTGAGGTTTAGCAACCATCAAAGCTGCTATTGAATTTTTTAATACATCTGCTGTTTGTAATTCAGCATCATTTAATTGTGATTGATCTTTACCGTAAATTTCGCTTAGTTCAGTTAAAAAAAGATGGTCAAATTCTGCTAATGAAGTTTGGCTTGCTGAAGGAAATTGTTGAGCTAAATAGCCGCCAATTTCTTCAGGTGAGAAAGAGTCTTGAAATCCTGCCTTTGATAATGCTTGTTGGATTTCCTGGGGAAACTCTTCTTGAGCTTTTTCTTGAAGAATTTGTGAGATTTTGGCGAGAGCTTGTTCTGGATTCTGAACTCTTTGGTCTATAGCTGAAAAAGATGCTTCTAAACTAGAGTCGCTATCAATAAAAGCCTCAATTTCTTGTTGGCTTTTTTGGGTGATCTCTTCTTGAAATTTCTGTTGAGCTTCTTGCTCAATTTGGTTGTCTGACTTTTGCCCAGTTTCTTCTTGTGCGATTTCTTGGCGAATTTTTTCTTTTTCTTTTTCAATATAAGCTTGTTTAACCAGTTGGCTTTTGTGGTATTCTGCACAAAGTTGTCTGAGGCGAGCTGTATCCGGACTACTTTTTAAAAACTTATCTGCTTCAGTAAGTATTTTTAAACGAGCAGAAACTCCATCTCCTGTGAGAAATTTTTGTTTTTCTTCAAGAGTTAACCCTGTAGTAAAATTCTCCGCAACTTTTCCTCTTAAAGAAGAGAATATCTCTCTTTGGAACTCTGCAGGTAGTTCTTGATAAGAAATGCCAGCGAAATCATCTGTTTGAGTCAAGGCAGCTAATGCGGAATCAATGGCTCTGACCGTAAAAGAATCAATGAGTTGGTTGGCTGCCCGGGAGTTAAACTGTGAGTCGGAGGGTGGGGTTTGTTGAGGGGGTTGTTGTGAGGGAGTCTTTCCTGCAGGTTGAGCAACGACCGATGTGCCAGTCCCAGCTCTAGCTCCTCCACGGCGACGGCGAGAAGAGGAAGATTCATCTTCCTCTGGTTCTTCTTGTAACAGATCTTCTAAAGTCTCATCTTCGGTGTCGGATTCTGTCTCATCTTCTTGTTGAATAATTCGGTCAATGCCGGAAGCAAAATCTTGACAGGCTTTGTTAAAAGCTTTTTTGTTTCTAAGTAATTCTAGAACTTGGGCATCTATTTTAGGGGTAATACTGAATTCACGATTATTAAGTATTCGGTGAAACTGATCTGCATAATCAAGGGATTGTAGCTCTTCTTGAACCTTTAGGCTGCTAGCAGAAATAATAAAAGAGCCGACATCTGCTGGGTAAAAAGTCTCTCCAGGATCATCTTCGGGGAAGTAGGTTTTTTTATATGTAGCTCGGAGTTGTCTTGGAAAATCAACTAAAGGAGGAAGATCATATTGTTGGTTTTCTCTCAAGCCAGAAGCGCTAATGTCTCTAAGGAAAGTAGCAATAGCTGCATAATTAGCAGGACTAGGACTAAGAATTTTTAACTGTCTTTTTTGTTGAGTTTGGTTCGCGTCTGGTGGGCTTGGGGCTTGATCATCAGCCATGTTTTTAATTATAACTCAGGATAAACAGCTTGAGTAGGAAAGATTCAAGGGGAGTTTAAAGGCTTGTAAGGGGAGTGAGGCGAATCTTGCGGATGCGGACTGAAGTCAGCGGGTATTCTCGCGAAAAAATATTTTTTTTGCCTAATTTTTAGTTGGGAGAAATTATTGAAGGAGTTTTTTCTGAAGCGAAAGGGTTGGGCGGAAAAAGATTTTGTTCAAGTTGGCTTTCATCTTGAACTCCAGCAGATTGGACCCCTAATATTTGTGCTACAAGAAAACTGAGTCCAACTGGGTCTGGCTTGACTTCTGGAAGATTATCTTTGTGGGGATTTTCTCCAAAATTCAGTGGATTTTCAGTGCTTAAAGAAGAGAGAGAAGAAGACTTTGCGTTTTTGTGGAACCCGTTTTTAATCTCTGCGCCTCTTTTATAGTCTTTTTTTGACGACCCTGGTCTAACAGCTCCACAGTTGAGACAGACGTTGCCTTTAACATGAGTTCCGCAGTTAGGACAGGTGTTGTGGTTTTCGCAGGAGTGAGAGCGGTGATGCCCAAAAGAAAGAGGATTGCGGCTGCCACCACTGGCTCCGGAAATAGCGTTTGGATTAATATTTGCCATTCCTCCAAAGCCACATTCAAACATACTTCCCATATTACCAAACAGACCTCCGAGATTAATATTGCCTCCTGATTTTTGTAATGTCATAGCTATGGCTGTTTCTTGTGTTTCATCTTGATCCATTAAGTTTTGATATAAGCGTATTTTTTTCTGCAGCATTTTGTCAGTTAATGGTGTTAAGTGACTAATTTCAGCAATAAAAAAACGGCGGAAAAAATGGTAAATTCTACGGATGGAGCTGGCAGTCAGCCCGCCAAAGGCTTGAGTTTCCATTTTTAGAGCTTGTTGAAAAAATCGAGCATAATTTTCTAAAAGAACATCTGCTTTTTGCTGCTGAGGCATGAGATCTTGTAAAATTTCCTGTAAAGCAAACTCTAAATTAACTCCTTGATACTTTGTTTCTAGCTCTACCAGGTGACCCATAACATCGGTCTCAAGATCTTTTTCTGACTTTTTACTTAAAAGCTGAGGTTTGGGCAAACATAGATTCACACTCAACTTTTGTAAAAGATCATAATGATCACCCCATTCTAGATGAGTCAAGATTTGACTGTGCAGTTGCACACAACGATCTATCTCTGGGATATAAATAGTTTGCGTCACCACAACAGCACTGAAGCCACCTGGATGGATTTCAGATTGAGGCATGGTGTAAAAATGCTTTTTGCCAGCTAAGCAGAGAACATCAGGCTCAACTCCTAATTCTTTAGCAGTTTTGTCTGGTAAAATAGAGCGGGTTTCTACCCAGCTCAGCTTTTGCAAAGCCTGTGCAGACAAATTTTCTAAAGAGGTTAAACTAGCATGAGGAAAATCTGCTAGTAAACCTGTTTTAATTCTGAACAATAATTGTTCAACTTGTTGAGCTTCTTTGATGTAGCGAGTTTTATGAGCTACAGACTCAGCATGTGCAATAGAGCTTTGCAACATAGCCCCGAATTCCGCATTGTGGCGATAATGAGAATCTGTCATGCGTAATGAACCGTCATCCGCCATGGTTAAAGCATAGTAAGTTGAAGAAAAATGATGAAAGCTTTCTTCAACTGTGGCGCCAAAGTAATAGCTTAAAAATCTAAGCTGTTCTTTTTCGCTAGCACAGGCTAAAACCTGGCGGATCATGCTTCTGATGCGCAAAACCAACTCTGGTTTTTCTAGGTCAAGAAAATTGTTGGGGTTTATTTTGTCTAAATCGATAAGTGAGGTTTGAGATAAAGCCCTAGAACGCGGTTTTTCTGAGGAAAGTGAGGAGGAAGGTAAGGAGGAATGTGATGAGGAATGTAAAATTGCATGAAAAACAGAAACAACTCTTTTACTTTTTTGTTTAAGATCCTCCCAGAGAGTTTGTTCTTGTTGTGCTTTTGTCTGGAAAGCGAGAGCTTGAGAACCTTTAGTCTCTAATTGATAAGTACTTGCGGCTGAGCCCTTTCTGTTAGATCTATCAGATCTATTAGGTTCAGGGGCTACTCTGGTAAATAATTTTTCTTTAATAAAATTTGGCACTAAAAAACTCCTCTAAATTCAGAGGAGCATGCGGATTTTCTAGGCTAAATTGGGTGTTGTAAGGACTCTTTGTTGTTATTTATTGAAAGTTTAAGAGTCAGTCTGGGCAGAACCTAGCTCCGATGCTCGTCGGGTTGCACTATTTTTTTAAAAATTTTGAATTTTTAATAAAAATAGCGACCTAGCTTTGTTCCGGACTGATCAGCTTTTTAGAAAAATTTCTAGGCTGAATTTTTTCTAAAGCTGAAACACCGTTGCGGCACAGCGTGGGACTTGCACCCACTTCCAAAGAAAGGATTTGTTGTTAAGTTAAAGCAGTAATCAGTTTAATAAATTGGCATTTTTTGACAAGTGGGAATTTGCGCAGTTTAGTAAATACTAAAATACATTTTGTGCAATTAGTTGATTGTTTATTTTTGTGTTTTTTCACTTGGCTTCATTTTTATATTGATGATTGTTTAAACTGTTTAATTCTAGATTGAGCTGCCAATGCCTTTAACAGGCTATAAACTTGTTTTCTTACTAAAAAATTACGCGCAGAGATATACGGGCGATTTAATTTGGATTTATTTCTTTGCTTTTCTTCACTTGTTAATAAAATTGCACAAAATATATTTTAGGTTTTGCGGAATTTATGCAGTTTTTGCTAGTGGCACAGCTTGAGATTTTGCCTGGTAATTATTTATTATAAGGTTTTAAAAAAACAAAAAATCAGGCTTGGAAGGCGGGGTGGGAGAGGGTATAATAAAAGCTATGGGAGAACAAGAAAATTCAAGACTGAAAGTATTAAGAGCAGCTGATAAAGTGGCTTTAGCAGAAATGCACTCAGAACACACCTTTAGGATGAGAGCTGTTTTTAATGGAGATACGGCCCCCCCTCTTTTTGCTCTAGATCCTTTGGGGCGAAAAACTCCAGTTGAAATTTTTGATGAGATTTCTGGAGAAGGAACTCAATATTATAGATTTGATGCTGACGGCTTAGTTTATCCCGAAAGAAGCATTGATGGGGGAATAAGGGAAATTCTTAATTTTTTAGGTAAAGCTGAAGAAGCTAAATTGGGAAATTTAGCCACAATCAATTGGGGTGTTATGATAGATTCTTTGAAACGTCAAGAAAAAGCAATTGAAAGTTGTTATAAACAAGAAGAGGCTTTTAGTGCTGTAGGAGTTGCCCCAGAAACAGCTCTTCAAGAAATAATGACTAATATTAATAATATTGATGATTCTTTGGCAGCTTTAAGTAAGATTGAAGAAGATTTTATAGCACCTTTAGAAGGAAGCTTTACGGATCATGCTGCTAGAATTGCTGTTTATTTGAGTCAATATCAAGATAGCACTACGGATTCTTCTTTTGATGTAGATCTTTCAATTTTTAAGTTTGACTCTAGAGAGATTTCTCAAAATGTCGATACTTTGTTTGAAAACGAGTTTGATGCTGAAATTGTTCTTTTAGAATTAAGTCAATATCTGGTTGGTGAAATAAGAGAAAGAGAAAGACAATTAGAAGAAAGGGATTCTGATGAGAATTTGAAAATTTTAGGACAAGAAAAAGATCAAAAAATAGCAGAAATTGGTTTTTATGAGGGGTTATTGTCAGATCTTGTTTTTCTAAAGGAAGAGGTTTGTGGAGGAGAATTTAAAGATGGGATTCCAGAGTTAGGAGTGGCCTTAAAAAGTTCAGCTGCAAGATTTAATAATAGAATTGCTTTATCTCAACGTTTAAGAAAAATGAGAAATGAATTGCTGAGTTTGAAGCAATCGTGGCAAGTTAGGCATGAATTAGCAATGAAACAGAAGGAAAGCGATGCTACTTTGGGAATTTATGCTGAAACTTTACTTAAACGAATGTCTCCTGAAGGGAATCGTCTCCCGACTGAGAGAGAGTTTGTTGAGTATATTACTCGTAAAATTTATAACACTGTTCATAGAGATAATAGAGAAGAAGTCGGGTGGAGTGACATTACTTTTCCTTTTGGAGATGGAGATAGTTGGAATCCAATTCAGCTATTCTATTATCTAGCTGATTTTTGTGAAAGCAAAGAACATGAAAAATATTTAGATCCATTTGTTAAGCACGTTTTCCCAGCAGCGGCTATGTATCTGGGTTCTAGAGAATATTTGATGATCTGGTATCGTCACTATCAAAATGTTGAAGGGATCAAAGAAGAATTTGATAAAAGAGGTCGGCCCAATCGTGAAAGAAGACCGACTGATATTTGGGAAGCAGCCCATAAAATTTTAGATGAGTATAGCGGAGATATTGCTTTTATTGATCGCTTTAGATCAGTTAAGTCTTTATACACGGAACTTTTTGAAATTCATTTAACGCAAGATGGGTTAAATAAAAGCAGACAAGATTTTTTGGATCTTTATAAACCAAGGACCGAAAGAAGGGATCAGAGATCAGATATTGATCCAGAGATTCTTAAAATCTGCGCCGAAGAATATTTTAAAAGAAAAGGTTTATTAGATGAGAGAGAAGGTCTAACTGAGGAGCAAAAAGTTTTTTATGCCAAGATTGTGACTTTGATGAGTCAAGATCAATTAAAGCTGTTTTTAACAGAAGATCAGGCGGCTTTTTTACTGCGTAACATGGATCCATTGTCTCCGTGGGAGCTATTGAGCGAAGATACTCAAATGCAAGGGAGAACTGTTTTGCAACTGTCTGCTGCTGTTGGTTTTGTTACAGAAGGAGAAGCTTTTGAAAAAGAAGAAGGACAATATGTGGATAAAGATGCAGCAAAAAGAAGATTGTATGCAAATATTATTAACAGCGATGAAGGCACAGGCTTAACGGTGAAGAGAATGGGAAGAGCCAATTCTTTTTATTGGAATGGGGTTTTATTGGAGCAATGTAAGAACAACCCTGAAATTGTTCTGGCAGAAAGAGACAAAGGGGAAACCGAAGCCTCTATTAAGACTGTTAACATGGTTGTTTATCAGGATGCTAATGGTGAGTATTATGTTTTAGATGCAAAGACGAATGTCGACGATTTACCTGCTGGTTGGAAACCTGTTTATTTGACTGAGTCAGGAGAGTGGGTTGCAGAAAGCTCGGGGAATGAACAATTAACCTTGCATGCTGTTCTCGAAAGAATGATTGATACTGGTAAAAGAGCTGAAGCCCCAGCTTTTGATCAAGCTGGAGCCAATTATGACTTAGCTAGTGCTGATGTTTATCTTAAGTCTTTTCAGCCTTACACCAAGCGGTTTTTGCATAGGTGGCTGCACACCATGAGATATATTCAGAAAAATTATGCAGATGAAAAAAGATATCATTGGGATATTCTTTTTAAGGGCTTGTTGAAATCTTGGGAAAGAATGGTTAAGGTTCAATATAAAGGTAAAGTGATGACTTTAGCTCAAGTATATGCTGATCCATCGATAGATTTAAAAGACCCCAATGAGTTTGAAGTAATTTGGGGATCTTAT
>Ga0272443_10002198_pt1 | contig 25659 bp, 27 predicted proteins | sample SSMAcet12_FD_193581 | JGI IMG/M metagenome (GOLD analysis project Ga0272443, IMG submission 193581) | Marine sediment archaeal communities from Little Sippewissett salt marsh, Falmouth, MA, United States - SSM-Acet-12 | ecosystem: Environmental > Aquatic > Marine > Wetlands > Sediment ...
TTGGAGGATTACTCACTCAAACACTTCGTGGATCTGCTGGAGCAGAAGGAACCCTTCTCATTCGCTAGATATGGTAACGGCGAGTGGGGTTGCATCCTGCGTACCGCTAAACGAACTGGTACAGGCTCACAAGCGCTCGATATCAGAGAGTTGCGATATGGTCTGGAATCAAGTATAAAGCGCCGAGGAAATAAGCCAAACTACTATCTCGGTATGCAATCCGTTAGGTACCTTGAGAGGCAGGAGATGTGGGGCGACATAACCAATTGGCTCCAGAAGAACGCCAGAAAGTCTCGTTGGTGCAATGGTGAAGTATGGGTTAAGGCCAGCATTCATGGACACCTATTCCAGCTGCTAGATCAGCTGCGGCGAATGTTGGTGGTCGTAGTTGGACCTCCTTGGCTGAGGGCCCTATCGCACGAAACTTTCACTTACGTTAAGTTCATCGAGGTCAGTCCGACGGATTGTTTCAAGGACTACAGGAATATTTACAATCAGGTTCTAGATTGCCCTCGTGGCGCAGTTTTCTCGATTAGCGCAGGCCCTACCACGAAGGTCCTTATTCACGATGTCTTCGATCAGATAGGGCATCACAGTTGGCTAGTTGATTTCGGCTCGTTGTGGGACGTCTATGCAGGAAGGAATACGAGGCGTTACCACGCACGCATAAAAGGCGACCTGTTGCGCCTTAACCTGAGGGGGAAATAAAATGGAGAAATCTGAACTCTGGAGAACAGTTCCCGCTCGTCTTACGATGACCGACAGGAGGGCGCTTAAGACCTTAGCGTCAGTGACAGCTATCAGTTTCGGCGATCCGGTCATAGTCAACATCGGGATCTGGAAGGGCGGCAGCATGTATTGCCTCCGCGCAGGCGCTCCTGAGGCGCAGCTCATCGGAATAGACGTTCGGGTTCTTGACCCGAGGCTGCCTGAAAAGCTAAACGCGAGGATCATAAAGGGTTCGAGTTGCAAGGTTGCTGATTCCGTACAGGCACCAGTACACCTATTGTTCATAGATGGGGATCACCACTATGAAGCTGTCAAGTGTGACATCTCAGCGTGGGTACCTAAAGTCCCTCCAGGTGGGATTGTGGTGATTCACGACTATAACCCTCCTCCTGAGAGTTTAGCAAAACCGGCTTTGTACCACCTAGCAGATGTCAAGAGGGCTGTTGACGAATGGCAAGCTGTTGAGGGCGATAACTGGGACGTCTTCTACGAACAGGACTCAACGGTAGCTTTTCATAGGGTAGAGGAATTAGAATGATCTCCTTGATTGCTGTTGACCCCTCCTTTGGAGGGTCCTATAACCTAAAGAAAGCCTTTCAGGCGATCGATGATGTAGCACTTATTTGTACGCACCTTGACAAGTGGAGGAAGCGCGAGCCAGGCACGATCGACTACGTTGTAGGGCCAAAAGGTAACGATGTAGTAGAGGCCTCCCAAGTCGTACGTAACTCACGACTCGTGTTCTTCGTAGGAGGGACTGCAATAGATGTTGCTAAGCATCTTGACCTATCGGAGAACGAGTGGGGACGCTTGAACACAGCGGCGTGGTTTACAGACACGCCCTTCTCCTGGCGGTACGACGAGATACTTAACTTCCACGACGATATACGCACGAAGAAGTATTTCGTGCTCGTCGATTCAAACTATTGGGGATACTGTCCAGAGGGAACGATCCCACTGGAACATGCTATCTCGATCGCAACTAAAGGACGTAGGGCTAGCAGGTTAACTGTGGTTCATTCGCCAGGTACAGTTCATAAGCGTCCTCAGAAGGGTAGCGATGAAATCGAACAGGTCATAAAGAGGTTACATCGTCTTTACGACTTCGATTACAAATGCCTGATGAAGTTGCCGCATGAGGAATGCCTTAAAGAGAAGGCGCAGGCGCATATTGTCATTGATAAGATAATAGGGTCCTACGGTTCGGACGCGCTCAGCAAGTCAGCGCTTGAGGGGATGGCGATGGGAGCAGTTGCGTTTTGCCCCTTCCCTCCGAATGCATCTGTTATCACGACGTTCTCGGAGCCTCCTATGTTCAAACCTAGAACTCCAGAGGAATTGGAGATGGCGTTAAGTTACGCGTTGTCTGGTCCTAGGGAAGAACTGGAACGTCTTGGCGACGAAGGGCGTCGTTGGATAGAAAAGTACTGGGCCCTAGAGAACGGGGCGTGGCTACGATACTTCACGAGGTTCGTTGATCTATGAAGAAGAAACTTGACAACTCCTGGCAAAGATACTACGGACCTGACTATCCTGAGTTGGTAGAACGCTACGACAAAACAGTCGAGCTCGTCGTACCACCAGCACTAATCGATATAGGGTGCGCCCAAGGACTTCTTCCCTTTCTAGTAGGGGAACGACGTGAAGGGTTTACTAAACTCGTAGGGATAGACAATTGCGAGGAAGTTCTTAACGAGGGCCTTAAGTGCCTTATCGAGACGCCCAACACAGTTCGCTTGTTCAAGATGAACGCAGAGGATGTTAAGTTCGAAGATGGTAGGTTTTCAACCGTATCACTCTGCGAGATACTTGAACACGTCGAAGATGTTGAACCAGTCGTACGAGAAGCCTTACGCGTGCTGCGTCCTGGCGGACGACTCATAACGAGTGTCCCTGTTGAGCTGACTTTATCGCGAGCACATGTCAGGGTCTTCAGATCCCTGGAAGAACTGACAGATCTTTTTGACGGTTACATTGACTGGAAAGGTGGATACCAGCTGCGTAGGTGGTACTTCGCATGGGGAGACAAGAAGTGAAGGATCTGTGTTTCCTTTCAGCAGTGAATGAAGGTTACGAACAATTCGTTCCTATCTTCCTGTACTCTATCAATGAGGCGTATCCTGAGGCGGGTGCGCGTATCTTCCTCGAAACTTCAGGGGAGGGCGTGAAACCAGCACTCGAGTTGTTTGACAACGAGAACTTTAAAGTGATACCTAACGCATTCGAGGGTTATGCCGGACATGGCAGGTCACCTGCGATGTGGAGGTATTTGACGTTGGCTCCTCCCTTTTATGGTGATCTGGAAGGGTACAAGTACTACTACATAACCGATTGCGACTTTATAATCTGCAGGGAAGAACCTACCCTTAAGGAGCAACACCTAGCCCATTGCGAAGTGTTAGGTCTGAATTATTCAGGACATGTCAGACACTACCTCCCGAAGCTGGTATGTGGAAGGTTTTTCTTCAAGCATGAGTTGTTTGCAAAGGTTGAGCGCGTAGCGGACATGTACAACGTACTAGTCCGGGATGAAGGCGAGGATGTATTCAGGAACAACCCTAGGCATCCTGACGAGCATCTTTTGCACTGCATGATTGTCGAGAGCGGTAACGCCGAATTGCCAATCTTAGAGGAAGGGTCTGCCTTGACAGACGCAGAACTCCTTGACCCTTCTCGTTGCAACGAGCTATTATTCAACCCGCATCATGGAGTTCATTTAGGAATAGGCCGAGGTAAACTGGCTAGGATACAGAGGAAGTACGGAGAACTTCTCAGAACGTCATATTACGCAGAGTACCTTGAACATCTATTTGTGCTGTATGCTGATCCGATCTTCAGGGAGGTACTCACATTAACGCCTGGATCAGAGTTGTTACAACAGACCATTTTAAGGATGCTCGAGGTGGCTTGATGTTAGACTGGATCTGCAGGGCAGTGTTGCTTCTCGTAGTGCTAGTAGCAATGTACCAGACTTTCTATGAGCTGCGTAAACATCGAGAAGGTATGGCGATCGTTTGTCTCTGTACGACGTTGATCGCTTTCGTAGCTTTCGCGTTATCGTTCATGTAGGAGATTGAGATGGCAGCGTACGCAACCGTAGCGCAATTGAAGATAAGAGTTCCAATAACTTCAACCCTCACAGCCGACGAAGAAGAGATGTATGAGGAGATGTTGGATGCCGCCTCACGCTTGATCGAAGGTATGTGCGGAAAAGAGGAAGACGGCTTCGTCGGCGATACAGTTGCTGAGGATAGGTATTATCCTGCAGATGGTGAATCGTATCTGCTGATAGACCCCTGCATCGATATCGAGACTGTTGCTGTACGTGAGAGTACGACTGCCACGACCTACACCGACTGGACGTCACCAACAACTCCGATGGCTGGAGATGGCGACTGGATCCCTTGCACAGGATCGCCTGAGACACCTGTATATAGTAAGCTTCCCTATACTATTATACGCATAGATCCAAACGGCGATCACAACGAGTTCATAGACAGCAGCGGCGCCCCTGTGGTCAAAGTTACCGCGAAGTGGGGTCGTAGCGTGGCGTGCCCTGGTGATATTAGGGAAGCCACAATAATGCAGTGTTTACTGTGGCGCAAGAGGTATAGCGGTGCAATGGCGAGTCAGCTAGGATCACAGGAACTGGGACAGCTGCTATATCGAAAGTCCCTTGACAGCGCTGTCGTGCAGATCCTAGTAGACGGTGGGCACTATGTTCCATTATACGGAGGTAGGGTTTAATGCTACGTGAAGGCGACATCGTAGTAGAAATAACTGGCGATGAAGAGTTAGCAGCAGAACTCTACCGGATCAACTCAGAACTGAAAGGTCAGCGGCTCGAGGACCTCTGGGTTTCTGCTATAGAAGTCGTGTCGGAACCAGTTCGTGAACAAGTTCCCCGCGACTTAGGGTACTTAGCGGCTAGCATTGAAGAAGAAGTTGTTCATCAGGAGGATGATATTGTAGGGGTCATCTATTCTGATAGTCATTACGCGGCCCCTCAGGAACGTGGTACTGATCCTTACTTTCCTAACCTCGACGCCCTTGAAGATTGGGCTGAACGTCACGACACTACAGCGTGGGTTGTTGCCTTAGCAATACAACGACGTGGGCTCATTCCTACTAACTACTTGAAGGACCCTCTCGAACAACGTGCTGATGAAGTGTTCGAGATCATTGGTGAGGGGGTAGGTGTAATAATCGAAGGAGGGTACTAATGGCAATAGGGTCTTCAACCATAAGTGTCGCTGCTGTCCTGGATGCAGTTGAGGGGACTCTCGGAGCCGCACCGAGCTTGCGCGCATCGTGCTCCTATGATGAACTACGCGAGGGCTTTGAGAGTATCGACTGTCCTCTTCTAATGATCCATCCTGCTGGAGGAGATTGTCGTCCTCCAGGTGCAACTCAGCAGCAGACGTTCGGTGGAGGCGTGCAGCTCACAGTGTTAGAAGTCATCGCTGACCTCTATGCGCGTGAGCGTTCTATCATGAAAGAGGATATGCAGGTCACTGTCGAGATGATTGATGAACTTATCACTATCCTGCAAGATCAACGTAGACCACCATTCTTCGGTATAACTCCGGCGAATGCTATCAAGGCGTATACGTGGAACTGGCGTCGCATAACCTTCATCACAGCTGGAAAGAAGTACATGGGTGCGCGTTTTCGTATATGGCTTAGATTGTTCTAAGAGGAGGTGCGATGATATATAAAGCCTTGGATCGAATCAAGTTCGAGGATGGACGCGTTCTTGACAGAGGCAAGACGTCTCGGTTGGCAGGTATTCGCCCGAAGGCGATACAGTTCCTGATTGACCGTGGAGCCCTGCACGAAGTACAGACGCCTCCACTCGAGATACTTCCTGGTTGGGAACGAAGGGCTAAGGTGCTGAAGGAGCGGGCGGGAATCACCTTCGCAGCGGAGCTCGTCACGGCCAATCTCGAAGAAGTAGCAGAGAAGACGCGCATCCCGATGCGTGCCCTGAGGGCAGCTCGTAAGGATGCGCTGCAGTACGTCGAATACGACGAGGAGGTTTCAAATGCCTAGAACAACCGAAGGTCTATCTTTTGTAGCATGCGACGTCGAAGTGTCGCAAGATGGCGTGACCTGGGTGGAGCTTGACGACTATGGTTCGAGCGTCGCTGCCTCTGGTGGTGACCGCAGAACTGGAGAAGTCAACGTCTTCTCCGACGAGCGCCCAATCGTGAAGGCCGGCAAGAAAGCGTCACAGGACCTCGTGATCCGTTACGCATACACTGAAGAGGTCGGTGGGCCCTTCGCAACGATGCGTACCTGGGATGACACAGAAGGTGGAGTCATCTATGCGCGGTACTGGCCGGCAGGTCGCGTCGCAGGGAACTTCGTCTTCGAGACGGGGAAATCGATCATCACGCGCTTCCTAGATCCAGGAGGCGAGGCAGGGTCTGGTGATCCAGTGTTGTGCGAGATCGGGATCAAGACCGAAGAGCTCGAGAAGAGCATCTGGGGTCCGACGTCTTAACGTAGAAAAGGTGAAGGAGATAAGCAATGTCTAAACGTAAGAGTGTACGAGTCTATGAGACGGACGACTTACAAGGCGAGGGGTCTTTCGTGAAGTTGTCGGCAGTCAAAGTCCGTGAAGTACGCAAGGCCCGAAAGCTTGCGAAGGATGCTGAAGTCGACGCCTTCATGGAAGGCCTGAAGATGTTGAAGGACCACGTCTTGGCCTGGAACTGGGTAGATGACAACGATGAACCGTTACCGCTACCTAAGGACCAGCCGGATGTTCTCGATGAGCTTACCAACGAGGAAGTAGAATTCCTCGCTGGTATCCTGATGGGCGTACCAAAAAACTAGAGAACCGGGTCACCCTGTATCTATGGACTAAACAGGGTGACCCGCCCTGGGAACTCACATCTTATGTCCTGCGCCGGGACATCTATCACTGCTTCTCCGAAGAGTTAGAAGAGGCTGATTGGGAAGGTGTCGCGGACGATATCTCTGTTCGTAACGCGTTAGCTAGAGTAAGCAAGGCAGCTACCTGGTGAACACAGAACACGCAATCCAAATACTAATAAAAGGTCAGTACTTAGCCGAAGATGCCTTCGAGAAGGCTGGCGGCTGGTTGCAACGACTTGCCGATTGGGGAACGAACCTAGGTAAATCCCTTCTTGAGATGGGAAAGTTAGGTACGGCTGCCCTAGGAAAAGGTTTGGCGATACCCGCACAGGCTGCCGTAGTAGCCATAAAGGCCCTCTGGATGGGCATACAAGTATTGACGACTGTGCTAACGGCTGCGCTCGCGGCAACGGCAGCTCTAACTGCAGGGCTTGCCGCGCTAGCAGGATCTATAACTGCGGGGATTGTGGCTGCTACCGAGTACGCAATGCGCCTCGAGAACATGTACAATGCTATGTGGGGAATCCAGGGTGAAGCTGCTCCTGCTATGATGGACGCCCTCAAAGAAGCGTCTGCCTTCATGGTCACGCAGGACCAACTCTTGCGGCAACATAACCAGTCGTACATGCTCCTCGGTAAGACACTTACCGACCGGCTTCCTGAGGCGTACAGATACCTTACAAAAGTAGCACAGGCAACTGGTGACGACGTCAGCTTCCTGGTAGAGCGTTTGACGCGGAGTGTTGGTCGTCTATCCACTCGGTGGATGGCTTACGTTGGTACTGTTGTGTCCCTCGAGGAAGCTATACAACACGGAACAGAAATGTTCAATAAGCAGGCTGAAGCCTTGACGTACGAAGAGAAGCAGGCAGCCATGCTTGATCGCGTGTTAGAGAAGCTTGAGGCAAGAACCGCAGCGCTACCAGACGTGGTAGGTACAGCGAACCAGATGTGGATGAAGTTCGCTACCACGATGAAGAATACGTGGATAGACGTCGGTCGCATCTTCCTACCAGCGGCACAGAGCCTAGGAAAGGTAATTAACAGAGTCGCAGATTCGCTCGCTCGTACGGTTCATGAGGGCGGTGTGCTATATCCTACTCTACGCAAGCTGTCAGCTACCTTCACTGTGCTGTTCGAAATCCTAGGAGAGGTCGTCGAAAAGCTCCTTGGTGTTGAGGAAGAAGTTGGTGGAAGGTTCGAATCCTTCCTCGACAAGATTATGCACATCGCCTGGGAAGCATTCGAGTGGGGAGCTAACATAATCACGAACCTCGCAGCCGGTATCATCGGCGGAGCCTCAGATGCTCTTACGAAGGCAATGAACTTCGTCTCGGGCCTCCTCGAGTGGTGGTTAGCTCCTGGGTCACCTCCACGTATTGCTTCTAACCTTCCAGATTGGGGCGCGTCAGCCTTCACGTCATTCCTAGAAGGTTTCTCGAATGCCCAATTCGATGTCCTCGAGAAGGTACAGCAACCTTTGAAGCAGGCCTTGTCGATTCTTACCGATCTCGAGATGCTCGGAGAGATCGAAGGTTTCGAGATGTTCCTTAGCTTGTCTGAGGACATGGCTGCCGCAATGGACGAGTTCGCGAAAACAGGAAATCTATCATCTGACATCTTCGCCAAGTTGGGTCAAGTAGGCGGCGGTTACGGTGAGGCCCTAGCCGAACTATTCAGACGCCAGCTAGACGTTGCCTCGGCAACTGAGATTGCTGCAAAGGCAGAGGAACGCCTCAACCGCGCACGCGAACAAGAAGAGACAGCCAACAAGAAGTTGTCGAAGGCAGCTAGAGAGTACAACAAGATGGTTCGTGAGGGCGCCGATCCAGCACTATTGAAGGCAAAACTCGCAGAAGTAGAGGCATCATATGATTCACTCGTAGCTGCACGTGAAGAGACGGAACAAGCCGAGGAAGCGAAGAAGCAGGCTGATGAAACGTTGAAGCAAAAACGCGAGCAGGCCCGCGAACAGGAACGCTTGTTAGCACAGCTCATCGAGATGGGGCGGATGATGGCGAAGCTGGCTGCAGCGCGTAAGAAGGAGGAGGAAGAAGGGTATACCCTTCCTGAGATCGAATGGCCTGAGCTGCAACCGCCTAACATTGATGAAGCGTTCGAAGAATTAAAGAGGAACATCCGCGCCAAGTTTGAGGAACTATGGGCTAGCTTGGTCGAGGTGTGGGAGGAATCAGGCGTAGCGAAGTCGATCGAGGCCCTCGGAGGAGCCTGGGAACGCTTCAAGGAAGCGATGCAGCCGGTACTTGACTTCCTTCAAAGATGCTGGGATATCCTTGCAGGTTGGGTAGCCGACGAGGCGTGGCCTTGGGTCCTTGAGCAGTGGGATAACTGGAGATCCTGGTGGGAAGAGAACGGTCCTATTATTGGCGGCTGGCTAAAGGGAATAGGACAAACCGTAGCCGACTGGGTCACTGACGAAGCGTGGCCTTGGATACAAGGCGTCTGGGAGGGTTGGAAGAGCTGGTGGGAGGAGAATGGCCCTGAGATTAAGGAAGGATTGAGCGGCCTGCGTGACACTGTTGCTGAATGGATGACTGACGAAGCTTGGCCCTGGGTCCTTGAGGAATGGGGTAAGTGGAAAGCATGGTGGGAAGAAGACGGCCCAGAAGTCGAGAAAGCGATCAACATCTTCTTTGAAGCTTGGAAGCTGGGCTCCCTGAAGCTCCTGCACTGGGCTCACATTTCCTTCGAAGGATTCAAACTAGGGCTTGAGCTGTTAGGCATCGACATTGATCAGTGGCTTATAGACCTAGAAAACTGGTTCACAGGTGGCACTGGTAGATGGCCTACCATCTGGGAGATGGCGAGAGGAACCTTCTACATCTGGTGGCATCAGCTGTCTACCGCAGCCTCCGGAGGGATGTCTGTACTAAGGACCACTATAACTACCCTAGCTCTCGGAGTGCAAGGTGACTGGCAGGGCTTCGTTGAAGGTCTTCGAGACATCTGGACTACCGTTTTCGATACCTTAGATGAGCTACTGTTTGGGGCCCTCAGCGACGCAATCGCCTCGGCTTACCTAAAGTGGCAGGAATTCTACGACCTAGGTTCTTCAATGGTTAATGCTATAACGTCTTCGATAAGTAACGCGTACTGGGATTTGAGGGATTCCCTGGAAGGTGTAATCGGAGACGTAATCAGTGACATCAAGAACTTCTTAGGGATACACTCGGAATCAACTGTTTTCTATTCAATAGGCGAAAACATGGTCTCAGGGCTTGCGGCAGGTATTGCTGACTCTGCCGCTATGTCAATGTCAGCTATGACCAACGTTGCAGCTGGGCTCTCTACTGCTGCCGCAACTGCAGGGCCAGGTGGCGCCGCCGCCCCTGTGTCCATAGTTGTGCACAACCACTTCGGTAGGGACTCGGTGCGTAACGAGCAAGACATAATTCGTATCAAGGAAGATATAGAACGTAGCATGCGACTTCGCGGCGTCAGAGACGTCGTAGGTTAAGGTGAAGTGAGATGGCGTTAGAGCTGCTAATAGGCCTCACGGGGTCAGAGGTAGATCATATCTCATATCTCGTCTGGGAGACGTTGACTGTCGAACAGAGGGCTGATTCCTTCGTCTCAACTGCGTCGTTCCAACTTATAGATGAGACAGGGGCTGCGATACAGATAGCTGAGAAAGATTCGGTTATCCTTCAGGACGGACCTACAAAGTACTTTGCTGGTGTCGTCGCGAATATCGATTCCGTGAACTTTGCTGATGGTAAGGAGTCCGTCCTCTACACCATCAGTTGTCAGGACTACAACATCCTCGTCGAAGAAGTAGTTATCGATCAAGTTGAGACGTACGGAGGCGTTCTAGATTCTACGATTATCGATGACTTGTTCGATAAATATCTCCCTGAAATCAACTCTCATACGCCTGGTGGTGCCCCTCCTGGTTACGTGCAGTCCCTGCACGTCTTCCCTGAGATAGAGTTCGTGGACTGTTCATTGCGCGAGGCACTCGATCGCATCGCTACAGAAGTCGAAACGACGGCACTGGCTGGGTATTGGTACATCGACTACGATAAATACCTCCACTACTTCAACGAAGAAGATAACTCTCCTGGTTGGGGCCTAAGTGATACTCCAGACAATGTAACAACCTTCGATTATCACAGTGCGGTGGCTAGACATCGGGAGTCATCTTCCCTCGTTAATCGCATTCTGATTGTAGGAGCTGACGTAGCACTCCTCGTGCAGGATTGGGATAGCTATTACTACTACGGTAAATGGTTCGAAGCTGTCGTCCGCGACAATACGCTCCTAGGGGTAGAGGATGTAGTAGCTCATGGTTATGGCCTGTTAAGTAAGTGGGCCTTCCCTGACGAGTACTTTGAAGTAAGCACCGACAAAGAAGGTCTCCGAGCCGGGATGAATCTCGAGTTCGAGAACTCTCTGTTCGGCACTGGTGTACGCACGAACCTCTGCGAGAATCCTTCGTTCGAGAACAACGTCGTCGACTTCTGGAACTTCTTTCAAGCAGGAGCTGGAGGATCTGCAGCTCAGGACAATACTCATACCCTTAGGGGTACGCAGGCGTGTTTGTTAACGGCAGATGATGTAGACAATTCTCGGCAGGTTACAGATGTAGTTACAGTTGCTGATGGGGAGACGATAACTGTACATACTAACATCTACAGGGAAGACGACGTCTCTGCTCGTGTTGGCCTCTATGACTCAACGAATGCAGTGACACGTGCTACTGAGGATGCTGCCGTTACAGATGTCTGGGAACCGATCACTTTATCGTGGACTAATGATACTGGCCTAAATGCAGACGTTAAGCTAGTAGTCTGGAACCTCGAGGGTGATGGAGCAAGTGCTTTTTGGTTTGATGCCTGCGTTATTGAGCTTGATAAAGGTCCAAGACCGATAGTATATATAGACGGAACTATGCCGTACTGTGACTGGAACGGTGCTGCACATAACAGTACGAGCTATCGCAACTCGTACTATATGGTTAAACAACTTACCATAACCTGGCCTGATGGTTGTCCTCCAGAACCTAGATTCGCTCTGCAGCTAGGAGGGCAGACAGCATCCTCGTCTCTGATAAAAGGTCGATTGGCAGCCGACAAGTATTCGTCCGGTATAGGTCCTGTTGAACCTGGGCAGCTGCCAATCTGTTCCAAAGGGTGGGCGCACGACCTGGTTTTCTCCGCGACGGATCACGATACTGTTGAGTGGGATGCAGGGGCTATAACCACAGCGGACGGGACGGTCTACAGTATCGGTGCTGGCAATACTGGAAATATGGCTGCGGCGACAGTGTACTACATCTACCTAGATGTAGATACCTCTGAAGTTGCCTTACAAGTCACAGGCATGGGTCCAGCCGTAGGGCGCAATATAATACTTGTAGCTGTTGCCTTCCCGAACGCAGATGCCACGAAGGAAGCTGAATTCCAGGTCTTTGGCGGTCAAGGCGTAAATACGTTCATTACAGCAGATAACATCGCCGCGAACACGATCACTGGTAATGAGATTGCGGCTAACACCATTACCGCTGGAAACATCCAGGCAGGGACTATAACCGCAACGGAGATCGCTGCTGAGACGATAACTTCAAACGAGATCGCGTCTAATACTATAACAGCTGACAAGCTCACAATCGGTGAACTTTTGTTCAGTAGCGCTGATGGTTTGCTGCTATTCGGGCCTGCCAATAAGATAGATCAGAACTACTGGTACGGTACTCGCAATACCTTAGGTACTATCTCAGGCGCCTTCCACAGAGAACAAGGTAGGTGGGTAGGTACAAGAGGTCTTGTGATCGAACGAACTACGACGAACCACATTGCGAATCCATCCTTTGAAGTTGACAACTCAGAGTGGGCAGGGCAGCTTGGCGCGGCGGTGGCCAGAGTTGCTACGAACCCCGTCTTTGGAACAGCGTGTGGGAGCGCTACTTGGCCTGCTGTAAATGGTACGTTGATTTACTCTGGCCCCTCTGCGGCAGGAACCTTCCTCCAGGATGATTTAGTTTCGGTATCCGTATACCTGAAGTGGGTCTCAGGAACGAAACAGGCTCAGCTAGGATTCTTTGAGTACACTGCCGCAGACGCCTGGCTTAAGACGCAACAGACAGCAATAACGCTTACGTCACAGTGGACGAGGTACACCTTCACGCACGCCTGCGACGAGGCTACCTGCGATCACGTTCGCATGTTCATAGGTGAGTCTGATGATACGGCTACTAACTTCTTGATGGACGCGGCTCAGCTGGAGAAGTGGTCCTGGCCGTCGAGCTACTGTGACGGCTCGTTAGGCGAGGGATATTCCTGGGCAGGGACCGCACACGCTAGTACCTCAACCCGCACTGCAACCTATGTTAACTTAGATGCGAATATCGGTTTGATCGATGGAAAGAATACGGTATCGCATGCACTCAGGGTACGTATGCCTTTCGATCACGACGTAGCCCCAACTGAAGCGGGGATGACTACCTTCTTCTTAATGACATACCGTGACGACGCGACCTTAGATCAAGTCCTGCTTTATTACAATACTGCCGACGATAAGTTCAAGGTAAATGTCAACGGCAATGCCCTTGCCAGCCTTGAGAGCAGTGCACAGACCTTCTCAGAAGGTGACGAGATCCTGTTCGTCGTTACCCTCGATTATGCAGCAGACGACTACAACCTGTATATCGATGGCGTGCTTGAGGACAACGCTACGGGAGCTGAGACAGCCCCCTCGGGAATAGATCACTGGAATCTAGGTTCCGAGGAAGATGACGGAGCATTCCCGAATCCTCTTGGAGGTTGTTACTCTGAGTACGCAGTCTTCGATTCTATCTTATCTGCCTCCGACGTTGGAAACCTCTACAATCTACAACGACCTCTCGTAGATATGGCACCTACTACGAAGCCTGGTATCTACATCTATGATGGACAGTTCGTAATAGCTAGCTCAATAAGCGGTGAGAGGGTCGAGATTACCTCAGACGGTATAGTTGGATATAATGACGTAGAGGAGACCTTCATCCTAAATACTGATGGTTCAGGGCAAATAGGTGCCTCTAGCTATGAACCTATCACTTGGGATACTACGGGGCTGATAGCCAAGCTCAAAGCTGTTCAGATGGATATCGGGCAGCCGATAATAGACAGTGACAGCTGCATAATGCTTCTAGGACCTTATAACCTAACTGATACTGATACCTGGTTAGGTTCACGCGGAGAGATCGCAACGATCAGCGGGGCATTCCACACCGAGCAAGGTTACTGGGATGGATCACGCGCCCTGGTGATCGAAGAAGCGACGACGAACTACGAGTTGGCTCCTCGAATGCTAGATGATGATTCCTCGGGCTTTGCCGATGGATGGGGCTACTGGGACAACTTCGGTTCTGGTGGATCTGCGACCCTGACTGTAGGAGCGCATCCTATCACAGAGCGTGGGTGGTTACAAAGGGTACAGTACACAGGCGCAGCCGGTGATGTCGATGACCAAGCCCTCATAACTGACCTTACAAGCGTCGGCTCATTTGCGCAGGGTGACGACGTAACTATAAGCGCCGACTTGAAAGGCGACTGGTCAGGGTGCAATGTGCGGCTGTGGATACGTGAACAAGGTGGCGCTGCGACAACGCACAATGGCCCAGCTCTTACACCTTCCTGGACGCCTAAGCGAGTGTCGTTTACGACCACGATGGTAGACGCGGGTTGCACGCACGTATTCGCTGGCCTTCACATCTACAACGTTGACAACGGCGACGAAGTAGACGTCTACTTCGGAGCAGTGAACATCGAGAAAACAGATCATCCAACTAGTTTCTGCTGTGGCGCATTGGATTGGTGCTCCTGGTCAGGTGCCGCAGACGCAAGCACGTCGACGCGTACAGCTACAGAAGTAAACTTAGACGCATACGCAGATCGCCTGGCCGATCTTGACACGATGTCCTTCGTCATCTGGGCACAGATGCCTTACGATCACGATGCCGCTTGGCCCAACGCGACGTTCAACTACTTTATGTACGTATACGACTCCGGAGGAGACGTACGCCTAATCCTAGCATACAACGCTACAGACGAAGAGTTCCAAATTTACGTAGACAATGCGTGGGTTTCTAATGGCCCTACAGAGACCTTCAGTGCTGGTGACTGGAAACTCTTAGTGTTCACGGTTGACTACGCTAATGACGAGTACGATCTATACATCGACGGAGAACTAGGCGCGTACTCGACAGATGCGCAAGCCTCAGGGGACGTCGAGCAATGGAACTTAGGATCTCGATACAACGCGATATACCCTACAAATTCTACCTACGGCTACTATGCAGTGCTAGATCGCGTCTTAGAACCGGATGAAATATCTCGCATCTGGAATACCGCACAGGCTCCAGTAGATATGGGCTCTGCAGAAAAGCCTGGTATCTACATTCTCGACGGACGATTCAAGATGGCTTCGTCAGCTACAGGTAACCGCATTGAGATAACGGGCGACGAAATTGCAGGTTACGATAGTGCCGGTACGAAACAGTTCTACATTCAGGCCTCAGATGGTAGAGGCTACTTCGGCGGAGGAGACTGTATTCTCGACGAGGACGGTCTGCTTCTTTCATTAGGGGAAGCTGACAAGAACAAAGTAAGATGGGGATCCCTAACTTACATCTACGCCTATGATGACGGAGTTTCTACCTTCAATGCCCTAGCCTCCTGGGTCTCTGAGGCTGCCGACGGAAACCACTATGGCGTAATATACCTAGGGGCTCTCGGGTCAGGTGCTAACAACCCTTCTGAGGTGCGTCTCGTTTCAGGTAAAACTGGCGACAACACCCCACAGATAGACATCTTGACAGATACTATAAATCTACAGAACGTCGGAGGCGGCAGCTTCGCGATGAACTGTGACACTGACTTCTACTTCGATGTAACTTCAGGAGACATTTATATCGACTGTGACGACTGGATGATCTTCGAAGTAAGTGGAGGATCTATAGATGGTTTGCGTCCTGATGTAGACGAGACAGGGTTTGTTGGAAGTGGAGCTATCGGCTGGTACGATATGAATTCGAAGGACTTTAGTGATATCGGATGCCTTGGTGACTTCTCCAACGGAGTAAAGATAGGTCCTGGATTCAGCCCTCAACGAGCAGAAGATGCCGTACAGTTGTTATTCGCAGACGAAGGTGAGGTTGTCTCTGCGCTAGAAGCGTTACAACGGATCAAGGTAAGTACGAAGGGCGAACGAACGATGTACGATACACCACGCCTGGATTACTCAACCCTACCAGCTGCGGCATACAAGCCGTGGTACGACGATGACGGAAACTTTGTGCGTGACAGGGCTAGTCTTACGGCCCTGATAAGTATTCTCATGCAAGCGGTGAATGAGCTAACAGATAAGGTGAAGGAGTTAGAACAATGAAACTACAGTTAACTGTTTGGGAAAGGATCAAGTTATGTATGGTCGTCGGAAGCATCCGAGGAGTAAACATGGCTACGATCCGCAAGGCCGACAAGGCCCTGGACGTCCTCGAACTATCCGAGGAAGAAGAGAAAGCGATCGGTCTAGTTTACCTGCCTACAGGAAAGATTCGCTGGAAACCTGATACGGACGTAGAATACGTCCTAGAGATCAAGGACAAAGAGGCAGCACATCTTGTACGCAAGGCGTTCGACGAGTACTCTAACTGGGATACAGCGGATCGCAAGCTGATCCTCCGGCTCGAAGAGAAGCTCGGCGCTGCGCCGAAGACCAAAGGAGAGGAGGGATAGACATGGACTTCCCAGAGATTACCCTGAAGTGGGAACCTAGATACCCAGTCGTAAAAGACGTAGTCGTGGTCGTGGCCGCCTGTGAACAAGGTCTCTCCAATGTCAAGCTTACCGCTTCGAAGCCAGACGGCTCAGTACTATCTAGGGGCCCCGTACAGGTAGGCAAGGTAGGAGATCTACATACGTGGACTTACGAGCTATCACCAGTGCAAGTGCGCGGCGTCTATGAACTAAGGTTCACTGCCGACGACGTACCTGATCTAGTACAAACGATGCTCGTTCAGACAGGTCTGCCACGTGCACAGTACGAACGAACCTACGTCCTACTTCCTCCTGATGCTGATGCTGAGTGGGCGAAGGTCATCGTTGAGGAGACCTGGAACGAGAAGCGGTTTACCGTAGGATCCAGTGCCGATGATGCTGGAATAGGCGACTTGGACGTACGGAAGATCATAGCTATCAATGCAGGTCACTGGTCAAGCGCAGGCGATCCGCAAGACCCGCAGGATCTGATAGACTTCTATAAGGAGAATTACCCCGGAGTTGAGCTGGTTTGCCTCACGGCCGAGACACCAGAACAACTGCGGGGCAGGTTTCAGGCCGACCTCGCTTTTACAGTGGCAATGTAATCCGCTCTGGCGCGGAATAAAGATTGCTGGAAGGTACTGTAGCAGCACAATCTGTAGCCTCGGCTGCTGGATAACCTGCTGCGCAATGACCTTGTGCTTCTTCGGGATAGATCCTGGCGCGACACCAGAGACGACGAACTCCAAGCTAGGACCTGACGGCTTCTCAGGCTGCGATTGTCTGTGGTCGGCCATGAAGAGCAAGTTGGGTTTAGAGGTTTTGCAGAGAACCTCCAACCCAGGTGCTGTCGAAGCACACTTGGACACAGGCGGCGTGGCGTTCGCAGAAGTACGTTTACACGGTCACGAACACTATGTGCTCATTACGTCCTGGTCAGATGGCAAAGGTTTCAATATGCTTGATCCCTTCCTCAACGTAGAGGGGCAACTTAACAAATACTACGAACCAGTTAGCTACAGGCTAATACGACCAGTGGCGCCCTCGCCTCCTCCGCCACCAGTCCCTCCCGCCCGCTTCCTACGCGGCTTACATGATAGGGCGGGAGGTGACTGGTTGGAGCAGGAACACCTAGATGGTTACTGCGTCATACCAGTTTATCATGAAGGGTTGAAGGGCGTGAGATTAGAACTGAGCTTCGGTCGGGTAGTCGCGCTCGTGAACCTGCGATATAGTTATGCCGTTGATGATGGCGGCCGAGGGACTATGCCTGCTAAAAACGATCTGTCACAATTTGAAGAGGCATGCCTCAATACGATCAGGCTTAATCCTCACGCGGAGGCCTTCATTTACGGAAACGAGATGAACAATCGCAGGGAGTGGCCGAAAGGAATAACAGCACTTTCGCCGGAGTACTACGTTGAGTCCTATAACCGGCTCTGGTTCGATGCTCCCGAGGGGACGCAACTTATACCAGGGGCGATAGATCCCTACAACCCTGGTTGGGGAGATTGGCGTAAGGCCTGGAGGTATGTCCTAGACAACATCGCAGACGCCGACGGAATAGCATTGCATGCTTATTCGCACGGCGTCGAGTTCGAAGAGGACAAGGTTTTTGGGGATGATCCTTTGAAGGGAGTTTACTACAACCTACGGGTGATTGAATCCCTGCAGGAAGTAATACCGCCCCGCTTCAGGGATTTGCCTCAGTATGTAACCGAGACAAATCCCTTAGCTGACGGCTCGCGGGAGTGGCCCAACGCGCCCCTGTGGGTAAGGTCAGCGTATGAGTACTTCAAGACGCGTGGGGTAGCGACGGCCTGCTTGTTCAGGTTCAATCATCGCGACTGGTCTATGGGCCATCTCGTTGAGATCCTTGACGTTCTTCGTCAAGAGCCTTGAGTGCTTTTGTGAGGGCACGCCCTGCGTCCCTCACATGCTCCTTCACCTTGGAGGGGGCCTGGCTTGCGTACACACGCGCGAGTCGGGCCCTCTCCGCTCTAAGCTTCCTCCGTACTTGATTCGATCTGTAAGGTTTCATAGTAGATCATCCCTCCAACAGTCGTTGTACCAGAAGTGAAAGTCGACATACCGTTGCTGCCACGCTGCTCGTTCCAGCCAACGTGTCTGCTTAATATCCCCGTCGAGTTCCAGGGGGCAGGTAACTGGGAAGATTAGGAACTTCCTTTTAACCCTCTCCTGACCGACGCGCGGGTGTAAGAACTTCATTTGCTAAACTCCTTTCAACTAAGGTCTACCTATTATCCTTCACGTTTTACTTCTTTCTGTCTACTTAGCTGAATGACGAGAAATACCAGCAAGGTAAGGGCTAGGTCCTGCGAACTGAGCCCAAGTTTGCCGTAACACCAGGCGAGTATGCCTGCAGCCATTGAAGCTAGTAGGACATCGAGCACGATAACAGAGCTTATCTTCATCTGTTCACCTCCTTACTGGCTCAACTTACTGGCTCAACTTACTGGCTCAACTCGTCATAAGCTTCGCAACACCACGTAACGCAGTCGCAATAACTCTCGCTAGGGGTGTACCGACCATTACACAGATCGACACACCCTTCAAGGAATACCAGCTCGTCAGTGCGTGATTGCTGCAGGGCTGCACCGACCGCCAACGATAGCATCAGCGCAACTAGAACCAGCAAGACCATCCCTCTCGTACCGTTCGGCTCACAGTTTACTTTCTTCATCCCTCACCTCCCTCTTCTCCGCCGAAGCGTACGCCGTACCAGTACCGAGCTTCTTCAGTATCTGGTAAGGGTTCTATTGTCGGAGGAGCTGGAACTCCTCCCTTTGCTCCACGGCTGCTCACCCAGGCATACAGCGCGCAAATAACCATCAGCGCTCCGACTGCCATATACAACAACATCTGTATTCTCTCAGGGTTCATTGTCTTACTCCTTTGGGACTTTATGTTGGGTTTTGGAAAAACCCACTTTTCCAATCGAACATATGTTCGACCCCCAGATCTGGGGGTTCGCTGGTCGTTTTTCGTGCAAAAACCACCAGATCTGGGGGTTCCGAGATCTTTGTCACTTTTCCGTTAAATTGCAAATTTCAATAGCCCCCTCCTAGGATGCCTCGGACAAATTGTCTAGTACCTTCACATCAGCCTTGAAAGGTACATCAGGGAAGAAGTCGTGCGCTGTACCTACCATCGTGTCGTGCATCTCCTTTGCCACCCCGTCGACCTTGCTCTCTATCACCTCCATCACTATCGAGTCGTGGATTAACAGGATCACGTTCACCTCTGGATCTGTCAAATACTTACGATACAATCTCGTAGCGCTGATGAGGTTAAGATCGGACACAGCCGACTGAATAGGCGCGTTGTAGGAGATCCGTTCTGCCTTTCCGACGTTATCCCGAGTAAGTAGCAGCTGCCTTCTCCTCCGGCAAAAGCGGCTCTCGACGTAACCCTGCGAACGCATCAGCCTCGCCTGGTTATTGCGCCACTCAACTACTCCCTTAAACATCTGATCCCACTCAGCTGCGAAGCGTTGTGCTACAGGGCCCTCGAACTGCAAGGCGTTCATTGCTATCTCGTACACGTTTCCGCCATACAGCCAACCGAAGGTCAGACGCTTACAGGCCTGTCGATCATCGCGCCCGAAGTCCTCTCCGTACGCTGCGCGTGCGACTTCTGAGTGGTAATCAGCGCCCTCTGACCTAAACGCCTGCAACATAAACTCGTCTTGCGCCAAGCAGGCAGCAACCATCAACTCAGCCTGCGAGAAGTCGGCGTACAGCAGTTTGTATCCTGGACGAGCTACATGGGCCTCTGCAACCATTACGCCCCACTTCTCCGTGACCTTGCTCGGGATCGTCTGCATTGGAGGATCTTTCGAACTCAGCCTCCCGGTGACAGTTCCACGGAGTAGGAAGGATGTATGCACTCGTCCATCCGTTCCCCTGTACTTACGCCACTTCCGTATATAGGATCCGAGGATCTTTCGTACGTGCCTGTACTCGTTCAGCTTCTCGATGAAAGCCAAGGCCTCTGGCGTCATAGGCAACTTGCCAATCTCGCGGAGTTTCATCCAGCCATCCACGACAGCCTGTTGCGACGAGCGCTTCTTAATCCTCTTGCCGGCCGCTCTCGTTCGGACCTCGATGATCGGGAACTTAAACTCGTCGTAGATTATGTCGTTGACCCTCTGCGAGCTGAGGGGATTCAGATCGGGATGACCGCTGATCTCACGCAACTCCGCGCGTAGCTTCTCGAGTTCCGGTTCGATCTCTTCTACCTCATTCTTGTCAAGGAGATCCCATCTGATCTGCATTCCGACGAGTTCGGCGTTGAGCAGCATTGGCAATGCTTCCATCATCGGGAACATGAAGGGTTGCTCATACAAACCCTGCTGTTTCAACTCCCGTTCAAGAGCATATGCGAGGCGCAAAGTCAGCTCTGTATCCATAGCGTTATACTGATATAGCACCGGCCTCGGTATTCTACTGTATCTAGCCGACTTCTTGGTGATATAGTTGAATAGGGTAGCTTCGTAGTCACCAGAATCAAAGTAGTCGTCAGCCAGCGGTTTAAGACCGTGACCGCCCTTGCGCTCGTCCAGCGCATAGTGCGCAACGATGGTGTCGAAGTCCACATGTGCATTCTCAACTCCTAGCTGTCCGATAAGGAACCGCAAGTCGAACTTTGCGTTATGTCCTACCCAGCGATAGCCAGGCACTGCAAACAACTGATAGAGTAATCTTACAGTGCGTTCATCTGGCTTTAGGTACTCTCCGGTATGATACCGGAAGTCGTCTAGGAACCTCGCTTGCACCCTCTTCGTCCAAGAGCCGGTGTAGAACTCCTTACCATCCTCATACAATAAGCTGTCTGGTATGATGTAGGCTGTACCGAAGTTGAAGGAGACGCTCATGCACAGGATACGGTCTCGCTGGAAGTCGACCTGATCTGTCTCGAGGTCGAACGCTACAAAGTTTCGATCCTCAGGCTTTACGCGTGCTGCCTGATGCAGAAGATCCACGAGACCCTCAAGAGTATCTATGATCACAGGGGCGACGATGGGTGCCTCCAATCTCCCACGCTTGAGACGTTGCAGATCCTTTACGAACATAGGTGCTTGATCGGGATTGTAGTTGTAGTAGGCAGGATGCGCCATTACGTAAACCCAGCGCTCACCCAGCCGCCGCCAACCCCTAGACGCCATAATGCCGCTCTTGTCGTTCGGCCAGATCGCCTCTTTAGCGATCCCTCCCATAACTGCTATTTGTGCGTCAGGGTTCGTCTCGGCAACCACTCTCAACTCGTCAGCAAGTTCATGTCGGCATACTGCAAGGGCGCGGGAATAGCCACGTTTCTCACGCGGCAAGGAACATTTGATGGCGTTCGTTAAGTAGCAATCTCCACGGTTTATGCCAGCACGCCTTAAGAACGCCATTAGCAGCCGGCCTGTCTTGCCTATGAAGGGGCGCCCTTTACGAACCTCGTCGTAGGCAGGCGCCTCGCCTATCAGTATGTACTTAGCCGTACTCGGATCGCCCTCAGGTGGTACTCGAGGGCGACCCTTGTACGGACAAGTCGAACAATATTCAGTCATGGTTGCCGCCTACCCGAGGCGCCGACTTAACGATCTTTGAGAGCGCACTGATCATCTCCTCCGCAGTGTCGTCACGTGCGGCCTGTACTGCTCCGTGTACGAGCACTGTGATGGCGAGAGAACCTAGCAGGAAGACGAGGCAGACAGGCCAGGTCCGCCCAGGGATTCTCCCTAGGATAAGCAGCCATGTCGACAGAAAGAAACTAGCCCACCACGCTGCTGCGAGCAGGCGTCCAGATAGTAAGTGGTTGTTACACATTTATAACCTCCTCGTGATCTAACGGCTTCTCATTGTCCTCGAGGGGTCGCAGATGCTTCTCGCGTCTCGTCGCGTTTCGGCCCTTTCGAGATCCCCTTGTAAGAGCGAACTTACCCTTCAGGCCGACAGCCTTCAGAACGTCCTCAAGTGGACAGAAGCCCTCTTGGTAGTACTTCAGCCATCGCTGAGCAGTACTTCGAACTATATGTGTAGGAACTACCTCACTTCCCTCGCCTTCGGCTACCCAATGTTCAAGGATAGCACGATTCAGGTATATGAGGCGTTTGCTGTTCGTCGGCAACAGGTCATAGGAACCTGGAACCCTTAGGAACTCTTTCGGCTGCTTCATCGTCAACAGCTTTCCTGAAGCACCTAACGCGAAGGCTGTCGAGGAGTCGACGCCACGAACTCCGCACGATAGAGCTACCGGGAGCTCCTCTTCGCCGAAGACGCGCGGGCTTGCGATTCCGAGAAGATGCACCGGGTAAGCGGTTTTAGCCGCCTCTATCATCTGCTGTGGTCTGGTACCTTGTATGGCCTTCCGGTCCTCAGGATTACGCAAAGATGAGATTCCGATTGTCAGGGTGTACACATCAGCCCAATCCGAGTGCTCCCACCTTGAGATCCATGCCTGCAGGCATTTAGCCCACTCCTCATGCGTAGCTCCCTGAGGAACAAACACGAGGCGATTCGTTGCGATCTTCCCTAAGGCAGTCCACGAGCGGTGTAAAGTAGCTTTCGGATCGCCCTGAACATCAGGTAGTACTACCTCATCTGCGCAGACACGGCGCGCAGCTTCGTTGAGCTGGTCGAGCGTTACCTGTTCGCCTTCGAAGACGCCATTATCCAGAAGGATGAAAGGCGAATCTGGTGCAAGCGCTCTGGGGCTCCCCTTCATTGTAGCTGCATACCCCGGATAGCCGAGGACCCAGTGAGCAAGGACCATCCGGTAGGAGCCCTTAGGAAAGATGCCTGCCCAGCCAGGAGGTACTATGTGTGATACTTGCATCGCTTATCCCTCCTCTAGTAATAGACACAGGGCGCCGATGTAGAGCATGTAGTTCGCTGCATCCACGCACTCCTCAATAACCGCTTCACGCATCGACTTCTCTCTTTCCCAAGCGGGTTGTGAGAGGATCGATTCGATCCTTCGCGTCTTGGCTTGTGCGATTGCCAGCATCGTGCTTGGCGACTGCCTGTGATGTATTGGAGACCCGACATCGCGCTTCTGCCCTTTGCGTTCGTAGGTTGCGAGCATTGTCTCCAGGAGGCCCGTAAAGAGTTTCGCGAACCTCGCTTTCGTCAACTTGAACTGTTCCTGTTCCTTCTTCGTGTAGATCATATGTAACCTCCTTAAGGTTAGAAATGTACCTTCGACTTATCAACGACCTCTTCCCAGATACCAAGAGGAATCTTGACATCGACGAGGGACATCACTGCCTCGTCTACCATGTCGAAGTCATCCAGACAATCCGGGAAGGGCAACATCCAGGACTCCTCACCAACAGATCCGAGCAATTCGACGCTCGTTCCGAAGTTCGCTCTGAGGCCCCTCGAGCTCTTTGACAAGAGCAGGCTATCGAGATCGAACTGATCCCTATGCGCCTCTTTTGACCGCACGACTGCGTTAGGGTCCCTATGCATAATCAGGAACTTGTCCTGGTGTGGCCTGAACTTGTGCCAGATTGAGACGAACACAGGGTTCATGCATAGGTAGCTGAACTTGAGGACCTTATAATCCATCTGCGAAAACATCACTGGCAGGAGTCCTTGTGAGATCTCACCTGGCCCATACTTCCCATAAGGAGCTCCGATGAACGGGAAGGAGTCGTCTCCGAGCCAGTAGCGATAGAACGCGCATGCGAGGAGGTTCTCGTACCCGCCCTGTACTGTCTCGTCAAACCAGTAAGAGCCAAGGTCGTAGCCCATCTCGATGAACAGCTTAGCTATCGCAGACGTACCTGAACGTTGCGTACCAGTGATCACTAATGCCATCATACACCTCCTTTGTCTATCCCACTCAACTTCAAGAACTCCGCCCTCGCCCTATCGGATTCCTTGAACTTCCCGTACATCACTGAGAAGGTCATCTTGGGAACTGGTGGGCCCTGCAGGTCAAGCATCTGACAGGTATGCGTCCCCACTGTGACCAAACCTAGTGCCAGGGGATCTGACTTCTCGATCAGGATGTCGGCCAACCTCTGAGTCATGTGCTCCTGCACCCAGGGCCTCGCGCAGAATTCCTTCGCTAACAAGGGTATCATGCTGAGACCTATGAGTTTGTCCTTCGGGATGTAACCGAAGTAGATCTTCCCGAAGAAGGGCAACATGTGATGCGAGCACACTGCCCAGTAGTCGATGGGATCGACGCACACGACCTGGTCGACCTTAGGGTCTACGTTCTCGAAGGTCGTGAAGCGTAGTTCCTTCTGTGGCCTGAACCAGTACGATAAGTAGTGGGCTAGGCGATACGGCGTCATCATCTGATGCGGATGCGCTGGAACCTCTGCCACACTAAGTCCCTCGTATTTGCGTGCAGCGAGAGGCATCCCGCAATGTGCCAGGAGCCTGAACGCGTAGCCCACTGTTCCGCTACCCACCTTATCATAGGGAGGGTACGGGTCTACTGCGTCCTCGTACGTCGTCATCTGTGTCCTTCTTACTGTTGTCATATCTATCTCCTTTTTCCTTTCAAAAGTTTTAGCGCATTGTATGAGGAACGGTGCAGGTTCCTCTTACACTAGATCAAAGACGTGTTCGAACAGCTGCGAGCGTTACGGGCAGCTATAGGATCCTGCATGACAGTCTGCCCATCTCCACTGGGCATTGCTGTTGTTGAAGTAGGTGTTGAGCCACGGGAAGTTGGTATACTGTTGGAAGCCGACGTTCTGATTGGCGTAGTTGCCATACCAGTTCACGTAAGCTTCCTGGCCCCCATAGGACCAGTATTCTGTCTGCTCTGCGTAACCTGGCGACGGGAAGGGGTAGTCCCACCAGTCGTTGTCGTACTCCTCGTCGGTCGTGAAGTTGGCCCCGAAGTAGTAGTCATCCTCGATACAAGGTCCTCCAGAGCCCCCACAACCAGAGTCAGAGTTGAAGTACCCATTCGCCCAGTATAGGAAGTATTCAGGGTCGAAGCCGAAGCCTGAATCTGGATCACACCAGTAGAGGTCGATGGAAGAACACTCGTTCACTAGGTGGCTGGAGGCTAAGGGGCAGGAATAGCATGCGTCGATGTCATCTACGTCGCGGATAGTAAAGGCTGCCCCGCCCAGGTTCTCGTGAACAACTCCGACAATGTAGCACTTGGAGACTGGAGGTTCTGTAGGCGTAGCGTCGAGCAGAGGCATAGCGGAGCTGTCAGGCGGCGTCATCAAGAGCATACTTGATGCCGTGATGCCGACAAGCACGAGCAGGATCGTAACGGTAGGTAGTAGTTTTTTCAA